>LNFM01008562.1_pt1 | contig 15379 bp, 14 predicted proteins | sample 596031 | NCBI WGS metagenome assembly LNFM01 (sample SAMN04254537, study PRJNA301005) | activated carbon metagenome | isolation source: dual media filters at the Ann Arbor, Michigan drinking water treatment plant | place: USA: Ann Arbor | reverse complement strand
ACGCTCGGCGGCTTCGGGAAGATCATGAAGGGCGAGCGCTTCCACAAGCACGAATTCGTGGACCTGCTGTCGCTGTTGTACTGGTTCGTGCGGCTGGCGCAGACCAAGGGCGCGATGGCGCTGGAGGCGCATATCGAGAAGCCCTCGGAAAGCCCGGCCTTCCAGAAATTCCCCAAGATCATGGCGGACAAGATCGCGCTGGCGATGATCTGCGACTACCTCCGCATGGTCGGCATGAATGCCGACGACCCGCATCAGATCGAGGACATCATGTCCAAGGAGCTGAAGAAGGTGCGGGCGGAGGAGCTGCATGTGGCGCACACCTTCCAGAACACCGCGGATGCGCTGCCGGCCATCGGCATCGTCGCGGCCGTGCTCGGCGTCATCAAGACCATGGCCTCCATCGACAGCCCGCCGACCGTGCTGGGCGGCATGATCGGTGGCGCGCTGGTCGGCACCTTCCTCGGCATCTTCCTGGCCTATTGCGTGATGGCGCCGATGGCGACGCGGCTGACCGGCGTGGTCGAGGAGGATTGCAAATACTACGAGGTGATCCGCGCCGTGCTGGTCGCGCATCTGCACGGCAATGCGCCGCAGGTGGCGGTGGAAGCCGGGCGCAAGACCGCGCCCAGCCATTCCATGCCGACCTTCGCGGAGCTGGAGGAAGCGCTGCAGAACCTGTCGATCGGCTGAAACGCCTCAGAGACCGTTTGAGAATGCCGGCGGCTGAGGGACCGCAGGCGATTTTGTGTTCCTGCAAGGCGGGAGGTGCGGCCGATGCTGGTCGCATCGGCAAGCCGACCAACGCAGCAGGGGCGGAAAAGCGCCGCGGAACCGACCCGTCCGGCATTTTCAAACGGTCTCTCAGCCCGGCCCGATCACCCGGCCCGTCGCCGCCTCCACCAGCAGCCGGCGCTGCGTGGCGCGGCGGTGCAGGGTCAGGCGCAGCCGGCCCGCATCCGCACCCTCCCCGCGCTCCACCACCGAATAGACATGCCCGGCGCGCAGATCCGCCAGGAAGGCCTCCAGCTCCACCCCGAGCAGGGCGGCCGCCTGCGGCGCGGTCAGCGCGACGTCCCCCGCCGCGTCGATCTCCACCTGCCGGGGCAGGTCCTCGGGCCAGGGATCAGGCATGGCGGGGCTCCTTGCGCGGGCGTGCCGGCATCAGGGCTGGTTGACCGGATGGCTCGGGACCGGCATCGGGAATGCCATGAACCAGATCCATCCCGCACCCGCCACCGCCCTCGGTCCAGACCTCGATCCCGGGGGTGCCTCCTACCACGCCCTGCTGGGCCTGACCCTGGTACATTGGGAAGAAGGCCTGGCCCGCCTGGCCTGCATCGCCGGCGACGCGCATCGCAACCGGTCCGGCATCATCCATGGCGGGCTGATCCTGTCCATGATCGACCAGGCCGCCGGCTATGCCGGGCTGTGGTGCAGCGTGCCGGGGAATGTCCGCAAGGCGGTGACGCTGGACCTGGATTGCCGCTTCACCGGCCAGGTGAAGGGCGGCCGCCTGATCGCGGAGGGCAAGGTGGCGCAGCGCGGCCGCAACATCTTTTTCTGCCGGACCGAGGTGTTCGACGAAGCCGGCCAGATGGTGGCCTTCGGGGCCTCGACCCATCGCTGGCGCGCCGGCAGCGAAACGCATGAGGGCCAGCCGGCCTGACGCGTTCCGGATCGCGATGACGGCCGCCGCAGCCCAGCCGATTCGGCCACTGGTTTGATCCCGCCTCAGGCCCCACCCTGGGCGGCATCCGCCAGGCGAAGCGCCGCATCCGGCCCGGCCAGGATCTCCACCAGCCGCGCGATCTCGATGCGGTTCAGCCCGCGCGGCAGGGTCGCCCCCTGGCTGATCCGGGCCGCGGCGTCGTGCAGGCTGCGGTCGAAGGCGGCCGCCTGGCCGAGTTCGCGGCCCGCCCTGTCCAGCCGCCGCAGATCCCGCGCCGCGCCTTCCAGCATCGCCACGGCCCCATCCTCCGCCCGCGGCGCCGCAGCGGCGCGCGCCAGGGGTGCCAGCAGCATCGGCTCCAGCGCCGCGGCGAATTGCGCGTGGCAGGCCTCGGCCGCGTTTTGCCGTAGCATGGCAGCGTGGTGACGGCCTGCCTCGCCCATCGCGGCGTCGGCGCCACGCTCCAGATCCGCCAGGCGGCTTGCCAGCAGCATGGCCGCTTCCGCCATCTCGTGCGGGGATGCGGAGGCTGCCACCGCGGCGGCATCGCGATCCAGCAGCCGCGCCACTTCCCGTGCCACCACCGGATGCATCGCGGCTGAAAGGTGAATGGCAAGCGTGGCGATCCGGCCCGGCATCAGGGCGGATCGCAGCAGCAGCGCCAGCCCGGCCGAAAGCGGCCCGGGCCCCTCCGTCACCAGCTTGGTGAGGGCGGTGGAGGCCAGGGCGACGGCCTCCTCGCGCCCCGCCGCCGCGGCCATTCGCGCCTGCCACAGCGGGACGGCCTGGCGCCAGATGGCGGCGCAGAGTGCGAGGGTGGGCGCGGCCGCGGCCTCCGGCAACCCGGCAGCGATCCAGCCACAGGGCGTCTGCGCCGTGGCCAGCAGCCCCGCCGCGGGCCAGAGCCGGGCGCCGAGCGACGCGACCATGGCCGGGTCCGCCAGGCTGTGGCCCAGCCCACTGGCCTCGACCTCCTCCACCAGTTCCGGCAGGGCGCCGCGCACCAGGGCGGCGATGGGGCCGATGGCGCTGCGCGGCAGGATCGGCATGCCGGGGGTCCAGCCGGATGCAGGCGCCAGCGCGCCCTCCAGCGGCAGGAATAGCAGCCGGCGCAGGCGGAGGGGACGGCGCGAGGGCAATCGCCGTAGCCTGGGCGGGGCGCCGGCCGGCAGCGCATCCCCCAGGCCGCGATCGGGCAGCCCCGCCAGCATGGCGACCACGCGGCCCACCGCATGGTCCGGCGCCTGCTGCAAGGCCAGGCGAAGCTGGCGTGAATGGCCGCCGAGCGGCTTCATGGTGCCAAGGCCCGCAATGCCTCGTTCCGCTGCGCCAGTTCCTCCAGCCGGCCGTGGCACCAGGCCGGGCTGGGCGCGACCATGCGGCGGGCGCGCAGCAGCGTGTCCCATTCCTGGCGGGCGCCGGGCCAGGTCTCGGCTTCCAGCGGCGGCACCGGCAGCAGGGACAGCAGCTCCGCCAGCACCGCGCTGCGGCCAGCCGGAGCGGAAATGGGAGCGCATGCCGGGTCGGCAATGGGGGAGCATGCCGGGTCGGCAATGGGAGCGCATGCCGGGTCGGCAATGGGGGCGCCTGCCGGGGCGGCAATGGGGGCGCCTGCCGGGGCGGCAATGGGGGGGCTGGCGGCGGCCCACAGCGCCTCGATCATGGCCCAGCCATCCAGCAGCCAGTCGGCGCGGGCGGCCAGGTTCGCCATCAGGGGCAGCACCTCCGCCTGGCGCATCTCCTGCGCGGCCAGCCGCTCGGGCAGGTCCGCCACCATGCGCCACAGGCTTTGCAGGCAGCCATCGGCCGCGAACAGCGTCATCCGCGCCGCGCCGAGGGTGATGGCGGCGGCGCGCCGGTCCTGCGGCGGCTGCGCCGACTGGTTCCAGGCGGCGATGCTGGCGCAGAAGGCTTCCAGCGCGACGATGGCCTGCGGGATGGCGGCGAAGGGGTCGCCATCCGTCAGCTGTCCTGGCCCGGTGCCGGTCTGCGCCAGGATCGCCACCATCGGCCCGAGCAGATCCGCCACATCGGGCGCATCGGGCGCATCGGAACCAAGCGGCAGGAAGCGTGCCGCCAGGGCATCGCGCACCGCCTCCCGCACCGCGTCCTGCTGGCGCAGCGCGAGCTGGGCGGCGGCCTGGGCGCTGCGCCCGGCATAGCCCAGCCGCGCCACTTCCCGCGCTGCGGCGCGCATCAGGGCGGGGGTCGGCCGTTCCGGCCGTGCGATGCGGTCCCAGAGCTGGCGGTCGTGCAGCGAGGGGGCGCAATGGGCCAGGCAGGAGTCCCAATCCATGACATAGACGCCCCGCCCACCGAGCGCCGGCAGCAGCAATTCGGCCTGCGCGGCCGCGCTGCGCCGCAGCCGGGCGCCGGACAGCATCGGTGCCGTGAAGGGCACCGCGCAGCCACGCTCGGCGAAGCTGGCCTGAGGCTCCGGCAGGCAGGCCGCGAAGCCTTCGAAAAGACGTTGCGTGCAGTCAGACATCTGCCCGCAGGGTGCGGCAGGCCCGATAAACAAAGTCTTCCTCCAAGCCGCTCAATCGGCATCGGAGGGTGGGCAGGTCAGGCCGCGGCGCGGTCCAGCAGCGGGCGCATCTGCCGATACAGCACCTCGACCTCCGCCCGCTTGGCATGGGCGGTGCCGGATTGCGCCACGGTGGCGCCGCCGGCGGCGCTGCCCCAGGCGAAGGCATCCTCCACCGAGGCCCCGCGCGCCAGCGCCAGGGTCATGGCGGCGACGAAGCTATCCCCGGCCCCGGCCGCGCCGCGCACCGGCACATCCGGCGCCGGCAGCCGCCAGGTGCGCTCCGCGCTGGCCAGCACCGCGCCGCGATGCCCCAGCGTGACCGCCACCAGCCGCACCGCGCCGGAGCGCGCCAAATCCAGCGCCGCCGCTTCCTGCGCCGCCGCTTCCGGCAGCTTGCGGCCGACCAGCGCCTCGAACTCCCCGAGGCTGGGCTTGATCAGGTCCAGCCCGCCGGCGGCCACCGCGGCGCGCAGCGGGGCGCCGGAGCTGTCCACCACCACGCGCTGGCCGCGGGCGCGGGCTTCCGCCGCCGCGATGGCGAAGAAATCCTCCGTCATGCCGCGCGGCAGGCTGCCGCTGAGCACCAGCCAATCGCCACCCGCCTGCGCCAGGGCCACCAGCGCGGCGCGCCATTCGGCTTCCGCCACCACCGGCCCTTCCGGCACGAAGCGGTATTCCAGGCCGCTCGAGACATCCTGCACGATCTGGCTGATGCGGGTGCGGCCGGCGATGTCCACCGTGCGGCGGGGCACACCCTCCGCATCGATCAATTCCTCGATGAAGCGGCCGGTGACGCCGCCGGCCAGCACGATCGCCAGGCTGTCCCCGCCCAATTCCCGCACCACACGGGCGACATTCACGCCGCCGCCGCCGGGGTCGAACCGTTCATTGCGGGTACGGATTTTGCGCACCGGCCGCACCGCCTCCGCCTCGCAGGCCAGGTCGACGGAGGGGTTGGCGGTCAGGGTGACGATCAGGGGGTTTGCCATGCGGCGGAGCCTGCCCCAATCGGGCAAGGCGCGCGAGGGTGCGGCGGGTCAGCCCGGCCAGGCCGCCACCGCCGCCAGGGTCAGCCCGCCGGCCAGCGCCACCATCAGCGCCGCCACCGGCAGGGTCCGGCGCAGCACCGCCCCTTCCTGGCCCGCCAGGCCCACGGTGGCGCCGCCGGCCACGATGTTGTGCGGGCAGATGATGTTGCCGATCGCCGCGCCGAGGCCCTGCGCGGCCAGCAAGGGCAGGACGGGCAGCGCCAGCGCCGCGGCGGTGGCGAGCTGGAAATCCGTCAGCAGGATGTTGGATGCGGTGGCCGATCCGGTGACGAAGGTGCCCAGCGCGCCGGTTGCCGCGGCAAAGGCCGGCCAGCCCGCGCCGGCCAGCCCGGCCGCCGCCTGCGCCAGCGAGGCGATCATGCCGGAATGCACCATCAGCCGGGCCAGGCCCAGCATCAGCAGCAGCGCCAGCAGCACCGCCGGCAGCCGCGCCAGCGCCCGCCCCGCGGCCTGCGCCAGCTCCGCCGGGGGGCGGCGGCGCCAGGCTGCCGTCAGCAGCAGGCTGGCCAGCAGCAGCGTGCCCGGGTGGTACAGCGGCGCGACGCTGCCGCTGAAGGCGCCATCGGCCAGCGACCAGTCCAGCGTCAGCCCCGCCAGCGCCTCGCGCAGCGGCGGCAGCAGCCGGGTGGCCAGGATCAGCCCGAGCAGCAGCAGATAGGGCAACGCCGCATCTCCCAGCGCCCGGCCGCCGGGTGCCGGCTCGGCCATCGGCGGGCGGCGCGGCAGGGCGGCGGCGAAGGCCAGCCCGCCGATCAGCGCGCCGCCCAGCGTCGGCAATTCGGGGCCGACCCAGACGGCAATGGCGGTGAAGGGCAGCAGGAAGGCCAGCGCCGCGCCCAAAGCCAGGCGCAGGCTGGCGGCATCCGCCATGTGTCGCAGCGCCAGCGCCATCACCCAGCCGCAGGATGCGCAGAGCAGGGCGGTGGCGCCGGACAGCGCCACCGGGTCCAGCCCGCTGGCCGCCACCTGCGGCACCACCGGCGTGCCGACCGCGCCGAAGGACACGCCCACCGCATGCCCGACCAGCGCCATCGCCACCGCCTGGGCCGGCGGGAAGCCCAGCCCGACCAGGATGGGCGCCGCCAGGACCACGGGTGTGCCGAAGCCGGCCGCGCCTTCCGCGAACAGGGCGAAGAACCAGGCCACCAGCAGCGCCGTCACGCCGCGATCTGCCGATAGCCGCAGCAGGGCGCGGCGCAGCGTGTCCGTACCGCCATTGGCCTGCTGCCATTCATGCAGCAGCAGCGCCGGCGCCACGACCCAGATGATGGTCAGCGTGGCAAAGCCGGCTTCCGCCGCAACACCGAGCAGGGCGCCCCCCGTGCCACCGGCCGCATCCGGCCCCTGCCAGCCGAACACCAGCAGCGCCACGGCCAGTGCCGCGGCCGCGCCGACCAGCCCCGCCAGCACGGCACTTCGCCCGAGCCCGGCCATCAGCAGCACGACGAGGGCGATCGGCAGCAGGGCGGCGGCGGCCTGGCCCATGCTCAGCTTCCCGCCGCGGCGATGGAACATGGCTTTCTCGCAATGATCCGCGATCCGTTCCGCATCTGCCGAATCCGTCCCACTGCGATTTCAATTGGCCTGCAACGCACTGATGCCGGGGATTTCCCGGCCTCGCATTGATTCTCATCAATGTGAACACGGCGCCAACACGTCACACCCGCCTCGTATCCGGAGGCGAGACCCGACATGGCCAGCAGCCCAGCGCAACCGCCGCCCCTGCCCGCAACCATCCTGCTGGCCACTGACCTCAGCAGCCGCTGCGACCGGGCGCAGGACCGCGCGATCCTGCTGGCCCAGGGCTGGGGGGCCAGGCTGTGCATCCTGCATGTGCTGCCGGGCACGGACCCGCCGGACCTGCCATCCTGGCGTCGCGACCGGTCCGGCGCCGCGGCCCGGGCCGAGCGGCAGATCCGCGCCGATCTGGAAGGCTGCGGCGCGGCCTGCGACGTGCTGCTGCTGCGCGGCGACCCGGCCGAGACCATCCTCGCCCAGGCGGAGGCGCTGGGCGCCGGGCTGCTGGTAACCGGCGTGGCGCGGGACGAGATGCTGGGTCGCGCCGCGCTCGGCGCCATCGTGGACCGGCTGGTCAGCCACGCGCCGATGCCGGTGCTGGTGGTGAAGGGCCGGCCGCGCAGACCCTATGCGGAGATCCTGGTGGCGACGGATTTCTCCCAATCCGCGCGACAGGCGCTACAGGCGGCGCTGCGGCTGTTTCCGGCGGCCCCGATCACGCTGTTCCACGCCTACCAGGTGCCCTTCGAAGGCTTCATCAGCCGCGACGCCAACATGCAGGAGATGCGCGACCAGGCGGCAGTGGAACTGGCCGCCTTCCTGCACGCCGTGCAGGGTCCGCCCGGCTGGCAGGACCGTGTCACCCCACTGCTGGAATATGGCCAGGCGAGCGCGCTGATCGGCGATTACGTGCAGGCGCGCGGCATTCCGCTCGTGGTACTGGGCACCCAGGGTCGCAGCGGCCTGGCCGGCTTCCTGGTCGGCAGCACCGCCAAGCGGCTGCTGGCGTCCCTGCCCTGCGACACGATGACGCTGCGCAACCCGGGCTGACCCTGCCCCTTCCGGAGATCTTCATGCAGATCGTCGTCTTCAGCGCCAAGCCCTATGATCGCCAATTCCTGGATGCCGCGAATGCGGCCGGCGGATCGCGGCACCGCATCACCTATCTGGAAGCCCGCCTGTCACCGGAGACCGCGGCCCTGGCGCAGGGGGCGCAGGCGGTCTGCGCCTTCGTGAACGACCAGGCCGATGCCGTGGTGCTGGAGGAATTCGCCCGCCGCGGCGTGCGGATCCTGGCGCTGCGCTCCGCCGGTTTCAACAATGTGGATCTGGTGGCGGCGCAGCGGCTGGGCATCACGGTGGCGCGGGTGCCGGCCTATTCGCCGGAATCGGTGGCGGAGCACACGGTGGCGATGATGCTGTCGCTGAACCGCCACATCCACCGCGCCTATCACCGGGTGCGGGAGGGAAATTTCGCGCTGGACGGGCTGCTGGGCTTCGACATGCATGGCCGCACCGCTGGCATCATCGGCACGGGACGCATCGGCCTGGCGGTGGCGCGCATTCTGCGCGGCTTCGGCTGCCGGCTGCTGGCGCACGACCCCTACCCGGCCGCGGAAGGCGCCGCGCTGGGGCTGGAATATGTGGGCGTGGAGGAATTGCTGGCACGATCCGACATCATCACGCTGCATTGCCCGCTGACGCCGGCGACGCATCACCTGATCAATGCCGCGGCGATCGCGCGCATGCGGCGCGGCGTGATGCTGGTGAACACCAGCCGCGGCGCCATCGTCGATACGCGCGCCGTGATCGCCGGGTTGAAATCGGGCGCCATCGGCCTGCTCGGCCTCGATGTGTATGAGGAGGAGGGCGATCTGTTCTTCGAGGATCTGTCCGGCCAGATGCTGCAGGACGACATCTTCGCCCGGCTGCTGACCTTCCCCAACGTGCTGGTCACTGCGCACCAGGCCTTCTTCACGACAGAGGCGCTGACCGCCATCGCGGAGACCACGATCGGCAATATCAGCGCCTTCGCGGAGACCGGGGCGGCGCTGCATGTGGTCTCGACCGAGCGCCTGGCCTGAGCAGCACGGCCCGGATGGCCGGGCATTTCTCAGCACGGGCGAGGAGACGGTCTCAAGGCGCTGCACCCTTCTCCGTCCGCGCCGCGGCGCCGTGCTTCACGCCTGATTCACCAAGCCGCTGCTAGCCTTCCTGCTAGATGCCCAGAAGGGGCGTTGGCGCCCGGGCGCGATCCCGGCCCGGCCAGGATGCCCGGCAATTGGATTTCGGTACGCGCAGCATCCGGTCCGCCGGCCTCGGCAGTGGCAGCATCGAGGTGACGTTGCCCAGCCGCCTGCGGGAACTGACCGGCCTGCCCTGCCGCATCACCCTGCGCGACGGCATGCGGCCGGAGATCGTGCTGGTGCCGGATCTGCGCGCCGCACGGCAGGCCTTGCAGGCGCTGTGGAGCCGGCTCTCCGTGGCGCTGGACCTGCCGCAAGGCCCGCTGCCGCTGGCCGAGACCGGCATCGCGCTGCGGCCCGATGCCTCCCCCGCCCGGCTGGCCTGGACGGATGCGCTGCTGCTGGCGGCCCCGCCGCCGCATGCGCCGGAACCCACCGCCCGCCTGTTGCGTGCCCTTGGCGTGCCGGCCGCCGTGCAGGCCGGCGTCGCGGCGGACCTGGCAGATGCCTGCGCCGCCAGCTTCGCCTTCGCCGCCACCGGCCTGGTGCCGCACCCCGAGGACCAGGAGGCCTGCGACATTGCCGCCGCCGCGCTGGCCGGCGCCGGGCTGGCGCCGGTGCAGGGTGCCGAGGATGCCGCCGGCGACGCCCTCTGGGCCGCCGCCACGCCCCCCTTGCGCCGGCTGCGCGACCTTCATCTGGACCTGACCGCCACGCCATCCCGCCACGCCGCATTGCGGCGCGCCTGGCGGCGGAGCGTTGCCCTCGAAATCACCGGAGACTGACCGCGCATGGCGCAGGCAGCCCTCGCGATCTTCGCCCAGACCAAGCGCCAGATGGCCGCCACCACCGGGCTCGCGCCCGGAGCCGTCGCGTGCCTCGATCGCGAGGATGAAGGCTGGCGCATCGGCATCGACAGGGTGGAACACCGCGCCATTCCCCGCATGCTTGACCTGCTGGCCAGCTTCGAGGCGAGGCTGGACGAGCAGGGCGATGGTGGCGCGGCCGGACCCGCTGGCGGAACGCTGCATCACGCTGAAGCCGGCGGATGACAGCATGGTGCTGAACCGTGCCGTCCTGGTGAAGCGCGAGCTGGGTGAGGCGCAGGGGGCGCGGATGAGCTTCCGCTCCATCGGCCCCGTGCCGCCCTGGAATTTCGCCACGCCGCGCGCCGTTTGGCTGGGCGGGGCGGCGTAGCATGGGGCTGTTCAAGCGGCTCATCCTGCCCGTCTCCCCGCCGCCCGGAGGCATCGAACGGCGCCTGGAGGCCGGGGAAATCGACGAGGCCACCGTCGAGGTCGCGGAAGCCGACCTGCCGGTGGCGATGCCACTGCCAGATCCGGTGGCGATGCCACGGCCGGATGCCGCCGCGCGCCGCGGCATCCTGGATGTGCCGGACGCCGTCCCGGCATCCGATTTCGCGCTCGCGCTGACCGCGCAGAAGGAAGCCAGATCATGGACAAGCCCCTGAGGTTCCTGGGTGCCGCCCCGGCCGAGGGCGCCGCGACACTGGCCGCGAAGCTGGGGGCGGATGTGCGGGTGATGCCGCTGGGCGCCGTGGCCGCGCTGCTGCAGCCGGGCGATGCGCCACTGCGCCGCCTGTTCATCAAGCGCGACCGCGCCGCCCTGCTGCGGCACCTGAAGACGGTGCAGACCCGGCTGGAAATGGCCTGCCTGGAAGGCCCCTTCCTGGCCTGCGACCCCGGCGCCGCCAGCTGCCCGGAAGGCGAGCTGCGTGCGCTGCTGGAAGCGGCGACGGAGGATATGGAGGCCGCGCTGGCCCGCTTCGGCCGCCGCCACCAATGGGATGTGATCCTGCGCTGGGCGCCGGAGGCGATCCTGCGCGAACACCGCATGGCCATGGTCGCCAGCGGCGCCGGCATGGCGCCGCTGGCCATCGAGGATGTGCTGGCGCGCGAAGTGGCGCTGCGCACCCAGGCGCTGCGCCAGGCGCTGGCGCCGCAGGTCATCGCCATGGCAGACCAGCCGCCCTGCGCCGGGGATGGGGAGGCCGGGGCCACCGTCATCATCCGCGCCGGCGCGGACGCCGCGATCGAGGCCGCACTCGGCGCGCTGCCCGATGCCGTAACCCGGCATGCCAGCTGCGACCTGCGCGGCCCGCTGCCGCCGCTGGCGATCGGCGCACTGCGCATTGCCAGGACGGAACCGAAGGAAGTCGCCGCCGCCTGGGAATTGCTCGGCCTGCCGGAGCGGTTGGAGCCGGCGGAACTCACCCGGCTGTGGCGCGGCCTGGCCGCCGCGCTGCACCCGGACCGCCAGGGCCCGCGCGCCGATGCCGCCGCCATGGCGCAGGCCAGCGCCGCCTACCGCCTGCTGCGGCAGGAAGCGGCGCGGCAGGGCGAGGGACCGCTGGAGCGCAAGGCGGTGCTCGCCCGCGCCGGGTCCTACCTCGCCTTGCCCGATCCCCTGGCGGAGGCCGCGTGACATGCCCCCCGCTGGAACGCCTTCGGGCGCGATGAATGCGACGACGACGAAGACCGCGGCGATGACGGCGAAACTGGAGTTGCGCCGGCTGGGTCCGGAGGGTCTGGCCGGCGCGTCCCTGCTGGCGCTGGGCGCCGGCATGCTGGGCCTGGTGCTGGCAGGCGGCACGGCAGCAAGCTGGGCACCGCTGGCCGCCGCGGGACTGGGCCTGTCGGCCGGGCTGGCCGGGTTGGCCGGGCTGTGGCGCCGCAGTGGCGCATCGTCGCAACCCCTGCCCGCGCCGCAGACGCTGGAAAGCACCACCGAAGCCATCGCAGCCCTGTTGCGGTCCCTGACCGAGGAAATGCTGCGGCTGAAGCGTGATGGCGCCGAGGTCACCCGCACCCTGTCGCGCGCCGGGGAAGCCGGCGGCCGCATGGCGGAAGCCGCCGCCACCGCCACCGCCCGGCTGGAGGAAAGCGCCGAAAGCAGCGCCATCGCCGCCCGCGCCCTGGCGCTGCTGCCGGGATTGGCCGACGCCCAGGCGCATCGGATCGAGCAGATGTCCACCCGCGCCGAACAGGCGCTGTCGCTGTTCCCGCAGGGCATCGCCGCACGGCTGGACCGGCTGCCGCAGGACGTAACGGTGGCGCTGGCCGCGCCGCTCGATGCCTCGATCAATGCCGCGGAAGCGCGGCTGGCCGCCCGGATGGTGCCGCACCCCGCGGAGGATGAGGCGACGGCGACGCGGATGGCCGGCGTGGCGCAACGGCTGGAACGCACCGGAACGGCGATGGTAAGCCTGGGCGAGATCCTGCCGCAGCGGCTGGAGCAGGTGGCCGCGGCGCTGGAAGCCCGCCTCGATGCCGCCATGCCGCCACTGCTGGAGCGCCTGGAAGCGCTGGCCGGGCCGCTGGAGCAGGCGGGCGCGACCTTGCAAAGCGACCTGTCCGGCCTGGCGGTCCAGGCCGAGGCAATCGGCACCGCCACCGCCGCCCTGCGCGCGCTGGCCGAGGCGGCACCCGATGCCGCGGCCGCGGACAGTCTGCGGACGGAGATCGCGCGGCTGGAGGCCGTTGCCGAGCAGGTTGCCGCGGCAGGCGAGGCGGTGGCGACGCAGATGACGGCGCAGGTCGGCGCGGCGACGGCGGCGCTCGGCCTGCAGGCCGACCGGATCGGCGAGAGCCTGCCCACCCTCGATACCCGGCTGGCCGAGATGGCGATCCGCATCGACGATGCGACGGAAGCCCTGCGGCAGGAGGCATCGAGCCTGGGCCTGGTGGCCCCCGCGCTGGAATCCCAGACCCAGATCACCACCGCCAGCATCGGCGCGGCCACCGCGGCACTGCAACAGGAAGCGACCCGGCTGGAGACGCTGGGCCTGGCGGCGGAGGCGCATCTGCAAACGCTGGATACCGCGCAGCCGCTGCTGGAGACGGCGATGCAACGGCTGGCCGTGTCCACCGGTGCGCTGGATGAGGCGGGCCAGCGCCTGCGCCCGGCGACGGAAGCGCTGGCCCAGCTGGCGGGTCACCTGCCGCAGACCTGCGCGGCGCTGGAACGCGCCAGCGAGGCCCCGGCCCGCGCTGCGGAACGGCTGGCCAGCGCGGCGGAAGCGCTGGAACAGATCGCCCGGCAGGCCAACCAGCCCATCCCAGCGCCCGAACCGGTGCCCGAACCGGCGCCCGAGCCGGTTCCAGAACCGGTCCTGGACCTGGCGCCGGCGGCGCAGAGCGTCGCCTCCTCCATCCTCGGCAGCCTAGCCGCGACGGAGGAGCCGGCCATCGTCGCGACGCTGCTGCGCCTGGATGGCATCGGCAATGATGTGGAAGCGCTGCTGCGTGGCACGGAAGGGCTGGTGGAGGGCACGGATGCGCCCGCCATGTCGCACCGCCTGGCCCAGCGCGCGCCCGAATTGCTGGAGACGTTGGACCAGACCATCCGCGGCCTGCAATCGGTGGCCACCGCCATCGCGGTGGCAGCCGATCGGGGCTTGATGGAAGACCGCGGGGCGCCGCGGCGCGGGTCTACAGGATGAAGTCGCTGGCCTGCAGCGGCACCTGGCCGACCAGCAGCACCACCATCTCCGGCGCGCCACCATTGCCGCTATCGACCTGGATGGCCGTGCCGCTGCCATAGATCACCCGGATCGAGGCCTGGCCACCGCCGAGGAAGGCGCCACTGCCCACGAAGGCGAAGCCCTGGTCGCCGGCTTCCAGCAGGTTGGTGTCGATATCGGCGAAGCTGATCTTGTCACCCTCCGCCCGGGAGAAATCGACGATCCGGTCGGACTGCCCGCGCAGGCTTTCCTCATAGGCGGCGAAGCGGAAGATATCGGCGCCGGTGCCGCCGATCAGCACGTCCAGCCCAAGCCCGCCGTCCAGCGTGTCGTTGCCCGCCATGCCATAGAGGCGGTCATTGCCCGCATTGCCCTGCACCAGGTCGTCGCCGTCCTGGCCGTTCACCGTATCCTGGCCGGCGCCGCCCATCACCGTGTCGTGGCCGGCCCCGCCCACGATGATGTCGTTATCTGCGCCGCCATCCAGCACATCGTCGCCATCCTGGCCCAGCAGCCGGTCATTGCCAGCGCCGCCGGACAGCACATCATCCCCCACCGTGCCGACCAGGCGCTGGGCGCCCGCGCCGCCAAGCTGGGTCAGGCCTTCGAAGACCGTATCCTCCGCCTTTGCGTTCAGGTTCTGGATGCGGGTGTCCTCGGCGGCCGAGGTGTCGGCCGCGGCGAAGGCCGTCTCCGGCGTGCCGTGGAATTCCTGGAGGTAGTCCTTCAGCGCCTGCTGCTCGCCCAGCGCATTGGCGGGCACGTTGATGGCGGCGGTGAAGTCCTGCGAGGCGTCGATCGGGCCGCTGACGGTGCCATCCGACAGCAGGTAGCGGAAGTTGCTGCCATTCGCCTTCACCGGATAGCCGTCGCCGCCATTCGCCGTGAAGTTCAGCGCCACCACGCTGATCACCGCCGGCGCGCCCGCCACCACCTGGCCGTTTTCCACCACGCGGGCGATGACCTGCCCGGCCTGGTTGGTCAGCGCCACGCTGGTGACCTTCGCGCCCGCGGCATTGTCCGGGTCGAAGGCAAAGCGCACGCCGCCGAGCTGGATGAAGCCGCCGCTGCCCGGATTGATGCCGGCGGCGAAGTTCAGGATGTTCAGCAGGCCCTGCGGCGTGGTATCGAACACCATCAGCTTGTTGTCGAAGCGCAGCGCATTCTCGATGTCGAGCTCGGAAATGCCGCCCGCCGGCTTGCCGGCATCCGGATTGGCCAGCGGCGGCTGCTTCGCGCCGGAGCCCACTTCGACGGCGCCGATCTGCGCGCGGATGCCGCCGCCATTCTTCAGGGACAGGATGAAGGGCTGGTCGCCCAGCGCATCGGCCGCCGCTTCCCGGTTCGCATCCGCGGTGAGGTTGCCGAGGTTGGTTTCCTGGCTGCGGACCTGGGCCCGCTCACCCTCCAGATAGACACTGGTGTAGCCGAAGACATTGCCGTCCTTGGCGGCGATCACCGCCTCCACCGCTTCCGTGATCTGCGCCACCGCAGCGCCCTTGGTGCCGGCGGCGAAGGCGGTGGTGTCGAGATCCTCGACCGCCACGTTCCAGGCCTCGGCCACATTCTCCGCTGTCGCCGCGATCGCGCCGTTGAGCGTGTTGTCGAGGTTGCCGAGGATGATGCGGCCTTCGGCGTCGAAATCGACCACCAGGCGACCGAGATAGGTGTACTCATTGTCCGTGTTGACGATCAGCGTGGTACCGCCATCCGCGCCGGTGGTGACCAGCGGGTAGGTGCCGGCGAAATTCGCGGCATGGCCGGGGAATTCCACCGCGACGTCATTCGCATCGCCCAGGCGGGTGTTCGAGCCGGCGGCGAGGATGATGTCCACGCCGCGCAGCAGGGTCGCCAGTTCCTGCTCGAAGGCGATCTGCTGGAGGTGGGACATCAGGATGATCTTGTTGACGCCCTGCGCGATCAGGTCGTCGATCACCGGCT
>LNFM01008560.1_pt1 | contig 15381 bp, 16 predicted proteins | sample 596031 | NCBI WGS metagenome assembly LNFM01 (sample SAMN04254537, study PRJNA301005) | activated carbon metagenome | isolation source: dual media filters at the Ann Arbor, Michigan drinking water treatment plant | place: USA: Ann Arbor | reverse complement strand
TCACGATTTAAGCGAAAGATAAATATACCAACTCGATTGGCGAAACCTAACAGGCTCTTTCACCTGCCGGTTAGCTTATAAATGGCTAATTTGCCAAAAAAGTAAGCCTATGTTCGTCTCCAAAGAAGCCCTGCCCGTCATAAAAAAAGTCTGTATTATTGGTCCGGAATGTACAGGCAAATCAGAACTCTCGCGATTCCTTGCCGCTCACTATTCAACTTGTTGGGTAGAAGAGTATGCGCGCGCGTATATTGATAAATTAGGACATCCTTATCAGGAATCAGATTTAGTAAAAATTGCGCACGGACAATTACGTATGGAAGACGAATGGGTGCGGGAGTCCAATAAGATTTTGTTCTGCGATACTAATTTACTGACAATCAAAATCTGGAGCGATTATAAGTATGGCCACTGCGATGCCGAGATCCTGAGACGGATCGCTGAACGTACCTACGATCAATATCTGTTATGCAACATTGATATTCCCTGGGTAGCCGATCCGCAACGCGAACATCCTGATAAGCGCGAACATTTCTGGAATATTTATAAAAATGAAGTGACGAGCACAGGTGTTCCTTTTGTTGAGATCAGTGGCGATTGGAATGCACGACAACAAAAAGCTATTGCTGCGGTTGATCATTTAGTTGAGTAGTGGAACCGCGGAGGCGCAGAGACGCTAAGAATATGGAATTACCTCACAATGAATAAGGAAGCTTTTAACACACTTTCCAAAGAGATATTGGATGCGGCAATCGCTGTTCATAGAGAAATGGGACCTGGTTTCTTGAATCTGTCTATCAACAATGTTTGGTTAAGGAATTGTCTTTGCGAAATATAAGGTTAAGTACGATGGTTTCTATTCCGCTGGAATACAAAGGCTATTTGCTTAACAAAGACTATATAATAGATATTTTAGTCGAGAATGAAATTATTATCGAGCTAAAAGCTGTTGAAGCGATATTACCTGTCCACGAAGCTCAAATCATTAGCTATCTAAAACTCGCAGATAAACGCTTGGGTTTTCTTATAAATTTTAACGTTCCCTTATTAAAGAATGGTTATAGGAGGTTTGTGAACAATTTCTAATTAATCTTTCTTTGCGCCTCAGCGCCTTTGCGGTTAACCAATGATTAAACCCGATCCCTACGCAGCTCTCCGCATTCGCGATTTTAGATTGTTCATCCTCTCACGGCTTTTTATAACACTGGCTATTCAGATTCAGGGCGTTGTAGTAGGCTGGCAGGTATATGAGTTAACTAAAGATCCCTTATCCCTCGGTTTGATTGGACTGGCAGAGGCAATTCCTGCTATAACCGTCTCGCTTTATGCAGGCCATATTGCCGATATCATTGAACGCAAAAAAATTATCCTCGTCTGCGTTACTTTGCTTGCCTTCTGTTCTGTCGCTTTGCTCTATTTTACTACCCATCTCGGGGCATCTATATTGGAGCAGGGAATCTTTCCCATTTATGCAGTGATCTTTGTAAGTGGCATTGCGCGTGGGTTTTTATCACCCGCCAATTTTTCATTTATGCCACAGCTGGTCGATCGCGCTTTGTATCAAAATGCAATAACCTGGAATAGCACCATCTGGGAAAGTGCAGCGGTGGGCGGCCCCATGATTGGTGGACTGATCTATGGCTTTTTTGGTATCACTGCAGCTTACACAGCCGATGCTGTACTTGTAGCGGCTGCACTGGTGTGTTATGTCACAATCCCTAATCGCGCGGTACCACCCGCCACTGAAGAGCAAGGAATCTTTGAAAAGATAAAGGCCGGGATCAAATTTGTCTTCAATAATCAAATCATACTTAGCGCGATCACGCTCGATTTGTTTGCGGTTTTATTTGGTGGTGCGGTAGCGCTGCTTCCCATCTTTGCCGATGACATTCTTCACGTAGGGGAAGTAGGACTTGGTTTCTTACGATCAGCACCGGCCATTGGCGCAGTGGCTATGGCTGTTTACATAACACATCATCCCATCAAAAAACATATTGGAAAAATTTTATTGTGGTGTGTGGCTGGGTTTGGACTTAGTATGATCGGATTTAGTCTATCAACCAACTTCTGGCTGTCGATGGGAATACTTGTGTTGAGCGGCATGTTTGATTGTGTAAGTGTAATTGTGCGCAGCACATTAATTCATACACTTACACCTGAAAATATGAAAGGTCGTGTATCAGCCGTGAATAGTATTTTCATTGGTTCATCGAACGAAATCGGGATGTTGGAATCTGGCGTAGCCGCGAAGTTGATGGGTGTAGTGCCCTCGATAATTTTTGGTGGGTGTATGACCATTGCTGTGGTGGCAACAACTGCGTGGAAGGCAACGAAACTTAGGTTGCTGGATAAGGTGAGTTGACAAAATACTCAAAAGGCAGCTCCTTCATGAGAAGGATGAATCCCTTTATACAACATCAAACATAAACCACCTGTTAGAATTGTAGCAAGAATGTCCCATGGGTCGATAGGCTTGCCCAACAAGGGATGAGCAAGTTCATACAAAGCCACACTTATCGTAATGGTCTTGATTAAAAAAATATGCTGACTTCTTCCTTTTCCAATAAATCCTATTAAAACAAAAATTGTCGCTATTGTCCCTAATGTATTACCAATAGTATCAGCTACATGAAAATCATTTATGTTATTTCTGTATATGTATGGTCGATAGAAGGGTCTTGCGACAAATTCATAAATCAAGACGGCCGTTAGCCCAACTGTCAAGTTGATTATTCTTTCTTTGGTAAGTTTCCAATTGACTATTCCGTATTTTAAATCTCTGATTGTCATACTGAGGAGATTTATTTATCTCTCATTTCCTTCTATTCATCGTCTTTAATTCTTTGTCCAATTACTCTGCAGTCTCTAGCAATCAATCAGTACTACGGTTTTTAAAACCGAATGCCTAACCCGAGCGTTCCATCGCCTATGGCATAGGTTTTTTCTCCATTTAAAACAGTGGCACCAAAGCTAAATGATAGTCTTTTGTAAGAAATCATAAATCCTCCTTCGATCTCAATACCACTTTTAGTCCATGTGTCCCAACGTTCATCAAACCATTGACCATAACCTCCACCAAAATACGTATGAACACTAAATCTATTTTTAATATAAAGAGGAAGAATCAATCCAGTAGTGATGGAGAATAACTCTGTCTCAGTTGTGGTCTGTGTTTCAGACTGATAAATAGTTCCATTTCCATAGCGACCACCCAGGTAAAAACCTTTCTTTCCCAGAAATCCAACACGTAGACCGATGGGTGTATGAAGTAGGCCTGAATTGGTAGAAATAAAATACTTGTCACTGCAATCCTTACACTTGAAGGAACTAAATATGTTAAAATCATTCTTATTCTCCGTTGAGTCTTGAGCCAAACCCGCTAAGGAGAATAATCCAAAAAGAACAACCAATGTTAGTCTTTTCATATTTATATTTTTTATGTGAGTGGGTAATTTGAATATCTGTCTGGTAACGGTTGACCGTGCAACGTATTGTTTTGGTTTGTAGAAATCTATTCAAAATCAAAAATTAAAAGTGAATTTCATTAACTCTTTCGTTGATAGTTTGATTTGTTGGACGTTCCAAACAGTCTAAAAGTTGTATCCGAAATGATAATAAAATTTTTGATTGCATTGCTGCCAACATCCGAATATACATATTACTGATATTTTATGTTTAACACACAGGTAAAACAAATTCTCAATAGTCACAATCCACCCTTCAACCCGTATTGCAGCCACTGATTTTATAGAGCTATGAATTCAGCTTTTAAAATCCTACTTTCATACTGTTTCATAAAAATTACCCCACATGTCAACCCGCAGATCTTTCTTCCAAAAAGTAATTGGGACCGCCAGTGCTTTTTCACTTACTCCACTTGTAAGCCAGGCTATAGCCGAAGATATTTCGGATGCTTTGTTCTCACTCAACAAACTTTCTCCGCTGGCTGCCGCCAACGATGAAGACTTGTGGGCACGCATGGCGCAGGCTTATACGGTGAGTCCGAATATTCTCAATCTCAACAATGGTGGTGTAAGTCCGCAACCCAAAGTGGTGCAGGATGCCGTGGATCGTTATTACCATTTGAGCAATGAAGCGCCCACCTATTACATGTGGCAGATTCTGGATAAAGGTCGTGAGCCGTTGCGTAGAAAACTGGCCGACCTCGCGGGAGTAAGTCATGAAGAGTTGGCTATTAATCGCAACACCACTGAAGCACTTGGCACGTTTACGTGGGGCATCGATATGAAACGGGGCGATGAGATTGTGATGACCAAGCAAGATTACCCAAACATGATCCACGCCTGGAAACAACGGGAACAACGGGAAGGGGTAAAGATCAATTGGATTAATCTTACCCTGCCCATTGAAAATGATGATATCGTTATTAAAGCGTATGTAGATGCTACTACCAGTAAAACCAAAATCTGGCACATCACGCATTTGATTACCTGGACGGGGCAAATCTTACCAGCCGTTAAACTCTGCGCAGAAGCACGCAAGCGCGGCATTATTACTATTGTAGATGCAGCCCACTCCTTTGCCCATGTAGATTACAAAATATCAGATCTGAATTGCGACTACTTTGGCACCAGTTTGCACAAATGGTTGTGTGCTCCGTTTGGCACCGGGCTGATGTATGTGCGCCAACCCTTGATCGAAAAAACATGGCCCATTTTTCCAAATGATAAACCATTGAGCCCGGATATTAAAAAATTTGAAGCGCTGGGCACGCGTTCCTTCGCACCGGAACAAGCCATTGGTCAGGCAATTGATTTTCATAATGCCATTGGTGGCAAACGTAAACAAGAACGTTTACATTATTTAAAAAGATATTGGTGCGAAGCCATCACAAAAAATCCGCGCGTTAAACTTCATATCTCATTGAAACCTGAATACTCCTGTGCGGTCGGTACATTTAGTATCGAGGGAATGGATGTGGGTGATATCTCATCAAAATTAATGAGCGAGTATGGAATACACACTGTGTCCATCAAGTGGGAAAATGTAAATGCTGTAAGAGTAACTCCACACGTGTATACTACTACTAAAGACCTGGATCGGTTTATAGAAGCGGTGGGTAAGATTGCTGCTTCCTGATTGAAATTGATATTAGAAGCAGAAGTGTTAATTTTACTCAATGGAGTCTATTCGCTGGAAGAACCGTTATCAGAGCTATCATAAAGCACTATTGCAGCTAGAGAAAGCTGTTACACAAACTACTCTTTCAGATTTGGAACAGGAAGGACTTATTCAGCGATTTGAATTTACATTCGAGTTAAGCTGGAAGACATTACAAGATTTACTTCTGTTTCGTGGCTATTCTGATATTGTTGGGCCAAGACCCGTCCTTGAGCAAGCTCTTCAGGATGGTTACATTGACAACAGCGCTGGTTGGGCACGAATGCTTAAAAGCAGAAATGAAACTTCGCATACCTACGATGAAGTAACATCTCGAAGAATTGCAACTGAAATAAAAACAGAATATTTTTCTCTATTAAAAAATCTAGACGAAAAACTAAAATCACTCCTATGAAATTCGGTTTGCCCGATGAATTCTTGAGTGTGGTCGGGTTATTTGGTAATAGCAATCCCAAGATTGAACAAATTATACTGTATGGTTCCCGTGCAACAGGCCAGTACAGAAATGGTTCCGATGTAGATTTAGCTTTGGTTGGCAGCCATCTTACCATCGATGATATAATTCAACTTGAAAGACAACTTGAAACCCTGGATCTACTGAACAGATTTGAGATATTAATTTTTGATAGAATTTCCTCTTCCGAGTTAAAGGAACAGATTCTTACATCAGGTGTTGAGCTGTATTCCAGGACAGACCACGCTATTAGTATTAAATAACCCGCTCATCACTTTCTCTTTTCATTTTTTTCCCAAAGAAGATAGCTTTCATTTAACAATCTGACACAATGAAAAACCTACTCCTGCTTGCGCTGCTCTTTTTCTTTTCCTGTAAGGACTCTAATAATTCCGGAAACGAACTCACTGTACCCGGTCTTGAAAAACCAGTAGAAATCCTTCGTGATGAATATGGTATCAATCACATCTATGCCCAAACCGAGCATGATCTTTTCTTTGCTCAAGGTTACAGCGCTGCCAAAGACCGGATCTTTCAATTTGAATTGTGGCGCAGACAAGCCAGCGGAACGATTTCTGAAATCCTGGGTGAACGTGAATTAAAAAGAGACATCGGAACACGCTTGTTTAAATTTCGGGGTGATCTTAAAAAAGAACTGAATCATTATCATCCACTCGGTGAAGCGATCATAACCGCATTTACAGAAGGCATCAATGCCTATGTGGCCGAAACAGAAAAAGATTCAACCCTTTTACCGCTCGAATTTCAATTGCTGAATATAAAAGCTGGTCGATGGACGCCTGATCTCGTTATCTCCCGGCATCAGGGTTTGCTCGGTAATTTACCTGACGAACTTTCAACGGCACGTGCTGTAGCCTTATTAGGAGCCAATGAGGTTAAGAAAATAAAAGTCTTTGAGCCAGGCCAACCTCGTTTGGAGTTGGATGCTGCGATTGATCCGCAAGGATTATTTGAAAATGTGATTGAATTATATGATGCGTATCGCAAACCAGTATTGTTCACACCCGAAGATTTAATTGCTTCAGGAAATCCGGATCCTAATCACTATAAACAATTAGCACACCACGACCAAAAGGATTATCAGGAAATGATTTCTTCCGAACAGAGATCGATCGGCAGCAACAACTGGATTGTGAGTGGTTCAAAATCAGAAACTGGTTTGCCGCTGTTGGCAAACGATCCACATCGGGCGCTTTCAGCACCTTCCCTGCGATACATGGTACATCTTAATGCGCCTGGTTGGAATGTAGTAGGTGGCGGTGAGCCAACCATTCCGGGTGTATCCATCGGGCATAATGAATTTGGCGCCTGGGGGCTTACCATTTTTGATATTGATGGTGAAGATCTCATGGTCTATGATTTAAATCCAAAAAATCTGAATCAGTACAAATACCAAGATGGTTGGGAAGAAATGAAGATCATCAAAGATACCATTGATGTGAAAGGAGCTGGCGATGTTTTTGTAGAACATAAATTCACCCGACATGGGCCCGTAACCTTTGTGGATGCAAAAAGAAATAAGGCGTATGCCGTGCGGGCCGCGTGGATGGAACCAGGAGGAGCTCCGTATATGGCATGCTTGCGAATGAACGGAGCCCAAACCTGGGAAGAGTTTCGTGAAGCATGCTCGTATAGTCACATCCCGGGTGAAAATATGATCTGGGCCGATAAGGAAGGAAACATTGGCTGGCAAACCGTAGGCATTGCACCCATTCGAAAAAACTGGGATGGTCTCGTACCCGTGCCCGGAGATGGTCGCTACGAATGGGATGGATTTCTTCCCATCAAATCATTGCCTAACATATTCAATCCTGAAAAAGGATTTTGGGTTACAGCCAATGAAAATTTAGTTTCTTCGGACTACGCCTTTAGAAATGCTGTGGGTTGGGAGTGGGCAGATAGCAGCCGCGCAAATCGCATTAGCGAAGTACTTACCAACAAACCCAAACATTCGGTTGATGATATGAAACAATTACAGTTCGATTATCTCTCCAATCCTGCCCGTCAACTTGTTCCACACCTAAAGACAGTAAAATCCAAAGAGGCAGAAGTAGAAAAGCTGCGCGAAATGCTTATAACCTGGGATTTTGTAATGGATAAGAATTCTATACCCGCTGCAATTTATTCAGCATGGGAAAAGAAAATTTTAGAAAACGCGTATCCATTCATTGTTCCTGAAAAAGGTCGGGAGATAATTAAAACGGTTTCTTTGAAAAGTACACTCCAATGGATAAAGACTCGTAACCAAAAAGAGCGCGATTTATTTTTCCTCGCCAGCTTTGAAGGGGCCGTTCAAAACCTCCATAAAAAATTGGGCGATGATCTTAATCAATGGCAGTATGGCCAACCTTCCTATCATCATGTGCTTATAAAACATCCTTTGAGTAATGCTGTGAATGATTCCCTTCGTAACGTTTTAGAATGCGGACCACTTCCTCGTGGTGGCTCTGGGTCAACACCGGGTGTTACCAGCAATACAGACAATCAAACACATGGGGCAACATTTCGGATTGTGGCCGATGTAACTGATTGGGATAATACCTGGTTCACCAATGCTCCCGGGCAGAGCGGAAATCCGGAAAGCAGCTTCTATAAAAACCTTTTCGAGGGCTGGGCCAATGATCAACACTTTCCGGTATATTTCAGTCGGGAAAAAATCGAAAAATCGATGAGGGAAAAAACGGTTTTAAAACCGTAAACAAGATTTCTGGCTACCTTGTGACCATGGTTGATTTGAGTTTGATTAAAAAGTACTTGCCGCACATCGGGCTTGATTTGCAAGAAGCTTTCGCAAAAGAAGGTGTTCTTAAGGATGTGCCAACCCACACTGAAATTTTACAAGAAGGGCAACATGTAACCATGATCCCGCTCGTTCTGGAGGGATTGATTAAGGTGTATACTCGTAATGAAGAAAGAGAACTTCTTCTTTATTATATCGAGCCTAGCGAAAGTTGTGTTATGTCGTTTTTGGCTGGCATAAAAAATCAGCCCAGCAAAATATTTGCCCTTACGGAAGAGCCCACTAAAATACTTTTGCTTCCTTCACGAAGCGTGGAGCAATGGATCCAACAGTATCCCAGGTTAAATAATCTGTTTTACGATTTATACAACACGCGCTATTCCGAATTGATCGATACATTAAATCAACTCATCTTTCAAAAACTTGATTCACGCATCTTCGAATATCTGAAAGAGAAAAGCCGGGTTAAATCAACCCGTATACTTGACCTGCGGCATCGCGAAATAGCCCTCGAGTTGGGAACTTCCCGTGAGGTAATAACCCGCGTATTGAAAAAGCTCGAGAAAGAAGGCAAAGTAAGGCAGGTTGACAACGGCATTGAATTAATCTAGAACACATCTCAAAATAAACTTCTATACGCTTCGGCAGACAGGGAGTGCCTCAGCCTGACGATCGTGCTGATTTTTGAAATGGGTTCTAATAACTTTCTCGCTGTAAATCAATTGATTAGGCGCACAATACCTTGGTGGTGACTATGATCACCAGTTTTGCGTCACACCAAATCTACCTTTGAATTATCAATCAGGAATGAATAAGCCACTCAAACTTCTTATCGTTTGTTTACTCTGTTTGGGACTTGTTTATACACTGGTGTGGATTATGAAATAAACCATCAACTAAAAATTTATCATTATGAAAAAGAACATGGGAGGCGCTGACCGAGTAATTAGAATAATTCTGGCAGCCATTTTTGCGGTATTGTATTTTACTGGCACCGTGCCCGGAACGCTCGGGTTAGTGTTAGTAATTCTTGGGGCCGTTTTTGTATTGACAAGCCTGGTGAGTGTATGCCCATTGTATTCTATCGTGGGGCTAAATACCTGCCCTACGAAAAGCAATGCCTAAAACTTTTACACCTTATACAAAGAATGCCATCTAAACCAATTTGATGGCATTCTTTTTTAAAACTGAAACCAATTGGGGAAACTCCATACCATCCACCCATAAACCGCAAAGCGCAACACCCTGGAAATACAGATAAGGAGAAAATTTCTAAAGTTCATATTTACTGAACCCGCCAGCATGCAAGTAGCAGAGAAAGGCACAGGCGTTACTGCTCCTACAAATACAAGATAGCCTCCAAACTTTTTTAATTTATTTTCATACTGCTTTAAGTATTTCTCTCGAATCCGATTTTGATAAAATGGTGTTTTTGAAAAATTCCTTCCAATGTAATACCCTAACACGCCTGCACCGTATGAAATAACTGTAAGGATGGATAGGTTAATGACAAATCCGGTTACCTCAATATCATCCAAAATCCAAATCATCATAAACAATTCTGGAGGTATTATCCCAAAGATGATTTCCGAAAGTGTATAGATGCCATAAAGAATTCCCGGGTTGGCCCGAATTTCACCAATATGACTTTTGAAATTTTCCTGGATAAACTCCTCCAGAAAGTAGAAGGCTATGATTATAACAAAAAAGAAAACTAGTCCCCGCAACAAATTGCGTATCAAAAAACCTGAGTGTGTTTCTTCCTCTTCTTGCATAACTCAATTTAAAATAGGCATCCGTTTGAATGGTTTGGTTTCATCAAAGAGTTTGCGGTAGGTAGCATGTCTTTTAACTACCGGAGCATTAATTTGCTCAACTACGCGAATCATCTTTGGATTAAAATCCCCGATCCAATTCATTTCATATTCTTTATAAGGAAATTTTTTTGTCTGTGCCATCCTCCGAAAGGTTTCGATAATAGCTCCATCTACTCCTTTGCCTTGATGTTCTGGTACAAGTCCAAATAATATTCCAAATGCTTTTTTATTGGTCTTTAATAAGGTATGCCACACAAATTGCAGCTTTCCCAACCAGTTCATTTTACCACCTACATATTTAAAAATCTGATTGACCTCTGGTAAGGAAAGAAAAAATGCGATCGGCTCATCTTTATAATATCCAAACCACAAAAGTTTTTCATCCATGATGGGTTTCATCTGCTTCACCAGATGTTTAGCCTGCAACTCGGTAAGCTCAGGTATTTCACCCCGCTTTGCCCAGGCACGGTTATATACCTGCCTGATTTTTCCGGGGAGTGTATTCCATTCAGATTTTTTTACATACGAGAATTTATAGTCGGGATTTTTTTCAACTAGAGCAGCTTTTTCATAGAGCCTGGCATCGAGTGGCCCTTCAATAGGCCGGCCAAAGGTTAGCTGATAAAAATAAACTTGAAACCCATACGCTTCAAAAAATTTCTGATAATATGGAAAATTATAGTTGCACTGATAATTCGGTTCCCGATCGAAGCCTTCGAGCAAAAGGCCCCACCAACGATCGCGGTTTCCAAAATTAATAGGACCATCCATCGCTTCCATGCCTCGCTGTTGCAACCATGTTTTGCATTTATCGAAAAGCATAAAGGCTGCTTGCTCATCTTCGATACATTCAAAAAATCCCATGCCCCCGGTAGGCTGTTCGTTTCCTTTATTGGTTGTCTTTTGATTTATAAAGGCCGCTACACGGCCAATCGTTTCGCCTTTCTCATTAACAAGCAACCAACGGATGCACTCACCATGATGAAATGTTTTATTCTTTTCTTTGTCAAAAACGCCTTCCACATCAGCATCTAAAGGCCTGATCCAACACGGAGAATTTTTATACAACCGTACAGGAAAGTTTACAAACTCTTTTTTTTCTAGTTCAGTGATTACCTCTTTGATTTGCATGGGTAGGGAGTTAGAGGTCTCAGCGAACTATTTTATTGGGAAGGGTAATTTCAAATGTAGTGCCCTCACCGGGCTGACTTTTTACTATCAATTGCCCTTCGAGTTTTTCGACTGCATTCTTTACGATATATAAGCCTAAGCCTGAGCCTTCGGATTGTTCGCTGGCGCGATAAAACATTTCAAAAATTTTATTCAGATTTTCTGCGCTAATGCCGATACCATTATCTTTGAATATAATCACCGCGTGCCTGCTGTCGATTTCAATTTGAATGGAAACCTCGCCCAGTACATTGCCTAGTTTGCGATATTTTATAGCGTTCGAAATCAGATTTCGAAAAATCTCTCCAATGCGCCAGGGATCGCTGTAAAATTCACCACCCTTAATTACAACTTGTCTATCGGTTTGATCGGCACCTCGCATATAGTTGAGGTCCTTAAATGTCTTATTAATGATTGCGTGAAAATCAATGAAGCCCGTTTTCACGTCCAGTTTCAGATTTTTCGAATGACTTAACACATCGCTGATAAAATTATCTAATTGGCCAACTTTTTCTCCAATGATCTTTAGGTATTCGGCTGGGTTATCATCATTACCTGGCATCTGGGCAAGATTTACCAATCCCAGCACGGAAGATAATGGAGCCCTTAAATCGTGAGAAACTTTATACACAAAATTATCCAATTCAGAATTTCGGATTTTTAGTTCTTCCTCTATCTTCTTCTGTTCGGTAATATCCACATACACACCAAATATTCCAATGGTTTTGTTCTCGAGGTGCACAGGCACACCATAAATAATTACCGAAACCGGCTCATCATCCCGGTGTAGTCGGGTTGTTTCTATTTTAACAATCTGATCCGATGAAATTAATGAATTAAGATCATTGCCTTCAGATTCCAATTCGGGGGGAACAATAAAATCATTAAGACTTTTGCCCCTTAATTCAGTTATGGTATAGCCAAAAAGTAATTCGAATCCCCTATTTACCTGCTCGACATTTCCCAATGCATCTAACCGAACGATGGCCATGGGCGAACTATGAAAAAGCTCCGAAAAAAGTGTTTCTGTTGTTCGATAACGAATATCCGATTCCCGCTTTTTTTCCTCAAGTTCTTTGCGCTCACGAATGTCACTAATTACTCCACTCCAGGCAATCCGCCCATCCGGAAGTTTAACCGGTTCGCAGGAAGCTTCTATCCACTGGGTTTCAGCCTTGGCATTAAAAATTCGACCTTCCCATTTAATGGGCGCCATTTCGGCTATTGCCTTTTCCAGTAAGATCTCGAACTCATCCCAATCCTCACGGTGAATGAAGACCTTCATGGGATACGACCCATTCAACAATAAATCGCGGCTGATGCCCAGAATTTTTTCGCAGGAAGAGCTCAGGTAAGTAAAATCTCTGGATCCATCAGGATGTAGGGTATACTCAAACACCACAACCGGTAGGTTGTCGATCATTTGTTGCATACTTAGTGTCTGAGATCTTCTTTCCGTATCCATTCTTGCCCAATGCGAACGGACAAGTTAAATACTTTTTGGTAATTAGTGAGGGTGAAGTAAGAGTAAGGTAAGATTCGTTTGCTAATTGTGAATAAGCTACCGAATCCGCAAAATTTTATTTTGTTTAAGGTTCAATCATTTACCAGCCATTGCCTATGGCGATTGTGCTTGATTGCCATAAAGCAATAAGCCGCGGTTAAATGCTTTAAAGAAAGACAAAAAACTAAAGTTGATAAATGACCGATTTAATTAACTCGCGCTTGCTCGATTGCTCATGTAAAATTTTTGCCCCCGCTGAACACATCACTTGATTCCAGTTGGGTAGTTGATTGGTCTTTAAACCTGTAGTTAACCAAAAAAAGATATACATACATTTCAACTTAACTTTACTCCAAGAGCTACTGGTGACAAAATCCGTTACAAACCAATAGGAGTTGGGCTGCATACAATTCTTGATATGAATTACTATTCCTTTCAATTGAGATTCGGAAAACAAGTCGAGATAAAAATTGGTAATAACACAATCGTAATCAGCATCAGGAATATTTTGTTCTGTTCCCTCAATAAATCTTATTCTGGAAGGATCTGTTCCTCTTTCTGTAGCCTTCTTAATCATACCTGTGGATAGATCCACATAATCAATTTGAATGTTTGAATTTATCCTATCGATAGCTGGCAAAATCCAACCTGTGCCGCCACCCAGAATTAACAACTTATTTTTTGAAATAAGTAAATTTAGAAATTGCAGCTGCATTTGTTGTATGCTCTTGCCCAGCAGGAGGCGCGCCAAAGAGTCATACACGGGTGCCAATACATTATACCCATGTTTAGCCCACTTCATTATACAAGACCGATCAAGGGAAGAAAAAATACTGCATCACCGAACAATCTGTAACGATGGTATTCATGAAAGAATTTCGAATTCAAATAAATGAAGAGCAATGATACAGTCATGAGAGGTAAAATAATTATCAGCCAGGTAGCCTGGTATTGGTTCGCAATCAGGATACTGAGTAGAGCATTAATTATACAAAGGGCAATGATCAATTTAGCAGTCCTTGCTTTACCCCATTGCGTAGCAAATGATGTTTGACTATCCTTTTGATCAGCTTCAAATTCAAACCATGAAAAAAGTAATAGGTTGATCAGCGCAACTATAAACAGCTGGGTAATCAATAGATATTGATATACTGAAAGTTGATCAACATGAACAGATAAGGATGGCACAAGAACGCCCGAGGTATAGAGAATAGCCACAAAAACTTCCTTCACGCGTAGAAATTGCTGGAGGAAAAGATAAGCACCTACTGCAAATGAAACATATAGTCCACTCATAAGAACAGGCGGGCGTAAAAAATAAAACTGACTTATCACAAAAATGGAGACGAGTGCCACCGCAATCCATAAGGGTCGCTCATACAACTTATGAAATCGATGTCGCTGGCTTGAAGGTGTTGTGCTTATTCTAAGGATATCCAGTAGTCGATCTATAGTATAAATGACCCAGACCACACAACCCAGCGTTAGCATACCAAACAACCTTGGCGGCACCCCTAATATCTTCGAATAAAAAAGTGCCGTAACAACAGCACCAGCCGCAACATCAAGATTCAAAAGATTACCTACTCTATAAAGTCTTTCTAGCACAGTATAAAAATAAAAAAGCTCTCTGTAATCCAGAGAGCTTTGTTTTTGAATGCTTCACTATATCAAGAGGTTTTCAAGGCCTCTGCGCCAGCTACAATCTCAAGAATTTCTTTAGTAATGGCGGCCTGACGTGTGCGATTATAGGTAAGCTTAAGCTCTTTCAATAGGTCACCCGCATTTTCGGTTGCTTTATCCATGGCCGTCATCCGGGCACCATTCTCAGCTGCATTTGAATCCAGAATGGATTTATACAGTTGAATCTTCGGTGATTTCGGAACTAAACCTACGACAATCTCTTCCTGGCCAGGTAAATAGATATAATCGGTATCGGCAACTTTTGATCCTTTCTTTTGTGGAAGTACAGGGAGAAACTGTTCTACCCGTAAAATCTGGGTTGCCACGTTTTTAAATTCGTTGTAGACAATTTCAATTTTATCGTATTGGCCCGACTTATATGAATCGATTAGAAACTCTCCAACTAATGCAACCTTATCAAAGGAAAGTCCATGAAAAACATTCCAGTAGTCTGCAACGATCTTGAAATTTCTTTTGCCGAAGAATTCGAATGCCTTTTTACCTAGTGGCAAGACAGTAACGTTTCCACTCGCAGCCTGCCTGGCATATTTTTCGGCCATTAATTTGTTAGCTGCCTTTATGATGGTGCTATTAAAGGAACCACACAATCCGCGGTCAGAGCTAATCACCACCAATAAAATTCTTTCTTCACTTCTGGGTTGGCTATACCATGCCTGGTCATCCTGTGCTGCTGCCGATAGGTTGTGAAAAAGTTGAGTTAGCTTCTGTGCGTAGGGACGCATTTGTGTAATTCGCTCTTGCGATTTTCTCAACTTGGCAGCCGCCACCATTTTCATGGCTTTGGTAATCTGCTGCGTTGAGATTACAGATGTAATGCGACTCTTAACTT
>LNFM01015386.1_pt1 | contig 15382 bp, 16 predicted proteins | sample 596031 | NCBI WGS metagenome assembly LNFM01 (sample SAMN04254537, study PRJNA301005) | activated carbon metagenome | isolation source: dual media filters at the Ann Arbor, Michigan drinking water treatment plant | place: USA: Ann Arbor | reverse complement strand
ATGGCGCCGCACATTCCGGGAATGCAGGCGAATATCGCCGCCGACCTCGGCATTGCCGTGTCCGATGTCAACGTCAAGGCCAAGACCGCGGAGAAACTCGGATTTGTCGGCCGCGGAGAGGGCATCGTTGCGGAGGTCGTGGTGCTGATCCGGCGCGATGCGCCGCCCGGCGGCGACTGACCACGGCCGCCGGGCGGCGCCGGCACTGGCCGGGGCTATAATCGTTTTCCGGCGGAAATGCAGAAAAAGGACCTTATGAGCGGCGCTGAATGGGCACCCGTATTCAGGCGCACGGAACCTGACCGCGCATCACCCGATGTGCTGGCACTGCCGCACTGGGAGGACGCGCAATGGGGGACATTGCTGCAGTTCACCGCGCCGCGCCCCTTCCGCGCGAGCGAAGTGGTGATCCAGCGTGCCGCCGCGGATCGCACGCTGTACCTGGTGGCCGCCGGATCGCTGGAGGTGGGGGTGACCCATGTCGACGGTGTCAGCATGACCTCGCTGGCGCGCATCAGCGCCGGCAGCATTCTCGGTGAGCAGTCTTTTTTCGACGGCCAGCCGCGCTCGGCCAACGTCTGGGCCGTGACCGACGGCACCCTGCTGCTGCTGCCCTTCGAGGAATTTTCGCGCTTCGGCGACGCGGAGCCGGCACTGGCGCGGGATTTCCTGTTCGCGATGGCGCGGGTGCTGTCGATCCGCCTGCGCAATACCTCATTCCGGCTGCGCCGCTAGCCGCGCGCCTCCTTTGCCGGGGGCAGTTCAACGCGGGCGCGCAGCCCGCCGCCTTCGCGTGGCAGCAGCCGCACCGATCCGCCGTGCAGCCGCGCGATGCGGTCGACGATGGCGAGGCCGAGTCCGGTGCCGCTGGTCGAACGCGCGCTGTCCATGCGGGTGAAGGGTTGCAGCATGCGCTGCGCGTCTGCGGCGGGGATGCCGGGGCCGCGGTCCCGCACTTCAAGGTATGCGCCCGCCTGATCCTGCCCGGTGACGACTTCGGCATTGCCGCCGCCGTGGCGCAGGGCGTTGTCGATCAGGTTGGCCAGCACTCTTTGCATCGCCTGCGCGCGCAGCGGCAGCGGCGGCAGCGGCGAGGGCATGAAACGCACGGCCTTGCCGCTGCGGGTGTAACGCTCGACCACCGCCTGTGCCAGGACGTTGAGATCGGTGTCGCCGGCCACTGCTTCGGCATCCACCGGGCGCGCGAAGTCGAGGAACTGGCCGATCGCGGCATCGATGTCGCCGATGTCCTCGGCGACGCCGGCCTTGAGATCGGCGGAGCCGTGGTCATCGAGCATTTCCAGCGCAAGCCGGATCCGGGCCAGTGGTGTGCGCAGGTCGTGGGAAACCCCGGCGAGCAGCAGCGCGCGCTCCTCGTCCTGGCGCCGGAGGTCGGCCGCCATCTGGTTGAAGGCGCGCGACAGCGTGCGGATCTCCGCGGGGCCGTCTTCCGCGACCTGCGGCGGGGTTGCGCCGCGCCCGAGCACTTCCGCCGCGCGTGTCAGTTCGCGCAGTGGCCGGTTGATGCGCGCGACGATGAGGAAGGCGCCGATCACTGCCAGCGCGAGCACCAGCGCGCCCCAGCCGATCCAGCGCAGCGGCGCATTGCGCTCGATGCGCGAGCGCGGCAGCGACACCCAGAATTCCTCGTTGTCGATGCGGAAGCTGACCCACACGCCGGACACGCCCTCGCGTTCCAGGGCGAGGCGCGTCTGCGGTCCGAGCTGTTCGCGCAGCCGGGCCTCCATGATGCGCAGGAAGGGGCGGTCCGGCAGCGCGGGCACCGCTTCCACGGGGTCGCCGGCGTAGACCTGGATGCCTTCGCGCTGGGCCAGTTCGTCGAGCAGCGCGAAACGGCGCCCGGGATCGGCAGTGACCAGCGCCGCGCGAGTCAGGTTGACCACGCTGATCACCTGCTGTGCGGCCTGCAGCGCGCGCGGCTCGATCTCGGAGGCGCGGAATATCTGCAGCCAGGCGAGATGGGCAACGACCAGCAGCGCGGCGATCAGCAATACGCTGCGCCACAGCAGTGTGCGCGGCCAGAGGGTCACGGCTGGGAGACCGGTGATTGGTGACTGGTAATTGGTGATTGGTCGAGGCGCGCAGCGTCCATGGTTTTACCCATTACCATTCACCAATTACCAATCACCGGCTTACTGGCTCTTGCCGTCAGGGATAAAGACATAACCAAAGCCCCACACGGTCTGGATGAAGACCGGTTTGGCGGAGTCGGGTTCGATCAGCTTGCGCAGCCGCGATACCTGCACGTCGATCGAGCGGTCGAAGGCGCCGAATTCGCGGCCGCGCGCCATTTCCATCAGCTTGTCGCGCGACATCGGCGTGCGCGGATGTTCGGCCAGCACCTTCAGCAACGCGAACTCTCCGGTGGTGAGCGTGATTTCGGCGCCGGCCCTGGTCAGGCTGCGCGTGCCGAGGTTGAGACGGAATTCGCCGAACTCGATGACCTGGGCGGCAGCGCCCGGGGCGCCGGGGGGCGCCGGCGGCGGCTGGCGGCGCAGCACGGCCTGGATGCGTGCCACCAGTTCCCGCGGATTGAAGGGCTTGGGCATGTAATCGTCGGCGCCGATTTCGAGGCCGACGATGCGGTCGACGTCATCGCCCTTGGCGGTGAGCATGATGATCGGCATCGTTTCGCCGCCGCCGCGCAGCCGCCGGCAGATCGACAGGCCGTCCTCGCCCGGCAGCATCAGGTCGAGGATCATCAGTTCGTAACGCTCGCGGGCAAGCTGGCGGTTCATTTCCACGGCGTCGGCGACCACGCGCACGGCGTAACCCTGTTCGGCGAGGTAGCGGTTGAGCAGGTCGCGCAGCCTTGCATCGTCGTCGACCACCAGGATCCGGGTTTTTATCTGTGTCTGTGTCATGTCACCATCGTACCCAGTTCGGGACAAGCTAGCCATGCCTTTGAAACAAACTCTTACAAATCACCGGGGCTGCGGCCGTGCCATGGCGCTTCGCATCGGGTCATATGGCAACAGACGCTTACACAATGACCCCGGGCGGCAACAATCTGTTTACAGCGGATGCCGAAGATGGCGGCAATGTGTTTGCGGGCACGGATACAATTGACGGCATGGCAAGACCGGCGCCGGCCGGTTTGGGCCTGTGGAATTCGAAACGGAGCGTGGTGCATGAAAATCTGGCTGTCGATTCTTCTGGCGGTTGCAGCCTTGCAGGCTGTGCCGGCGGCTGCCGGGCCGTGGCGCGAACTGCGCGCCCAGGGGCAGCCTGATCGCTCCGACCGCGGCCCGCAGCGCCAGCGCGGTGACCGGCCCGAACGTTTCGAGCGCCAGGAACGTCCGCAGCGCCTGTCTGACGAGGAGCGCCGCGGCCTGCACCGTGACCTCGACAAGGCGCGCCGGGAAATCTACAAACCCCGTCGCGAACGCTGACCGCAGGTTGTTGATTTGCATGCGCTTTGCGCGCCGGGCACTACCCGCTGCGGAGGCGGCATGCCGCTTCCCGGCCTGTCGGATGCCTTCGCACATCGCGGAATTCCGCCTGTCTCTTGTTATGGGTTATTGATAAATACTTGATTTTATTGATAAATATTTCAAGGCTCAGCTTCGAGCCGGGACGAGCCTCGCTTTTCAGTGGGGGCGAACGCTAGAATGACAGCTGAAACCGAAGCGGCGGCATGTCCGCGATTTCCGGAATTTCCGCGGTCCGCCAAGTACTTACAATACGAAGGGATCAGCCACCATGCTGGCAACGCGCATAAGACAAAAAGATGGCGTGTTCTATTTTGCAAGTTATCCGGCAAAGGAGGTGCTGGAGCGGGTCCGGTTCATCAGCCGTTTTTATGGCGAAGGTGAGCAGATTGCGCCGCAAAGCCTGCCCCAGCATGACGAAATCGCCCAGTTCATCGCGCGTGTCGAAAGCACCGACGAGGCTTTCCAGCGCCAGATGTCGAAATCAAAGGTGCGCCAGCTGCGCAACTTCTACGAAATGGCGGTCAGCCAGCCGCCGATTCCCGGCACCGTGCTGCTGTTCACTTCCGATGAACTGCGTTTCACCGCGCTGCCGGGGCAGGAGTCGGTGGGCAACCTCGCGGAGCCCTCGTCCAAATACCTGATCATCGACGGCCAGCATCGCCTGGCTGCGCTGAAGTTCTACCTGATGGAGCACCCGGCGGAAGCCTCGTCGATCAACGTGCCCTGCGTGATTTTCGACGGCCGCAGCGAGGACTTTGCCGCCGAGATGTTCGTGATCATCAATTCGACGCCGACGCGCATCAACAAGAGCCACCTGGTCGACCTCTACGAGCGCGTGTCCTGGGCCGATCCGGACAAGCGTTTCGCCGCGCGCCTCGTCGAAGACCTCTACAAGGAGGATGACAGCCCGCTGCAGTACCGCATCAACCGCCTCGGCGGGCGCAGCCAGAAGGACAAGTGGATCCTGCAGGCGGAGCTGTTCAACGAGCTGCATCGCTGGGTCAGCAGCGACTGGCGCAAGATCAGCCGCACCAGCAACCTTTACCGCGAAAGCGAACGTTTCTACGAAATCATCCGCGACTTCCTGAAGGCGGCGCAGCGCGTCTGGGGTGATGCCTGGGGGCACGAAACCTGGCAGGTGACCAAGCCGGTGACGCTGAAGGCGATGATCCGCGTCTGCGCCGACCTCGCGCGCGCGGATGCCGAGCCGGCGCAGGGCCGGCAGAAGCGCTGGGAGGAGAGGCTGTCGCCCTGGTCGGCACAGAAGGCCCAGTTCAAGGGGGACGGATTCTACGAACGGTTTCCCGCGAAAGGGCAGACCGAAAGGGTCACCCGCATCCACCGCGACCTCGCGCGCTGGGCGGGCATCGAGATCAAGGCCAAGGCACGCGCCAAGGCCTGATCCCGGCGGGCGGTTGTTACTTGACCGCCTGCACCATGATTTCCACCAGCGTGTCCGGCGAGCCCAGCCGGGCTTCGACGCAGGCGCGTGCCGGCAGATTCTGCTGATCGGCCCAGGCCGCCCAGGCTTCGTCCATTTCCGGCTTGGCGCGCATGTCGCTGATCCAGATCGTCGCGGTCAGCAGCTTCGACTTGTCGGTGCCCGCGGTTTTCAGCAGGGCATCGATCTTGGCGAGGATTTCCGCGGTCTGGGCGCGCATGCCCTTGCTGCGGTCGTCGGCGGTGATGCCGGCGAGATAGACCGTGTTGCCGTGAACCACGGCGCGGGACAGGCGCTTGTCGCTGTTGAATCGCTTGATGTCGCTCATTGATGTCGCTCCTTGAGGGTGTTGAAGATGAAGGCTGCGTTTCCGGACATGCCGGAGCGCGGTCCGGCCGGCGCAGCTAGATGTGGCCGCTGGTCAGCAGCCGGCCGAGGAAAAAAATGCCGGTGGCGATGAAGGCGAAGAGGATGAAATCCGGGATCTTGCTGTCGCGCTTGTCGCCGACCTGGGCGCCGCGCAGCGCCTTGACCACGAAAAACGCGGCGATGATCAGTACCACGACCATCATCGGCGCCTCGTACTGCGCGCTCCACAGCGCGCCGAGGCCCCTGGACAGCAGGCCGTTCTCGCGGAACAGGTGGTAGGCGGTGCCGCCGATGCCCAGCATGATCAGCGCGCCGACCAGCAGTGAACCCAGTGTGGTGAGCAGTGATTTCATGGGGGGTGTCGGGTGTTCCGGTTGTTATTCTGGCAGGTCGAGATCACGGCTGCAGTATAACGCAGGCCGCGTGCCGCGGTCGGCTACAATCGCCGGATGCGGCAGGCGGACGAATCATGAACATACTGGCCCTCGATGCGTCGACGGAGCACTGCAGTGCGGCGGTGTGGCGCGACGGCGCGGTTTTTGAACGTTCGGCCCGTGCCGGGCAGACGCATTCCGAAATGCTGATCGCGATGGCGGACGCGGTGATGGCCGAGGCCGGCATCACACTGTCCCGGGTGTCCGGCATTGCCTTCGGCGCGGGTCCCGGTTCGTTCACCGGCCTGCGCGTGGCCTGCGCGGTGGCGCAGGGTCTGGCATTTCCCGCAGAAATTCCGCTGGCCGGCATCGGCACGCTGCAGGCGATGGCCGCCGGTTGCGGCGCCGATGCGGTGGTCTGCTGCCTTGATGCGCGCATGGGCGAGGTTTATCACGCGGCGTACCGGCGCGGGGGCGGGCAGGACAACGATGCCCATGCCGAAGTGTCGGCGCCACGGGTGTGTGCCCCTGCCGCGGTACCTGAACTGCCGGCGGGCCGGTGGACGGCCTGCGGCAGCGGGTTTGCCGCATATGGCGATGCGCTGCGGCAGCGTTACGGCGATCAACTGGAAACCGTTCTGGACGGCCTGGTGCCGCAGGCCCGCGACATTGCGCGCCTGGCTGCGCCGGTGTTTGCCGCGGGCCGCGGAATTTCCGCGGATGCGGCGGCGCCGCTCTACATCCGTGACCGTGTCGCGCTGAAGACCAGCGAACGATGAGCGCGCAGCCTGACGCCATCCGTCGTTTCCGGCCGATGACCGTGGCGGACCTTGAACAGGTCGACGCCATCGAGCGCTCCGTCTACACCCATCCCTGGACCCGCGGCAATTTCACCGATTCGATCGAGGCCGGTTACCACTGCTGGCTGCTCGAGAATCGCGGCAGCATCGCCGGCTATTGCGTGGTGATGATCGCCGCCGGCGAGGCGCACCTGCTGAACCTGAGCATCGCGGCAGAACTGCAGCGGCGCGGGCTGGGCAGTGAACTGCTGGGTTTTGTCATCGCACTGGCGCGTGAACACGCTGCGGCGACGGTGTACCTTGAGGTGCGTGCATCCAACAGCGCCGGCCGCGCGCTGTACGCGCGCCACGGTTTTTCCGAGATCGGCATGCGCCGGGACTATTACCCGCATGCCGCCGGCCGCGAGGACGCGGTGACCATGGAAAGGAAAATAGGATGACCCGGCCGGCGCCGTCAAGGCGCGACGAAATGCTGCGCGAAATGGGCATCGATCCGCGCTGGCGCCTGCGCAGCGCAGTGGCCGCGGCCACGACGGAAGCCGCCGCCGCGCCGGTGCCGTCTGGGCCCGCCGCCGGCGCGGCAGTCGATGCGCCATCGCCCCGGCCGGCGGCAGTACCCGGGCCCGGCTGGGAAGAACTGAAGGCCTCAGTTGCGTCCTGCACCGCCTGCGGGCTGCACGTCAAACGCAACAAGACCGTGTTCGGCGTGGGTGACGAACGGGCGGACTGGCTGTTCATCGGCGAAGGCCCGGGCGCGGACGAGGATGCGCAGGGCGAGCCTTTTGTCGGCCAGGCCGGAAAACTCCTCGACAACATGCTGGCGGCTATCGATCTGCGCCGCGGTGCCAACGTCTACATTGCGAACATCGTCAAGTGCCGTCCGCCGGGCAACCGCAACCCGGCGCCGGAGGAGGCGCAGGCCTGTTCCTCCCACCTGCAGCGGCAGATCGAGCTGATCCGCCCGAAGCTGATCATCGCCCTGGGCAAGGTGGCCGCGGTCAATCTGCTGGGCCGCGATGCCAGCATTGCCGCGCTGCGCGGGCAGGTGCACGAACACCGCGGCATACCGCTGATAGTCACTTATCACCCGGCGTACCTGCTGCGCACGCTGAGCGACAAGGCCAAGGCCTGGCAGGATCTCTGTTTTGCGGTGGATACCATGCGCGGACTGCAGGCTGCCGCGCGGACCGGCGCCGGCTGATCCAATTTGGTTGCTGCAGGACGTCGGCATATCGGAAGATTTTGCGGTAAAGTGCCAGCGCACCCGGATCAGGCATGCGCAGCAAAAGCGCCCGGCCGGTTGCAGCGACTGGAGGAGCACACTTGAGGCACCGCATCGGTTTCACCCGCGGACCGCGGCAGGCATCCGGAGGCGCAAGGCATGATTGATGCGATGGTTGCCGGTCTCGCGGCACTGCTGACGCCGCAGGCGCTGCTGTTCATGTTCATCGGCGTGGTCTACGGCCTGGTCATCGGCATCCTGCCCGGCCTCGGCGGTGTTGTCGCGATGGCGCTGCTGTTGCCGTTCACCTACGGTTTCGAGACCGCGGCGACCCTGGCATTGCTGCTGGGCGCGCACATCGCGACCATCTGGGGCGACTCGGTGACCAGCATCCTGTTCAGCGTGCCGGGCTCGGCAAAGGGTCTTGCGCTGTGTTTCGACGGTTATCCGATGACCAAGCAGGGACAGGCGAAACGCGCGCTGGCGGCTTCCGCCACCGGCGCACTGCTCGGCGGCATCATCGGCGCGATTTTCCTCGCGCTGTGCATTCCGCTGATCCGTCCCGTGATCCTCGCGCTGGGCCCCAGCGAATATCTGATGATGGCGCTGTGGGGGCTGACCGTGATCGCCACCTTCAGCGAGGGTTCGCTGATGAAAGGGCTGACTGCCAGCGTGCTCGGTGTACTGGTGGCCTTCATCGGCATGGACGTGGTGACCGCGACGCCGCGATTCACCTTCGGCAGCGATTTCCTGATGGAGGGCATTTCCTTCCCGGTGGCGATGATCGGACTGTTCGCCGTTTCGGAGATGATGAAGCTGGCGATCAAGGGCACACCCATCGTCGACCGCTCGCTGGTGAAGGAGGAGAGCACGGTGTGGCAGGGTGTCTGCGACGCGTTCCGTCACTGGTGGCTGGTAGTGCGCTCGAGCCTGCTGGGCCTGTGGATCGGCGTGCTGCCGGGCGTCGGCGCGAGTGTTGCCGGTCTTGCCGCCTATGCCCAGGCGGCGCAGACCTCGAAAACCCCGGAGCGTTTCGGCAAGGGCGCCGTCGAGGGCGTCATTGCGCCGGATGCGACGATGGGTGCCAACGAGGGCGGCGGTCTGATGCCGACCCTGGCCTTCGGCATTCCGGGCGGCGAGAGCATGGCGATCCTGCTGGTGGCCTTCATCGGCCTCGGCGTGGTGCCGGGCCCGGACATGCTGACCAAGAACCTCGACCTGGTGTTCAGCATGGTGTGGATCATCGTCATCGGCAACATCCTGGTCACCCTCATCGGCCTCGGCATCACGCCCTGGCTGGCGCGGCTGCCCTCGCTGCAGGCCAACCTGATGGTACCGATCGTGCTCTCCGTGTGTTTCGTCGGCGCCTATGCCACGCGCGGCCATATCGAGGATGTGCTGGTCGCCGCTGATGGACAAGTACCGCTACTCGCGCGCCAATTTCGTCATCGGCATGGTGCTGGCGGTGATGATCGAGCGCAACCTGCACATCTCGCTGACGCTGTACGGCAGGGACTTCCTGCTCGAGCGGCCGATCGCGCTGGCGATGCTTGCTTTCGTGGTGATCACCGCCGCACTGCCCTTCATCCGCAACTGGCGACGCCGCAAATTGGCGCAGGCGGCGGGGGCGCAGTCATGAGCCGCCATGCGCAGGAAAACCTGGCCTCCGTGCTGCTGCTGGCGGTGTTCGCCGGTGTCATCGTGCTGTGCCAGGATTTCGGTCCGCGTGCGCGGATGATCCCGCTGCCGCTGGCGGTTTTCGGCATCGTGCTGACCCTGATCCAGCTGGCCTGGCACAACTTCGGTTCGCCGGAAAACCTGCAGATGGACATGATCTCCGTTCACGGCCCGGATGTGCTGACCGGCGATGCGCCGGTGGTCCGGTCCAGCGGACCCGCCTGGCTGCGCGAGGTGAAGGCCTATGGCATGGTCGGCGTGCTGCTGGCGCTGATCTTCACGGTCGGCGTGATGCCTTACCCGCTACTGCTCCTGGCCGCTCAGCCTGGCTTATGCCGCGATGCTGACCGTGTCCCTGTACCTGCTGTTCGTGGTGGCGCTGGAAATGCAGCTGTATCACGGCCTGCTGGCGCCACTGTTTCAGTAAAAACTCATCCGGAGGAGACCGCAATGCAGACGACGCGCAGAAAACTGGTGTTGGCCGGTGCCATGGCACCGGTGGTGCTGGGAATGCCGGGCAGGGTATTTGCCCAGGCCGGCAGTTACTACAAGGACAAGGTCATCATCATCAACGTCGCCGGCGGCGCCGCCGGCGGACATACGCGTTATGCGCGCATGCTGCAGCCGTACCTGCAGAAACACACGGGCGCACGCGAGGTGCGCGTGGTCAACATGCCGGGCGGCGGCGGGCTGAAGGCCGCCAACCACATCTGGCGCGTCAAGCCCGGCAGTCCGGAAATTTTCTTCGGCAATGTGTCGACGCTGATTCTCGCGCCGCTGGCCGGCAGTGCCGGCGCCCAGTCCTTCGATCCGGTGAAGTTCAACTACCTTGGCCGCGTGACCAGCGAGCCGCGGGTGCTCAGCGTCGGCGGCAAGTCGGCGATCAAGACCATCCAGGACGTGCAGAAACTCAAACGTCCCTTCGTGTTCCCGTCGCAGGGCACCGATGAGGACTTCTACACCATGGCCGTGCTTGGCGACGCGCTGGGCTTCAAGGTCAAGGCCGTGACCGGTTACGAGGGTAATGCCGACACTTCGCTGGCGGTGATCAAGGGCGACGGCGACGGCCACATCACCGGCTGGAGCGAATCGCTGGGGCCGATCCGTTCCGGCGACAAGAACCCGATCCTGATGGTGACCTCGCAGCCCTCGCCGGACTATCCGCAGATCCCGATTGCCCTCAACATCGCGCCGGCCTCGAAGCGTGCCACGGTGCAGGCGATGGCGACCATCCTCGAAACCCACCGCAGCTACATCGGACCGCCCAACATGGATCCGCAGGCGATTGCCGCCTTCCGTGCCGCGGTGACTGCGGCGCTGAACGATCCCGACCTGATCGCCGAGTCGAAGAAGGGCGAGCGGCCGGTGGCGCCGATGGAGGGGGCGATCCAGCAGAAGCGGGTGGCTGAACTGGCCAAGTCCAGCGCCAGCCTCGAACCGATCCTGAAGGCGGCGGTCAAGGAAATCCAGTAAGCCGCGGTGCGGGGCGGGCGCGATGACGCGGGCGATCAGGACCTACACGCCCGCGGATCGCGCCGCCGGCCCCGATTTCTGGATTCGCGACGAAACCAGCATCACCCGCATCGCCGAGGCGCACCGCCACGACTATTTCCAGGTGCAGCTGAACCTGGCGGGAAAGACCGAACACCACATCGCGGCGGCGGTGCGGCCGCTGGGCCCCGGGGGACTCAGCTTCGTGTTGCCGTACCGGGTGCACCGCGTGCCGCATCCGCCGCGCTCGAAGTTCTATGTGCTGAGCTTCAATCTCCGTTTCCTGCGGCCGGAACTCGACGTCGATCCACTCGACCTCGAAGACGTGCCGCTGTCGCAGGCCCCCGAACTGGCACCTTTCCTGTTCCAGGAATACATGGATTTCCGCCTCTCCGGCGGCGATCTGGCACTGGCGCGGGATACCTGCCGGCGCATGGCGGCGGAAAACGCGCGGCGGCGTTACGGTTCGGCTGAGCTGATCCGCGGCTGCCTGCTGCTGCTGCTCGGCACCGTCTGCGGAAGCCACGAACGCGGTATCGCAAGACTGGCGGCCGGCAAGGCGCAGCGTGCCAGCCGTCGCGACGCGCTGGCGCGGGTTGTGCGCCATGTCCGCGAAAATCTCGGGCGGCGGCTGCAACTGGCCGATGCGGCCGCCGCCGCCGACCTGTCGCCGAACTACCTGGCCCACCTGATCAAGAAGGAAACCGGCCGGACCTTTGTCGACCTCGTCACCGAACGGCGCATGGAGAAGGCGCGCGAACTGCTGGCGCACACCGACCGCCGCATCGGCGAGATCGCGCGCGCCACCGGTTTCGAGGACGAAGCCTATTTTGCGCGCCGTTTCCGCCAGCGCTACACCGTCTCGCCCAGCCAGTTCCGGGCACGGTATGCGATGTCAGGAAAATCCTGAAAAAACACCATCGCGTCACTGGTTTCCGGGCAGGTCGGGCTTTAGCATGAGATCTGTTGCGAATACCGTGGGAGTGGTTCAGGCATGAGCGCAAGCGGAGACAGTTTTCAGCGGATCGACACCGACGTGCTGGTCGTCGGCGGCGGCGTCGCCGGCAGCATGGCGGCGATCCCGGCGCTGGAGGCCGGCTTGAAGGTGGTGATCTGCGAAAAGGGCAAGGTGCTCGACCACTGCGGCAGCATCGGCTGCGGCGTCGACCACTACCTGACGATCATGGATTCAGGTCCGGAGTGGGACACGCCGGAATTCCTGCTGAAACACGTGCCCGAACTGACCGACGGCATCGTCGACATGGCGGTGGCGGGGCGGGTGATCCACGAGATGCCGCGCATCTTCCGCAAGATCGAATCCCTGGGTGTCGATTTCCGCGACCGCCAGACCGGCGACTATTACCGGCTGCGCTCCTTCGGGCTGCCGGGGACCTACCACATCAACTTCGACGGCACCGATTTCAAGAAACACCTCGGCGAACGCGTGCGCAAGGGCAAGGCGACGGTGCTGATGCGCACGATGGTGGTCCAGTTGCTGGTCCGGGACAACCGCGCCTATGGTGCGGTGGCCTTCAATTTCCGCAGCGGCGAATGGACGGTGATCCGCGCGAAGGCCGTGGTGCTGGCTGCGGGCGACGTCAACCGCATTTCGAAGAATGCCTCGGGCCTGGCCTTCGATTCCTGGCATATCCCGTACAACACCGGGGACGCGCAGGCGATGGGTTACCACGCCGGTGCGCAGCTGGCGAACATGGAATCGGTGGAGGCGACGCTGACACCGAAAGGCTTCTCCTGCCAGGGACTCAACGCGCTGGTCAGCCTCGGCGCCTGGTTCGTCAACAAGGCCGGCGAACGTTTCATGTTCAAGTATGACAAAAAGGGGGAGAACGCCCGCCGCGCGGTGATCGCCGACGGCGTGATCAACGAATACCTGCTCGGCAACGGTCCGATCTACCTCGACTGCCGCCACCTGCCGCAGGACATGCTCGACCGCATGGAACACACGCTGCAGGTCGACCGTTACACGCTGCCGGCGTATTACCAGCAGAAGGGTGTCAATTTCCGCGAGGAGCTGGTCGAGGTGTCGGTGTCCGAACTGAGCATCCGCCGCAGCGGCGTCTATTTCCGCGGCAGCGGCCTGTCGGTGGACATCAACGGCGAGACCGCGGTCGAGGCGTTGTTCGCCGCCGGCGACTGCGCGACGGTCAGCGGCGGCATCTCCGGCGCCGCGGTGCTGGGACATATCGCCGGCGAGGGTGTGGTGCGGCGCATCCGCGCAGGCGGCGGGGCGCTGCCCGATCCGGATCCGCGGATGCTGGAGCAGGTGCGTGCGCAGTCCGAGGCGCATCTGCAGCAGCCCGACGGCATGCCCTGGAAGGATTACGAGGAGGCGACGCGGCAGACGGTCAGCGATTACGTCGGCGTGCGCCGCGACGAACGCGGGCTGAAGCTGGCGCTGGACACGCTGCGCGCGCTGGCCCTGCGCGACCCGCAGCTGCGGGCCGATGACCTGCACGGCTTGATGCGCGTGCACGAGGCGCGGAACATCCGCATGAACGCGGAGATGATGGCCACCGCCTCGCTGGCGCGGCAGGAAACGCGCACCGGATCCTCGCACTTCCGCATGGATTTCCCGCAAACAGACGACCGCAACTGGCGCAAGTTCGTCATCGTCGAGCGCGGCAGCAACGGTCCGGTGACACGCACGCTGTCCACCGACCGGCCACTGTCCGCGGCATTCAGCCGCGGCAATGCCGCGGTGGCGGCCTGAGGAGCGCGTGATGGGTGCCGCCAACAAGAACGTGTTCAATCCGATCCGCATCAATCCCGAGACCTGCGTCAAATGCAATCTTTGTGACTGGATCTGCCCCGGCGACCTGATCTACAAGGACGAGGACAACCGCGAGACGCTGCCGGTGATCAAATACCCGGACGAATGCTGGTACTGTGGCCTGTGCCAGTCGATCTGCCCGACCCAGGCCATCACGGTCGTGTTTCCGGAGCAGATGATCCACAACAAGACCGACGTGTTGTCGCTGCTCGGCAAGGTGCACGGCTAAGCGGCGCCACCATCCCGGTGGTGGCGGGCCGCAGGCTCTTCTTCGTCACGTCGGCACCTGCAATGAGTGGACCCTCCTGTCCGCGCTGTTGGTGTGTCATCAGTCCGCTACGCTCTGGTGCATATGCGTCAGTCGTTTCGTAAGTTTCCGGCAAGTTTTGCGGCAGATACTGACTGTGCCCGTAGTGAGGGGCGAGGCAGCATTTTCCGACGCATGGAGGTCTTATGAACAAAGCATTGAAATGGGTGGCGGCAACGATACTGACGGCGGCAGCGGCGGCATCCGCGCTTGCCGCACCAGGCGACATGGCAATCGGTGTTGCCGGCGACGCGAACGCAGTCACGCGCGAGGTGGTCATCACGCAGCAGACGCGGTGGATCAACGTCGACAGCGGCGAGACGGTCCGGTTGGTTGACAGCGCAGGCGGCAAGTCGGTGATCTGGCGTTTCGATACCCCGTCATGGGCGGTAGGGGCGGTGGCTGATTTTGCGCCGGAGCTGGCGCAGGGACGGCAGATCCGGGTCTATGTTGCGGAACCGATGCTGTACGTGTCCGATATCTGAATCCGGTCGCTGCAGATGGAGAAACCGCCGATCAGGCGGTTTTTTCATGTACCGGAGAAACTTCACAGCCCGTTTCTCCTCCTGCGGGTATCCTCGGGGTGCAGTACCGCATTGATCAATACGCCCAAGGAGTCCGCAGCAATGTCATCCCGTACACAGTTCCCTCTTGTCCCCATGTTCTGCGCACTGCTGCTGTCGGCGTGCGTCCTGAGCGCACAGGCGCAGACGCAGCCCCCGGCCCCGGCCAAATCCTCGGTGATGATGGCGCGCAGCGAACATTCCTGGAGCGGCGGCGGAAGGTCCTCGACCTTCGATGTGCACTGGCAGAACGGCGACCTGAAGATGATCCGCGAGGAGTTTGCGCCTTCCTCCGGTTTCATCGAGAAAAACGAATTCGTGTTCAACGCCGGCGCGCTGCTGCATTTCAAGCAGGACCGTTATCCGGTGCCGGGCAAGTCCGGCGACACGGTTGCGCTGATGGTGTCCTTTGACAAGGCCGGCAATCCGCTGGTGTCGATGAAACGCGTGGCCGGCAAGCCGGTGGGCGCCGCCAGTCCCGCGGAGATTGCCCAGGCGCGCAAGCATCTGGCTGAGCTGCAGGCGATTGCGATGAAGGCCAAGCCTTGAGGGTAATGCCTGGGTAGGCATAAAATATCAATAAAAACAAATACTTATAATTTTTTGTTGTTGTCGTGGCAATACACCGCGTGTATGCTGGCTGCAATGCCGGCACACCGGGTATCCACCTCCGCAGACGGTGCTGAAGGGGAGCCCGGCGTCCCATCCCCGGTGGCGGAGAAACAAAGATGATCGTCGTGTTGAGTGTGTTCGTGGCCTTCGCTGTGGCCTGGTTGCTGGCCTATCACCGCCTGCCGGCACTGCTGTGGTCCGCGGTGTATGCCTTGCTGCTCGGGCTTTGCGCGTTTTACCAGTTCTGGCCCGATCCGCTGCTGAACGCCGGCTGGGGACT
>LNFM01005503.1_pt1 | contig 15384 bp, 13 predicted proteins | sample 596031 | NCBI WGS metagenome assembly LNFM01 (sample SAMN04254537, study PRJNA301005) | activated carbon metagenome | isolation source: dual media filters at the Ann Arbor, Michigan drinking water treatment plant | place: USA: Ann Arbor | reverse complement strand
GGACGCGGATGCAGCCCGAGGAGACGAAGCGGAAATCGTCGCCGAAGATGCCCTTGGCCGGCGTGTCGTGCATGTAGACGCCGTGCGGGCTGGGGATGTTGATGCGCACGAAGCCGAGCGAGTTGAATTCGCCGCCCGGATCCTGCCGGAAGGTGTAGCGGGTCGCCTCGTCCGAGTTCCAGTTCACCCGCTCCGGGGCGATCTCGCCATTGGGGCCGATGATGCGGATCTTGTTCTCGGTGAGGTAGTTCGGCTCCTTGCGCATCTTCGGGATCAGATCCTTGCGGATGATCGAAGCGGGCACGGTCCAGGTCGGGTTGAAGTTGACCTCGGGAATGCGGGTCGAGAGCAGCGGCGACTGGCGGTCGATCTTGCCGACGCCGGCGGCGTGGCGGGTCGCGACCTGACCGTTCTCGACGGTTTCCACCGTCGCGGCCGGAATGTTGGCGACGACATAGCGGTTGCCGAGATTGCCGGACCAGGTGCGCAGGCGGATGACGTTGGTCTCGAGCTGGCGGATGCGGCGGTCGATCGGCACGTTCAGTGCCGCGACGGTCGCCCGGTTGATCGCGCCGGTGGTGGAGAGACCGACGCGGGCCTGGAAGTTGCGGACACCGGCCTCGACATAGGAGTCGTAGACGTTGCTCGTGCCGGCATTGGCCTCGAGATCGCCGGTAATGATCAGGCGCTGGCGCAGGGCCACGACGCCCGGACCGCGAGAGCCGACCGCCATGCGCTCGGCGAGCTGGATCTGCGGCCAGCCGCCGCGCGCGGCGAGATCGCGATAGGCGACGATCGCCGCTTCCGTCGCCTGGAGCGACTCCGGCGACAGCATCGGCGTGTGCGAGCGGGCCACTGCGTTGCGGGCGCCGGCATCATAGCTCTGGCGCCACTCCGCCTGCTGGGCGAAGGCCGGCACGGCCGTGGTCGCAGCGGCGCCCGAAAGCAGCGCCAGAACTGTTTCGCGGCGGGTCAGGCTCATCGTCGGCATCACGTCCCTCTCGAACTCGTCCAGTGTGCGCGGGTCCGGCAAGGACCCGCGGGCCGCCCGCTGGCGCGGGAGCCTCATAACGGGCGAAACTGCCGTAACACAATTAACGAGGCGTGATGAGCGCGGCGAATTTAGGGCATGGCCGCATCCTGCAACATGCAGGGCGCGATTGTGGCGGCGGCGCAACGCGACGCCGCCCCCGGCCGGCGGCGGGAGCGGCGACAGCGTGCGAGAGAGGCGGAAGCGGGAGAGATCCCGCCCCGTTTCAGAGCTTGTAGCGGATCTGGTCGGTCCAGAAGCGCTCGAGGCGCAGCAGGGCGTTGTTCATGCGCTCGAAGTCGTCGGCCGCGATGCCGCCGATCTGCTCGACCGTGCGGACATGCTTGTCGTAGACGCCCTTCACGAGATTGTGCACTTCCGCGCCCTTCTCGGTGAGGCTGATGCGCACCGAGCGACGGTCGATCCGCGAGCGGGCATGGTGGAGATAGCCGAGCTCGACCAGCTTCTTGACGTTGTAGGAGACGTTCGAGCCGAGATAGTAGCCGCGGGTGCGCAGCTCGCTGGCCGACAGCTCGGCGTCGCCGATGTTGTAGAGCAGCAGGGCCTGCACGCTGTTGACGTCGTCGCGGCCGCGCCGCTCGAACTCGTCCTTGATGACGTCGAGGAGGCGGCGGTGCAGCCGCTCCACCAGCGTGAGGGACTCGAGGTAGAGGGGCTTCACCTTCAGGTCAGCCTCTTCAGACCTGTCGACGACCGAAGTCTTGACGCTCGCTTTCATGGTATATCCCGCCTGTTGACTGCCGGTCAGGATTGATCTCCCGATCCGCTTCTGAGAAACACCATAGGCCGGGCGGATGAAAACGAGTTTAAATATCAGGATGAATCAGGGATTTACCCCTTTGGGTGAATGCAAGATGAAGCCAGAAAGGCTTAAGCTAAAGCGTTAGTTACCGTGACTCGTCGCCGTCGAACGGTCGGTCGTCAGGCGCTTTCGTTCTCGGCGGCCCAGGTCGCGACGAAATAGGCCAGGATCGCGCAGAGATAGGCGCCCGCCAGCCAGGGCGTCATCGGCAGCAGCCGCGGGAAGAAGAAGGCCAGCAGCAGATGGCTGATCGCGGCCAGCAGCCAGAGCACGCCGCCCCAGGTCGAGGTCAGCCAGAGACCGACGGCCGCGACGAGATCGATCACCGCGAAATAGACGATGATGGCCTGGAAGCTGAGCAGGCGATTCTCGAAGGGCGGCTGCGCCTCGCCCCAGACGCCGAAGATCACGGCCCAGGCGAGCAGCCCCTTGGCGAGCCAGAGCACGGAGAGGATGCGCAGCATCCAGACCAGCAGCGTGCGCCAGCGCGTCGAGCCGGCCTGCGCGCCGCCGCCCGCCCCACCCTCGATGCGCCCGCTGCGCAGCGTGTCGGTGTCGCCCGCCGGCATCGCCTCAGGACTCCAGCGCCAGCTCGGCCGCGCCGAGGGGAGCGAAATAGGCCGCGGTGGCGCCCGGGTCGACGTCGTCGAGCGAGGCCGGCCGCCAGTGCGGCGCGTGGTCCTTGTCGATCACCACCGCGCGCACGCCCTCGTAGAAATCATGGCCATGGGCGATGCGCGAGACGATGCGGAACTCGGTGCGCATCGCCTCGGCGAAGTCGAGCCCGGCGCCGCGGCGCATCTGCTCGAAGGCGATGGCGACGCTGGTCGGCGACTTCACCGCGAGTGTCTGGCGCAGCTTGGCCGCAAACGCGCTGCCGGCTGCAGCGGCCGCGTCGAGACGGGCGAGAATGGCGGGCAGGGTCGGCGCACCGAAGCAGTCGGCGATCGTCTTGCGCTCACCGGAGAGTTTCGGCGGGCCGGGATCATGGCTGACCGCGGCCAGGATGTCGTCCAGCGCGCCGCGGCGGGTCAGGGCGTCCGTGACCTCCGCCATGCGCGCACTCGGCACCGCATGGGTCACCAACCCGAACGCCAGCGCATCGGCCGCGCCCACCCGGTCGCCCGTCAGGGCGAGATAGATGCCGGCCGCGCCGGCCAAGCGCGGCAGCGCGTGGGTCGCCCCGACATCGGGGAAGAAGCCGATGCCGACCTCGGGCATGGCGAAGAGGTAGCGGTCGCCCGCGATGCGGTGGCTGCCGTGCAGGGAGATGCCGACGCCGCCGCCCATGACGATGCCGTCGATCAGCGCGACATAGGGCTTCGGATAACTCTTGATGCGGGCGTTGAGGATGTATTCCTCGCCCCAGAAGGCGAGCATCTCGTCATGGCGGCCCGCCTTGCCGAGATCGTGCAGGGTGCGGATGTCGCCGCCGGCGCAGAAGGCCTTCTCGCTCGTGCTGGTGACGACGACCCGCTCCACGGCCGGGTCCTTCTCCCAGGCGTCGAGCGCGCGGGCGAGTTCGCGGACCATCGGCAGGGTGAGCGCATTCAGCGCCTTCGGCCGGTCGAGCACGACCATGCCGGCCGCACCGCGCACCTCGCACAGGATCTCCGGGGTCTGCGACATGCGGCTGCGCTCCCTGCTGCTTCGGCCCGGTTCTGGGCCGGGCCGGCGACGCTTGTCAACGCGCCCGAACGCCCGACGATCCGTGCGACGACAGGCCCTTTTTTGGAACGGTTCCGATGTGCTACGGTTCTGTGACCGGCCTTGCCGGCACACCCAGCCGACGGAGGCCTCATTGGACACCCGGAACGTGCGGCCCTTCCCGGCGCCGCAGCTTCGCCCGGACATGGCCCCCGCTCTCGGCCTGACCCGGCGCATGCGGCGCAACCGCAAGGCGGAATGGTCGCGGCGGCTGGTGCGCGAAACGCGGCTGACGACCGACGACCTGATCTGGCCGCTCTTCCTGATGGATTCGGGCGAAGCCCGCACGCCCGTCGCCTGGATGCCGGGCGTCGACCGCCTCAACATCGAGGAGGCCGTGCGCCAGGCCGCGCATGCGGCGTCGCTCGGCATTCCCGCGATCGCGCCGTTCCCCTTCGTCGACAAGGCGCTGCGCGATCCGACCGGCTCCGAGGCGCTGAACGCGCGCAACCTGATGTGCCGGGCGGTGCGGGCGATCAAGGCCGAGGTGCCGCAGATCGGCATCATCTGCGACGCGGCGCTCGACCCCTACACCTCGCATGGCCATGACGGCGTGATGGAGGGCGAGCGCATCCTCAACGACGCCAGCGTGGCGATCCTCGTCCAGCAGGCGCTGGCGCTGGCCGATGCCGGGGCCGACGTGATCGCCCCCTCCGACATGATGGACGGGCGCGTCGGCGCGATCCGGGCCGCGCTCGACGCGTCGGGCCAGGAGGACGTGCAGATCATGGCCTATGCGGCCAAATATGCGTCGGCCTTCTACGGCCCGTTCCGCGACGCGATCGGCACGAATGCCACGCTGATCGGCGACAAGCGCACCTACCAGATGGACCCCTGCAATTCGGACGAGGCGATCGCCGAGGTCGGCCTCGATCTCGAGGAGGGCGCCGACATGGTGATGATCAAGCCCGGCCTGCCCTATCTCGACATCGTCGCGCGGGTGAAGGACCATTTCCGGGTGCCGACCTTCGCCTACCAGGTCTCGGGCGAGTACGCGATGATCATGGCGGCGGCCGGCAATGGCTGGCTCGACGGCGAACGCGCGATGATGGAGAGCCTGACCGCCTTCAAGCGGGCCGGCGCCGACGGCGTGCTGACCTATTTCGCGCCGCAGGTGGCGCAAAAGCTCAAGGCCGCCGGCTGAGGACTCGCACCTCCGCTCGTCATTGCGAACGCAGCGAAGCCATCCAACGACTTGGCGCTCGACGCCCCCTGGATTGCTTCGTCGCTGCGCTCCTCGCAATGACGAATGGCGCGCGGCCGCTTCTGCGCTACGCTGCCCGCCGCATGCGCCCCCTCCTGCCGACGATTCTGCTGGTTCTCGCGCTCGCCTCCTGCAGCGAGCGCTTCGACACTGACCAACAGCGGCTCTGCCGCCAGGCGATTCCCGCCCTGAACGCACCGGGCACGCCGATCACGATCGAGCGGTCGGGCACGGGGTCGCGGCCCCATGTCCTGCGCATGATCTATCTGGCGGGGCCGGCCGCAGGCCCGGTGCGGCGGCGCAGCATCGACTGCCTCTTCGCCGGCGAAGGCCAGGGGCTGCGGCGCGGCGGCCTGATCGGCATCGCCTCAGACGGCCAGCCGATGACCGATGCGAGCTTCTACCTGCTGCGTCGCTTCTATCTGGAGGACCGCGCCGAGCCGCCGGTCGACCCCGGCGCCGCCTTGCCGCTCTGGCTGCCGGAGCTACCTCACGCCGCGGCCTATGGCCTGCAGCAGGGGCTCAGCACCCTGCCAACGGCGGCGATCTACGCCCTGCTCGCCTGCGCCTATGCGCTGATCTACGGCCTGAGCGGGCGCATCATCCTGAGCTTCGGCGAGTTCGCGGCGTTGGGCGCGACGGCCGCGGTGGTCGGGGCGGCCCTGTTCGTCTCCGTCGCGGCGTCGACACCGGTCGCGGGGCTGATGGCGGCCTTCGTGGTCGCCATCGTCGTCGCGGCGCTGCACGGCTTCGCGATGGGCCGGTTCGTGCTGAGGCCCCTCGCCCGCGCCAGGGGCCAGGCGGTGCTGATCGCGACGCTGGGCCTCGCGCTCGCCCTGTCGGAATATCTGCGGCTGGCGCAGGGCACGGGGCTGCGCTGGCTGCCGCCCGTGCTGAACGAGCCGATGCCGCTGGCCCGCGCCGGCAGCTTCATCGTGACCGCGACGCCGCTGGGGCTGGGCGTGGCGGCGGCCGGGTTCGCGGCGACGCTCGGGCTCGTCCTGCTGATCGGGCGCTCGGCCTATGGCCGGCAATGGCGCGCGGTCGCCGACGATTCGCGCACGGCCGCGCTCTTCGGCGTCGATCCCCGGGCGGTCCACGACCGGGCGCTGATCCTGGCCTGCGCGGCCAGCGGCATGGCCGGCGTCATCGTCACCGCCGTCTATGGCGGCATGGGGTTCGCCGGCGGCTTCACGCTCGGGCTGAAGGCGCTGATCGGCGCCATCCTCGGCGGCATCGGCACGCCGGCGGGCGCCGCGCTGGGCGGGCTTTGCATCGCCCTGTTCGAAGTGCTCTGGTCGGCAACGATGCCGCTCGAACAGCGCGACATCGCCGTCTATGCCCTGCTCGCCGTGGTCCTGATCCTGCGGCCGGGCGGCTTCTTCGGCGATGGCGCGCTGACGCCACGGCCCGTCTGAGCGCTCCGCCTGTCCGCCCTCACCCTCACGCCCTCTTCAGCAACCGGACTCCCCACCATGAGCGAGCCCTTCACGATCACGCCGGCGGATATCGAGGCGGCGGCGCGGCGCATCGAGGGCCATGTGCTGCGGACCCCGCTGGTGCCGGCGCCGCGCCTCTCCGAGCTCACCGGCGCGACCGTGCTGGTCAAGCACGAGAACATGCAGGCGACCGCCTCGTTCAAGGAGCGCGGCGCGGTCAACAAGCTGCTGACGCTGGATGAGGACGAACGCGAGCGCGGCGTCATCGCCATGTCGGCCGGCAACCACGCCCAGGCGGTGGCCTATCACGCGCGGCGCTTCGGCATTCCCGCGACGATCGTGATGCCGGAGACGACGCCGCTGGTGAAGGTCGAGAACACGCGCTCCCACGGCGCCCGCGTCGTCCTCCACGGCGAGACGCTGTACGAATCCGCGCAGAAGGCACGCGAACTCGCCGCGGCCGAGGAACTGGTCTTCGTGCATCCCTATGACGATCCCGCCGTGATGGCCGGCCAGGGCACCATCGCGCGCGAGATGCTCGACGACGACCCCGATCTGGAGGTGCTGATCATTCCGCTCGGCGGCGGCGGGCTGATGGCGGGCAATGCGGTGGCCGCCAAGGCTCTGAAGCCGGGCATCGAGTTGATCGGGGTGGAGGCTGCGCTCTACCCCTCCTTCTTCAACGCCATCAACGCCGACGACCTGCCCGTCGGCGGGCCGACGCTGGCGGAGGGCATCGCGGTCAAGACCGTCGGCGTCCAGACCCTGCCGATCGTCTCCAGCCTCGTCTCCGACATCGTGCTGGTCGGCGAGGACCTGATCGAGCGCGCGGTCTATGCCTACGCCAGCCTTCAACACAGTCTCGCAGAAGGCGCCGGCGCGGCCGGGCTCGCCGCGATGCTGAAGGAGCCGGGGCGCTATGCCGGGCGCAAGGTCGGCCTGCTGCTCTGCGGCGGCAACATCGACACCCGCCTCCTGGCGGCGATCATGGTGCGCGAGCTCGAGCGCGAGGACCGCATCGTCGCCTTCCGGCTGACGACCGCCGACCGGCCGGGCCTGCTCGGCAAGGTCGCGAGCCTGCTCGGCGAACAGGGCGCCAACATCCTCGAGGTCAGCCATGGCCGGCTGTTCCTCGACGTGCCCGCCAAGGGCGTGACGCTGGACGTCACCGTGGAGACCCGCGGCAGCGCCCATTCGGCCGCGATCGAGGTGGCGCTGCGCGAGAGCGGCTTTGCGCCCCATCGCGTGCTGCCGCGCGGACTTGCGGGCCGCGACCTTGCGGAACCGGGGCGCTGACCAAACATTATATCGAGGGCCGCACCGGCCCGGACGAGAACAGGACACGATTTCAAGATGAGCGACACCCGCTACGGCCAGCCCCCGATCGTCGCGATGGGCGAGCGTCCGGTTCAGGATGTCAGCGGCGTCCTGGGCTCGCGCATCTTCGCCTGGATCGGCGACATCATCATCCTCGCGATCCTCGGTTCGCTGGTCTGGTTCGCGCTCGCGGTGCTCGGCATCATCACCTTCGGCGCGACCTGGCTGCTGATCCCGATCGCGACGGTGGCCACCGCGCTCGGCTATGCCGCGCTGACGATCGGCGGCCCGCGCCAGTCGACCTGGGGCATGCGCATGGCCGGCCTGCGCGTCGAGACCGCCACCGGCGGCCGGCCCGACGGGCTGGCGGCCGCGGTCCACGCGCTGTTGTTCTATGTCGCGGCCTCGACGGTGGCGCTCTGGGTGCTCGACATCCTCTGCGGCATCCTGCGCAGCGACCGGCGCCTCGGCCACGACCTGCTCACCGGGCTGGTGGTGGTGCGCGCCTGACGGCACGGCGACAGGCGGGCCTTGTTGCCGTCGTCGCTGCTGCTAAACTCAGGTTCGACCCCGATGCCGGAGCGAACCTGACGTGACGCGCCCGTTGCGGGATGCCCCGCAATTCTACCTGACGTCGCCGACGCCGTGCCCCTATCTGCCCGGGCGCGAAGAGCGCAAGGTGTTCACGCATCTCGTCGGCGCCCGCGCCCGCGATCTCAACGACGTGCTCAGCCATGGCGGCTTCCGTCGATCGCAGAGCATCGCCTATCGCCCGGCCTGCGAGACCTGCCGGTCCTGCATTTCCGTCCGCGTCCTGGTGGATGATTTCCGGCCCTCGCGCAGCTTCCGAAAGGTGATGTCGCACAACAGCGACCTGATCGGCGAATGGCTGCCGCCGCGGCCCCGCTCGGAGCATTACTCGCTGTTCCGGACCTATCTCGACGAGCGCCATCCCGATGGCGGGATGGCGACGATGTCGGCGCTCGATTTCGCGATGATGGTCGAGGACACGCATGTCGAGACCGCGCTGATCGAGTATCGTCGGCGCGGCCCCGACAGCGGCTTCACCGGTCGCGGCCGGGGCGATCTCTTCGCGATGGCGCTGACGGACACGCTGAGCGACGGGCTCTCCATGGTCTATTCGGTGTTCGACCCGTCGCTGGAGGCGCGCTCGCTCGGTACCTTCATGGTGCTGGACCATATCGAACGGGCCAGGCGGCTGCGCCTGCCTTATGTCTATCTCGGCTACTGGGTCGAGGGCTCGCCGAAAATGGCCTACAAGCAGCGTTTCCTGCCCCAGGAAAGGCTGCTGCCGCAGGGTTGGGAACGCTTCGGCTGACATCGTCGCTGAGCCCCGACGCCGCTGACGCTGCGGCAATAGGTTTTGTTCATACCAATTCCCGACAATGGTTTTCGCGGTCGTCGGGCTGCGCCACACTGGGCCGTGCCCCGTGGGGCTGGCCCGTCACGAGAAAGGCTTCGGGGGCGTCATGCTGCACTCGCTGTTCAAACTCGCCGCGGAGACGTCGTCCGATGCGCGTCGAAAGCTGCTGCAGGCGGTGACGGACCTGTTCTTCTGCGACCCGGAGCCGACGGGTCTGTCCAAGCACCATTACGGCGAGATCGCGCTGCGCGCCCTGCCCCATCTCGATCCCCAGGCGCGGCAGGGTTATGCCGACGAGGTCGCCGCCGAGCCGAACCTGCCGCGCAGCGTCGCCAATGCCCTGGCGGGGGATCCGGATGGCGAGGTGGCGCGGCTGGTGCTGCGGCTGTCCCCCGTCCTGACCGACCGCGACCTCGCGGCGATCGCGCTGAACCAGTCGCAGGCGCATCTCGCCGCCATCGCCGAACGCGTGCGTCTGTCGGAGAACATCACCGATATCCTGGTCGAGCGCGGCGACACCGGCGTGCTCAAGACCGTGGGCGGCAACGAGGGCGCCGCCTTTTCCGAGGAAGGCTTCGACCGCCTGCTCGAGCGCGGCCGCGAGGAGGCGGCGATTCCGCGCGCGGTCGCCGTCCGCTCCGACCTCAGCGATGCCCGGGCCGAGCGCGTCCTGCGTGTCCTGGTCGAACTGGGCGAGGACGACGACGTCGACTTCGCCTCCGACAGCGAGGCGGCCGCGATCGCGCGGCTGGCGCGGCGCCAGCGGCTCGAGGTCAGCCAGCTGATCAAGGACCTGAAGGACCGCTCGCGCACGATCGACGACATCGTCGTCATGCTGGCCGAGGAGGACCGCGCCTATCATCTGGCCCAGGTGATCGCCCAGGCCTCGGACATCAGCGCCGAACAGGCGCTGCGGGTGATGCTGCGGCGCGATGTCAGCGGGATCGCGCTGGCCTGTCGCGCGCTCGAGGTCGGCTTCCCCGCCTTCGCCGCCGTGCTGGCGCTGCGGGCGCGGCGCCTGATGTTCGCCAACAAGGACACCGACGAGGATCTGCGCCGCTACGCGCAGATCGACATGGCGGCCGCCGAGCGCAGCATGCGCTTCATCCGCATGAAGGCGCGGGTCGCCTGAGGGCGCCTGCCCCGCAGAATCGAATCGCGCGAATTCGCCGATCACGCAGCGTCATCTTAATCATCGGTCAAACCCTCGGCGCTATGGTGGCGCTCTGATTTGTTCCCGGATCGCCCCATGCTCAGCGAACTGTCCCGAATGCCTGCGGAAATGTCGTCGGACAGCCGGCGACAGCTGCTGAATGCGGTCACCGACCTGTTCCTGCTGGACGAGGCGCCCAACGAGGCGTCGCAGGCGCATTACGGCGATATCGCGCTCAAATCGCTGCCGCATCTCGAAGCCGATGCCCGGCGCGACTATGCCGACCGCGTCGCCGAGACGCCGACCCTGCCGCGCGACGTGGCGGTGACGCTCGCCTCCGACCCGGATGCGGACGTGGCCCGCCTCGTCCTGAAGCTCTCGCCGGTCCTGACCGATACGGATCTCGCCGCGATCGCGGTGACGCAGTCGCAGCGCCATCTCGTGGCGATCGCCGAACGCGCCCGTCTCTCCGAGAGCGTCACCGACATCCTGGTCGAGCGCGGCGACCGCGAGGTGCTGCACACCGTCAGCGCCAACGAGGGCGCCAGCCTGTCGGAGAAGGGCTTCGACCGGCTGATCGAGCGTGGCGGCCATGACGGCCAGATCAGCCTCGCGCTGTCCTCCCGCTCCGACCTGACGCCCAACCGCGCCGAGCGCGTGATGCGCATCGTCGAGCAGATGGGCGAAGACGGCGCGCTCTGGAACAAGCCCGGCAGCGAGGCGCTGAGCCTCGCCCGCCAGGCGCGCCAGCAGCGGCTCGAGATCAAACTGCTGATGGCCGACCTTTCGGCCGGCAAGCGCGCGCTCGACGAGATCGTCACGATGCTGGCCGACGAGGACCGCGCCTTCCACCTCGCGCTGGTCTTCGCCCAGGTCGCCCATCTCAGCACCGACCAGGCCCTGCGCGTACTGATGCAGCGCGATGCCAGCGGGATCGCCGTCGCCTGCCGGGCGCTGGGCGTCTCGACGGACGCCTTCGGCGCCGTGCTGAAGCTGCGCGGCCGGCGCATGATGTTCGCGAAGACCGCGACCGAGGACGACCTGAAGGCCTATGCCGCGCTCGACACTGCCACTGCGGAGCGGACGATGCGCTTCCTCAAGCTCAAGACCAAGCTGGCCTGACGCGCCAGGCCGCCACAAATCCGCGACATTCCGGCCCCCTCATGCTAGCCTGCCAACGCAGACTGCCGCGACGAGGATGTGTTCGACCGTGAGAGTGCCGCTTCTCTCCGCCGTGATCGCCGGCGCCCTGCTCCTGCCGGGCGCGGCCCGCGCCCAGTCCTGGCTGCCCTTCGACGGCTTCGCGCCGCTGCCCTCCTTCGCCTGGTCGCAGCCGACCGTGGCGCCCGGCGGCGTGCGCTGGGAGGGCTCCTATGCCCGCATCTCGACGGGCTTCAACGTCACCAGCTCGAAGCGCTTCGGCAGCAGCGCCGGCCCGACCTTCGGACTCGAGGCCGGCGTGATGAAGCGCGAGGGCAATTTCGTCTACGGCATCGTCGGCGCGCTCGACTACATGCCGAGCTTCGGCGGCTCGAACACGCCGGGCTTCGGCCAGGCGAGCTTCACGCGCGACTTCGCCGGCGCCTTCCAGATCAAGACCGGCGTCCTGGTGACGCCCGACGTGCTTGTCTACACCAAGGTCGGCATGGCCGCCGCCAACGAGACCTACCGCTACGGCGCGACGCCCTGGTCGGCGCCGTTCTCGCGCAGCGACATCGCGGTGCGGCCCGAGGCGCGCGCCGGCGTCGAATGGGCGGTGACCAACAACCTCACGCTGGGCCTCGAGGTCGGCGTCGTCGGCCAGAGCATCCGCTGAGAGATTGATTCAGGCGGTTGCGGGGCTGATTCCGCCGTTGGGCGTAAGTGACTGGCGCTCTTGTTTTTTTGCCCGCTGCAGCAGCGCGAAACAGGCGCGAGGAACCCCTCTCCTGTAAGGAGAGGGGCAGGGGTGAGGTGCTGGCCCTTCGACCCGTGGAATGATGAGCCAACCGCGCGCGACGGTGAGGTCACAGCGCAGACGTCCAACGGCCGACCCCTCACCCTACCCTCTCCCTGCGGGAGAGGGTTCCCCGCGCGAACCGGTCCAAGGCGGAGCACGCGTCGCTCGCCTACCCCCCGAACTTGTTGTTCTTCGGGAAGCCCTTGGGCGGCAGGCGTCCGGCTTCGCCGCGGTGGCCGAGCCATTCCAGCAGTTCGGCCTGCGCCACGGTCCAGGTCCGGCCCGAGGTGTCGCGCCAGGTCAGGCCATCCGCCAGCTTGAAGGTCTTGGCGTCGGAGACGCCGCCATCCTTGTAGCGCTGCAGGCGCACGCCCTTGCCGCGGCTCATCTCCGCGACCTCCGAGAGCGGGAAGCAGATCAGCTTGCGGTTCTGGCCGATGATCGCGACATGGTCGCCCTCGGCCGGCGTCGCCAGCAGCGCCTCGACGGGCATGTCGACATTGAGCACCTGCCGGCCCTTGCGGGTGTTGGCGACGACGTCGTCGGCAGGCGCAACGAAGCCGCGCCCGTCCGTCGTCACCATCAGCAGCTTGAGGCCGGGCCGGTAGGGGAAAGCCTCGACGATCTCGGCATGTTCCTCGAGGTCGATCATCAGGCGGATCGGGTCGCCGAAGCCGCGCCCGCCGGGCAGCTTGGCCGCCTCGAGGGTGAAGACCTTTCCGTTGGTGGCGAGCACCAGGATCTTCGCCGTCGTCTCGGTGAAGAAGGCGGTCTTCAGCCCGTCATCGCCCTTGAAGGTCAGGGTCGACTGATCCTGGACATGGCCTTTCAGCGCGCGGATCCAGCCCTTCTTCGAGATCACCACGGTCACAGGCTCGCGCTCGACCATCGCTTGGGTCAGGTCGATGTCGGTGGTGTCGGGCATGTCGGCGAAGGAGGTGCGTCGCTTGCCGATCGCGGTCTCCGGCCCGAACAGCTTCTTCACCTGGCGGATGTCGTGCTGGATCAGCTTCCACTGCACGGGTTCCGAGGCCAGAAGCTCCTCGATCTGGCCCTTCTCCTTGGTCAGCTCGTCGAGCTCGGTCTTGAGCTGCATCTCCTCGAGCTTGCGCAAGGCGCGCAGCCTGGTGTCGAGGATGGCGTTGGCCTGGACCTCGTTGAGCTCGAAGACGCGCATCAGCTCGGTCTTGGGCTCGTCCTCCTCGCGGATGATCTTGATGACGCGATCGAGGTCCAGATAGACGATCAGCAGGCCGCGCAGGATTTCGAGCCGCTTCTCGATCTGGCCGAGGCGGAAGCGCGAGCGCCGCAGCAGCACGTCGCGGCGATGGTCGAGCCAGGCGCGCAGCGCCTCGTTGAGGCCGAGCACGCGCGGCACGAGCCCGCCGGTCAGCACGTTCATGTTCATCGAGATGCGCGATTCCAGCTCGGTCAGCCGGAACAGCGATTCCATCATCAGCGCCGGATCGACGTTGCGCGCGCGCGGCTCGATGACGACGCGGATGTCCTCCGCCGATTCGTCGCGGATGTCGGCGACGAGCGGCAGCTTCTTGTCGTTCAGGAGCTCGGCGATCTTCTCGATCAGCCGGCCCTTCTGGACCATGTAGGGGATCTCGGTGACGACGACATGCCAGGTGCCGCGGCCGAGATCCTCGGCGTGCCAGCGCGCGCGGGTGCGGAAGGCGCCGCGGCCGGTGCGGTAGGTCTCCGCCATCGAGGCGCGGCTCTCGACGATGATGCCGCCGGTCGGGAAATCCGGCCCCTGCACGAAGGTCATCAGCTGTTCGGAGGCGGTCTCCGGATGCTGGATCAGATAGAGCGCGGCGTCGCAGAGTTCGGCGGCATTGTGCGGCGGGATCGAGGTCGCCATGCCCACCGCGATGCCCTGCGAGCCGTTCGCCAGCAGGTTCGGAAAGGCGGCGGGGAGCACGATCGGCTCCTCGTCCTCGCCATTGTAGGTCTCGCGGAAATCGACCGCATCCTCGTCGATGCCGTCGAGCAGCAGACGGGCGACCTCGGTCATGCGGGCTTCGGTGTAGCGATAGGCCGCCGCATTATCGCCGTCGATATTGCCGAAATTGCCCTGACCATCGACGAGCGGGTAGCGCTGGGCGAAGTCCTGCGCCAGGCGCACCAGCGCGTCGTAGACGGACTGGTCGCCATGCGGGTGGAACTTTCCGATGACGTCGCCGACGATGCGGGCGCACTTCTTGTGCACCTGGCCGGGGTCGAGCCGCAGCAGGCGCATCGCGTGCAGGATGCGCCGATGGACGGGCTTCAGCCCGTCGCGCGCATCCGGCAGGGCCCGGTGCATGATGGTGGAGAGCGCATAGGCGAGGTAGCGCTCCTCGAGCGCGGCCTTCAGGTCGATGCGCTCGGACTCCTCCTCCGGCGGCGGATCGACCGGCTTCCCCATGGCTTGCTCACCCCCGCTTCCGATTCCAGACGCGCCTCTATCGCACGACGCGAATCGCCCCGCTAGAACGTTGGCGGGCGAAGCATGGCGTTGCAATCGATCGGCCGCTGTCGGCCGCCAGGGAGACCCGCATGACCCATACAAGCCCCAGCGCGGAGAACGGCCTCTGCGCACTGTCCGGGCGCACGCTGCCGCGGCGCCTTCTCATCAGCCTCGACGCGCTGCGACCGGCGCTGGCCGACGCGATCCGGCGCGACCACCCCGATCTCCCGACCCATGCGCTGGTCTCGCAGGACGCCGTCGCGACCTACCGCTCGCGCTATGTCAACGCGCTCTTCGTCAGCGAGCGCGGCGAGATGACCGAGCTCGACCGGCAGGTGGCCGAAAGCCTCGCCTCCTCCGAGCTGATCACCAGCAACACGGATGACGAGATCGACCGCGACCGGACCGTCGGCCAGCGCCTGGCCGACCATGTCGCGAGTTTTGGCGGCAGCTGGGCCTTCCTGATCTCGTTCGGCGTCGTCATCGCCTTCTGGATGACGATCAATGTCGCCGGGGCGACCAGCTTCGACCCCTATCCCTTCATCCTGCTCAATCTCGTCCTGTCCTGCCTCGCCGCCGTGCAGGCGCCGGTGATCATGATGAGCCAGCAGCGGCAGGAGGCGAAGGACCGGGCCCGCTCGCGCAACGACTACCAGGTCAACCTCAAGGCGGAGCTGGAGATCCGGCATCTGCACGAGAAGATGGACCATCTCGTCAACCGGCAATGGCAGCGCCTCGCCGAGATCCAGGAGGTGCAGATCGAGCTGCTGCAGGAGTTGCGCAGCGCTCAGGCCTCGGATGCGAGCGAGGCCCGCGCCGCCAGTTCGACCAGCCGCGCCCGCTCCGGCGGCTCGGCCAGGCCCCGCGGTTCCAAGACGTAGCGGCGCAGGAAGAAGCCCGTCAGCGCGAAGCCGGCGGCGAGATCGGCGG
>LNFM01010056.1_pt1 | contig 15387 bp, 15 predicted proteins | sample 596031 | NCBI WGS metagenome assembly LNFM01 (sample SAMN04254537, study PRJNA301005) | activated carbon metagenome | isolation source: dual media filters at the Ann Arbor, Michigan drinking water treatment plant | place: USA: Ann Arbor | reverse complement strand
TGTTGATCATCTTGGTGAAGGTCATCTTGTTTTCTTTGGCGTAGGCGTACTCGACATAGCCGATCGAGCCCTTGGTCTGCGCCACGTTGCCGGCCACGCCTTCGTTGCCCTTGGCGCCGATGCCCACCGGCCATTGCAGCGCCGTGCTGACGCCGACCTTCGTCTTCCAGTCCGGGCTCACCTCGGCCAGATAGAAGGCGAAGTTATAGGTCGTGCCCGATCCGTCCGAGCGACGCACCACCACGATGGCCTGCTTCGGCAGCTTGAGGTTGGGGTTGAGCTTGGCGATCGCCGCATCGTCCCAGCTCTTGATCTGGCCGAGGTAGATGCTGGCCAGCGTCGGGCCGTCGAGCACAATCTCGCCGGGCTTGATGCCTTCGAGATTGACGATCGGGGTCACGGAACCCATCACCATCGGGAACTGCACGAGACCGGAATCATCGAGGTCCTTGCCCGTGAGCGGCGCGTCGCTGGCCCCGAAGGTCACGGTCTTGGCCTTGATCTGCTTGATGCCGCCGCCCGAGCCGATCGACTGGTAGTTGAGACTGTTGCCGGTCTCCTTCTTGTAAGCGTCGGCCCACTTGGCGTAGATCGGATAGGGGAAGGTGGCGCCTGCACCGGAAATGTCGATGGCATAGGCAGCCGCCGGCGAAAACGCGAAAGCTGTCGCGAGGACGATCTTGGTCAGGTTCACGGGGTTTCTCCTTCGTTGAATGTCGAAGCGCCCGTCATCTAGGAGCCGTACGTCTCCCTCATATGACGGAAATATGACAATCCGGTTACAGGGTGGCCCACCGCGCAGGGTAACTGCCGGCCCGGCTTGAATATTTGATCCAAATCAAGGGGTTGGCCGCCAGGGCAGGAGCCCGGCGAGCGTCACACGAATTTAACGCTGCGCCCTCGGAACGGTAACGCAGCGCCCCGAAGGTGCGCCTCTTTCGAGAGCACCCCATGTCCTCCGACCTCATGATCGCGCGCCGTCAGCGCTGGCTTTCCGTGCTCGCAAAGGCCCCCGGCGCGCGGCTCACGTCCCTCTGGCAGGGGCTCGGGGCGCGACCCTCGTACACCGTCCTGCGCCGCCCCGAGATCGGGCTCGTCATGGTGCAGGGTCGCATTTCGGGCACCGGCGCTCCCTTCTGCGCCGGCGAGATGACGGTGACGCGCGCCGCCGTGCGTCTCGACAGCGGCGAGATGGGCTTCGGCTACGTTCGCGGCCGCGATGCACGGCACGCCGAGATCGTCGCCGCGGTGGATGCGCTGGGCCAGCGCGCCGACTGGGTCGAGAAGCTCGAAGCCGCGATCGTGACGCCGCTCGCCCTCGAAGCCGAGGCGCGCCATCGCCTGATCGCCGCCCGCGCCGCCGCCACCCGGGTGGATTTCTTCACCGTCGCGCGTGAGGCCGGCGCATGAGCACGACGCTCCTCGCCCCAGGCTTCGCCGATCCGTCGCACGATGCGCAACGCCTGTTCCGCGGCGTGCTGGACGCTTTCTCCCATCCCGGCCGCATCGTCGAATTGCCGGATGCGCCGGCCGGACCGGGCACGCTCAGCCCGGCAGCCTCGGCCTTCCTGCTCACCTTCGCCGATCGCGAGACGCCGCTCTGGCTCGAAGCCGGAGTCGACAGGCAGGAGGTCCGCGACTTCCTGCGCTTCCATGCCGGCACGCCGCTCGTCCAGGCCCGCGAGGCCGCGACCTTCGCCGTGATCATCGGCGGCGGCGGCGAGCCTTTCGCCGGCTTCGCCATCGGCACCGACACCTATCCCGACCGCGCCGCCACCCTGGTGATCGAGGTGCCGGCGCTCGACGGCGGTCCGATCACCACCTGGCGGGGACCCGGCGTCGACGGCGAGGTCCAGGTCGCGATCGACGGGCTGGGCGACGGCTTCTGGCGCGCTCTTTCCCTGCGGCGTCGATCTCGTCTTCGCCTCCGGATCCCGACTCATCGCGCTGCCCCGCAGCGTCGCCGTGGAGGCCTGACCATGTACGTCGCAGTCAAGGGCGGCGAGACCGCCATCGCCCATTCGCTGGATCTGGTGGCCGACAAGCGCCGCGGCGATCGCGACGTCGCCGAGCTGTCACTCGACCAGATCGACCAGCAGCTCGGCCTCGCGGTCGACCGCGTCATGACGGAAGGCTCCTGCTACGACCGCAGCCTGGCGGCGCTGGCCATCAAGCAGGCGCGTGGCGACCTCATCGAGGCGATCTTCCTGCTGCGCGCCTATCGCACCACCCTGCCGCGCTTCGGCGCGTCGGAACCGCTCGACACCACCCGCATGGTGGCGGAGCGCCGTATCTCGTCGACCTTCAAGGACGTGCCGGGCGGCCAGGTCCTGGGACCGACCTACGACTACACTCACCGCCTGCTCGACTTCTCGCTGGCCGCGTCCGGCGAGCGCCCCGAAGCACCGACCGCGCCGGCCGATGCCACCCACGCCCTGCCGCGCGTCGGCGACATCCTGCAGCGCGACGGGCTGCTCGAACCGCCGCCGTCCAACGATGACGGCGAAGCGCGCGACCTGACGCGTGACCCGCTGGTGCTGCCGGCCAGCCGCCCGCTGCGCCTGCAGAACCTGGCGCGCGGCGACGAGGGCTTCCTGCTGGCGCTCGGCTATTCGACACAGCGCGGTTACGGCAACAACCACCCCTTCGTCGGCGAGATCCGCTACGGCCACGTGCCGGTGTCGTTCGTGCCGGAAGAGCTGGGCTTCGCCATCGAGATCGGCGAGATCGAAGTGACCGAGTGCGACATGGTCAACCAGTTCGCCGGCTCGCACGACGTGCCGCCGCAGTTCACGCGCGGCTATGGCCTGGCCTTCGGACACGCCGAACGCAAGGCGATGGCGATGGCCCTGGTCGACCGTGCCCTGCGCGCCGACGAGCTCGGCGAAGCCGTGACCTCGCCTGCGCAGGACGAGGAATTCGTGCTGGCCCACAGCGACAATGTGGAAGGCTCGGGCTTCGTGCAGCACCTCAAGCTGCCGCACTACGTCGATTTCCAGTCCGAGCTGGTGGTGGTGCGGATGCTGCGCGCCGAGGTCGAGAAGCGCCGCGAGCAGGCCGCCCTCGCCCAGGCGGCGGAGTGAACCATGCCTGACGCGACGATCCAGGACACGCCCTCGCAGGACGCTGCCTACAACTACGGCTATCTCGACGAGCAGACCAAGCGGATGATCCGCCGCGCCATCCTGAAGGCAGTCGCCGTGCCGGGCTATCAGGTACCGTTCGGCGGCCGAGAGATGCCGCTGCCCTATGGCTGGGGCACCGGGGGCATCCAGGTGACCGCCGCCATCATCGGCCGCGAAGACACGTTGAAGGTGATCGACCAGGGCGCCGACGACACGACCAACGCCGTCTCGATCCGGCGGTTCTTCGCGCGGGTGGCCCAGGTCGCCACGACCACGCACACCGAGGAAGCGACCATCATCCAGACGCGGCACCGCGTGCCCGAGACGCCGCTGACGGACGGCCAGATCCTGGTCTTCCAGGTGCCGATCCCCGAGCCGCTGCGCATGCTGGAGCCGCGCGAGACCGAGACCCGGACGCTGCACGCGCTGTCGGAATACGGCGTCATGCAGGTGAGCCTCTACGAGAGCATCGCCCGCCACGGCCGCATCGCCAAGACCTACAACTATCCGGTGATGGTGAACGGCCGCTACATCATGAGCCCTTCGCCGATCCCGAAGTTCGACAATCCCAAGCTCGACCGCAGTCCGGCGCTGCAGCTCTACGGCGCGGGCCGCGAGAAGCGCATCTATGCGGTGCCGCCGCACACGCCGGTGAAGAGCCTCGACTTCGACGACCATCCGTTCGAGGTCGAGACCTGGACGGAGAGCTGCGCGCTGTGCGGCTCGACGGAAAGCTTCCTCGACGAGATGATCGTCGACGACACCGGCAAGCGCCTGTTCGTCTGTTCCGACACCGACTATTGCGAGAGCCGGCGATGAGCACGCCGCTCCTCTCCGCACGCGACGTCGGCAAGCGCTTCGGCGGCCGGGTCGCTTGCCGCGACGTGAGCTTCGACCTGTGGCCCGGCGAGGTGCTGGGCATCGTGGGCGAGTCGGGCTCCGGCAAGACGACCCTGCTCAACTGCCTGGCCGGCCGCCTCCTGCCCGATGGCGGCACCGTCACCTACGAGACCCGCTCGGCGGGCAGCGTCGACGTGCACCGTCTCTCGGAAGCCCGCCGCCGCCTGCTGGCGCGCACCGAATGGGGCTTCGTGAACCAGGATGCCCGCGAGGGACTGCGCATGGGCGTGAGCGCCGGCGCCAATATCGGCGAGCGGCTGATGGCGGTGGGCGCGCGGCACTATGGCGAGATCCGCGGCCAGGCCGCCGACTGGATGGGTCGGGTCGAGATCGACGTCGAGCGCCTCGACGACCGGCCGACCACCTATTCCGGCGGCATGCGCCAGCGCCTGCAGATCGCCCGCAACCTGGTGAGCAATCCCCGGCTGGTCTTCATGGACGAGCCGACCGGCGGCCTCGACGTCTCGGTGCAGGCCCGCATCCTCGACCTGTTGCGCGGCCTGGTCGAAGGCCTGCACCTGTCCGTGGTTCTGGTGACCCACGATCTCGGCGTCGCGCGGCTGCTTACGCATCGGTTGATGGTGATGCAGGGCGGCACCGTCGTGGAGCAGGGGCTCACCGACCAGGTGCTCGACGATCCGCAGCACCCCTACACCCAGATGCTCGTCGCCTCGATCCTGCCGGTCTGAGTGAAATGACATCCTCCCAACCCGCCCTTCGCGTCTCAGGCCTTGCCAAGTCCTTCACCGTCCATGCCCAGGGCGGCCTGTCGCTTCCCGTGCTGCGCGACGTGGCGCTGGCGGTGTCGCCCGGCGAATGCCTGGCGCTGGTCGGCCCGTCGGGCGCCGGCAAGAGCACCCTGCTGCGCTCGCTCTACGGCAACTATCGCGCCGATGGCGGCTCGATCCGCGTGCGCCAGGACGATCTCTGGACGGAGCTGGTCGGCGCCGAGCCGCGCACCGTGCTCGACGTGCGTCACCGCACGATGGGTTTCGTCAGCCAGTTCCTGCGGGTGATCCCGCGGGTTTCGGCCGTCGATGTCGTGGCCGAGCCGCTCCGGCGGCGGGGCACCGATCCCATCGAGGCGCGGCAGCGCGCCGAATTCCTGCTGGCCATGCTGGGCATTCCCGCGCGGCTTTGGGCGCTGCCGCCCGCGACCTTCTCCGGCGGCGAGCAACAGCGGGTCAACATCGCCCGCTCGCTGATCGTCGACTATCCGATCCTCCTGCTCGACGAACCGACGGCGTCGCTCGACGCCGCCAACCGTGACGGCGTGGTCGAGTTGATCTGCCAGCGGCGCGATGCCGGCGCCGCCATCGTCGGCATCTTCCACGATACCGAGGTGCGCGATGCGGTCGCGACCCGGGTGCACGAAGTCCTCCCCCCTGCCTCGATTCCCCCAGCCTCACTGGCCGGAGTTTCCCCATGAGCCTCGAGACCATCCTGACCAACGCCCGCGTGGTCACCGCCGACGCGGAGTTCGACGGCACCGTCGTCGTGCGCGACAGACGCATCGTCGAGATCGCCACGGAACGCTCGCATGCCGCGGGCGCCCTCGACCTCGAAGGCGACTATCTCGTGCCCGGCCTCGTCGAGCTGCACACCGACAACATGGAAAAGCACTTCGCCCCGCGACCGGGCGTGAAATGGCCGAGCGTGTCGGCGGTGATGGCGCATGACACCCAGATCAGCGCCGCCGGCATCACGACGGTGTTCGATTCGATGGCCCTGGGCGACGTCCACGACAAGTCGGACCGGGTGAGCAATCGCGAACGCATGATCGAGGCCGTGTGCCTTGCCACCGATCGCCGCATGACGCGGGCGGAGCACCGCATCCACCTGCGCTGCGAGATCACGGCCGACGATGCCGTCGAGGCCGTCGACAAGTGGATCGACCTGCCGCTGGTCGGCCTGGTGTCGATCAACGACCATACGCCCGGCCAGCGCCAGTTCCTCGATCCGAACAAGCTGAAGCAATACTACAAGGGCAAGTACGCGATGACCGATGCGCAGTTCGAGGAATTCTCGGCCCGCGTCACCGAGCTTCATCATCGCAATGCCGTGAAGCACCGCAGCGAGATCGTGAGCCGTGCCCAGGCCCGCGCCCTGCCGATCGCCAGCCACGACGATGCGACCCACGGCCACGTCCAGGAAGCCGTCGCCAACGGCATGACCATCGCCGAATTCCCGACCACCCGCGAGGCTGCCCAGGCCTCCTGTGATGCCGGCCTCGCTGTCCTGGTCGGCGCGCCGAACCTGGTGCTCGGCGGCTCCCACTCCGGCAACATTGCCGCCATCGACCTGCTGCGCACCGGCCATGTCGACATCCTGTCGTCGGACTATGTGCCGGCGAGTCTGATGGAGAGCGTGTTCAGACTGCCCTCCTCCGGCATCGGCATTTCCCTGCCGCAGGCAGTGCGGCTGGCGACGCTCAATCCGGCGCGCGCAGTGGGCCTCCACGACCGCGGCGAGATCGCGCCCGATCGCCGCGCCGACCTCGCGCGCGTTCGCACCGTCGACGGCGCCGCCATCGTGCGCGCCGTGTGGCGCGAAGGCGAACGCGTGGTGTGAGGCGGGAACCGGTCATGGAAGGCTCTCTCGTCTATGTCATGGGTCCTTCCGGCGCCGGCAAGGATTCGGTCCTGGGGCGCGCCCGGGCTCTGCTGCCGCCCGACGCGCCCGTGGTGTTCGCCCATCGCTACATCACGCGGCCGGCCGACACCGGGGGCGAGAACCATGTCGCGGTGACGCGCGCCGAGTTCGCCATGCGGCGCGCCCATGGCCTGTTCGCCTATCACTGGCACGCGCACGGCAATGACTATGCCGTCGGCCGGGAGATCCACGACTGGCGGGCGGCCGGCCTGACCGTCGTCGTGAGCGGCTCGCGCGACCATTTCCTGAGGACCGGCGGCCTCGATTCGCAGGCCCGTCCGGTCTTGATCACCGCGCCCGCCGAGCGCCTGAAGCAGCGCCTCGCCGGCCGCGGTCGCGAATCCACGATCGAGGCGGCGAAGCGCCTGGAGCGCGCCGAGGCCTACGAGGTCGACGACCCGCGGCTCGTGACGATCGTGAACGACGCCACGATCGATGACGCCGCCTCTTCCTTCGTCAGGCTGCTCTCCAGACTTGGGTGGCCAGACGCCGCCCTCCGCCGAGCCTGAACCGCGCCACGACCGTGAAGGGCCGGCCGGGCGCCGGTTGACGGAAGACGCAGAGGTCGCGCACCGCCAGCGGCCGGTCGACGACGGCCATGAAGCGCGAGCGCAGCTCGTCGAGGATCGCGGCGCGTTCGCGCGGCTCCGTCACCCTCCCGGTGAGGGTCAGGTGGAAGCGTCCCTGCTCGAGAACGTAGGGATAGCCCCAGCGCAGCAGCAGATCCTCCTGCCTCTGGGTCAGGCCGGCCGCGCGCCGGCGCGCGAGCTCGGCCTCGTCGGCGGGACGACGAAACTCATCGAACTCCACGACGCAGCGATCCGAGAAATCCTGGAGCGCCGCGCAGCGCGCGGCCGGCACCAGCGCCAGGAAATCCTGCACCTCGGCCAGGGCCAGCGCCGGCACGTCGATCTGGCGCTCCGTCGCGGCGAAGGTGCCGACGGCTTCGATGAAGTCGCGCTCGGTCGCGCCCTCGGCGAGCACGATCGGCGGTTTCAGCGTGCCATGAAAGCCATAGAGCCGCGGCTCGGCGACGATCGCCGACAGACGCTCATGGGGAACGCCGCTCACCGGGACGAGTTCGCGGGCTTCGCCCGTCTCCGGATTCCGGCCGAGCCATCGGCTGGCGGCCACGGCCAGCGGCTCCTCCGCGCGCGGCGCGTAATAGAGCGCGTAGCGGGGAAGCGCCTGCGTCTCGTGCACGTGTTCGCTCAAGCGGTTGCTCCGGCACGACGACCGATCATGGCGAGACGGAGCCTGCTCGAGACCCAGTCGATGACGGAGACGGTAACCAGGATCATCAGGATGATGAAAGCCACCCTCTGCCATTCCGCCTGGGCGATCTCGTTGGCAAGGTAGAGACCGATGCCACCCGCGCCCACGATTCCGATGATGGTGGCAGAGCGCGTGTTGCTTTCGAAGTAGTAGAGGACCTGGCTCATGAGCACGGGCATCACCTGCGGCAGAATGCCGAAGCGGAAGCTGTGCACTTCCGATCCACCGGCGGACAGCACGCCGTCGACCGGCTTGCGATCCGACGCCTCGATCGCTTCCGAGAACAGCTTGCCGAACGAGCCGAAGTCCGAAGTCATGATGGCCAGGATGCCCGCGAAGGGTCCGAGGCCGACAACGTTGATCCAGATGAGAGCCCAGATCAGCGTATCGACACCGCGGATCGTGTCGAGGAACCGTCGGCTCGCGAAATGAAGGATACGATTGGCAACGACGTTCTTCGCGGCGAGCATGCTCATGGGAAGGGCGAGAATCGCCGCGCCCAGCGTGCCGAGAAAGGCAATGGCCAGGGTTTCGGCGAGCGCCGAGGCGTAGTGCCAGAGCTGGCTGCCGGGATCGGGCGGCATCATCAGCACGACGACGATTCCCAGCTTGTCCAGCCCGTCGACGAACTTCGCCGGCGAGAAGCCGAAGCGCCACAGCGTGTAGATCGCGAGAGCGGCTCCGCCGACGACGATCGCCAGCGAAAGGCACCGCTCGACGACCGGTGCCCGGAACGCCTGCGGATAACGTCGCCTCATTTCGGACCTGTCGGCCTCTCCGAGGCCACGAATCTTTCCTGCAGGCTTGCTCACCGGGCGTCTCCTACGATCCCGAGCAGCCGATGACGCAGCATCTCGGTCAACCAGTCGATGAGGAAGACCGTGCCGATGATGATGACGAGGATCGCGCTCACATCGGCGTAGTAGAATTGACGGATGGACGAGATCAGTTCCTTGCCGATCCCTCCGGCGCCGACGAACCCGAGCACGGTCGCGCCGCGCACGTTGATCTCGAACCGCAGCAGAGAATAGCTGACAAAGTTCGACAGCACCTGCGGCACCACGCCGAAGCGGATGGCTTCGACATAGTTCGCGCCGCTCGCCGTCAGGCCTTCGACCGGGTGCATGTCGACATTCTCGACGACTTCCGAGAACTGCTTGCCCAGCGCACCGGCGGTGTGGATCGCGATGGCGAGAACCCCCGGCATCGGACCGAAGCCGAAGGCGTACACGAACATCAGGGCGAAGACGATCTCAGGGAAAGTCCGACAGAACTCGAGCGAACGCCGGGCGATGAACCGCACCGGAGTCGACTTTGTCAGGTTTGCGGAAGCAAGGAAGCAGAGGACGAATCCCGCCAGCGCCCCGGCCAGCGTGCCGACATAGGCAACCAGCAGCGTGTCCCACAGGAGGGCAAGCCATCCATCGAAGTTCCAGAACCACTCGACCATGTCGGCGGCGAACGTCTCGAACCGCAGCCGCGGCACGATGTCGTGGAAGTAGCTGGCGAACCGCGGCAGCCCTGCCCAGAATTTCACCAGATCGACCTGGCCTGCCCACGCCGACAGGAATGTGAATACCGCCAGCAGCAAGAGACCGCCGATGGTCCAGCGTCGCTTGACCGCCATCGCGGCACGATAGGCATCGGCCAGCGGCGCCAGCTGCGCCGACGGCAAGATCGCCAGGGTTTTCGCCATCTGATTCGTCACATCTCTGTCGACGAACGATCAGCCCTTCTTGCGGCGCAGTTCCTCAAGGTACTTGTTGAGTTCGATGAACTCCAGATAGTCCTTGTGGCCGACCGGAACGAAGGCGAGGTCCTTGCCGTCCGACAGCTTGTCGAACGCAGCCTTGTCCTTCTTGTGGGCGTTGTAGAAGGCGTCGGCGATTGCCTTCTTGAGGTCGTCGGGCATGTCGTTGAGGTAGGCGAAGGGAGAGCCTGCGAGCAGTGGCGACTTCCACACGATGCGGAAGTCCTCGTACTTCATCGGCGAACCGTCGGCCTTCTTGAGCATGCCCTTGTTGATCATGCGCGTAAGGTTTGAGTCGGTATCGGAATTCCACCAGTTGGTGGCCCCATCGACCGTGCCCTGGGTCATGGCGAGCACCGCGTTCTCATGGCTGCCGGTCACCTGCGCCACCGAGAAGAACTTGTCGGGCGCCTTGCCTTCTCGGTTCATGAAGAAGACCGGCGCCTTGTAGCCTGATGTCGATTCGACATCGACCAGCCCGAGCTTCTTGCCCTTGAGGTCGTCGAGGTTCTTGTAGGGACTGTCAGCCTTCACATAGACGACCGAATAGTAGCCGATCGAGCCGTCCTGGTTCTGCGTGGTTCCGAAAGCCACCGTGTTGCCGCCCGAGACGGCATAGGCCCGGGCATAGGAGCCGGGACCGTAGAAGCCGATGTGGATCTGGCGGTTCTTCTGCCCCTCGATCACCGCCGTGTAGTCGTTGGCGACGCGCAGAGTGACCTTCGTGCCGAGTTCCTTCTCGAGATATTTGACGAACGGTCCAAACCGGTCGACGACGCCGCCCGCATTCTCGGCGGGAACGATCGCCATGACGATCTCGGGATACTTGGCTTTCCAGTCCTGCGCATTCGCAGCAAAGGGGACGGCAAGAAGCACACCCGCCGCAGAGGCGAGAACTGAACGACGCTTGATCATGATGTTACTCCGTCTGGAAAGCGTGATTTGGCGCGGCGTCGCAGCTTCAGGCGACCGCGAGCGAGGGCTGATAGGGGGCGGCCGGAGCGGGCAACGCCGTGCCCGCCGTATCCATGATCTCTCCGGCATCCAGCCCGTACAGTCCGCGGGCGACCTCGTCGGTGAGGGCCTGCGGCACGTCGTCGAAAACCACACGCCCCTGAGCCATGCCGATCAGCCGATCGCAGTAGGCCCGCGCCGTATCGAGCGAGTGCAGGTTGCAGATCACCGTGATTCCAAACTGCTTGTTGATGCGCTGCAGCGCATCCATGACCATCCTGGTGTTGCGCGGATCGAGAGAGGCGATGGGCTCGTCTGCCAGGATCATGTCGGGCTCCTGCACCAGCGCCCGCGCGATCGCGACGCGCTGCTGCTGGCCGCCCGACAATGTGTCGGCTCGCTGAGCCGCCAGACCCGCCATGTCGAACTGATCGAGACTGGAGAGCGCCACCGCGCGGTCGTGCTCGCTCCAGAGATTGAGGAGGGCCGGCAAGGTGCCGACATAGCTGAGGCGGCCCATCATGACGTTGGTCAGCACGTCGAGTCGGCCGGCGAGGTTGAACTGCTGGAAGATCATGGCGCAACGGGCGCGCCAGGCCCGCAGCGGCCGTCCCCGCAGCGCGGTGACGTCGGTGTCGCCGAACAGAATACGGCCCGTGGTCGGATCGCCCAGGCGATTGATCATGCGCAGGAGGGTCGACTTGCCGGCGCCGGAACGGCCGATCACGCCGACCATCTGGCCCGTCGGCACGACGAGCGAGACGCTGTCGACGGCCTTGTTGCCCCCGAAGCTCTTGGTAACGCCTTCCAGTCGTAGCATCCCGCCTCCGATTCCCACGGGAGGCTCGGTACCGGCTGCAGGCTTCTTCCGTGCGACGTTTGGGTTACAGGCCGAAGACAGCGGTGGAGAAGAACGTCACATCCCGCGAACCCGTGTTCGTGCCGCGCGTCTCCAGGGACGGATCATCGCCCAGGTACCCGGTGATTCTGCCGGTCGTCGCCTATTTGTGGCCGAGCATCCGCAGGGCCTGCAGCATCGTCGGCGTCGGCATGCCGAGGGCGAGGCTTTCGGGGGGCGCTGCCGCCGCCATGGCCCGGTAGGCCATGGCTAGCGCCACGCCGTCCGCGGGCGACGGCCACGATTTCACGACCGCGAGACCCGCCCGGATCATCTGGGCTGTCACCACGATTTCGCTCGGTTCGCTGGCTTTGGACGTCATGGGCCTGCACTCGCACTCGGTGCCCGGGACTATGCGGCAGAATCCTTACAGCGCGCTTTCGCCACGACCGACGCCCTCCTCAGGCCACGTCCAAAGCCGGCAGGGTCACGGTGAAGGTCGAGCCCTTGCCCGGCACGCTCTGAATGTCGAGCCGGCCACGGTGGCGGTTGACCACATGCTTCACGATGGCGAGACCGAGGCCGGTGCCGCCGAGCTGGCGCGAGCGGGCGGTGTCGACCCGGTAGAAGCGCTCGGTGAGCCGCGGCAGGTGTGCGGCGGGAATGCCGTCGCCCTCGTCCCTCACCGCGACCGAAACGCGGTCCTTGCCCGACGGACGCACCTCGACGCGGACCGACGTGGCCGGGCGCGCATACTTGACCGCATTGTCGATCAGGTTCTGGAAAACGATGATCAGCTCGTCGTGGTCGCCGATGGCACGCGGCAGATCGGGCGGCAGGTCGAGTTCGATCCTCACCTTGCGCGAGGAGGCCTTGAGCTGCAGCAGGTCGAGCACCGACCGCAGCACCTTGTCGAGATCGACGGCGGCGGCGGGCCTTGCATGCTCGTGCTGCTCGATCCGCGACAGCATCAGCAGGTCGTCGACCAGGCGGCGCATGCGGTCGGCCTGCTCGGCCATGATACCCAGGAAGCGCTCGCGCGCCGCAGAATCCTCCCGCGCCGGCCCGCGCAGCGTCTCGATGAATCCCGCCAGGCCCGCGATCGGCGTCTTCAGCTCGTGGCTGGCATTGGCCACGAAGTCGGCGCGCATGCGCTCGGCACGACGCAGCGCCGTCGTATCGTGCAGCACGATCAGCGCCAGCGAGCCGTCGGCGGCAGCCCGCGGCAGGCGTCGCAGATGGGCCACCATGTCGAGCTCCGGCGGCCCGGCCAGCACCAGTTCGACCACGCTCTGGTCGGGCCGTGCGAAGTTGCCGTCGGGACCGGTCTCGAGCAGCGCATCGATGGCCGTGAGGAGCTGCGGGTGGCGCAGCACCGTCGAGACGTCGCGCTCGGAACCGCCGGGACTGCCCAGCAGCAGGGCGGCGGCGAGGTTGGTGCGAACGATGCGGCGCTGCCGGTCGAGGCACACGAGGGGATCGGGAAGACCGTCGACGATCGCCTGGGCAGAGGCGGCCAGATTGTCGATCGAGGCCCGCTGGCGCCGCCAGCCGATCGAGAGAGTCGCGGCCGCGCTCGCCAGTTCCTCGGTCGCGGGCGCGAAGGAGAGCCGCGGCATCAACGGCTCGCGTTCGTCGGAAAGCTCGCCGACGAAACGGGCGAAGCTCGCCAGCGAGCTGAGATAGCGCTGGATCAGGAGGGTCGTGACGGCGGCGATGCCCGCCATCGCGATCAGCGTCGTCCGGCCCGACAGTTCGCCGAGGCCGAAGAGAATGGCGAGCGCCCCCCAGGACGGCGCCAACGCCACGGCGTTGGCGACGAGCGTGCGACGAAGGGGGATCGCGTTGTCGGCCATGCGCCGACTATAGCGGCTCAGCTCATCCGTGGCGCAAAGAAGCGTATGCTCACGATGCCGAACACGAAGCCGGCGATGTGTGCGACCCAGGCGACCGATTCGCCGCCGGCGCCCGGCGTGCCGCCGAAGATGCCGAAGAAGATGTTGAGGCCGATCCAGATGCCGGCCACCGGCAGCAGAGAGGTCAGGCTGCCGACATAGCGCATCAGCATCAGCACGGCGCCGAAGACACCGCTGATGGCGCCCGACGCGCCGACCACCGGATCGGGCGAATCGGGATAGACGAGGATGTGCACGAAGCCCGCGACGACGCCGCACAGAAGATAGAAGAGCACGAAGCGGCGCACGCCCAGCAGCCGCTCGACCGGCGCGCCGAACGCCGCCAGGGTCAGCATGTTGATGCCCAGATGCATCCAGCCGCCGTGCAGGAACTGGTAGGTGACCGGCGCCACGAGCAGGGAGAAGAGATCCTGGCCGCTGTCGGTCGTATAGGTGGCCGGCACCAGGCCAAACTGCAGGATGATCTCCAGGTCGGCCTGCTCGCCGAGCATCTGGCGCAGCAGATGGACGGCGACGTTGATGCCGATCAGCCACAGCACGGCGGGCGGCAGGTTGATCGCCCGCTCGCCCGTTCCGCGCCCTCCAGGGAGGCGGCGCTCGTCATCGTCGAATGGCATGCGCCGTTCCCGTCAGGTCAGGTGAGGCAGGTCGGGTGGCTCCGCTCTTCGGGCCGCTATCTCTTGGGACCGCCCTGGCCCAGGGCGCGCAGGCGCAGCCTGAGCGCATTCAGCTTGATGAAGCCCTCGGCATCGCGCTGGTTGTAGGCCCCCTGGTCGTCCTCGAAGGTAACGTGCTGCATCGAGTAGAGCGACACGGGCGACTTGCGGCCGACGACGGTCGTGTTGCCCTTGTAGAGCTTGAGCCGCACCGTGCCGGTGACGTTCTCCTGGCTCTTGTCGATCAGCGCCTGCAGCATCTCGCGCTCCGGCGAGTACCAGAAGCCGTAGTAGATCAGCTCGGCATATTTCGGCATTACCTCGTCCTTGAGGTGGCCGGCGCCGCGGTCGAGCGTGATCGATTCGATGCCGCGATGGGCGGCGTAGAGGATCGTGCCGCCCGGCGTCTCGTAGATGCCGCGGCTCTTCATGCCGACGAAGCGGTTCTCGACCAGATCGAGGCGGCCGATGCCGTTGGCCTTGCCCAGCTCGTTGAGCCTCGTGAGCAGGGTCGCGGGCGACATCGCGACGCCGTCGATGGCGACGGCGTCGCCCTTCTCGAACTCGATCTCGATGTAGGTCGCCTTGTCGGGCGCGGCCTCGGGCGAGATGGTGCGCTGGTAGACCATCTCGTCGGCCTCTTCCCACGGATCCTCGAGGATCTTGCCCTCGCTGGAAGAGTGCAGGAGGTTGGCGTCGACCGAGAACGGCGCCTCGCCGCGCTTGTCCTTGGCGATCGGAATCTGGTGCTCCTCGGCGAACTCGAGCAGCTTGGTGCGCGAGGTCAGTTCCCATTCGCGCCACGGCGCGATCACCTTGATGTCCGGCTTCAGCGCGTAATAGGAGAGCTCGAAGCGGACCTGGTCGTTGCCCTTGCCGGTGGCGCCATGGCAGACGGCGTCGGCGCCGGTCTTCAGCGCGAGGTCGATCTGATGCTTGGAGATCAGGGGCCGCGCGATCGAGGTGCCGAGCAGGTACTGGCCTTCGTACAGCGCGTTGGCGCGGAACATCGGGAAGACGAAATCCTTCACGAACTCTTCGCGCACGTCCTCGATGTAGATGTTCTCGGGCTTGATGCCCAACAGCTCGGCCTTCTTGCGGGCCGGCGACAGTTCCTCGCCCTGGCCGAGATCGGCGGTGAAGGTCACCACCTCGCAGCCATAGGCCGTCTGCAGCCACTTCAGGATGACCGAGGTGTCGAGGCCGCCCGAATAGGCCAGGACGACCTTCTTGATGTCGCCCTTCTTGTAGGGCCCGGTATAAGAAACGCTCATGCTGGCCGCTTTCGTGTCCGTTCGGTGAAGGCGCGCGAATATAGCGG
>LNFM01008555.1_pt1 | contig 15390 bp, 7 predicted proteins | sample 596031 | NCBI WGS metagenome assembly LNFM01 (sample SAMN04254537, study PRJNA301005) | activated carbon metagenome | isolation source: dual media filters at the Ann Arbor, Michigan drinking water treatment plant | place: USA: Ann Arbor | reverse complement strand
CTTTCTCATTTGTAGTAGGAGTATAAACTCGTCTTGTAAAACTTTCTATAACGGGTGTAACAATATGTTGATCCTGGAGCATCCTTATTCCTTGAGCTGGTCCTGTAGCATTCGCTGCAACCGTGTAGCTAAGAGGGTATAATAAATGATCAATCATTTTTGTATTATCACTTAAGGTCGTTGTCTTCAATGAGAGTTGTTGATGTGATGGGTCATAATTAAACTCTTCCCGAGTAACGAATATTTTACTTTGATCATTCATATCATACATTTTGGTCTCGGTACTTTCTGGCGTAAGCCATTCTGTGCGCGTATTAAAAAACTTCTCTTCGAATGTATAAACCGGACTGGTACTACCACCACAACTAAGATCATAAGAAACCCTGCTGTAACCAATTTTCAGGCCTTGAACATTTTTGTATAATGGGTCACTATAGGTTGAGTATCGTCTAAAAGTATTGATCTTTTCCATGATCTTAACAAAACTGCCAGCGTTGTAATTATAAACAGTTTCCTTCTCTAATAGGCCTCTCTTCCAATCAAAACTGCAAGCAGAAGGAAATGGGAAAACTGCCTGATGCTCATCAGGGTAGAGATTGGAGGCCGTATAAGTGAATTCCGTCTTTCCATTTAATCCATTCAACCCAGACTCAACGGTTACATTTTCATACCCCACAATGCCACCCTGTGTAGTAGTGAGTGGGTAGTTAGAGTAGGACTGCATTATAAGAAAAGCACAGAACAAATATTTGTTAAACTGTGCTCCAGTTATAGTAACACACTTAATATAATCTTCTGCATAATAACCCCAACTGTAAATGGGAAAGGTAAGCGCATAACCGCTCGATAAGGAGGGATCCGAATACTTATTATATTTGAACGTTTTGATGATGTCCTTTGAAGAGTCAAATCCATCGTGATCCTTAATAGTTTTTACCCTCAACCCACCAACAACCGCATTGGTTACAGGCCCTGTACTTGTAGTGTATTCAGTCCAGGCAACATTCGTTAAGAAATAAGAATTACAGGGAAACCCAGACCTTCTGGTCAACTTTATATAATAGGTTCCATTGGGCAGAAAGTATTTTGCATTGTTTTGGGGATTGAGGATTACCGGATTTGATGAGTTATTTGTATTATATACTTCTACTTGGATTGGATGGTTTGTAGGAGATATCGGGCAAGGGTTTTGATCAGGAGGCAGTACTTCTGTTAATGCGATTGTAACAAATGCTCCACTAACACTTTGATTCTGAAAATTTGAATTAATTGTAAAATTATCGCCAATAACGGTTGCTCCTGCATTGGCACTTGAAGTTTGCCAAGGAGCGTTGGGTGTTCGTCTACTCTTATTTGAAGACGTTTGAAAATAATAGGACGGAAACTGATTGGATGCAACTTTATTGGATTCAAACTCAAACTCAGTCCAGCCCTTAGTGGGATAGGTTATCTTCTTTATTGTGTACGTGCCTGCAAAAGTTTCGTTTGGAGTTCTATCAGCACCTATGTATTCATTGGTTGTTCCCGTACCCCATAGGTCAGCAAAAAAAGTGGGCACTAGTGTGGGTAAGCCTGTTGAACCACCTCTGCGATTATTCGCCATACCATTGTAATAGCCCCAATGGTCTTGTGCATAGCTCTCCGAGAGAAAGTTGGTGCCCCCTGAAAGATCTAATCTTGGCGGCAAATTTTGACTTTCATTATATTCAAAAGCAAACGGTGGTTTCATGGATAGGTTATCAGAACCTATCTCAGTAACTGAAAGAAGCTTCAATCTATACATCGATCCACCATCCACAATTCCTGGATTTGTAGTCTCGACCGGAGTTGGATCACTAGGACGTTTAAAGTAACTATAGTCGAGACGAAAGGATTTGATAGGAATCGCATTGCCAGTCGCATAAATACGAACATATTCAAGTGCTTTGTCTCCCGTAAAATCGGCTCGATAGAATGCTTTAGTGTCAAATTCCACTTTTCCGGTGAGAAAATTAATTCGCCTTAATCGCTTTCCGGCAACCTGATTCCTTACATAGCAATAAGAGTATCTATCATTACATTCGCTCTCAGGGTTTGATCCACCAATATGTTTGTAGTAGTTTGTCTCACTTCCAAATGTTTGGAAACTATAACTATAACTATCATAATCGAATGTAATGAAAAAACCTCTTGGAGAAATTACATGCACTAAATACCACGAGCTGGTTACTGTTTTTTCTTCAAATCCTTCAGATGGAAATTGATAATCTCCATTGTGACACACAGAATACGTGGTGTTATCCTCAATACCATTCCTAACATTATCTGTAGATTTCCCAAATTCATACTTAACGCCATCTGCAGTTGTGATCACAAATCTTACAATGGGACCACCCCCCACTTCCCTAATAGAATTGATCAGGATTTTTTGTTGTGGAATAGTATAAAAAGTTACTCCATCTTCTCCGACAAAAAATTTACCGCTATAACTTCCGAAATTAAAAAAATAAATATCAGGTTCGGTATCAGCCCGGCCCTGGCGCACTTCATTATAGCGTTCATACCGGGCAGAGTTAGAGTTTGAAAGATTTGTTAAAAATGCAATGTTATTCGAATAATTACCTGTTCCTGTCCCATAATCATCGGCAATACCTCGAATCGTGCGAGTAATTACCCCACCGGCATTCAGGCTCCAGCCCAACCCAACCCATGAAGCAATTTCCTCAACCTTAATACCGCCTGCGTGGTAATTGAGTGAAACCGGAACTGAGATATCGCCACTGCTTGCATCATAAAGTGGTATGCCAATTTGAGGAACACCTGTATAATTACTTACAGGCACGTCCCCAAACTTACCTAGCGAAGCGGCATTAGGAGGCGGTGGAATTGTTTTGGTGAGAGATGGATTATCCTTTGCTGCGGGCGCTTGTGCATCGATGAGAAACGGAACACAAAGAGCAATGATAAGCGATAGAACTTTTATTTTGCAGGACATACACATTATATTTAAATCTTCATTAAAATTCAGCAGTTGCTCCAATCAGATATTGTGGTGTATTTGGGTAATTACCAAAGTCTATTCCAAAGGAATAATCACTTCCACCAAGCTCTGGATCAAGACCCGAGTATTTCGTGACGGTTATCAGATTAACACCTTGCAGGTAAACCCTCAGATTTCTAATACCTGATTTATTTATAAAACTCTCCGGAAATGTATAGCCGATCTGAATATTTCTTAACCGTGTAAAGGAGCCATCTTCAATATAATAATCTGAAACTACCGTGTTGGTAGAAAAATTTGATTTCACGGAAGCTTTAGGAACGGCTGCATTGGTGCGGGTACTTGTCCAGCTATCATAGAACAAGTTTGTACTCTTTTGCCCTTGAAAAGATGGCCAGAAATCAGAATACCATTTCAAATAATTAAAAATGTCGTTACCCCTTGAACCGTTTAGAAAGATGGTAAAGTCAAAACTTTTATAGGTTGCCGATAGATTTAGTCCAAATGTAAAAGCTGGATTAGGGTCGCCAATAAAGCTGCGGTCATTCACATCGATTATTCCATTTTTGTCTACATCCCGATAGCGGAAAAAACCCGACTCCGCACCCGGCTGTGCAGGGGCACTACTTACCTCGGTGGTGGATTGAAAAAGCCCCTGAACCTGATAGCCATAGAACTGTGACATCGAATGGCCCAATTGATTTCGTGTTAAATTTCCAAGTGCTGAATTTCCAGAACTTACAAAATCAATGCCTGTACCTAAATCAATAATTTCGTTCTTATAGGATGTTATCACAAGACTGGCCCCAAAGCTAAAGTCATTGGTTATCTGGTCTGCATATTTTAATTCAACATCCAGACCGGTATTTTGTATAGAGCCACGTTTCTTATAAACATCCAACAAGATTTCAATTTTGTTTTTCAATAGCCCAACATCAACACCCAGATTCGTTTGAGTAAATGATTGATTCGAATTTGCTGAAGTCTGATTGGCAAAAATCACATTACCCATAAGACCATAGCTTCCCCGGATTTTCAGGTCTGAAATAACGTTGCTCTCCGCTAAGAAAGACTCCTCACTAATTCGCCAACCAGCGCTCAAAGCATGGTAATTTCCAAACACATTGTTGCCAAATACGGAAGAATCTCCATCTCTGCGAAAGGATGCCCCTAACAGGTATCTATTCTTATATCCATAATCTATTTTCAGGAACGAAGAGTACATTTTCTGACCATCGTTGAAGTAGGAGTTTGCTTCTGTAATCGTAGCCCCGTTACTAAGGGTGCGAAACGAAACGGCATCGGAGAAATATCCTGCTCTTCCACCTGATACACCTCTTCCCGTGCCTAATTGCAAAGATTCTGTTCCAAGTAATGCCTGGATATTATGGTTGTCGAAATTTCTTTGATAGGTCAACGTATTGGTCCATACCCAATCACTTTGGTATGAGGCGCCTTCGCGAAGGGAAGAGAACGGATTGTTTACTACATTTTCATAGGTTGCAAAAGTATAGTCTGAAAAATATCCGTTTTGGTAAGATCCCCCAAATGAACTTTTAAAATCAAGGCCTTTAATAATACTGGCCACAATATAAAAATTACCGAATACGCGAACATCTGCGTTCAGATCATCGGCATTTCTTGTTAAGTCTGCTACAGCATTTCGAGAATTACCCAGACGTGGCGCCAACCCGGTGCCACCCCATTCGCCCGGAATGAAGTTATGACTTATACCTGTTACGGGTTGATTCATAATAGGCGGGATAATCGGGTGCGACCGATAAACACTGCCGATGGCATTATCCGGACTAAGATTAGAAAATGGTAAACCCGATCGATGGGTTACCTGTAAATTTTCTCCAATCGTTATGTGTCTTTTTATCTTAAAGCTTGAGTTGATACGGGAGGTAAACCACTTATTATTTGTATTTAGAATTACTCCTTCCTGATTATAATAATCGAGACTAACCAAAATATTCGAATTAGTATTGCCTCCGAAAAGTGACAGATTATGATTTGTGATAGCCGCAGGGTTCGTTAACTCATTATACCAATTTGTATTGCCAGCCCAGGAAGGAAGTGTTGGTGCAGGATTGGAAGAAGGACCATAGATTGGGTGTGTTTCCGTAATCCCATCGTTCTTATACACCAGCCATTGAAGGTCCGCATACTCCTGTGTGTTCAACAAGTTGGCAGGTGCCGTACCATTATTTTGAAGTCCAGCAAACATGCTATACGTTATGTGTAAACCAGTCTTACCCTTCTTTGTGGTGACAAGCACTACTCCACCAGACGATCGTGAACCATACAATGAGGCAGCCGCTGCATCTTTCAATACAGTCAGAGATTCAATATCGAGCGGGTTAAGGGACTGGATCTCATACATGGGTACACCATCCACAATGTAAAGTGGTTCATTACCGTTCAGTGAACTTATTCCTCGAATTCGAACTCTAGAAGCCGAACCGGGAGCACCAGAGTTAATGACATTAACACCAGCTAATCTCCCTTGTAAGAGATAGGTTAAATTTCTAAAAGGAAGTGCATTTAGATTTTTTATATCGGCAATAGCAACGGCTGATGTAACTAACCGTTTAGATTGTGAGGTATACCCTATTAGCAGAGAATCCGTTACAATCCCTGGTTGTGCTACTGATTTTATACACAGAAATACCAAAACCAAGAGACCTAATGAGGTAGTAACTTTCATTCTATACCATCAAAAAGAAATCGTAAACAACTATCAATCCTTTAATAATTTAAACCAATAATTTTCGTCAATATCGCAACCAGATAATTTAGCATTGCCTGCTGTGAGTATCGAGTAGCGAGCAATCTCCGATATATTCTCAAATGTATTGTCTGAGTATCTCTTAAAGTAGCCTTTATCATAAGTGAACCACATACTTTTTTTGAACTTCCACTCTCCATTCATCAATTCACCTCGATAAACTCTGGATGAACCAAATTCTCCAATTCTATTATCTGGACGTTCTAAGATTATAAGTATACATTCTGTGCTATCCATATTCAAAAATAGACCATCATCAATCTTCTCTTGGAGAAGGGAAGGTCGAATTCTATTTTTGACCATTACTTTAAAGGTATCTTCAAAATTTCTATGAATATCATTGTATAAGTTTCCCCGTTTTAAATTATCCAATCGATAAGCATAGCAACTACTTTTACTTTCAACCAATCTATCTTTGGCTAAATGACAACTGGTAAGCAAAATGAAACTAATCAGAAGTAAAATCGAACCCTTATTCATAAAACTCATCTCCTAATAAATATAGACAGGAATTCCATTTTGATTAGCCCATTCGATAGCTTTATTAATCCAAGAATCAGCATAGTGGCCACCCAATTTTCCAGGATAATATTCCCTTTCATTAAAGTTTTCTTCACTTATTCCTTTTATTCTCTGATACCTTGAAAACCCATTAAATAGTTGAATTATACTTCTTGGAAAGGAAGAGACTAAATCAGATTGAGTTGACCACTGAAATCCCATAATTCTGGAATCATGAACAAAAGATTCAGGCTGATGAGGTGAAAGATAATGAACAACTTCAACTCTGGTCGAATACTTGGAATGTTTCGCAAGTGTACTTAATATACCAGCAGCAAAAGCAGCTCCCTGACTATGTCCTACTATTTTAATCGTCTCGTCTTCAGAAAGGTTAATATTTCCATCTTCAATTTGCTTAATTAAATCTTCACCAGCTTTTTGCCCTTCAGCAAATCTATCTTCGCCTTGAGAGTAGTTTCCAGAAGATGCGCTTACAAATTGGGTATTGAAATCATTATATATTTGAGAAAATAGACCTCCAATTCCTGCAAATTTATCCCCATGACCATTTATTATCTCATTACCCCAATATTTGAATCCTTGCCCAAGGTATGTTGGTGCTTTTTCGGAAAAAGTCCTTTCTCCAGGATATGGTCGATAATTTGGATTGGGCTCTCTATTCCAGCCTCCCTTGTCGATGGTCCTATTATTATCTTGATTCCTCCACTGATCTGGTTTTAAACCATTGACAAAAATTATTAAGTTTCCATCAGGATCAATGGTATTTATTGGGTCATCTAATGCATAGGTATATGGACTTATTCCTTCATATTTTTCTGACAGGGCATCAATCACCCCCCACCTTCCAATATCACTCATATACATCCTTGCCCCATAATCCATCCAACCTAAATTATGTTCATCCTGTAGTTCTTTACCGTTATAGAGATAGTCATTATCTAAAGAGCTTTGCTTCTGGTAGGTTTGTGCTGCTATGGCTAACCCAAACGGATAATAGTCGGTAGTTTGTAGTACTTGCAGCGTAGGTGTGCTGCGAGTATGGATAATACTAAAGTCATCGAAATAAACACTCGTTGCTAAGCTTACGTTGCTTTCGTTCGCTACGTAGGTGTAAAGAAAACCACCCGTAGGAATGGTTATGTCGAGGTACATTTGCTGATGACCCACCAAGGCGGTGCTGTTTACTGCAACATACCCAAATTGTTGGTATACATAGCTGCTGTTAAATAAAATGTAAAACAGGTAGGCCTTTGGTACTCCACCCGTTTGAGTAATAGTAGCAGCCCGGGCCGGCACATTGTTAGTAACAGCTGTGTGCGCAGCTTCGCCAGCCGTAAGCATAAAAGAACCTGTAACGGCACTGGCCAGATTTGAAATCAAAGTTGTGTTACTTCCTGTACCCGTTGCATACCTGGCAAATACTTCCAACTGCACTCTGTCTCCTGCTGCTACCTGTAACATCTTGGCAGGGCCAATGGCTTTACCTGCTAAGTTACCATTCGTCTCGGCACTTTTATCAGGAGTAACAACATCAATACTGGCCGGAGTTCTATTGAAGGCCGTTACCCGTGTAGTTGTGAGATTATAAAAATGACCTTGCTCCTTGGTAGCCAAAGGTGTCTCCATCGTGGCCTTATATTCGTCTACTTGTTTCTGGTAGCCGTACACAACACGCGTGTTGCCCAGGTGATCCTTATGAAAATATTCATACTGCCACACTCCGGCATTCTTTACCGCCCGGCCTTCGGAGGTCATCATAAACTTAAGCACACTACTTTCATATTGAATGCCCCCCACATAATCCGTTCTGGAGATCTCCAAACCACTATTGTTGTAGGCAATCTTACGTAACTTGGTTCCGTCAGCATCGTACGTGTAAACTATTTTGCGCTGGCCGTAAGTTGCAGGATCAAATCGAACCTCAACTGGCAAATTTAAATGGTTGTACACAATGCCCCCACCTGAAGCAACCAAAGCTTTGTTCTGATCAATTTTCATATTTCCATTCTCATCATACTGATATTCCACTGATGGTAGTTGCCAGTTAATACTCCCTTCAGTAAACCCATATTGTTCGTTAGGTGCAGTATCATCAACGATAACAAGTTGGTTTCCTTTATACCGATAAACAAGATCATCAATCAATACGCCAGTCGTGCCACTATTATAAGTTGATTTGCGTTTCAGGGCGCGGATATTCCCATTCTTATCGTAGGTAAGATTTTCATCAAACAAGTTTACGTTGGCATTCCAGGTAGCACCATTTTTTGTGGCATAGGTCGCATCGAGCAACCGGTTGAGTGGATCGTACTTAAAGCCATAGATCTTTTCGGCAGTGGCATCTACTAAATTATTGGTTTTCCACTGGATGGCAGAGATGTTGCCGTTGAATTGATCTTTTGTATTAACTCCATTGATACTTACTATTTCATTATACTTTAGCTCCATCCCAAACAGGTCGGCCGTGGGATCGTTATCGTTTACCTGGGCATCGGTAGTGAGTGAGCTATTGTTTATGTGCGTGAGCCACCCGCGGATGTTGTAACGATAGTCGTTGTATTGCAAAAATGTGGAACCGCTGTTGGTTGAGTGAATGTTTTTCTCTACCAGCTCACCCAGCTCATTGTATTTGTGAGAAGCGATCATGGTTCGCGTAGCGAGCAGGTTGTCCATCGTTTGGTGCACGTCTTTTATGCGGCCCATGTGATCGTAGGTGGTTTCAGTCAGGCTGGTCAGTGCCGTGCCGTGGTTGAGCAGGCTCTTGGTGATCCACGGAGTGAGGCCGTAGTATTCGTTGGTGATTTTATTTTTGTTATTCAGGTGGTCATCACCCACCGAGTGCAGCAGGCGATAGCGGTCGTCATAATAACTGGCTGTCACCAACCATTGTATCGGTGAACTTTGCAACACCCTGATCTTGGAACCGGTTACTAGATTTTTTACCCGGTAGTTTACTACTCCTGTGAAGCCTGAAGGAATCACTGCATCGTAAGCTGTCCCTAGCGTGAGATTAGTCTTAAAGGTGTAGTCATCGTAATAGGTGATGGTATAGATATCGTTTATGGTAGCCGCTGTAGGGTAAGTTAAGTTGAGCGTATACCCAACTCCGTTACCACTGGCCGTGTTTTCATTTCGGGCGGTGATCGCGTTAACCGCAGTCACCATCTGATCACGGGTATTTGCGTTGGCTATTTCTCCGGTGATAATTGGACGGTTGAGAATATCATATTTGGTAAAACTCCATTTGGCTGCAACCTTTTGATTGCCATCCTGGCTTAATACCAATCGATCCCAGGGGTCATAGACCATATCTACCTGTTTGGCACCGGGCACGCGTTTATAAATCATGCGCCCGCGCTCGTCATAACGATACTCGAATGTAAGGGAGTCGAGCATACCTTTCTTCAAATCGTTGGTGCCTTGGGCGTCATAGATGCTGTTGCGGTGAATGAACTTCGGTTGCAGCACAAAGCGCAGGCGTTCAAACTCATCGTAGATGTAATAGGTTAAGGTCCAGTCGTTATCCACATTGATGGCCGGAGTTACCGCTTCCTGTACTTTCTTCAGGATCACCTTCCCTTGCTTATCCTTATACTCACGCACCTGCCGGTTTTCTTCGTCTTTGGTCACAGTCACGTACAGGGTGTTAGAAGCATAGTAAGCCGAACTGCTGATAATAAACTCTGGCTTGCTGCCTATAGTAACAGGTGTCAGCGTCCAGATTTTTATTTTCTCCTGGTTAGCGCTGGTGCCATCAACATTCACCAGGTACTCCATCTTAATGGTCTTACCGTTGGCAGGAGTTAAGTTTGGTTGCCACACGGCACCGGGGGCTCCTTTTTGTGTAACCCGGTTGAGGGGTGAGGCTTCGAAGACAGTTTCAGCCCACGGAGAGCCATCGGTTTTTATTTTATTAAGGTATGTGGTGGTTGGATTGTAAAACGCAGCCTGACCCGTGAGGTCGTTACTTTTGTATCGTCCACTATTTTCAATTACATACGGTAAATATTCTTTTGCCTGTCGTCCGTATTGATCATACTTCACAGGCGTGACAATATCATTTTTAAGTGGTGAAGCCTGCGTGGCTACATTTTGTAAAGGCCTGCCAAGTCCATCAAAGTAAGCGATGGTTTGGGTCACCTTATCCGCTGCAAGATTTGGTACCTGAAGGGGATCCATAACATTGGCAATCAACACATTGTTGCTTACAACGTAATTCATGTTTACGCCTACCAGCGGCCCATTGAGTGTATACGGTATAGCCGCACTGGTAGCTCCAGTTTTTACTGCGGTAACGGTGTACGTATCAGGCAAAGTTGCATTGTAGCTAGTTGAAGCTCCTGTTTGAACAGTTGTTCCAATAGAATTGCGCCAGGTATAAGTTTCATTTCCTGCGGAAGCTGTTAAAGTTACGGGTACTTCTTTGGTAACATAATTCTGGGGAGCAGTAACAACGGGTTGTGGATAGACATTGATGTTAATTGTTGTTTGAGGTCCTTCGCAGCCTGCGGGGCTTATCGAACTCACTTTCATAAAATTGGTTGCACTTGCACTTACGGAAGTTGTAAGATAGTTGGGTCCTGTACTTAATAAAGTGTTGGTAAATGTATACCATTTATAATTCGGACCTAAAGGATTACCACTGCCAACAAATGTTAATGTTCCGGTACCAAACCGTGAGTGGCCTGTGAGAGTTGGCGCTGTTGTAATTGCAGGATTTACGGTAATGGTTACCGCAGTGCGACTTCCTTCGCACCCTGTAACAGTATTGTATCTTGAAACATAGTTAATTGTTGTCGTACTCACGCTCGTGGCCGGGGTGATAGGTGCCCCTCCGGTACTTGCCGCGTACCACCGATACACTTCATTGGTACCGGCACCGCTACCGCTCCAGGTAACACTACCGGATCCACATACTGCATTTGGAGTAACACTTCCGGTTCCGGCACCGGGCAATGGATGGACTGTAACTGTTACGGCCGTACGTCCTCCTTCACATCCTGTAACGGTATTGTATTTGGAAATAAAATTAGTGGTGGTTACACTCACACTCGTTGCCGGGGTGATCGGTGCGCCTCCGGTACTTGCCGCATACCACCGATATACTTCATTGGCTCCTGCTCCTGAGCCTGACCAACTTACTGTTCCTGGGCCACACCTTACAGAAGGACTTGCGCTACCGCCTGCCAATGTGGGAATGGCATTAACTGTAACCATTACCCCTGTTCGGGATCCTTCACAACCAGTAACCGTATTGTATCTGGAAATAAACAAGGTCGTTGATGTACTCACACTTGTAGCTGGAGTGATGGGCGCACCCCCTGTACTAGCAGCATACCAGCGGTACACCTCATTGGTGCCGGCCCCGCTGCCACTCCAGGTTACAGTGCCGGGTCCGCATAAGGATGCCGGGCTTACGCTTCCAACTCCTGCACCGGGAAGTGGATTGACTGTTACTGTTGTATTGATTGGAGTACCTGTGCAGCCATTGGCTGTGGGAGTAATTGTGTAAGTAGCTACCTGAGTAGTGCCCGTGGCATTGCCTAAAGTTTGCGAAATCGATGTGCCCGAACCTGAAGCTGCACCAGAAATATTCGGTGCAGAAACCGTCCAGCTAAATGTGGTACCAGGTACCGAACCGGTTATGGAAATATTTGAGGTTTGGCCAGAGCAAATTACGCTGTTCGCAGCAGTTGCATTTGGTAATGGATGAACCACAACATCTACATTGGATTCTGCCCCGCAATTACCTGCATCCCAACAAAAACCACAAACAGTATGTCTTCTGAGGTGAAACCTATATGTGCCAGGCTGTGTAGGTGTAAATGAAAAACTACTTTGTCCCACATACTGGGCTTGAAAAACATCCCAACTACCACCACCATTGGTACTTGCCCAGTAGTACGGTGTTCCAACACCGCCACTACTTGATATTGTAATGCTTTGACCTAAACAAATAGACGAAACGTTTGCTGAAATTGTGCCATCTACAGGCAATGGATTCACTGTAACGGTAACAGCCGTGCGACTGCCTTCACATCCGGCAACTGTATTATAAATGGCTGCATATAATGTGGTGGTTAAACTCACTGATGCAGGTGGGGTAATTGGTGAGCCTCCTCCAGAAACATCATACCACCGGTAAGTCTCGTTGGTACCTGCACCAGTTGCGGTGAAACTTACATTGCCAGAACCACAAATAGTTGCGGGCAGAACACCTGCAGTCGGTGCACCGGGCATAGGATAAACAGTAATTGTAATAGGTGTTCGGGCTCCTTCACACAAAGAGACGGTATTGTAAACCGACATATAGAATGTAGTGGTCGAACTGATGGATTGATTTTGAGCAATCGGTGACCCTCCGGAAGAAACATTATACCAATTATATAATTCATTGGTGCCGGCACCCGTACCGGTAAGATACACTGTTCCTGATCCGCATAAACTTGTGCTGCTTGCAGAAGGTGTTCCGGTTCCCGGAATAGGATTGACTGTTACGTTGGCGGTAGATTGTGCACTGGTCCAGGTTCCATTACAACTTAAGTAGCCTCTTAAATAATAGAACCCAGATGAAGTAGCTATAATTTGATTGCTACTATTACTCGTGGATGTACCTGAAGCACTCGTTTGCCAGTACCAGGTTGTGCCTGCGGGTGCACTACCCGTGTATGAAATTGTCTTATCCCCGCAGGTATTACCGGAATAAGAAAAAGAAGCATTGGGGGTTGCCGCAGAAGGACATGCGGTTGAAACGTTTATAGTACCGACAACTACACCATTACCCCTTAAGGTTACCGTACTTGATCCCGAACTTGTCCAGACAATGGTAGCATAATAAATAGTTCCGCTTCTGCTATAAGTCGAAACATATCCATTGGCTGGCGAAACGCTCCATGTATAATATCCGTAGACTGTTGAGCCATAAAAGGCATAATTGGATGACTGACCAACTGTGCCACTGGTGGGTCCTGTCATTTGGGCCACACTAAAAGTGCTTGACAGCACCAGTAAGGTGAGTAGAGCGAATTTTTTCATTCGGGATACCTATATTTTTTTTACAGAAGAGATCGAATACCTTAACCGGATGTCACCTGTTCCGCCCAATATTGTCAACTCCGCTACCCATTGACTTCCCTTTTTAGTAACTAACAAATCACCTGATAGTGTGCCATCTGAAAATTTATACGTGAGCGAGCCTTCGTTATTTATATTTGTCCAGTCACCTGTTGTTGAAATTACTTTCATTTCCGATACCGATTTACCATTGTCTTGTATCCACTTGATATTCGACTTGCCATAAGTAATAAATTGGCAGCTGCTTGCAAAATCTTCGTTCGTACTTAGATCTTTAAATCCTGAAGCGTTCCATTGGATAGTTTCAGTCAACGGACTTTGACCTTTTGCTTTCTGGGAAAATTGCAGTATGCAAAACAGCATAAGGATAATAGAGCAACAACGCATACGTGAGTAGTGCATTCTGTAAGAGGTTTAGGATTTCGTTGGTAATGTTAAACAAACGACAAACAGAAAAGACAAATCTGTTTTTACATTACCAACTTGATAAAAATAAAGTATTAACAGAGATTAAATTCTTTATTGTTAGCTTGGACCTTACATGGTGGAAACACCGTAATTCTACGGTAGTATGATTTCAAAACATATTAAAAATGAAATGATCCGATCCTTTCTTTACAAAACTGTTACAAACCATACATGACATTCACGATGCGTATAAAAAAAATTCTTATTGCCGATGATCACCCCATCTTCCGAAAGGGAATTGCCTTGCTTCTAAAAAATGATTTTCCAGACCTAGAAATTATTGAAGCCGCCAATGGTCTGGAAATTATTAAAAAGTACCAGGCACATCAACCTGATCTTCTTTTGGTGGATTATAGCATGCCCCAGCTCAATGGCTTTCAGGCCGCAGAACAACTCTTAGTCAAAAACAAAGCGATAAAAATTATACTATTCACCATGTATGATACGCTGGAAGTTGCCCTCAATTTTTTGAAAATAGGAGGGCGTGGATTCATCGTGAAAGGTGGCGAAACGGATGAAGTTATCGCGGCTATCCGAACCGTATCCAATGGAGATTATTATTTTAACTCACAATTTGAAAAGGAGATTTCACATTGGCTTCTTACAAAGAACGGAAACATCTCAACCATAAAATTTGCAGCCCGGGAGCTTGAAATCATTCTTAAACTCTCGCGGGGAATGACGTGCGCGGAAATTGCGAATTACCTACACCTGAGCACACGAACCATCGAATCGTATCGGGCCGATCTGATTAAGAAGACAGGGGTTAAAAATTCCGCTGAATTAATTGCCTATGTATATCGACAGGGCATCTTGATTTGACCTTAATAAAATAAAAAGGTGTGAGGAAAACCCATACTACAAGTGGGATATGCTCACACAAATTTCAAGATCAAGATTGCTCATAGATTTATTCTATTGCCCCATCAAATCCAAGATTGACAAAAATCATACAGACAGGTGGGTAAATGCTTCGACCAAGTTGGTGTTCTTCTCCAACTTACAACTAACATTGAAATTTCGTAGGGAAACGAACCAAGACGAGGAAAATTAAAAACTTTGAATTCTCTTACATAAATAGGCCTAGCTAAATTAATTTGGGGTTTAAACCAGCATTTGCTCATTGTCTTCCGACCAGACAGAATTCAGAAAGAGGTCTTCGCTATGACGGGATTGCGGCTCTCGTTACTGATTCAAAAAGTATTCAGGCGCATGCACTCGGCCGCAATGACACACTGCAGATGTGTATAAAACTTTCTTTTCTAGATTGACAAAAATCATACTGACAGATGGATAAATATCATGGCTTTCGGGTATATGATTACAGTACTTTTACTTACCTATTAAAAAGGAGGGAATATGAAACTGATGAAAAAATCAAATTTCCCATCTTTATTAAATGAAAGATGGATGACCGACTTCTTTGATACGGATCGTTTCTTCTTTGACAGTGACCTGTTAAAGCCAACATCCGTGCCCATGCTGCCACCTGTAAACATTATTGAAGCTGAGAAAGAATTTGTGGTTGAAATGGCTGCTCCCGGAATGGACAAAA
>LNFM01008553.1_pt1 | contig 15391 bp, 13 predicted proteins | sample 596031 | NCBI WGS metagenome assembly LNFM01 (sample SAMN04254537, study PRJNA301005) | activated carbon metagenome | isolation source: dual media filters at the Ann Arbor, Michigan drinking water treatment plant | place: USA: Ann Arbor | reverse complement strand
CTTGATGCCGCGGGACTCGAGAATTGCGGCCAGAGACGCGGAAGCGATACCTTTGCCCAGGGAAGAGACAACGCCGCCGGTGACAAAGATATATTTGGTCATTCCATAATCGCTCCGACTTGCCTGCCGAATCATAACCCAATAAAACGGCGGACGTCACGCATTCTCGCGCCACAGGGGGAAATCGGTCCGCCGGAATTGCTCTCTCAAGCGGCAGCCGCGCGCTCCGCTGCGTGCTTGCCCAGGCGCGTCCAGGTCTCGACGACGGTATCAGGGTTCAGCGAAATGGCGTCGATTCCCTGGTCCATCAACCATTCCGCCAGGTCAGGGTGATCCGAAGGTCCCTGGCCGCAGATTCCCACATACTTGCCCGCCTTGCGGCAGGCCTGGATCGCCTGGCTGATCATCACTTTTACCGCCGGGTCGCGTTCGTCAAACTGGCCTGCGACGATGCCCGAGTCCCGGTCCAGGCCCAGTGTGAGCTGGGTCATGTCATTGGAGCCGATTGAGAAGCCGTCGAAGTGCTGCAGGAACTGGTCGGCCAGGATGGCGTTGGACGGAATCTCGCACATCATGATGATCCGCAGTCCGTTCTTGCCGCGCTCGAGTCCGTTCTTTTTCAGCAGCGCGATCACCTTTTCCGCCTCGCCTACGGTACGCACGAAGGGCACCATGATTTCGACGTTGGTCAGCCCCATCTCGTCCCGAACCTTGCGCAGCGCCCGGCATTCGAGTTCGAAGCAATCCCGGAAGGAATCGGCGATATAACGCGAGGCGCCGCGGAAACCAAGCATCGGGTTCTCTTCCTCGGGTTCGTACTGCTTGCCACCGGTGAGGCTGGAGTATTCGTTGGACTTGAAATCGGACAGGCGCACGATCACCGGCTTGGGAAAGAACGCCGCGCCCAGCGTGGCAATGCCCTCAGTCAGCTTGTCCACGTAGAAACTCACCGGGTCGGGATAACCGGCGCTGAGCGCCTCGACCGCCGATTTCAGCTCCGCGCCGAGCTTCGGATAGGCCAGCGCCGCCTTGGGATGAACCCCAATCATGCGGGCGATGATGAACTCCAGCCGCGCCAAACCGATACCGGCATTGGGCAGGCGCTGGAAATCGAAGGCAAGTTCGGGGTTGCCGACGTTCATGCTGATCTTGACCGGCACCTTGGGCAGTTTGTCGAACTGGATATGCAGCACTTCGACGTCGAGAATGCCCTGATAGACGTAGCCGGTGTCGCCTTCGGCGCAAGACACCGTGACGTGATCTTCCTCGGTCAGTTTGTCGGTAGCGTCGCCGCAACCGACCACCGCCGGTATGCCGAGTTCGCGGGCGATGATGGCGGCATGACAGGTGCGCCCGCCCCGGTTGGTGACGATCGCCGATGCCTTCTTCATCACTGGCTCCCAGTCGGGATCTGTCATGTCGGTGACCAGCACGTCGCCGGACTTTACCCGGTGCATTTCCGAGACGTTCTTCACCAGGCGTACGGTGCCGGTGCCGATGCGATTACCGATCGCCCGTCCGGTCACCACCACATCGCCGCGTTTCTTCAGGCGGAAACGCTCCTGGGTCTCTTCGCGTGCCTTCACGGTTTCCGGTCGGGCCTGCAGGATATAGAGCTTGCCGTCCACACCGTCGCGGCCCCATTCAATATCCATCGGCCGGTCGTAATGCTTTTCGATGATGAGCGCGTAGCGCGCGAGCTCCTCGACTTCACGGTCATCGATGGAGAATCTGCGGCGCTCCTGTTCCGGCACGTCCAGCGTCTGCACCGAGCGCCCGGTGGCCCGGCTCTCGGTAAACACCATTCGCAGGGCCTTGGTGCCGAGGTTGCGGCGCAGTATCGCGGGCTTGCCGGCTTCCAGAGCCGGCTTGTAGACATAGAACTCGTCCGGATTGACCGCGCCCTGCACAACCGTCTCTCCCAAGCCGTAGGCGGACGTAATGAAAACGACCTTGTTGAATCCGGACTCGGTGTCGAGCGTAAACATCACGCCTGCGGCACCCTTGTCGCTGCGAACCATGCGCTGTACCCCGGCCGACAGCGCCACCACCGAATGCACGAACCCTTTGTGCACCCGATAGGAGATGGCGCGGTCGTTGTAGAGCGAGGCGAACACGTGGCGGATCGCCAGCAGTACATTGTCCAGTCCGTGAATGTTAAGAAAGGTTTCCTGCTGGCCGGCGAACGAGGCATCCGGCAGGTCTTCGGCGGTGGCGGAAGACCGCACCGCGAACGACAGGTCGTCGTTCCTGCCGCCGGTAAGCTTGTGATAGGCCGCCGTGATCTCGGACTGCAGCTTGGCCGGCAGCGGCGCCTCCAGAATCCATTGGCGAATCCGCGCGCCGGTTTCCGCCAGCGCGGTGACATCGTCCACGTCCAGATTGGCGAGCGTCTGCTCGATGCGCTGCGCCAAGCCGCCGGCGGTCAAAAACTCCCGGTAGGCCGCGGCAGTGGTGGCGAATCCGCCAGGCACCCGCACACCTGCGTCGGCCAACTGGCTGATCATCTCCCCGAGGGAAGCGTTTTTTCCACCGACGCTTTCGACATCGGTCATGCGCAGATCTTCGAAGGGAATGACGTGGCGCGGGTCGCTCATTCGATTGTCCAGAGTGTTTAGGCTTTAAAAGATGTTATTTTACCGGCTCACTCCGGATTGCGCACCACAACAATGACCCAGAAACGCAGCGCCTTTTTCGTATCCGACCGCACCGGCATCACGGCTGAAATGCTGGGTCACAGCCTGCTGACCCAGTTCGACCAGGTTACGTTTGCCGAGATCACCCTGCCCTTTGTCGATTCCCTGGACAAGGTCGAGGAGGCAGTGCGCCAGATCGACCAGGCTGCCGTTCAATACGGTGCCCGCCCGCTGGTATTCAGCACCCTGGTCAACCCGGCGATCAGCGAGGCGATCCAGCGCGCCAATGCGTTCTACATCGATTGTTTCCAGGTGTTCATCAAGCCGATGGAAACCGAGCTCGGCGTGCAGTCCTCGCATACCGTCGGGCGCTCTCATGCGGTCGGCAACAACGAATACTTTACCCGGATCGAGGCCGTCAACTTTGCTCTGGCACACGACGACGGGCAGACGACCCGGGACCTGGAAAACGCCGACGTAATCCTCCTGGGGGTATCACGCTGCGGCAAGACGCCGACCTGCCTGTACATGGCCCTGCAGTTCGGCATCCGTGCCGCCAACTATCCCTTGATCCCCGAAGATTTCGAATCCAGGCAATTGCCCAGCGCAGTACGCAAGCTGCGCGGCAAGCTGTTCGGGCTCACAATCCGCCCGGATCACCTGCAGCGTATCCGTAACGAACGCCGGCCTGGCAGCAAGTACGCCAGCCTCGAGAACTGCGAGTACGAATTGCGCGAAGCCGACCGTCTGATGCGCCAGGAAGGCATCTCGGTCCTCGACACCACCACCAAGTCGATAGAGGAACTGGCAACCACCATATTGCTGCAGGCCAACCTGCAGCGTCACGTTTACTGACCGGAACCGGATACATCTGCCGCCAAGGCGCCAGGAACGCCAAAAGACTTCTTCCTTGAACTCGAGGCGCGCGCGCCGGAATGGTCACGGCAACAGTCGAATCGATTCAGAACGACTACACCAGTATCTCCGTAGAACCATGGATCTCCGTAGAACCAGGCTCCCGTGGAACCATGGCTCTCCATGGACTCGGAGTCTTCAGAAACCAATCAACCCCGGATCATTGACCGGGATTCCCTGGCGCTATTGGCACCTTGGCGGTTCAGTCGATGGTGCTTGAGCACAAAATCCTTACCGGGGCGAAGCTGCGCCGATGTACGGGAGATACCCCAAAACGGCGCAGCGCCTGCAGGTGATCCCGGGTCGGATAACCCTTGTGACGATCGAAGCCATAGTCTGGAAAACGCCCATGCAGTTCCAGCATCGCCGCATCCCGTGCGGTTTTGGCGAGGATCGACGCCGCAGAAATTTCAGCGACGGTGCTGTCGCCACGCACCAATGCACGCGTCGGTAACCGCAGATCCGGACAGTGCAGGCCGTCGACCAGTACTTCGTCTGGTACCAGGTGCAATCGCTCCACCGCGCGGCGCATTGCAAGCAGGCTGGCCCGCAGTATGTTTAACGTATCGATCTCCTCAACCGTCGCGCTGGCGACGGCCCAGGCTGCGGCACGAGTGCGGATATCCCGCCCCAGCTGTTCGCGCCGCATCGGTGACAGTTTCTTGGAATCCGCCAGCCCTGCAATCGGATCGGCTGCATGCAGGATCACGCAGGCGGCAAATACCGGACCGGCAAGCGGTCCACGCCCCGCCTCATCGACGCCGCAGATGAGCACACCGCACTCCTGATTCCATCACCCGCCGGCCGGGCGCACGGGCGTCGGCACCAGCATCGGCAGGATTGCCTCGACTACGCGTTCCGCGGTGCCCTGCCTCAGCACCCGGTGAATTTCGAGGAACTTCTGTTCCAGACGCCTGCGCACCGCCTTGTCGTGCAATTGATTCACCAGAGCCTGGGCCAGGTTCTCGGCGGTGGCGTCTTCCTGGAGTATCTCCGGAACCACAAATTCACCCGCGAGGATATTGGGCAGGCCAACATAGCGCAGACGCCCCTTGCGGCGCATGATCCAGGCCGAAAGCGGCGGCATCCGGTAGGCGATTACCATCGGCCGCTTGAGCAGCGCGGTTTCCAGCGTGGCTGTTCCCGACGCAACCAGTACCGTGTCGGCGGCCGTAATCGCCATGTGCGCGTGACCGAACAGGATGGTCATCGGCAGTTGCTCCGCGTTCTGGCGGTAGAGCGCCTCCTCGAAAATGCTGCGGGTCTCGCGGCTCACCAGGGGAACCAGAAAATGTGGATTCGGCACCTGCTCGGCAACGATCCTGGCTGTCGCCGCGAACAGCTCGCCAAGTTGTCGCACCTCGCTCTGGCGGCTGCCCGGCAGCAAGGCAATTACGGTTTGCTCGGGCGACAGGCGCATCTGCCCCCGGGCCGCCTCACGGTCCGGATGCTCGGGTAGCTCATCGGCCAGCGGGTGGCCGACATAATTCACCGGGACGCCGGCCTGCTCGTAGATCGCCGGCTCGAACGGGAACAGGGCCAGCATCCGTGATACGGCGCGCTTGATCTTGTGTATGCGTTCGGCGCGCCAGGCCCAGATGGCGGGACTGGCATAGTGCACCGTCTCAATGCCGCGTCTGCGCAGCGCGATTTCCAGACCAAGATTGAAATCCGGGGCATCGATGCCGATGAACAGATCCGGCGGGTCCGCGATCAGCCGGCGCCTGAGATCAGCACGTACCCGCAGCAGGCTGGGCAGGCTGCGCAGTACCTCCACATAGCCGCGAACCGCAAGAAGTTCCATCGGGTACCAGACCTTCATCCCTGCGGTCTGCATCCGCGGGCCGCCAATACCGAAGGTCTCCAGCCCGGGAATGCGCTGCGACAACGCGGAAATAAGGTGGCTACCCAGCAGGTCGCCGGAAGCCTCTCCGGCCACCAGGGCGACCCGAATCCGACCGCGCGAGTCAGCGCTCATGACTCAGCGAATGATGCTGCGCTTCGAGGTATCGAGAAACTCCACCAGCACCATGAGCACTGGCGTAGTCAAGGCCTGTTCCCTCAGCGCGCGCTTGGCCTCTTCCAGCGACAGCCCGGACTTGTAAAGGGCCTTGTAGGCACGCTTGATCGCGTTGATGCTTTCGGGGCTATAGCCGCGGCGGCGCAGTCCTTCTGCATTGATGCCATGCGGCTCAGCCGTGTTACCCATGGCCATCACGTAAGGCGGCACGTCCGCCAGCACCACCGAGCCGGCGCCCGTCATTGCGTAGGCGCCGATGCGGCAGAACTGATGGACTCCGGTCATGCCGCCGATGATGGCGCCATCGCCGACATGGACATGCCCCGCCAGTTGCGCATTGTTGGCCAGGATAGTGTCGCTGCCGACCTGACAATCGTGAGCCAGGTGCACATAAGCCATGATCCAGTTGTCGTTACCGAGCCGGGTTTCGCCGTTGTCCTGAACGGTGCCGGTGTGGAAAGTGCAGAATTCGCGAATGACATTGCGGTCGCCGATTTCCAATCGTGTTGGCTCATCGGCGTACTTCTTGTCCTGCGGCACTTCGCCGAGGACAACATGATGGAAGATCCGGTTGTCGCGGCCGATGCGGGTATGTCCCGAGATCACGGCGTGCGAACCGACACGTGTTCCGGCGCCGATCTCGACATGCTTCCCAATGATGGTATACGGGCCGATCTCGACATCCGAAGCGAGCTTCGCCCCGGAATGAATGATCGCGCTCGGGTGAATCATTTGCCGGCGCCCGCCGGCAAAGCCCGCATGGTGCAAAGCAACTGCGCTTCGGACGCGAGCTTGTCGCCAACCAACGCCTGAGCCGAGAATTTCCAGATGCCACGAATGCTGCGCAGGATCTGCACCTTCAGGATCAGCTGGTCACCGGGCATGACCGGCCGCTTGAATCGTGCCTCGTCGATACCGACGAAGTAATACACGCTTTCGCTATCGCTCTTGAGATTGAAAGTCTTGAACGCAAGTACCGCGGCAGCCTGTGCCATCGCCTCGACGATCAGAACGCCCGGCATCACTGGATGGTGCGGGAAGTGCCCGGCGAAAAACGGTTCGTTGATGGTGACGTTCTTGAGCGCCACGACCTCCTTGCCAGGGTCACAGGAGAGTACCCGGTCGATAAGGAGCATCGGGTATCGGTGCGGGAGATGCGCCATGATCTCCTGGATTTCCATTGTGTTCACGGTTGCTTTCTCTCCTTGTTCTTGATTGCTTCTTCCAGGGCACGAATTCTATCGCGCATCTCGTCAAGGTGGCGCACCTGCGACGCATTCTTCAGCCACTCGTCATGCGGCGACATCGGGAAAACCGCGGTATAGGCACCGGGTTTGCTGATGGACTTGGCCACCAGCGTCCCCCCCGACACGTCGACCCGGTCGCCGATCACCAGGTGCCCGGAAATCATGGCACCTCCGCCTAGCTTGCAGTACTTGCCGATCCTGGTGCTTCCGGCAATGCCGACGCAGCCGGCGATTGCGGTGTAGGCACCAATAAAGCAGTTGTGGCCAATCTGTATCTGGTTGTCCAGTTTGACGCCCTCTTCGATCACAGTGTCGTCCAGAGCCCCTCGATCGATGGTGGTATTTGCGCCGATCTCCACTTCGTCACCGACCAGCACCCGACCGATCTGCGGAATCTTGAGCCATTTGCCTGCATCCATCGCCATGCCGAAACCGTCGGCGCCGATCACCGCACCGGAATGGATGATCACCCGGTTGCCGATCACACAATCATGATAGATGGTGACGTTCGGATACAGCCGGCTGCCACCGCCGACCCGCGCTGATCGTCCTACGAAGCAACCGGGGCCGATTCGTGCTGCCTCGCCGATCTGCGCTCCCGCCTCGATCACTGCATAGGCGCCAATCGAGGCTGTGACGGCGACGCGGGCCTCCGGATCCACGAATGCCTGCGGATGAATGCCGGCGGTGTCCGCCGGCTCCGGATTCAGGAGTGTGGCGACCCTGGCGTAATAGGCATACGGGTTGCCGCTGATAATGCGCGGCACCGCAGTCGCGTCCCGCGCGTCTTCCGGCACGATTACCGCTCCGGCCCGACTCGCGGACAGGAGCTTCTGGTATTTTTTGTTGGTAAGAAAGGACAGGTCGCCGGGACCTGCGGTCTCCAGCGAAGCGACCTGCGTGATGCGGATGGCAGAATTTCCGACGACGACTCCGCCGAAGCGCTCGGCAAGCTCAGCCAGACTGTAAGTCTTGCGCGCGTCCGATTTCATTACTTAATGGTCAGGTCGGCATGCCGCGCAACCGAGTCGCGACCGTCTGCCGAACGCGCTGCCCCCTCTACTTGTCGGCGAGTGCCTTGATGACTTTGTCGGTAATGTCGATGCGCGCGCTGCGATACACCGCCTCCTGCAGGATCAGGTCGAATTTCTCCGCTTCCGCGATCTGCTGGATCACCTTGTTGGCCCTCTCCAGGACGGCCGCGAGTTCCTCGTTCTTACGCAGATTCAGATCCTCGCGGAACTCCCGTTGCAGGCGCTGCAGGTCTCGATTCATGCGGGCGAGGTCCTGCTCCTTCTCGCGCCGTATGGATTCGGTCATGGTCACCGCATCCCGCTCCAGGGAAATCTGAAGGTCGCGGGCCTCCTTGGCAAGCTTCTGCAGATCCTGGTCGCGCGCGGCAAATTCCTTCTCAATCTTCTTGAGCGCTTTGACCGCCGGCGCCGCCTCCCTGAACACTCTTTCGGTACTGACAAAGCCGATCTTGAGGTCATTGGCAGCCAGCCCGTGCGAGCTCGCCAAGAGCGCCACTACGGCGAGCACAAGCGAGATTCTGTTCAACTCCGCTTCTCCTTTGATCAAGTATCCCGCGACCGCCATCCAAGGCGGTAACGCAGTTTCAGAACATGGTGCCTATCGTAAACTGGAGAACTTGGGTCCGATCCTCCGGTTGCTTGTTCAGCGCCCTGGCAAAGCTCAACTTCAGCGGCCCCACTGGTGAGAACCAGTTGAACGCCAGGCCGGTCGAATATCGCATCTCGCTGAAATCGTATGTCTCTCCCACCAGACCGGCATCGAAGAACCAACTCAGACGCACTGACCGGTCTTTTCCCAGCCCCGGAAACGGGAACAGCAACTCGGTATTGGTCAAAAGCTGGCGTTTGCCGCCAAGCGCATCGCCGTTGCTATCCTTCGGACCAATCGAGGCGGTCTCGAAACCGCGCACCGAATTCACGCCGCCGAGATAAAACACCTTGTAGAAAGGCAGCGGCTTATTGTCGTAACCGTCCGCATACCCCAGCTGTCCATTCAGATATAGCACCAAATCCCGGCTCAATGGATGATACCACTGATGCTGCAGGGTGGTCCGGAAGTAGGTCAGGTCGCCTCCCGGCAGCCCTACCTCGGCATGAATGCGCTGGGCGGTACCTCGGGTGGTATAGATCACACTGTCGCGCTTGTCTCGTGCCCAGCCCACCGTTCCCAGATAGGTATCGGTCTGTTCGCCAAATTCGTCGACGAAATCGACGTAGCGCCGGGGCGTATTCGCCAGCAAACCGATCGAGGTCTGTTCGAACGCAAGACCGTAATTAATGGTGTCGTACTCGGTCACCGGCACACCGAAGCGGATGCCGGTGCCCAGCGTTGAAGTATTGTAAGCACCGACTGAGGAGAGCTGCGAGGCGTCGACATCACGCTGGTAGATATCGAAGCCGCGGCTTACCCCGTCATCGGTGGAGTACGGATTGGTGTAAGACAAGGAGTAGATCTGGTTGACGCTGCCGGTGCTTACCTGGAAGGAAAGTGCGTTGCCGGTCCCGAAAATATTGTTCTGGGCAATGCCGGCGGTGAGGATCACGCTTTCCGCAGTCGAATAGCCGACCCCGAAGGTCAGGTTGCCGGTGGCCCTTTCTGTCACCTTGACCTCGACGTCCACCTGGTCGGTGGTGCCGGTCACGCCAGGCGTATCCACCTGCACTTCCGAGAAGTAACCGAGCTTGTCGATGCGTTGCTTGGACCGCGAAATCTTTTCGGTTGAATACCATGCGCTCTCAATCTGCCGCATTTCACGACGGATGACTTCATCGCGGGTATTGGTGTTTCCGGAGATTCCGATACGTCTGACGTAGACGCGCTTGCCGGGATCGATATAAAGGGTAAACGAGACTTCATTGGTCTCGCGCTTGATTTCCGGCACCGGATTGATGCTGGCAAAGGCATAGCCCTCGTTGCCGAGGCGGTCGGAAATCAGTTTGGTCGTTTCGGTCAACCGCTCCCGTGAAAAAACGTCACCCTTCTGCAACCGGATCAATGCCCTGAGTTCAGCTTCCGGCACGATCAGTTCTCCGGCAAGGTTGATATCGGCGACAGTGAACTTGTTGCCTTCGGTAACATTGGCCGTGATATAGATGTCGCGCTTGTCGGGCGTGATCGAAACCTGCGTCGAATCGACAGAAAACTCCAGGTAACCCTGATTGAGGTAAAACGAGCGCAATGCTTCGAGGTCGCCTTGCAGCTTGGGCCTGGAGTACTGGTCGTTCTTGCTGTACCAGGTAAGCCAGCCGGGCGTGCGGAGGACGAATTCGTCTAGCAGATCGTCGTCCTCAAAGACCTTGTTGCCAACGATATTAATCTGGCGGATCTTGGCTACGGCGCCTTCGACAATGTCGAAATTGATCGCAACCCGGTTGCGTTCCAGCGGCGTAATCGTGGTGGTGATTTCGACGCCGTATTTGCCGCGACTGATGTACTGTCCCTTCAGTTCCTGCTCGGCGCGATCAAGCAGCGCGCGGTCGAAGATCCGCGATTCGGAGAGGCCGACCTGCTTCAGGCCCTCCTTGAGCTGCTTGGAATCGAACTCCTTGGATCCGGCAATTTCGATCTGCGCGATCGCCGGCCTCTCATCGAGCACCACCACCAGCACGCCGTCTTCGGCCTCCAGGCGCACGTCCTTGAAGAATCCGGTGGCGTACAGCGCCTTGACGGCAGCGGTGACCCGATCCTCGGTTACGGTATCCCCGACCTTGATCGGCAGATAAGAAAATACGGTACCCGGTTCGGTTCGCTGGATGCCTTCGACGCGGATGTCTTTGACCTGAAAAGGCTCGAAGGCTAAGGCGGGAAGGCTCAACAGACTCGACAGAACCAGCAACAGAAAAGACTTCTTCATCCGCTTTCAGCCACCAAACAGGCGATTTATATCGTTATAGAGTGCGAACGCCATCAGGCTGAATAGCAGCACGATACCCACTTGCTGGCCCATTTCCATCGCCCGCTCGGAAACCGGACTGCCCTTCACGATTTCGACCACATAGTACATGAGGTGCCCGCCGTCCAATAACGGCACCGGCAACAGGTTTAGCACACCGAGGCTGATACTGATCAATGCCAGGAAGCTCAGGTAGGCCAACCAGCCCATCTGCGCGGACTGACCGGCGTAATCCGCAATCGTGATAGGACCACTCAGGTTCTTCAGCGATACGTCGCCGACGATCATCTTGCCAAGCATGCGCAGAGTGAACAGCGACAACTCCCAGGTACGCTGGACCGATTTCCAGGCCGCGTCCAACGGCCCATACCGCACCTCCGTCATCAGGCGCTGCATGGCCGCCTCGTCGAAATGCGGCGCCGCGCCGATCCGCCCGACCGTTGTGCCATTCTCCACGCGTGCCTGTGGCGTGACCGCAAGTTCGGTAAGCACACCCTTTCTCAGAACCCTGAAGGCAAGAATACGCTCCGGCGCAGCACTGACGGCCGCGACCAGCTCACCCCAGTCCGCCAGCGGCCGGCCGTCCACCTCGAGCACTTCGTCGGCAGGCAGCAAACCGGCGACTTCGGCAGCCCCGCCTGCAATAACCTGGCCTATCACCGGTTTCAGCTCAGGCTGGAAGCGGGTCAGGCCGATAGCGCGCAACAGATCGCTGTCGATCTCGTCGGGCCCTATCCCGGACAGGTCGAGGTTTCTGGTGCTGACCTCCCCACCCTGATTGCTGACCGTGACCGGCACCGCCGCCTGGTTCAATCCCTGATCGAGCAGGGACCAGCGCACCTCCTGCCAGGTGTTGACGTCGTCGCGCCCAATCCGGGTGATCAGGTCCCCGGGCAGGAAACCGGCTTCCGCCGCTGGCGTCTCGGGCAAAGGCGTGCCGAGCACCGGACGCATTCCTGGAACTCCGTGCAGGAACAACACCCAGTACAGCAGGATAGCCAGCAGGAAATTTGCCACCGGCCCGGCAAGTACGATGGCGAAGCGTCTGCCGACGCTTTGACGATTAAAGGCACGGTGCCGCTCTTCCGCCGCTACCGGGGCCTCACGTTCGTCCAGCATTTTCACGTACCCTCCCAGCGGAAATGCCGAGATTGCCCATTCCGTGCCATCCTGCCCCAGCCGTCGCTTCCAGATCGGGGTGCCGAATCCGACGGAAAAACGCAAGACCTTCACGCCGCACCAGCGCGCCACCAGATAGTGTCCCAGCTCGTGGAACACGATCAGCACGGCGAGCGCGACGACGAAGGCAATCAGGGTTGAAACAATGCTCATATGAAGTCCAGTCTCAGTGCACTGTTGCGGCAAGCAGGGCGCTGGCCTGCTGCCGTGCCCGCCTATCGGCTTCGATGACTTCTTCCAACGATCCCACGCCGGTCACAGCAATCCGTCCCAGCACCTCTTCGACCAGTTCAGCAATACGCATGAACGGCAACCGGCCTTCGAGGAAACTCGATACCGCCACCTCGTTGGCGGCGTTGAGAACGACAGGCGCGCTGCCACCCGCTGCCAATGCCTGGTAAGCCAGTCCGAGACAGGGAAAACGCTCCAGATCAGGCGCTTCAAAACCCAGCGATGCGATCGCACACAGGTCCAGTGCCTCCACTCCGGGGTCAATGCGTTCCGGATAGGCCAGCGCATGGGCGATCGGCGTGCGCATGTCCGGATTGCCCAACTGGGCAAGCACAGAGCCATCGACGTACTCGACCAGAGAATGCACGATGCTTTGCGGGTGTATGACCACGCGAATCTGCTCCGGTTTCGCGTCGAACAGGAAACGTGCTTCGATCACCTCAAGACCCTTGTTCATCAGGGTGGCGGAATCCACCGAGATTTTGCGCCCCATGACCCACTTCGGATGAGCACAGGCCTGATCGGGCGTCACCGAAGCCAGACTTCCGGGTGCTGCACGCAGAAACGGTCCACCTGAGGCGGTCAGCCAGAGCCGACGCACACCGACCTGGGCAAGCCGGCCATCGAATTCGCGAGGCAATGCCTGAAAGATAGCGTTGTGCTCACTATCGATCGGCAACAGCACCGCGCCGCCGGCGCGAACTGCATTCATCATCAGCGCCCCTGCCATGACCAGCGCTTCCTTGTTGGCGAGCAACAGCTGTTTACCTGCATACGCAGCTGACAGCGACGAACGCAAACCGGCAGAACCGACAATAGCCGCCATCACCGCGTCAACCTCTGGATGCGCGGCGATCTGCTCCAGAGCCCGCGGGCCGGAGAGCACCTCGCACTTAAGTCCGGCCTCGCGCACCCTCACCATCAATTGCCGGGCGCTGGCCGGATCGGCCATCGCCGCATAATCCGGACGCAACTGCAGACATTGTTCGAACAGACGTTCGACCTGCCTGTCGGCGGACAAAGCGACGACCCGAAACCGCTCCGGATAGCGCGCCACCACCGCCAGCGTGCTGGCGCCAACGCTGCCGGTGGATCCGAGGATCGCCAGACGCTTCAGGGCCATCAGACCACCATCGCGAAGTACAGCGCCGCAAACGGTAATGCCGCGGTCAGGCTGTCGACACGGTCCAGCATGCCGCCGTGACCGGGAAGCAGTTGACCGCTGTCCTTGGCGCCGGCCTGGCGCTTGATCCAGGATTCGAACAAATCACCGACAATCCCAAGCGCGGTCAGCACGCCGGCAAACAGCAGCATGGAAATTCGGTCAAATAGATTGCCTTCCGGCTGCAACAGCAAGCTTAGCAACCAAGCGTAGACCATAACGGCGGCGAACGCGCCGATGACGCCTTCCCAGGTCTTTCCGGGACTGATGAGCGGCGCGAGTTTGTGTCGTCCGAAGCGATGGCCGGCAAAATAGGCCGCGGTGTCGGCCAGCCAGATGAATACCAGAACGGCCAGCAGCAGTCCGGCGGACCGCTGCAGTGCCGCCAGCGCCAGCCAGGCGGGTACCAGAACCATCCAGCCGGCCAACGCGAGCGCCCAAGACTGAGTCAGGCGCCACCTGAAATACAGCCAGACCGGCACAACCACCGACCAGAACAGCAACGCAAACACCATCAACAGTGTCGAGGCTTCCCTAACCGAGGCGGTCTGGGGCATGCGCCAGATCAACAACGCGAGCACGAGGCAGCTAAGAACGATCGCAGCAATGAATCCGGCCCTGCCGGTGCGCCGGTAACCGGCAAGGCGGGCCCATTCTGCGGCCCCTACAGCGACGGGAACGATACTGAACATAGCCCAAGCGGGATTGGGCAGGAAGAATACGCCGGCCAGCAACAACGGCAGCACTATCGCGACCGTGATCAGACGCTGCTTGAGCATGGCGTGTGCCACAACAGGAAGCCTTTCCGTCGCCGGCAGGCTAACGGGAATCCCCACCGGCCTCCCGCAACGGCACAATCTGCGCCGCATCGGCACCGGTCAGCTGGTCGCTGGTGCGTCCGAATCGACGTTCGCGCCGGCGATAGGATTCAATCGCCCGTTGCAGGGCTTGTGCACCGAAATCCGGCCACAACTCGTCGGTAAAGTAGAACTCGGTGTAAGCCAGTTGCCAGAGCAGAAAATTGCTGATGCGCTGTTCGCCGCCGGTACGAATGAAGAGATCGGGCTCGGGGGCGTAGTTCATTACCAGGTAAGGCGCAAGCTGGGCCTCCCGATAGCCATCCTGGGGATTGGGCAGATCGCGAACCATCCTGTTCACCGCCTGAAGGATGTCCCAGCGGCCGCCGTAATTGGCCGCTATGGTGAGGGTAAGCTTGTCATTCGCAGCGGTCACGGCTTCGGCCTCCGCGATCAGCCGGTTCAGCCTGGGCTCGAACCCCCCCAAGTCTCCCACGACCTTGAGACGGATGTCGTTGTCGTGCAACTTTGTGACTTCCTGTTCCAGGGCCATGATGAACAGCTCCATCAGAAAGGACACTTCGTCCTTCGGACGGCGCCAGTTCTCACTGCTGAACGCAAACAGGGTGAGGAATTTCACGCCCTGTTCCACGCAGGCCCTGGTTACCGATCGCACCGCCTCGAGACCGCGCCTGTGTCCTGCCACCCTCGGCAGGAAGCGCTTTCTCGCCCAACGACCGTTGCCATCCATGATGATGGCAACGTGTCGGGGAACGTCCGCGACCTCCGGAATGACGATGGTTGAGCTATTGAACACTTTGGTTTTCACACCGCCATCAACTCGGCTTCCTTCGCCGAAAGCGCCTTGTCGATTTCTGCAATGTGACGGTCGGTAAGTTTCTGCACCTCGTCCTGAGCCCGGCGTTCATCATCCTCGGAGATCTGCTTGGCCTTAACGAGTTCCTTAAGCGCGGTGTTGGCGTCCCGACGCACGTTGCGCACTGCGACTTTGGCGTTCTCCGCCTCGCTTCTGACCACCTTCGTAAGGTCCCGCCGTCGCTCCTCGGTGAGCGCCGGCATCGGCACGCGCACAGTCTCGCCCATGTTGGCCGGGTTCAATCCCAGATCGGAATCGCGAATTGCCTTGTCCACCGCCGACACCAGTTTTTTTTCCCAAGGCGTCACCGCGATGGTGCGGGCATCGATCAGGGAAATATTGGCGACTTGGTTGATCGGTGTCGGACTGCCGTAGTAGTCGACCATCACGTGGTCGAGA
>LNFM01008552.1_pt1 | contig 15391 bp, 8 predicted proteins | sample 596031 | NCBI WGS metagenome assembly LNFM01 (sample SAMN04254537, study PRJNA301005) | activated carbon metagenome | isolation source: dual media filters at the Ann Arbor, Michigan drinking water treatment plant | place: USA: Ann Arbor | reverse complement strand
CCAAGCTCAGCCGAAGTGATCGAAGATGATGAAGAAGCGGTTTCGAATACCATCAAAAAGGGTAATGCCACCGACCGAGCGAATTACAATCAAATCAGATCAAACGAGTTTCAAAAAAATCTTGGTGTCGTACAAAAGAACTTTCTGATAAAAACCGGGAGAGTCGAACTTTTTGGGGGAGTTTCTTTAGTCCCTTCAGAGGTATTCTACCGAACTTTCGGCGGGCAGTTAAATTTTGGGTATCACTTTAACGAGACCTACGCGATTAACGGTTTGGGATATTTTTTCACGTCCACCGGCCGCGGTGAAGTCGATGATCTTGAAAAAATCAATCAAGTTAATGTCGAGAGCCTTATCTATTTGAAGTCCTATTATGCAATCGGCTTTTATGTGAATACGATTTACGGGAAAATGACCTACTTCAATCAAAACGTGACGCCGTTTGAAATCTTCTTCACCGGCGGTTTCGGTCGAGTTCGCACGCAGGCCACTTCTGAAAATGTCGGTTTGCATCTTGGAGTTGGGAATACCTTCTACTTGTCTAAAAACTCTGGTGTTCGCGTTGATTTAAACTGGGTTTTTTATCAGTCCAAGGACATCAATGATCGAAATCAAAATGCAAATTCGATCATATTGACGCTTGGATATTCTGGATTCTATCCGGAAAGTCGAGATCGATAATGAAAAAACAAATAAGCTTCATCTCTCTTTTACTTTTCGTTGCCAGTAGCTGGTTTCAAAATTCCGTTCAGGCTCAGCAAGCCAATGCTACTGAGTCAGGTCTGAAACAAGCCAAAGCATTCATCGATCAAAAAAACTGGAACGCAGCAATCCCGATTCTTTTTCGAGTTGGTTACGAACAAAAAACTAAATTTACAAAAAACGACGTGCAAGTCGCAAGACAGTGGCTTGGAGCCACACTTTTTCGAGCGGGGTTTCCGCAGCTCGCTTCTTTTCCACTCGTCAGCGTGTCGACCGAAGGGTCGCCCGCATTGGCGCAACGTTCACTTGGATTGCTGGTTAAAATTTCGGATGAATTGAAAGATCGCTCGCTTTTGAATTACAGTATTTTAAAGCTTGATATCAATCAGTCGTCGGAAATTAGCCGTGAATTATTCTATCTTAAGCTGGCTGAAACCTATTTGGCTGAAGGTAAACTTCCAGAAGCCGAATCCAATTACTTAAATGTTCTAAGCATCAATCCCAAAAATGATACGGCATTGTACAATCTAGGCTTAATTCAACTTAAGAATAACAAACCGGCTGAAGCGTATCGCCGTTTTGAACAGTTCTATGACAAGTATGAAAATCGTCCCATCACGGACAAAAAACGTGGCTTGGCTTCGATATCGATAGCACGGACTTTGTATCAAGCCAAAATGTGGGATGATTCCATCGAATTCTATCGAGACATCCCGCGAGATCATTCTTTGTATAGAAAATCACAATTTGAGCTGGCCTGGGCCCAGTTTCGGGCCTCAAAGTTCCGCGCGGCTCTCAGTACGATTGAAACCCTTCAAACACCTTATTTTGAAACTTATTTCGATCCCGAATCATTAATTTTAAGAAAGATTATTCTTCTCTTTATTTGTCAGACCGAAGACATCGAAGCTTCAATCGAAACGTATGAAAGAGTTTATACTCCGATTTCATCACTGCTGGTTGGGTGGCTTCAAGGGGAACGCAAAGATGAAGATTATTTACAACTCATTAATTCGGCGCACATTAATCTTCGCTTGATTCAAAATGGTTTAAAGCCAACCCAGTCTTCTCGATTGCCATTTTTCTTACTTCGGAGTGCATTAGAAAGTAACGACATTAAGCCGCACTTCCAATTGATTCGAAAGCTTCAACAGGAACGAAAGAAGTTTCGAGCTGCAGGATTGCGGAAAAGTAATTCTTTAAATCGTTTTGCAGAGCGTGTGTATCAAAACAGAATTCGGTCCACCCAGAAAGTGCTTGCGCAAGGCGTGCGGAAATATCTTGCGGACATCAGAGTTCAAATCAAAGATTACAATATTCAAGTGGATTTGATTAAGTACGAATTCTTGAATATGAAAAAGAATCAGCTCGCGCGCAAAGCCAACAATCAAGTGGATCAAAATGAAACTCTGCAATCTTCGATGGACCTGAAAAAGCGGGACTTCTTTTTACAAAACGGCTATCGTTACTGGCCATTTAACGGTGAATTCTGGGCGGACGAAATTGGGAATTACCAATACGTCGGAAAAAATAAGTGCAATGACGAAAAAGCAGAGAACAAAAATGAATAATTCAATTTTTCGAAGACGGAATGTGTTTGCTTTGGTGATGACAGCAGGACTTTTGGTGGCTGGTTTGAGACCAGCTTTCGCCCAAACAGAAGATTCACCTGCGGCGCCCCCAGCAGCTCCTGCAACAAATGCAGACCAGCCGGCCGCTGCAAAAAAAGCAGCACCAGCCACTGGAATCACCACGAGAAAATCGCGGGCTTCAGAGCGTTTAAAGCTTGAGTTCGAAGAAGATCTTGTTGAAGGCGGGCTCGAAAACACGGAGTTGAACTTCATTCAGACTCGAAAAGATAACAATTTTAAAAAAATGATTAAAATTCGAGAAAACTTTATTCCGGAAGTAGAAGGAAGTAGTAGTGAGCTTGGTTCAAAATAAATTAATACTTAGCTTGAAAGTCCTTTGCGTGCTGACGGTTTGTGTTCTGACTCTAGTTGGAACCAATGCAACGGCTCAGGAAATTGATCAATTTACAGAATCTGACTTACCAACCGAATCTGTGATGCCGCTTGTAGATTATCCAGAAATGGTTTTGAACAAGAATGTGACGTTTACAAATAAGTGGTCCATTTCGGGATCTTACGCGCGAGTTACCGATGAAATGTTTTTTAATAACAATCTTTTAGGAGTTCGGGCGGGCTTTGGATGGAATGAATTTTCTTCCGCAGGACTTATCTTTCAATCGTGGGGAACCGGTTTAAGCGACTATTCCAAAGTCTTTCAAGCGAACTCTGCCGAATTGCGAGTCGACGCAGCGCCGCTGCCGCAGTCTCAATTCTTTCTTTATTTTGAACAGCAATATTTCTATGGAAAAATCAGTCTAGCTAAAGAACTTGTGAATACATTTGTCTTTCTGGGTCGATACTCGGGCGGATTGACCAAGTATGAAACGGCGTCTTTGCCGCATTTAAATTATACACTGGGTTACCAAGCCTATTTGACGAAGAACTTTTTCGTTGAACTCACGTTGGGGCTTTCGGTGCATCAGGCCTATAATCCAGTTGGGGTGAATATCAGGACCAGCGCAACTGATTCGCCAGTCAACGTTCTGCCCGCGAAGACAGATTTTCCGAAAAAAGTTCAGTTCAGCCAGACTTTAAACCTGGCCGCCGGGCTGCTATTTTAGTCCTTCGCTTCCGAGGTAAAGTTCTCTCTTAGTCCTAGTGTTCTAGACTACCTGTTTGCTTCAGATCGTCCGAGAAGCAAAGGGATGGAAAAAAATCAAATACGACAAGCCGAAATTGATGAACTTTACGCTCTTGATATTCCGGAGCTCAAGCCGTCGACGTACTCGCATAATTTTGCAATCTTCACGATTGCATTTTTGTTTTGCCTCGTTTTGCTAAGTCTTTTCATTAATGCCCCAACTTCTGTTGAAGTTGTAGGAAAACTTGTTCTAAAGAATCCTTCCATTCCTGTCCGTGCATTGAAATCTTTTACGGTAAATGAAAATAACTTGGTCGAAGAGCAGTATGTTGCCGCAGGCTCTGTTCTTGTGACATCCGCTTTGGGGATGAATCCAAATTTTTTAAGACAAATTAATCAAATTTTGGAACGATATGAGCGTGTTGTGAATGGATCAGAAGAGTGTGCGCAGTGTTTGGTTGAGGCCACACAGATTGCGGCATCTATTGCATCTTATGCTGAAGCCTCGCAGTTTCCAGATACGTTGAATTTATTGATTTCAAACCGTGACAATTTTAAGTCTTTAGCTTCAGTCATGACGACAGGCCGGGATGAATTAAGAAAATCGTATGCCCGGATCGGGCAAATAGATCAGCAGCTGGCTTCGAAGCGTTCGATTGCATCACAAAGCCCGACTTCGCAAGCACAGCTTCAACAAAGTCGAGCGCAAAGTTTGGCATTGTACACCGAATTGAATCAACGCTATGAAAAGTCAAAGCAAACATATTCACAGTACCGCGAAATTATACGAAAGCAAAATGAGGCGATTAAGACCCGCATGGCAGATATTCAGTCCCGTGAAAATGTAAAGGCTCCGATTGCGGGAAAGATCACAAATGTCAAAGTTCGGGGAACCGGAGAGTTCGTTCAAGCAGGTCAGGTCCTATTTGAAATCGTGCCAGAGAATAGCGAACTCATTGCCCAGCTAGAGGTTTCCAATCGAGATATCGGACAAGTTAAAGTTGGCGGTTCTGTCGATATAGCATTTGACGCCTATCCTGAATTTGATTTCGGTCGGATGAAAGGAAGCATAGTCAAAATCCTGGAACCAGAGCAGCTCGAAGGGGGCCAACAAAATATGCAGAGGGGCTTCCGAGTTCAGGTTGAACTATCCGCCCAGCAATTTCGGAGCAAAGGTAAGTTCAACGATCTAAGAAATGGGATGACCCTCAGGTCTCGAATTCGAGGCAAAGAAACAAGTCTGTTTATGAGTTTCATGAAAACCATTTTTAAATTAAAAGACGACTTAAGGACTTAATGAACGATTCAATTGAAGAATCAATTTACGAATAAGTGGAACGGGAATGACGGCAGCAAAGAAGGTTGAAGAAATTCAGTTTCGCGAAGACATGTTGGCACATGTCTTTAACCTTTTGAAGGAGTCTTGGTTCTATCAAATCGCGAGTTCCGACTTTCAAGCCTATTTAAAAGAGATTCGACCCACCGTTTTGCAGGAGAACGCGAGTCTTAAGAAGTCATCTCACGCAACAGACTTTTTGATCTTGGTTGTTGAAGGTGAAATACAAAAAAAAGATTCCGCTTTTGGTCGCGATGATCTCTATCGTTTGAAGCGAGGCGACACATTTTTTTTCAGCACATTTGATTATCTGAATTATAAAGCATCTTCCGATACAATTTTGGTAGAAGTCCCATTAGACCGAAATTTTTCACCTTCAGTTCGGGCTTACGCTCAAGATTTAGATTTACTTCGATCGGTCCGACAGCGACCGTCCTTATTACCTGTTTTTCGAAAGTACTATCAAACGGAACTCGTTAAAAAAATCAGCAGCCAAGAAGTTGAGAAAACAGTCAAAATTATTGAAGTCGATCGAAATAAAAAGTTATTTCTAGATCCGGCAGCGCTTTATTTTATTGATACCGGGAAGGTGAAACTACTTCCGCTGGAAAGAGATCACACTAAAATCTATCAAGGGGCGTCGAAGAGCGCCGAATCCAAGCCCATCATTCGAGAGCACGCTCAATTCATTTTGGATTTAGAAACAGGCTATAAAGATCATAACGTTTCTGAAGCTATCGCAATCGAAAATACAAAAATTTGTCATTATATTATGTCACCGTCCGTGATTGCAGATGCAGTCCTTTACCTGAGCCAAATTGAGCGGCAGCAGTTGGAAATACAGCCCCCGGGTGCGTCGGGTGATTTTGATATTTCCTATCTTCAAGCCCGCGATAGCAAAATGAATATCGAAAAAATTTCGAAAATCAGTCCATTCAACAAGCTTTTAACCGCGAATTCGCCAGAGGAATATTGGGCGATGTCGATTGTGAATATGGCAACGATGCTAGGCTCGCAATTTACAAAAAAAATGGCACAGGAGCTTTTAGTTCACAAAGAACTCATGAACGTCATCGACATTCAAAGTGTTTCGGCCTACTTAGAGGCCAAAGGGATTGTGACCCATAAACGAATACTTCATTCCACCAAAGACGAGTTGCAGAATAAGGTTTACGTCTGGTGTCGGCATAATAAATTATTTTTGATCCTTAATAACATTAATCTCAATGATCCAGAGGAAATTCTCGTCTTCGAAAGTCAGACAGGACTATTTTCGATGAATCGCCGCCATCTTCAGGCGGCTCCGTATCTACTTGAAATTGAACGAAATCAGTTTGAGCGGCACAAACTAGAGGCCAGCAAAGCTGTTTTTGATAAATCAGAACACTACGGTGAAAAATTTTTTAAGAATGTCATTGATAAAAAAGAAGTCCTTTTGAAGAGTTTGTTCACATTCAAATTCTTTCAGACCATTATCGTTTTACTCATTCCAACTTTGATCTACGGCTATATGAACCAGGCGGTTACATCCAGCAGCACCCATTTGACAGTCGGTCTATCAGCGGCCTTGATCGTTTTTCTTTTTTTTCAAGCTGCGGCCATATTCTTTTACAACTACTATGCAAATGAGTTCGGTTCGAGCTTCAGAAGTTCGCTATCTGCATTTTTTCATAAGATATTTTTGGCCCAACGCAATGGGCAAATGAAAGTGGGTTTTGTCCAGACCCGAGTTTCGCTAGCTGAATTTGCTTTTTCTTCCCTCCGCTTTCAGAAGACAGATCTTCCAATTTACGCAGGCCTTCTTGTCTTCTATTTCCTTTACATCGGCTGGTATTCGGTTGAAGCGGGCCTTGCCTTATTCTTAGTGACGGCGGGAAGTCTTGCACTTGTTTTTTCACTCCGTAAAAAAGGTGGCTTCAGTGAGTTGAATTCTGCGCAGCTCAAGCAGGACTTAATTGAATACTATTTTGAATCTGTAAGGCTTCTGGGCTCATTTAGTATCTTAAACCGTAATGAGACCCTGACCAAACGAGTATCGACGCAACTTCGGCAAACCCTAATTGGTCAAAACGAATACTCGGTCGGTCTTTCTAGACTCTCTTTGCTGGGAACGGGGCTCTACAAGTGTGGAAGCGTGTTGGTTCTTTACTTGGTTGTCCTTGAGATGGTGCGGAACAAACTTTCACCAATGCAACTTTTTGGAGTTTCTCTGTACATGAGTTATTTGACGATGCCGTTTCAAGCCATCGCGAACTATTTATCAAATATGAATACAAACGGTCTTCTTGGGCTTCCAATTCAGATTTTAAGAATGGAAGGTCTTGACCCGAACCGTAAAAATGAAACATTTTCCTTTTTGGAAACAATCGCGTTTACGAAGCTGTATTTTAAGTACCAAGAAAAATCTGGATTTTCAGTTCAGGATTTGAATGTAAAGTTTAGAAAAAACCACTTTCACGTTGTTCTTGGCAGGTCTAACTCAGGGAAAACGACTTTTGCAAAATTACTAGCTCATGTTATTGATCCCCAGCATGGCCAGATCCTTATTGATGAGCGGGATACAGGACTCTTTGATCGCAATCAAGTTGTGGCCGAATTGAGTTATTGCACTCAGATTCCGGAGCTTGTATCTGGAACGATTCGCAATAACCTGATTCCACCTACGACTTCATTAAGAACATTGGAATTCGAAGACGTCGCAAAGCATCTTGGATTTTTTGTAGCCTTAGACAAATACAATTTGACCTTGGACAGTGAAGTTGAAGTTCAAGGGCTTAACCTGCCTCACGAAATTCGCAAAAAAATCCAACTCGTTCGCTATTTACTGCAGGATAAAGAGATTCTGATTTTTGATGATCCGACTCTTTTTCTAAGTTTTGAAGATTCAGTTCATTTTTTCAGATACCTCCGAAGTGTGGCTAAAGAAAAAACAGTGATCGTTTTTACAAGTTCATTAGAAGCAGCACAGGTATGTGACACCGTGACCGTGTTGCGCGGTGGGAAGATCATTGAAGAAGGTGAATTCTATAAGCTCATCAATATGAGTGGCGAGCTGGCAGAATACTTCAGGAATCAGATAGGTGAGCAATGATTAAGATTCCTCAAAACTTATTTGAAGACTTTTTAAAGAATTCATTTTTGGAGTTCTTGCCGAATGAAGATATTAAAGTGCTTCACGAGCATGTGACTCAAGTTGAAGTTGAAAATAATCAGAAGATACCTAGGGAAGAACCTGCTCAGAATCTTTATTTTTGCTATACAGGATCAGTCGTCTTAAAACATCGACATCATGGTTTTGAAATCGGTCGAATTCGGTCTGGTCAAAGCTTAGATTTCAGAACGCTTTTGCTGCGTTCGCCACAGTGGCCGCACGACTGGGTTGCTGAGGGACCAGTTTCGATCATCAAGTTTCCGTGGGCCAAGCTAGAACAAATCCTGACAAAGTACCCTTTGCAGGTCGCCTATTTGACTAAGTTAGCACAATCACCGTCACTACAACGCTTAAAAAGAGATTTGCTGGCTCTAGGCTTTTCCCCTGAATTCATTTTTAATTTAATTAGTCGTTTGGCTTTAATGCCAGGTCCAACGTTTACACAAATGGCCCAGCAAGGGCAGTTAACGGGGAGTCTTTTCCTTAATGTTGCCAATGGAGATTTAGATATTACTTATGGTCCGGAAGTCATCCGGAAGCGCCGCTTCCAGATTCGCACAGGACAGTCGCTCTATTTTTCACATTTTTTACCGTCAATGGACAATACCTTTCAATTTTACTCTGAAACAAGAATCTTTGTCTTGGCAGACAAAGACGTCGCCGCGCTTAAATCGCTTCCTGAATTCACAAAGTTTGACGAAACATTTTCCAAACGACAGGACTCCCCATCAGACTTGTTGTATGATTCAAATGCGGATCTAAATTCAGAGGCCTCGGTCAGCCAAAGTTCAGTTCGTTCGAAGTTCGAAGAGACCACCATCTGGAGCCGAGTTGCAAAAAAGCTGCACGCAAAAAAAACTTCCACCCATCCTTGGATCAATGATTTAAAGGAAGCCTTCAAAGGCTTTCAATTTGGTGAGGCTTCAATATCGACGCAAAGATATGATCAGAAGATTGCGATCCTTCAAGAGCTTTTTAATTTCTTTGGTGCACAGTTTAAGCCTTATGAGTTTTATAGTCGTGAAAGCTTCTTTTCCAATGATCTGCGTATCAATGACTTTGAATATGAGCTCAATCGCTTCGGGTTTAAAGTTAAACTTATTCCCAATCTGAACGGCTATGATGTCAGACCGGATCGCTGGTATATCGCTGAGTATCATAAAACTTTATGTCTATTTCGTTTTACTGAAGACGGGCGCGTGCGCGTCTTAGATACGGTGAATGGCCAGTACCAAACCATACCGGAAGACAATCTGCTGCACCTCATAGACCAAGCCAAAGTATTAGAGCTTTCAGGTCTGAATATGGAAACTGCAGAAAAGAAGCGGGCAATCAGATATGTCCAATACTTCAAATGGAACTCTCTGCATAAACTGATCGAGGATAAGAAAGTCTTTGTAGGGACGCTACTGGCTTGCAGCTTCTGGATTTATATTTTTTCATTGTCGCTTCCTATTGCGACACAGTACATGCTAGATCAGGTGTCTCAAAGCGGACGAGTCGATAAGTTGTCCTTGTTGGCAGGAGCCCTGCTCGTTTTGACACTCCTATCTTCTTACTTCGAAAGCGTTCAGCAAAATGTTTCAACCTACCTTTCATCATTGCTTAGTTTTCGAATCAAGCACACCATTCATCAAAACCTATTCGAAAGTAATCGAAAAAAAGATCTAAATATTTCGTCATCGGCAGTGATTAGCCGACTGACGGAAGTAGAGCCTTTGATTTCAAGTTATATTCTGCAAATGATGCCAATGATTACCAATTCTCTGCTGGTGTTTTTGACTTTGATCATTGTCGCTATGTACAGCCCACTCGTTGCTTTGACTTTTTTCCTTTTCATTCCATTATCTGGATTTGTTGTCTATCTGCGGCGTAACCAAATTCGCAACCTTAAGAACAATCAATTTCGCACCAAAGATCGTGAATTGCGATCTCTTTCAGATGCTTATCTACGGCATGAACCGGCACTTGTGCATCAGCAAAATGTTTTCTCCCGATGGAAGATTGAATCTAATTTTGAAAGTTTGAATCATCATATGGGACTATCAGCTTTGATTCAGTCAGGGTTGCAGGTTTTACAAGTTGTTAAGTCTGAAATGTTGCGAATTGTAACTTTCCTTTTGTCGATTAGTTTGTATTCAAAAGGTGAATTGACGTTGGGTCAAGTTTTGGCGCTCACGATGATTGCGCCAAGGTTCGGGTCCTTGCTTCAGAATCTTCTGAACGGATACTATCAACGATTTATGTTGGAAGCAGGGCTAGATAAATTGAATGAATTACTGACCGAGCCCAACGGTCGCGATCGGGATGCCGATTTTGCCTTTACTAAAGTGACGATTGAAGATGGAAGCGTTGGGTTGAAAGCTGAAGGGTTGTCGTTCATGTCAAAAGCCAGCGAAGCACTTCTGAAAGATGTGAACTTTACCCTTGAAAGAGGTCATCAACTTGTTATCCTTGGGGCCAACCACTTCGCAAAAGATACGTTGGTTCAAATTATTGCAGGAGCAGAGAGTGGTTTTTCGGGTCGGTTGGTCAGGTCGGCAGCATTTAGTCGGACCGCTTTGGTTTCTTCGGAGCTAAATTTACTGACGGGAAGCCTTTCTTATAACCTTACACTCGATGACATCAATCCGGATCTTAATCGACTCAACCACATCATCAGCTCGCTGGGTTTTGAAACGGAGCTGTTGGGGCGCCAAGAAGGCCTTAATTTCTCCGTTCAAGGGACGGGCAATCAGTTTTCACCTTCAGATATCAAACGAATTTTATTAGTTCGGGCTTTGTATCAAGAGCCAGATATGCTCGTGTGTCAAAACATGGACGACTATTTTGATATCTTAACTGAACATGAAGTTTTTAAGTCTGTTCGAAAATTGATGAACAAAGGAATTCTTGTTTGGGAAACTGAAAGTTTTTCTGTGGCGACCAAAACTTCGCACGTTCTGTATTTATCAGATGGTGTTGCCAAGGTCGTGGTTTCACACCGTGAGCTATTGGACCAAAGCCCTGAATACAAAAACTTCTTTGTCCAAAAATTATCGATCAACGTTTAAAGAAACCTTGAATTGGACTAGACTTGACTCGATCCTGGGCACATTTACGCCGATTCTAATGAAGTGAAGTTTGTTTTAGAAATCACTTTTGATACCTATTTTTACATTCGAGGGCGCCATGGAAACGAAACTTGATTATATTACGGATACGAAAGCACGAATTAAGTTGTTGGTTCCGAATAACGAGATTTTACCCATCTACGTGAAGGCACTCGAAAAAGCGAATATTGTCCTGAACGCCGGAAAAATAAATAAAAAAGAAGATCAATTTTCTGATTTCGTGAAGCGCGACGTGTGCAATACGTTTGTTAAAAAATATTTTGAATCGACACTCAAAAATCTAGATCTTGTGCCCATTTCAAAGGTGGATTTCAATTTTGATCCTTGGGATGAAAAGCAAGATTTTGAATTCACGGCAACATTTGAAGTGAAGCCGAAACTTGTTCAATTGAATTATTCAGGTTTAGAAAAACATTTGGATCTTTCTTCGATAAGTATTCCTGAATCAATGATCGATCACGCGATCGCGAATATTCAGACTCAAAAGCAGACCTTGACGCTCATGCCACGAACGACGCCTGCGGAAGTAGGGCTCCTTGCGACGATCGACGTTGACGCCTTTGTTGCCGGAAAACCTTTTCCTGAAGCGAACGCTCGGGGATTTCAACAAGAATTGCTTCCGGAAAATAGCAACACAGAATTACACAAGGGCGTTTTGGGTAAGAAAGTTGGAGAGCAATTTGAATTTAATTTTCACTATCCGAAAGACTTTCAGGACAGCAAGCTTGCCGGCAAAAGCGTCCTGTTTAAAGTACGCCTTGTTGAACTAAGGAAGGCCGTACGCCCACAAATCACCGACGAATTTGTGAGGGAATTATTTATATCGACACCACAATCCATTTCGCATCCTTCCGTTCCTAAAACAGTTCTTGAGCTTCGAAGCCAGCTGAAGACAGATTTGCAGTTTACGCTGGAACAACAAAGGTTTTTGAAGAATAAGGAAATTGCGATGAGAGAGCTTGCGGCGCAGAATCGATTTGATGTGCCGAGTGAACTTTTAAAAAATCAGTACCAATCTTTAATTGAATTTGAAACAAATGAACATCGGAAAAGTAATTCGCCTTTGAGTCTTGAAGAACACCTGCGAACTAAAAAAAGTGAACTTTTAAAGAACGCTGAATATCTTGTGCAGTGTGCATTGCTTGTTGACGCATTCGCGAAGCGCTTCCAAATTGGCTTAGACCCTGCAGATTTCGAATCCTACTACCAAAAATTTGCGCGGCTACGTGGTGCTCAAGTGGATCATGTTCGTAAAACGCTAGGAAATCCAAAATTCAAACCTCAAGTCGCGTATTCAATCATCGAAGACAAAGTCGTGGAACACGTGATGAAGCTGTCAAACCCTAAGTTAAAAGTTTCATAAGGATTTGTGTGATTGCGAAAAAAGCATTTCAAGTTCGATTGTTATCTCAAGCGGATAAGAATCAGGTTGAATCGCTTTTGAAAAGTGCATTTTCTTCTGCGAAAGGATTTCGAACAGAATCCATTGCAGAGCGATGGACCAAAACCGACGATTTTTACCCGTGTTTGGGATTATTTTCCGATCAAGGGCTCGAAGCCTACATGCGGATAGAGTGGATTTCTTCTGATGCAGAATTTAGAATTAAAATTGGCGAGACAGAAGTTCCATTCGAATTTTCCTATCCTATCGGCTATCTGGGAAAAGCAGCGACGCGACCTGTGAATCAATCCAAAGGATTTAATCTTATTTTACGCTATCACGCTTTAAGGATTTTAGATTATTGGCGTGTCAGTGCAGTTCTAGGAACTATGGTCGAAGGATCCTCGCGTATTCAAACAATGAGACATCTAGGATACTATTTTTTTAATAAGAAGAGAAAGTGGTCCGGAACTTTTTCTTCTGATAAGCAAGTTCTTCTTGGCGTGCTTTCAGGTTCTGAAAAAATGTCAAACGCCATCGAGAAGATCGAAGCTGAATTTTTTTCGCTTTTGAATCAAGCTGAAATCCAGTTTTCCTTAAGTGAAGTTCCCATGGTGGGAAAAGTCCGCATGACTTTTCCCTGGGACAAACCATCACTTAAGAAACCGGCGTAAGTCCGTTAGTTTTGATGGACATTATAGTTGCGACCACCGCCACCACCACCACCGCCGCCACCTGTCATCGGGGGACGGTTGCATATCAGTAGTTTGGACGAATCAAATGTTTCGCCACTCCCCTGAACAAAGGTCACTCCGTTTTTGGATAGGAAGTCGTCCATACGTGTGTGGCCATGTTGATAAGTTGGATTAATTGTTTTCACGACTGTGTAGTAACCGTCGATGTTGTAATTCGGAAAATTATTTCCAACCCACCGTCCACCGTCATACCAATTTGGCATTGCAGGAAGACCGCAAATTCCGTAGAGGGAATAATCCAACATCCATTTCACTGTTTTCTGATCCGCAGGCGGGGGGTTATGAATGTTGTCACTGCAATAGGATTCCAAATGAACTTTCTGAGTCACCATGACACGGTGTTGGCTGTTGGAACGAGAGGTCACAACGTTCCGGACAATAAATTGTCCAGCGACATCTCCGCATTCATTTTGAACTGGAGCCACTTCTTCTGGACAGTAGTTGACGCCGGGTTGTAGTTCGACAGGTTTAGAAACAGGTCGGCAGTAAAACTTGAGAGCATCGATTTCGTTTCCTGAACGGCCACTAATTTGATAGACGTGGCTGCCAACTGGGCAGCTAAATACAAATTCACCACCACCCCAATCGGACGATGTGGCCCCGGCAAGGCTCGATACATTCGAATCCCCAGTGGCACAGTAGCCAGCAAGGTGATCGATGAGGCTACCGCTGCGACCACGAAATCCTGACAAGTACTGACCCGAGCCACACGACATTGTGAAAGGACCACCGCCTCCGCCGCCGACGCTTCTTGAACTAGAGCCGTCTTCGCAGTGAAGTTGAAGGGCATCGACTCGTGCGCCAGATCGTCCCGTAATTTTGGTGGCATATTTTCCATCCGGGCAGGTTAATGTAAATGCAGATCCACCGCCGCCACCGACTTGATTCGATTGAAGCCCAACGTCACCCGCAGGTTGTCCTAGATACCGTGCGGATGGAAATTTTTGGACGCAAGCATGTCGGCAGTCGTTACCGCCTTCTTTCGGGCTTGGGCACTGCATCTGACATTGACTTCGAAGAGCATCATTATTGTTCTCGCTACCGAAATCGGGAAGGACATAGACTCCCTTTGAAGTTTCTGTTTTACAGAAAAACTTTAGTGCATCCACCCTGTCACCAGATCGACCATCTACGCGGTAAACGTAAGATCCAATCGGACAGCTGAAGACAAATTCACCGCCGCCCCAAGACGAATTCGTTTCTCCGACAAAAGTTGCAGCTTTAGAATTTGCATCACCGCAGTATCCAGCGAGATGATCTATTAATCCGCCGCTTCGGCCTCGGAACCCGACAAATCGTTTTCCTGCCGGGCAAGAAAGTGAATGATTGCCTCCACCGTTGCCGCCCGCTTTTGCGGATGTCGATCCACCTTCGCATGTCAGTTGAAACGAATCTAAATGGGCTCCAGATTTTCCGTGGATACTGGTTGCGAACTTGCCATCTGGACATTCGAATGAAAAAGCACCGCCTCCGTTACCACCAAACTGTGAAGAAGCTCCACCGACATTTTGTGGAGTTTGAGCGAGAAAGCGAACGAATGGATATTTAGTACCACAATCTGCAAGGCAGGCTCCGTCTTGGCTTTCGCCGCTACCGCATGTGCTTTCGCACTGCCAACGGAGTTCCTCGTTGTTATTCACAGTTCCAAGAACTGGTATTGAAAACAATTCTGCAGAAGTCGTTGAAGGCGTCTCGCCGGTTGGACGTGGAACACATTGCTCCACGGGTGCTGGTGCCTGTTGATCACATTCGCAAACATGGCCGACAGTATAACCACCACCCCATGCGGCCTGAGATGAAACGCTAACCAAAGTGCAGAGCGCAACGCTTCCAGCTTGAGCTGCGGAGCACGCGGTTGGTGAAACCGTGGCACTCGTTGGCGCTTGTTGACTTGCTCCACCGCTATACAAGCACTTAGAAAAGTTTCCAGATGTTTGCTGTGAACTCATGGAGTTACTTAATGGATGCCCTGCACATGTCTGATTGAGGCATGTTTGTTTCCACTTAAAACTTCCCGCACAAGTCGGTGCAACGGTCGCGCTTCCACATGTCGCGGCTCCGGTCTGTTCCCAAGCGCCAGACGCGTTACAAGCAAAGGCCACTTGACCGTTAAGTCCTGCAGTTGTCGATAAAATCGATCCAGTGCTTCGGCCGCTTGGAGTTGTCGGGCGTGATCCTTGGCAGGTTTTTCCTGTCGATTGATCGGTCCAAGAAATCAGACCACCAGTGCAATCTGGCGAT
>LNFM01008551.1_pt1 | contig 15391 bp, 12 predicted proteins | sample 596031 | NCBI WGS metagenome assembly LNFM01 (sample SAMN04254537, study PRJNA301005) | activated carbon metagenome | isolation source: dual media filters at the Ann Arbor, Michigan drinking water treatment plant | place: USA: Ann Arbor | reverse complement strand
GCGGCTGTCGGTGGTCGCGCCCGGGGGTTCCATGTTCGCCTTCCCTGGCGTCGACACCCGCGACCTGCCGGGTTTCGACGACTACCGCTTCGCGCTGGAGCTGCTGGAGCAGGACGGCGTGCTGATCGTGCCGGGTTCGAGCTTCAACGTCGCCTACCGCAACCACTTCCGCGTGACCCTGCTGCCCGAGCCCGCCGACATCGCCGAGGTGTTCCGGCGCATCGACGGCGCGCTGGAGCGGCAGGCGCAGGCGATCAAGCGGGCGGTCGCATGATGGGCCGCAAATTTCTTGCGCTGGGCGACTCCTACACCATCGGCGAAGCGGTCGGCGCCGATCAGCGCTGGCCGGTGCAGCTGGTCGATCTGCTGAACCGCCGCGAATTCCGCTTCGACCCGCCGGAGATCATCGCCACCACCGGCTGGACCACCGACGAGCTGGCCGCGGCGATGGATGCGAAGTACCCGGCTGGTACGCGCGCCGATTTCGACCTGGTCAGCCTGCTGATCGGCGTCAACAACCAGTACCGCGGGCGACCGCTCGACGAGTACCGCGAGCAGTTCAGCGCCCTGCTGGAGCGCGCCCTTGCGCTGGCCGGCGATGACCCGCAGCGGGTGATCGTGCTGGCCATTCCCGACTGGGGCGTGACGCCCTTCGGCGCCAAGAGCGGCCGCGACACCGCGCAGATCGGCCGCGAGCTGGACGCCTTCAATGCCGCAGCCGCCGGGATCGCGCAGGCCCGCGGCGTGCGCTTCGTCGACACCAGCGCGGTCTCACGCGAGCGCGGCGCCGAGTGGGTCGCGGAAGACGGCCTGCACCCCAGCGCGGAGCTTTACGCCGCCTGGGCGAAAGCCGCCGAGCTCGCCCTGCTCGGTCCATAGGGTGGGCCCTGGCCCACCGCAAGCAGCACACTCGCCCCGGTTCCCGCTGCGCTGTCGCACTGCTCCAGACTTGGACACCGTCGCGTACTTCGACAGTGATCGAGAGGGGCGGCGTCCGCACCTGCTTCGTTCGAGCCGAGGCATCCCTCGCGCCCGCTGGCGGATGCGCTGCGCTTATCCGCCCTACGACATCGAATGACGCCTTGACCACGCCGAAGCGGAAGCTCCTGTGCGCGTAGGGTACATAAGCGAAGCGCATGTACCAGAACATCGCCGCGGGCTTCGATTTGGCCCGGCCTTGGTTCGAGCCAAGGCATCCCTCGCGCCCGCTGGCGGATGCGCTGCGCTTATCCGCCCTACGACTTCGAATGACGCCTTGACCACGTCGAAGCGGCAAACCGCTGCGCGCGCAGGGCACACAAGCGCAGCGCATGTACCGGAACTTCGCCGCAGACTTCGCTCCGGCCCGGTCTGAGAGCACCAACAGAACATCGCCGCAGGCTTTGCTCTGACCCGCGCTGCAATCGCCAATAGCGGCCCATCAGACTTCAGCGATCCGCCCCGGCCACGCTCAATGGAAATCGCGTGAGCCCGTCTGCAGACCGCCCAGCAGAGGGCTCAGGTCGTGCAAGTCGCTGGCGATCACGTGGCCGACGCCATCGGCGTATTCCCAGCGTCCGCGCACGGCCAGCAGGCGGGCGCTGAGCACCGCCTTGCGGCGGCGCTGCGAGACATGCGACCAGACCACCACGTTGACGCTGCCGTGCTCGTCCTCAAGGCTGACGAACAGGGTGCCCTTGGCGGTGCCCGGGCGCTGCCGCTGGGTCACGATGCCGGCCACGTGCACGCCGCGGCCGTGCGGGGTGGCGCGCAGCTGGCGCGAGTCCAGCACCCGCAGCCGCTGCAGCTTCTCGCGCAGCAGGCTCAGCGGATGCGCCTGCAGGCTCAGGCCCTGGCTGGCGTAGTCGGACAGCAGGTCCTCGGCCAGCGTGGGCGCCGGCAGCACGACGATCGCTTCCTCCGGGCTGTCGGGCAGCAGGGGGCGCTGCTGCTCGATGCCGGCCATCGCCCAGCGCGCGCTGTGGCGATGGCCCACCAGCGCCTGCAGGGCGCCACCCTCGGCCAGGGCCTTGCGGGCTTTCTCATCCAGGCCGGCGCGCAGGCAGAGGTCCTGGACGTCGGCGAAGGGCCGCTGGCGGCGGGCGGCGACGATGGCCTCGCCGCGTTCGGCGGACAGGCCCTTGAGCTGGCGCAGGCCCAGGCGCAGGGCCGGCTGCGCGCCGGCGTCGTCGGCACATCGCGGGCGCCCGCCTTCGAGGCGGTTGTCCCAGTCGCTGTGCTGCACGTCGACCGGCAGCAGCTCCAGTGCCGCGCGCCCCGTCGCCCCCGGCCGGCGCGCATCGCGCACGATCTCGCCGGGTGAGTAGAAGCCCATCGGCTGCGCGTTCAGCAGGCCGCAGGCGAAGGCGGCCGGCTCGTGCCGCTTCAGCCAGCAGCTGATGTAGACCAGCTTGGCGAACGAAGCGGCGTGGCTCTGCGGAAACCCATAGGAGCCGAAGCCCTTGATCTGCTCGAAGATCTTGTCGATGAAGTCGGAGGCATAGCCCTTGTCCTCCATCAGCGCGCGGATGCGCAGCCGGTGCGGCTCCATGTCGCCGCCGCGGCTCCAGGCCGCCATCGAGCGGCGCAGTGCATCCGCCTGGGCGGGCGTGTAGCCGGCATGGATCACAAGCTCCATCACCTGCTCCTGGAACAGCGGGATGCCCAGGGTCTTGCCCAGGATTTCCTCGATGCCCGGCGAGGGATAGTGGATCGCCTCCTGGCCCTGCCGGCGGCGCAGGTAGGGATGCACCATGCCGCCCTGGATCGGGCCCGGGCGCACGATCGCCACTTCCACCACCAGGTCGAAGAAGTCCTTGGGCTTCAGCCGCGGCAGCATGCTCATCTGCGCGCGCGATTCGATCTGGAACACGCCGACCACGTCGGCGGCCTGGATCATGGCGTAGGTGTCGGGGTCGCCCGGCGGGATGCGCGCGAGGTCGACGCGGTAGCCGCGATGCCGCTCGATCAGCTCGAGCGTGCGGCGGATGCAGCTCAGCATGCCCAAGGCCAGGCAGTCGACCTTGAGCAGCTTCATCGTCTCCAGGTCGTCCTTGTCCCACTGGATGATGGTGCGGCCGGGCATGGCCGCATTCTCGACCGGCACCACGCTCGACAGCGGCGCGTCGCTGATGATGAAGCCGCCGACATGCTGCGAGAGATGCCGCGGATGCCCGCGCAGCTGTTCGGTCACCGCGAGGATGCGCGCGATCAGCGGGTTGTCGGCATCGAAGCCGGACTCGCGCAGGCGCTGCGCCATCGGTGTATCGCCATTGCCCCAGCCATGGCACTCGGCCAGCAGTGCGATCTGGTCCGGCGGCAGGCCGAAGGCCTTGGCGACGTCGCGCACCGCGCTCTTGCCGCGGTAGCGGATCACCGTCGCCGCCAGCGCCGCGCGCTCGCGGCCGTACTTGGCGTAGACGTACTGCAGCACTTCCTCGCGCCGCTCGTGCTCGAAGTCGACGTCGATGTCCGGCGGCTCGTCGCGCTCCTTCGACAGGAAGCGCGCCATCAGCAGGCGGCTCTCGGTCGGATCGACCACGGTGATGCCCAGCACGTAGCAGACCGCCGAGTTGGCCGAGGAGCCGCGGCCCTGGCAGAGGATGCCGCGCGAGCGGGCGAAGCGGACGATGTCCTCGACGGTCAGGAAGAAAGCCTCGTAGCCCAGCTCGGCGATCAGGGTGAGTTCGTCCTCGATCTGCGCGACCACCGCCGGCGGCGTGCCTTGCGGCCAGCGCTGACCCATGCCTTCGAAGGTGAGCTCGCGCAGCCAGCTGGTCGGCGTATGCCCGGCCGGCACCAGTTCTGCCGGATAGCGATAGCGCAGCTCGTCGAGACGGAAATGACAGCGTCGGGCCAGCGCGACGCTGGCCTGCAGCAGCTGGCCGGGATAGATGTTGGCCAGCGCGCGCCGGCTGCGCAGATGGCGCTCGCCGTTGCGGAACAGGTGCGCGCCGCAGTCGGCCAGGGCCAGGCCATGGCGGATCGCGGTCATCGTGTCCTGCAGCACGCGCCGGCGGCGCAGGTCCATGTGCACGTCGCCGGCGGCCAGCGCCGTCAGGCCGATGCCTTCGGCAAGGTCCAGCAGCTGGCGCAGGCGCGCGGCATCGTTCTCTTCGCGAAGCAGCTCGACGGCGAGGAAGGCGCGCGCGCCGAAGCAGCTGCGCAGCCAACGGCCTTCCGCGGGATCAGGCCGGGTCGCCGGCAGCCACAGCGCGAACAGGCCGCAGTCCTCGACCGGGAGGCCGGCCAGCAGCTGCTCCAGGTCGGCCCGCAGCAGCCGGTAGCGGCCCTTGTCGGCGGCCCGGCGGGCGCGGCTGATCAGCTCGCACAAGCGCCCATAGCCGGCCAGCGATTCCACCAGCAGCACGCACTTCAAGCCGCAGTCGAAGCGGAACTCGCTGCCGACGATCAGCTTCAAGCCCGTCGCGCGCGAGGCCTCCAGCGCGCGCACGATGCCCGCCAGCGAGCATTCGTCGGTGATCGCCAGCGCCTCGTAGCCGCAGCGCTGGGCACGCTCGAACAGGGCCTCGGCGCTGGCCGCCCCGCGCAGGAAGGAGAAGTCGGACAGGCAGTGCAGCTCGGCATAGGCCGGCAGGTCAGCCGCGCTGTCGTCATTGGCGGCAGCAGCGTGCAGGCGCTGCGCCACCTGCCAGGCGCGCGGCGGCGGCCCGGCCGGGCCGTCGGCGTTGCGGTCCTGCTCGCTCACGCGAACCAGCCGTGCAGCATCCAGCCGCCCTGCTCGCCTGCCGGCGCGAAGGCCCAGGCGCGCTGGCCCTGCGAGGTTTCCAGCACGTAGTAGTCGCGGCGCGCGTCGGCGCCGTCCCACCAGCCGCTCTCAAGCCGCTCGGGGCCTTCGAGCACCCGCAGGCAGGGGTCGCGCAGGGGGATCGGATGCGGCAGCAGCCACAGCGGCCGCGGCGGTCGCGGGGGCGCTTCGCTGATCCGCGCGGCATCGCCCTGCAGGCGCCGCCAGGCGTGTTCGGGCCGCGGGTCGGCCGCCGGCGCGATGCGGTAGACCGCGCTGTCGCCAAGGCGGGCGCGCAGGCGCTCGCGCAGCTGCGGCCAGGGCAGCTGCTGCTGTTCGCGGCGGTCGAACAGGTCGCGGGTGGCCGGCACGAAGGGCGGCAGCTCGCGGGCCAGGAGACGCAGGGCCAACACCGGCGCCGGAATCCGCGCCCGCTCCAGCCGGCTGCGGCTGAACTCGAACAGCCGGGCCGCTTCGCGCTCGGCCGACAGCAGGCCGACCTCGACCTCGGTGAAAGCCGAGCCCTCGTGCTCCAGCCGCAGCAGGAAGCGCTGCACGCCGCCATCGCGGATCGACAGATAAGTGGCCAGATCGTTGACCAGCCGGCGCAGCGGAAACAGCAGGGCGCCGTGGTTCTCGACCTCGAAGCCGAGCTCGACGCGCATGTCGAAGTGATCGGGCGGCGCGTAGTAGGGCAGCGCGTCCTCGGCCTGTCCGTACAGACGATCGAGGTGCTCCAGCAGGGCCAGGCCGAAGCGCCGCCGCAGGCTGTCGCGCGGCAGCTGGCGCAGGCCGCCAAGCTCGCGGATGCCCATCCGCTGCAGGCGCTCGCCGGCCTCGTCAGGCAGCCGCGCCTGCCGCACCGGCACCCGATCCAGCAGGTCGGCCATGGCCTGCGGCTGCAGCAGGGCGAGGCCATCGCGCAGCCCGGCGAACACATGCGCGGCGCGGGCGGTCGGCGCCAGCGCGATCCGATGGGCGAAGCCCAGCGCCTGCAGCTCCTCGCGCAGGCGCGCTTCGATCCGCGGCCAGGGCCCCAGCAGGCTGAAGCTGCCGCGCACCTCCAGCACCAGGCAGCCCGGCCACTGCGCGCAGACGAGCGAGCTGTAGCGGTAGGCCCAGGCCGCCAGAAAACGCTGGGCCTGGGCCTCGTGTTCGGGCTGGTATTCGGCCAGGGCCAGCTCGGGCAGCAGGGTATGCGCGGCGGTGAGCCGCATGCCCGCATGCAGGCCGGCCTGCGCCGCCGCCGCATTGACCGCCTGCAGGCTGCGCAGCTGGGCCGGCCCGGTGACCAGGGCGAGCGCGCGCTCAGGCCCGGGCAGGCGCCGCTGGACGGCATCCAGCGCCAGTTGCGGCAGCAGTACGCAGGCCCACAGCATGGCGGCGGCTCAGCACGCCGCCAGCGCGAACGGCTGCGCGGGCACCGGGCCGCCCCGGCATTTGCGCACGTGCCAGGCTCCGCGCGACTGCTCCAGGCGCAGGGCGGCAGGCGAAGGATTGGCGGCATGCCGGCGATCACGCAGGGCGAAGCCCAGGCAGGCGCCGCTGTCGGCCGCCACCTGCAGGCGCCGCAAGGCAGCCGCGTCGGCTCGCTGCGGCCAGCCGATCACCGCCGCACAGGCGCCGCTGCGCAGACCCTGCTCGAAGGCCCACAGCGCGTCGGCGGGCGCGGCCTCGACGATGTCGAGCGCGGCCAGGTCGACGCCAGCCTGCTGCCAGGCCGGGGCGTAAGGCAGATAGGGCGGCGCGATCAGCAGCACCCGCTCGCCGGCCTGGCTCAGGCGCGCCAGGGTGGGCATCAGCAGTGACAGCTCGCCGACCCCGTCGGCCGGCAGCAGCAGCTCGGTCAGGGCGCGGCGCGGCCAGCCCTGCTGCGGCAGCAGGGCGTCCAGCCCTGGCAGCCCGGTCGGCTCGCCCTCGACCGTGGCCAGCGCGCGGCGTCCGGCATGCCAGAGGGTCTGGGCCTGCAGCAGGGCCTCAAGACTGGCGGCGGCCATCTCAGGCGCACCGCACCAGGCCGCAGTACAGGCCCTCGATGGCAAAGTCCTGGCCGGGCTCGACCACGATCGGCGCATGCGCGGGATTGCGCGGCAGCAGCAGGATGCGGCGGCGCTCGCGCTGCAGGCGCTTGATGGTCAGCTCGCCGTCGACGCGGGCGATCACGATCTGCCCGTCGCGGGCATCGCTGCCGCGCTGCACGCCGACCAGATCGCCGTCGAGGATGCCGTCGTCGATCATCGAATCGCCCTGCACGCGCAGCAGGTAGTCCGGACTCGGGCTGAACAGGCGGCGGTCCAGCCAGCGCTGCTGGTCGAGCCCGATGTCGGCGCCGATCGGCACGCCCGCCGCGACCCGCCCCAGCACCGGCAGTTCCAGCAGGTCGGCGCTGCCGCCGGGCAGGCGCAGGCCGCGCTTGCGGCCCGGGTCCTGCTCCAGCAGGCCTTCGGCCAGCAGGGCCTGCACGTGCTTCTGCGCGGCATTGCGCGAGGCGAAGCCGAAGGCCTCGGCGATCTCGGCCAGACTGGGCGCCCGCCCTGCCGCCAGCTCGCGGCGCAGGAAGGCCAATACGGCGGCGCGCTGGGGCGGCAGGTCGGGCGGCGGCAGCGAAGGGTCGACGGGGCTCATGGGTGTACATTTGTACACCCTCTTCGGGCCGGAATCGAGCCCCTCGCAGGGCGCGCGGCGAGGCCGTGATGCCGAGGGTCCCGCCATGGGCCTCGCGCGATCGGACGCCTTGTGATGCGGGTCCGCGATTCACCCGGGCGGTGCGTGTACGGTCGCGCGTCCTGAGGGAGTGCCGATGAGCTTCGACCCGCAATCCGTGGCGCTGATCGCCCTGCTGATCTGCCTCGCCTTCGGAACCAGCCTGATCGGACTGTCGCGCCACCACGGCGCGGCCCGCGCCCTGCCGCTGCAGATCTGGTCGCGCGCCCTGATCCTCGCGCCGCTGGGCTGGCTGGTGCTGGAGCTGTCGCGCAGCTATGGGCCGCTGTGGCTGGCGGTGCCGGGCAAGGCCCTGATCATGGCCGGCTTCGTCGAATACTGGCGGGCCCTGCGCGCCTTCTGCGGGCGCCCTGCCGGTGCCGCCAGCTTCGTCCTGCCGGTCGTCCTGGTCGCGCTGGCCAGCCTGGCCTGGCTGCTGCTGCGGCCCGGCGAGCCGATGAGCACGCGCACCCTGCTGCTGCTCAGCGCCGGCTACGCGATCGCCGCCGGCCTGCTGGCCCTGCGCTTGGCGCAGCCGACGCGCTCGATGCAGGCCCTGCTGGTCGCGTTCAGCCTGCTCGGCGCCGGCCTGCTGCTGGGGCTGCGGGTCGCCCTCATGCTGGTCGCGGACTGGGCTCCCGGGCTGGACTGGATCCGCGCGCCGCAGTCGCACAGCCTGCTGCTGGGCATCGCCCTGATGGCGCCGGCCCTGGCCACGCTCGGCTTCGCCCTGCTCGACAGCGAGCGCAATCTTGATGACCTGAAGCGGCACGCCAACGTCGACGGCCTGACCGGGCTGCTGAATCGAAGCGCCTTCCTGCGCGAGGCCGGCCAGCGCCTGGAGGCCTGCAAGGCCAGCGGCAGCGCCTGCGCCCTGCTCATGCTCGACATCGACCACTTCAAGCGCGTCAACGACGAATACGGCCATGAAACCGGTGACCGCGCGCTGCGCCTGGTCGCCGACGCCATGACCGCCCCGCTGCCGGCCGATGCCCTGCTCGCCCGCTGCGGCGGCGAGGAGTTCGTCGCCCTCATCGCCGGCGGCGACGCGACGGCCGCCCAGGCCCTCGCCAACCGCATCCGTCTCGCGGTCAAGCAGGCGACGCTGCGGGTCAACGGCCTGCCGCTGGAGCTCAGCATCTCGGTCGGCGTGGCCCAGCTCAGCGACTCCAGCGACGACCTCTCACTGCTGATGCGGCGCGCCGACCAGGCGATGTATCGCGCCAAGCAGAACGGCCGCGACCAGGTGCGCCTGCACGTGCTGGGGTAGGCCGCTGCGGGATCGGCGAGTTGACGCCTGCACGGAACGACCGATCCAGCGCCCCCTGCCCTCCGAGTGCGCACGGCGCGCCGCACCAGGCCCTTGCCACATTGATCCAGCGCTTGCGCAGTTCGCGAGCGCATGGCTAGACTGCCAATAGTTAACTAATTCACTAACCATCAATGAGCATCGATCGCGTGTTCGCCGCACTGGCCTCCACCCCGCGCCGCAAGATCCTCGCCTATCTCAACGGGGGCGAGTTGACCGCCGGCGAGATCGGAGAACGCTTCGAGTTCAGCAAGCCGGCGCTGTCCGGACACCTGCGGATCCTGGAAGACGCCGGGCTGATCCGCCGCGAGAAGCGCGGCCAGTTCGTGTTCTTCCAGCTGGTGCCGGAACGCCTGACCAACACGGTCTTCGCCTGGGCCTCGGAAGTCTGCCCGGTGGCGCGTCCGCTGAAGCGCGAGTCCGCCGCACGCTCGGCCCGGAAACCCAAGTAGGAGCGCATGACCATGGACGCCACGCTCGAGGTGGGGAAGGGTTTTCCGACCCTGCGCATTGCCACCGGAGAAGCCTCGCAGCCGATCGAGTTGCATCTGATCGCTCAGCTGGCGCCGGGCAGTGGCGACGCCCTGTTGGCGCAGACCACCGAGCGGCAGCGCGGACACCCCGGGTTCCTCGACGCGCTCGACGAGCCTTCGGTTCGCCTGGCCGGCATGCACCTCGCCCACGGCGATCCTTCCTCGCTCTACAGCTTCAGCGTGGGGCCCACTGGCCACCCCTTCCATCGCCACGCCGGCACGCGGATTTTCACGGCGATCGCCGGCAGCTCGGGGGCAAGGCTGCGGTTCTCCTGCGCGAACGACGCGGATGTCGCGGCCGATCCGTCCAGCTTCATCCGCACGCTGCACGACGTCCACGTGCCCGCCGACAGCCTGTTCACCGTGCGCTTCGGCGGTGGCGTCTGGCATCAGTTCCTGCCGGCCCGGCAAGATGGCGAGCACGGCGCGCTGTTCGCGCTGTCCTGCCATCCCGATGAACTCGGCGGCACCCTCGATGCCACGGCGCGGGCCCGCGTCCTCGCCAACGAGGCCAGCATTCCAGGCCTGACCGAGACCCTGCCGGACTCGGTGCTGCCGCTCATCAGCACCGACACCCCGCCGCAGGCGAACCACTACCTCGGCATTCAAGCCCGGCCCGATGGCCTGATGCAGCGTCTACGCGCCCTTCTGCGGCGAGCCGCAGGCCGATTGCGCAGCCGTCTGCGCCTCGGCTACCGCGCAGACGGCTTCGTGAGCTCAGTGCCCACCCCGCTGCGTGCGCGCCACGAGCACGGCCTGCCGGCCCGCAGTCGACTGCCGGAGGCGCTAGCGACAGGCCACGACGACTGCGTCGTACTTGAGCTTGCTGCCGGGCGCTGGCCGGCGACCTCAGCCCGCGGCCTCCTGCTGCGGGTCCTCGCAGGCTTCGTCGAGAATCCGCCGTCCAGCGTCGGCCTGCTGATGAGGCTGCGCAATCGGCTGGTGCGCCCACTCGGGCTGAGGACCGCAGAACTTGGCTGTCCCGTCTCGTCCCTGCAGGGCAAGGACAGCGCTCCGCTGTTCGCCGGGCGTTTTCCGGTGCATGCATCCCATGTCGACGACGGCGACCGCTGGGCGGAAGTGATCCTCGGCGCGGACGATCGACACCTCGTCTTCCGATCGAGCGTCAGCGTCTATCTCACGCCAGAAGGCATCTGGCAGATCCGCCTGGCCTCGCGCGTGCAGACCCGCAACCTGTTCGGGGCGTTCTACATGTTCGCGATCCGACCCGTGCATGAGCGCCACGTGGCCCCCACCATGCTCGAGTTCGCCCTTCGCCACGCGCTTGGGGAAGAGTGCATGACGCGCCCCCAGCCTACCGGGGCGTGAAGACAAGCGGCTCGCTGCAGGTCAGCCCGATACGCTGCCGACGCGCGCAGGGCATGGCGGTGATCGGAGTCCCGCTCGGAGTGCGAGTACCTCATTGGGGGCATTGCTCGCCCCCTCTTCTGGGCAACACTGATCAAGTCCCTCCTGGCCTTGATCAGTGGTCGCGAGTCCGGCACATGTCCGGACTCGCTTACGCGGGATCGAGCACTTGCGTGCTCGATCCGCGGGCGCGCCGTCCATGGCGCGCCGCAACGCTGAATTCTTCAGCGTTGCCTTTGACAAGCCATCCGAGGAAAACGTAATGCAACAGATCACCTGTTTCGACATCCATGCGATCAGCGGCGGAAATCCCCCCCCCATGTGCGAGCCCTCAGCCTTCATCAGCAGCTCGGTGCAGGGCATGGTTGGCGGGGCCATCGGCGGCGCATTCGCCGGTGGAATCGGAGCCGTGCCTGGCGGAATTCTGGGTCTGATCGGCGGCTACAGCGCGCAGACCATCCTGTGCCTCGGGAATACGATCATCGAGAACTGAGCACGACCAACGTGCGGACGTTCGCCCCGCGCGACCGTCCGCACGGACGGTCCCGGTCACGGACCGTGCCGCTTTCGCCCTGGATGCAATCTCGCCTCCGTTCCATCTCCATGAAACCCAACCGACGTGCTGGTGGCCTCATGAAATCTCGGTTCATACCCTCCCTGATCTTCTTCGTCGTATTCCTGCTTGCAGGTGCCGTTCTGGGGCTGCTTCGCGATACCGCTGCAAGCTGGCAGTTCGTGGGCGGTCTTGTCTTGGCATCGTTGCTGGCCACCGCGCTGTTCAGTCTGTTCCTCTACAGCGCGAACGCCTCCAGACGCTGAGCTCGACGCAGCCAGGACGGTGCTGGCGCGCTGCGGCGCCGCTCAACGCGCCCGCGGCATGCCGCGCAGCTCGATCGTGAACTCGACGCCGCTGCCGTCGGCGAGGTTGGCCGCACGCGCGCTGCCGGCATGGCGCTCCGCCACCAGCCTCACGATGTGCAGTCCGAGGCCGAGATGCGGCGCGCTGCCGGCTGCCGCACCGCGCGGACGCTGGCTGACCAGGGCGTCGAACAGCTTCTCGTGGCGGCCTGGCGCCAGCGTCGGGCCGGTGTTGGCAACGGCGAGGCGCGGGCCCTGCGCGCCGGCGCCGAGTTCGATGCGGATCTCGCCCTCGGGCGGGCAGAAGCTGCGCGCGTTGTCGACCAGTTTGTCGAGCGCCTGAACGATCAGGTCGGGCGCGCCGTGGAAAGGCATGGGCTGGGCAGGCACCCGCACTTCGAGCAGGCGCGGCGCCAGCAGCTCGCGATAGCCCTCGCCGCAGGCGCGCACCAGCGCGGCGAGGTCGAAGTCCTCCGGCTCGGCGCTGGCGATGGCGCGCTCGATGCGCGAGCTCTCACCCATCGCGCGCACGATCGCCGCCAGTCGCTCGCTGCCGGCGCGCGCCCGCTCCAGGTAGACGTGGCTGGCCTCGGGCAGGCCCTGGGCTTCGAGGTTGTCGAGCGAGCCGCGCACGACCGCCAGCGGCGTGTGCAGTTCATGGGACAGGGTGCCGGCCAGGCTGCGCAGATAGGCGGTGTAGCCGGCGACCTCATCGAGCAGGGTGCCGAAGCTGCGCGAGAGCTCGCCGAGCTCATCGACCGCGGCGCTGCGCGCGAAGCCGCGCGCGGCATCGGCACCACCGCGGGCCAGCGCGGCCTCGGCCTGCTGCGAGAGGCGCCGGATGCGGGTCGACAGCCGCCCGGCGAACACGTAGAGCAGGCCCGCCAGCAGCAGGACCACGGCCAGGCTGACGGCGAGCACGCGCAGCAGGGCGCGGTCAGCCAGCAGCAGGGCCGCGCTGGCCTGGCGCAGCACCAGCACCCCGCGCGCCTCGCCCTCGATGTGCAGACGCGTCCGCGTCGACAGCTGCAGGCGGTTGCCGTCCTCGATCGAGCGCCAGCGCGCGGAGGCAGCGCCTTCGACTGCCTCCGCAGTGCCAGTCCCGATGCCGCGGTCTGCAGGGGCCGCATCCGTGGGCTGGATGCCGCCGACCACGGCGGTGAACAGGCGTCGCCAGCCCGACACCTGGCCGGCATCGGCGGCGAGCTCACCCACCTGCAGCAGGCCCTGGCCTTCGGCGTCCTGCAACTCGCAGACATGCGCCCGCGGACACAGCGCCGACAGCAGTTCGCCAAGCGCAGGCTCGGGCTCACGCAGCGGCCGCAGCAGGCCGTCGCCGAGCCGCTGGCCGGCCTCGCCAGGGCGCGCGTGATCGATCGCCTGCACGCCCAGCGCCAGCGGCCGCGCACCCGGCGGCAGGCGCAGCTCGACGCGGTAGCCGCGGGCGTCCTCCTGCCAGTAGCCGCTGATGCGCGGCGCGGGGCCTCCCAGGGCCTGCACCGCCAGGGCGCCGGGGGCGCTGTTGGCAAGACGCAGGCGCGCCCTGCCCTCGGGCGTATCGAGATCCAGCTCGACGCGATCGGAGTACTGCGCCTCGGGCTGCGACGCCTCGGCGCGCACGCGGCTGGCGTCGTCAACCTCGATCAGCAGGTGCAGGGCCTGCTCGCTGCGCGCGGCCCGCAGGCGCAGGCGCCCGCCGCCGTCGAGCACACGCGCCGCGACCGCCGGCTGCGTCCATTCGCTGTCGTAGCCGTCGATCTCGATCGGGCCTGCCTGCGCCGGCACGTTGAGGCCGCCGGGCGCCAGCGGCAGCAGGCCGGGGTCGCGTAGCAGGGCGCGCTCGATGGCGCTGCCCATCACTTCCAGGGTGGCGGTCTGCTGGGCTTCCTGGCCGCGACGCAGCTGGGCTTCCAGCTCGCGCACCAGCACCCAGCCGGCGGCCGGCAGGGCCAGCGCGGCGGCAGCGAGCAGCACCAGCTGCTGGCGCAGGCGCATGGTTCAGACGCGGAACGTGTGGACCATCACGGCCGCCAGCGGTAGCCGGCGCCGTGCACGGTGTCGACCTCGTCGAACCTGGCGTCGATGGCCTCGAACTTCTTGCGGATGCGCTTGATGTGCGAGGTGATCGTGGCCTCGTCGACCACGACTTCGGCCTCGCGCATCAGCTGCTCGCGCGAGCGCACGTGGCCGGGATGACGGGCCAGCGCATGCACGATCCAGAACTCGGTGACGGTCAGCGGCACCGACTCGCCGTTCCAGCTGACCTGCATGCGCTCCAGCTCCAGGCGCAGGCCGCGCAGGGTGAACACCGTGTCGCGCGCGGCCGGCGAGCGCATCGCATCGATGCGTCGGAACAGCGCGGCGACGCGGGCGGTCAGCTGCGGCAGCGAGATGTCCTTGCTGAGGTAGTCGTCGGCGCCGAGGCGCAGGCCGGAGATCACGTCGATGTCGGCATCGCGCGCGGTCAGGAACAGGATCGGCAGGGTCGGCGCGCGGGTGCGCAGCTCGCGGCAGAGCTCGAAGCCGCCCTCGGGCTCGTCGCCGAGGCCGACGTCGATCAGCACCAGGTCGGGCAGCTTGAGCGCGAAGGCGGCGCGCGCCTCCGGCCGGCTGGCGAAACCGTGCACCTGGTAGCCGTAGCGGCTCAGCGCGTCGATGTAGTTGGCGCGGATGGCCGGCTCGTCCTCGACGATGGCGATGGTGCGCGACATGGGCGGCGTCCTTGCGTGGCCTTCAGTGCAGCGCGTCGGGCGCGCCGTGGCACTTCTTGTACTTCTTGCCGCTGCCGCAGGGGCAGGGATCGTTGCGCCCGACCTCGGACTCGCGGCGCGCCGGCTGTGGCTTCAGCTCTTCCAGGCGCACGAAGTGCAGGGTCTGCAGCACGCCCGGCAGGTCCATGATCAGCTGCAGGCGCTCGGCCGGGGTCAGCGGCGCCAGCATCTCCTCGTCGTCGAAGTCCTCGTCATCGAAATCCTCATCCTCGGAATCGGGCTCGGCCATGACCTCGCGCAACGAGGCGTCGATGCCTTCGCGGGTGATCGGGCTGCCCGGCACGGGATCACCGCCGCGCACCACGTTGAGGATCTCGTCCAGCGCCGCGCGCACCTGGGTGTCGGGCACGCCGGCCTGCTCGATCAGGCGCGCGGTGCGGGCCAGCTCGGGGTCGCGCATCGCCGCTTCGAAATCCTCGGGCGACAGCGCTTCGAGTTCCTTGGCCTGCGTCTCGCCTTCGAGCGTGTCGACGTCCTCGAAATCATCGTCTTCGAGATCATCCTCGAGGTCGGCCTCGTCGAGCTCCTCGTCCTCGGGCTCGGTCAGGGCGAAGATCACGCTGAGCGCTTCCTCGAGATCGGGGTCGGCCTCCAGGCGCGCGTCCCAGGCCTCCTGCTGCAGGTACATGCCGTACTCGAAGCCGGCGGCCCAGTCGGCGCCGTAGGGCGTGTCGTCTTCCAGCGTGTCCAGACGGTTCTCGCTGACCGCCTCGAACAGCGCCTCGCTGAGCTGGATGGCGGGGATGTGTGCGCTGGCGTCGTCGAGATCGGTCTGCGCGATGCGGCGCCCGACCGAACGCCAGAAGGCCAGCAGCAGGCTGCGCAGCTCCTCGTTGCGGGCGGCATCTTCGAAGGGCGCATCGCCACCGCCCCAGATGCCCGGCAGCACCTCCTCGATGTCGACCGCGACCGGCGACACGAACAGCGCGCTGAAAAAGCCATCGACCGCTTCCAGGTTCATGCCATCGCGCGGCACCGCCCCATCCCACAGCAGGTCATCCAAGCGCTCGAAGTCGGCGTCGGAGAACGGCGCGTTGGGCGGCGTGATCGAGGGCATGGTGTCGGCCTTTGGAATGCTGGGGTCGACATGGTAGGCCGGGAATGGGCAATCGGGAATCGGGAA
>LNFM01011371.1_pt1 | contig 15392 bp, 13 predicted proteins | sample 596031 | NCBI WGS metagenome assembly LNFM01 (sample SAMN04254537, study PRJNA301005) | activated carbon metagenome | isolation source: dual media filters at the Ann Arbor, Michigan drinking water treatment plant | place: USA: Ann Arbor | reverse complement strand
ATGATAGTGCGGGTTCCCGTGTGAAAGTAGGACATCGTCAGGCTATTTAACGGCAAAGGCCTCGATCCAGCGGATCGAGGCCTTTTCTCATTGGGAAATCCATTTCACTTCGACTGAGCTGCGATGCCTGGCGAATGTGATCGTATGCAGTGGGATCGGCGCCCCGACCGGCGACGGTATCGATGTGCCTGAGTGGGAGTGTCAGCAACTACTCGAACCGGCACGGGTGCCGTCCATGCAGATTACGAAGATTGGCGTCGATCCGGCGAAGAGCGTGTTCCTGCTCCACGGCGCAGACCATCCTAGTTCGACACTAAACGCTGAAACGGCTGTTTGGTGACGACTTCCGGGGACTTGGCGCCACAATCGCGGACGGGTTCCCCTCCGGCCGGACCGGCCACCACCAGGACGACGATGGACCTCCAACTTCAGGGCAAGAGAGCACTCGTGACCGGCGGCAGCCGCGGCATCGGCAAAGCCATCGCGCGCGGGCTGGCAGCAGAAGGCTGCGATGTCGCGTTGCTGGCCCGCGGCGCCGAGGCGCTCGAGGCCGCCGCGGCCGACCTCGCCGCTGGCAGCGGCCGACGTGTGATCGCGGTGGTGGCCGACACGACGCTGGACGAGTCGGTGCGCGCCGCCGTCGCGGCGGCCTCCGCACGGCTGGGCGGTTCGATCGACATCCTGGTCAACGCTGCTGCCGAGCCCGCCGGCTTCGCGCAACCCCCGGCGCTGTCCCAGATCACCAGCGAGTTCTTCGCTGCCGAGATGAACACCAAGGTGATGGGCTATGTGCGAACGGCCCGCGAAGTGGCGAGCGGCATGCGAGCGCAAGGCTGGGGCCGCATCGTCAACGTCAGCGGCTTGGCCGCGCGGCAGACCGGCAACGCCGTCGGCAGCATGCGCAATGTCTCCGTCGCGGCGCTGACGAAGAACCTGGCCGATGAACTGGGGCCGCATGGCATCAACGTGACGGTCGTGCATCCGGGCCTGACGCGAACGGAACGCACCGGACCGACCGTCGCTGCACGGGCGCTGGCGCAGGGCGTCAGCGAAGCCGAAGTCGAGGCGCAGATGGCCGCGGGCAACTCGATCCGCCGCATCGTCGACGCCGACGAGGTGGCCTGCGTGGTCGTGTTCCTCTGTTCACCGCGCTCGGTGGCGATCAACGGCGATGCAATCCCCGCCGGGGGCGGTGCACCGCGCACCATCCACTACTGAACGGATCCCGCAGCAGCGTGGAACGGGCGATCCCGAACGCCCGGCGCCGCTGAAACCGCCGGGCGCCCTCACACCGTCAGACTGGCTTCGCCCCCCAGCGCGGCGCAGACGCGCCGCAGACGCTTCTCGGCTTCGTCCGCCACCGTCTTCACACCTGGCTTGCCTACCAGGCCCACCATGGTCTGCGGATCCAGGAACCCGACGATGACGCGGCCCGGCGCGGTCTCCCGAACGATCACGTTGCACGGCAGCAGCAGGCCGATATCGGGCTCGGCCTGCAGCGCCTGGTGCGCCAGCGGCGGGTTGCAGGCTCCCAGGATGCGGTAAGGCAGCATGTCGGCGCCGAGCTTCTCCTTCATCGCACGCTGCACATCGATGTCGCTCAGCACGCCGAAGCCTTCGGACTTGAGCTCGGCTGTTGTCTTTGCCAGGGCATCGTCGAACGACAGGCCCGTGAGCGTGGTGGTGAATCCGTACATGTCAGACCTCGGGAAGTGATGGGGCCGGAAGAGCCGATGGTGACGGGCGGAACCTGCGCGCCGCCAGCACGGCATCACGTGAGTTTGACGTGTATCGACCCATCTGTCGCGCCCGGGTGCGCCTTACCCGTGCACAGCGAATCGCCGACGACGCGACTCTGACTTCGGCTTGATGCGAACTCGGAAGTACCGTCTCATTGCTTGAGTCAGCGCAAGGGCACGGCGATCGCCAGGGAGTAGGTTGCCTGGTCCAACTTCCGAGTCCCTTGCATGAACGAACCGACCACCAAGTACAACACTCTGACCCAGACCATCACCGCAGGGCTGTCGCAGTTGCGCGCCAGTACCCCCGAGGTCATGAAGAGCTTCAGCGACCTGGGTCGGGCGGCCACCGCCAATGGCGCGCTCGATGCCAAGACCAAGGAGTTGATTGCACTGGCGCTCAGCGTCGCGGCGCGGTGTGATCCCTGCATCGGATTTCATGCGAAGGCCCTGGTCAAACTCGGCGCCACGCGGCAGGAAGTGGACGAGACACTGGGTGTCACGACCTACATGGGCGGGGGGCCATCGCTGATGTACGCCGCCAATGCGGTTGCCGCCTTCGACGAGTTCGCCGAGGCAGCGGCATCCAGGTCGGCTTAGCGCAAAGGCCGATCGGGACTCGACGCCCGGCCATCCCGCGTCGGAACTCCCATCATGAGTCGACAGCCCTTGCTGACCCTGCTGGCCGTCATGGCCCTGGCGGCGCTGGCAGGAGCAGCGGGCGTGAAGTCGATCTTCGAGCGCGATCTGGCGGTGGCCGCCGAGCGCGCGTTGCAGGGCAGCGCGGTGGTCGACACACAATGCGGCCCGATCGAGATGCAGCAGGCCGGGGAAGGCCAGGCCCTGTTGGTGGTGCATGGCAGCGGTGGTGGCCATGACCAGGGCATGGCCTGGGCCCGGCCTCTGACGCACCAAGGCCTTCGCGTCATCGCTGTGTCTCGCTTCGGCTATCTGCGCACGCCCCGGCCCGCTGATGCCTCCCCGGAGGCGCAGGCCGACGCCCACGTCTGCCTGCTCGATGCGCTCGGCATCGAGCAGGCTGCAGTGATGGGCGTTTCCGCCGGTGGCCCCTCGGCTCTGCAGACGGCGATCCGCCACCCGCAGCGGGTCAGCGCCCTCGTGCTCGTCGTTCCCATCGCCTGGAAGCCACCGGCCGTGGCGGACTCGGCGCCACCGGTGTCCGACGACAAGGATGCCTGGCTGCTGCGACTGTTGGGTTCGGACTTCCTGTTCTGGGCGGGCTTGCAGGTCGCCCGCGACTCGGTGGTCCGCCACGTGCTGGCAACTCCGCCAGAGCAGGTTGCTGCCACGAGTGCCATCGAACGTGCTCGCGTCGACGATCTCGCAGACCGCATCCTGCCGGTGTCCCTGCGCGTGGCCGGACTTCGCGACGACACCCGGCTCGGCAAGTCGCTCGGGGCCTATGCGCTGGAATCCATCAAGGCGCCGACGCTGGTGGTCAGCGCACGTGACGACGGCTTCGGCACCTACGCTGCCGCCGAATACACAGCCAGCCGTATCCCCGGGGCGAAATTCCTCGGCTTCGATGAAGGCGGCCACCTGCTCGTGGGCCACGGCCCCACCGTGCGGGACGCAGTCGTCAAGATGCTTCTTGCCTCTAGCCAACGGGTTCAGCAGTCTCGGCACATGCTGCACCGCCAGCAGCGCGTTCTGTGATCCATCGAGAGTCTGTGATCCATCGACAGCGACGAGCAATCCATGCGGGGATCCTGGTTCGACTCATGGACGACCGGGGTGCAGGGACTTCCATCGATGACCGATCGATCGGCCGCATCATCGCCAGCCAGCGCGGGATGACTCTGGAGGTCGCGGCTCCTTCTGTCGGCCTGGTATCCAGGAGGCTCGGGCCGACAGGCTCGCTACAATGTCCCGATGGTCATTCGGGTCGTCGCCCTTCTGCTCGCCTTCATCGTGCTCTGGACAGGCCTCAACACCATCGAGTTGCGGGATCCAGCGGTGCTGCCGCAGTCTCAGCTCACCCTGGGCTTGGTCCAGCCCGGCAACTCGCCGTTGAAGCCAGAAGGGTCGGTGGAGCACCACCATCTCGACGACCAGCCTTCGCAGGCGCTGAGCGACCCGCACACCGACACGCCGGTCTTGCCGCTGCCACTTATGATGCGCGCCAAGGGCAAGACGTCTCCGACGATGCAGAGCGCGTTCCGGCTGGCCAGAGTGGAGCAGCCGTTTCTCTCCGGTCCGTTGCGCCCACCCTGCTACGACCCGATCCAGGCCTGACAGGGCCTGACCAGCGCCGTCTTCGACGGCCCCGCCCGGCGCCGTGCGCCCCGCAAGCTTGCCAGTTCGACAGTTCTCAGGTCCGATTCATGCGTCAGCGTGATCGGTGCCGCACCAGGCTCTTGCGCAGTTGGCGGTCCGAACCAACCAAGCCCCACCGACAAGTCACTCATGATCCAGACCACCCCCTACGAACAGAGGCACATCGGCGCCATCAGCGCCGATGTGCATCGCAGCGTCCTGCCGGGCTGGGCCGGCGGCAGCGACGAATGAACGATTCAGAGAGTCTTTGGCCTCCTGCGGAGGCCGCTTGAACGGCGCTGCGTGGGCGGAAGCCGCTTTCCTGGGGCTGCTGCAAGGGCTGACCGAGTTCCTGCCGGTTTCCTCCAGCGCTCACTTGCGCATCGTGGGGCCCCTGTTGCCTTCGGGCGGCGATCCCGGCGCAGCATTCACGGCGATCACGCAGATCGGCACCGAAGCCGCCGTGTTGCTCTACTTCAGGCGCGAACTGATGGCCATCGCTGTGTCCTGGTGGCGATCGCTGGCCAGCGTCGGAAAGCATGCCGACGCTGATTCCCGCATGGGCTGGCTGATCCTGATCGGTACGCTGCCGATCGCAGTTCTGGGCCTGATCTTCAAGGACGCCATCGAGACCTCTCTGCGCAACCTGTACATCACCGCAGCGATGCTGATCCTCTTCGCCCTGATTCTCTGGGCGGCCGACCGTTACGGCTCGCAGCGCCGAACGCTGAAGGACCTGAGCTGGCGCCACGGCTTGCTGTTCGGTCTGGCCCAGGCGCTGGCGTTGATTCCAGGCGTTTCACGATCCGGCGGCACCATCACGGCCGGCCTGTTGATGGGCTACACGCGGGAAGCTGCGGCCCGCTATTCCTTCCTGCTGGCGGTGCCGGCCGTGCTGGCATCGGGCTTCTACCAGCTCTGGCGCAGCGCCGAGGTGGGCAGCCCGGTGGCCCCCGGGCCGACCTTGCTCGCGACCGTCGTGGCCTTCGGCGTCGGCTACGTCGTCATTGTCGCCTTCATGAAGTTCATCTCGACACGGAGCTACTTGCCCTTCGTCGCCTACCGCATCGTGTTGGGACTGGTGGTGCTCGCGCTGCTCTCGGCCGGCGTCCTGCAGCCATAGTGAACACATGAACACCGCCACTCAAACCAACGCTTCCTCATGGAAATAGCCATTCTCATTGCGCTGATCCTGCTCAACGGCCTGTTCGCCATGTCGGAGCTGGCGCTGGTGACGGCACGCAAGGCTCGGCTGCAGAAGCTTGTCGATGCCGGCGACCGATCGGCTGCTGCTGCCGTGACGCTGGGAGAGGATCCGACGCGCTTCCTGTCAACCATCCAGATCGGCATCACCTCGATCGGCGTTCTCAACGGCATCGTCGGTGAAGCCGCGCTGGCGGGCCCGCTGGCCGTCTGGCTGGTTTCCCTGGGAATGCCCCAGACCTGGGCCAGCTACACCGCCACGGGTCTGGTGGTGGTGGTCATCACCTACTTCTCCATCGTCGTCGGCGAACTCGTGCCCAAGCGGCTCGGCCAGACCCATCCCGAGACCCTGGCCCGGCTGGTGGCCCGTCCCATCAACTGGCTGGCCATCGCCACCAAGCCCTTCGTCAAACTGTTGTCCATCTCGACCCATGCGCTGCTGCGCGTGCTGGGCGTGAAGGACACCGGCGGGAACGCGGTCACCGAAGAAGAGATCCACGCCATGCTGGCCGAAGGCACGACCGCCGGCATCATCGAGTCGCACGAGCACGCCATGGTGCGCAATGTGTTCCGACTCGACGACCGGCAGATCGGTTCGCTGATGGTGCCGCGCAGCGACATGGTGGTGCTGGACACCGACCTCTCCTTCGAGAGCAATCTGTCACGTGTCGAAGCCAGCGACCATGCACGGTTCCCCGTGGTCAAGGGAGGCCTGGACAACCTGCAAGGCGTCGTCAACGCCCGACAGTGGCTGTCCCGCGCCATGCGCGATGGTGCACGTGAGTTGAGGGACCAACCGCTGGAGCAGCCGCTGTACGTTCCCGAGACGCTGACCGGCATGGAACTGCTCGACAACTTCCGCGAGTCGCACGTGCACATGGCCTTCGTCATCGACGAGTACGGCGAGGTGCAGGGCCTGGTCACGCTGCAGGACCTGGTGGAAGCCATCACCGGCGAGTTCCGTCCGCGCGACCCGCAGACCTCCTGGGCCGTGCAGCGAGCGGACGGCAGCTGGCTGCTGGACGGACACATTCCGGTGCCGGAGCTCAAGGACCGCCTGGCGCTCGTGGCCGTGCCGGAAGAAGACCGCGGCCGCTACCAGACGCTCAGCGGCATGATGATGTTGCTGACCGGGCGCCTGCCCAAGGTGGCCGACGCGGTCAACTGGGAAGGTTGGCACTTCGAGATCGTCGACATGGACGGAAAGACGATCGACAAGGTGCTGGCGAGCCGTTTGCCGGAGGAAGACTCGTCCGAAGAAGGTGCCGACGCCACGAGGTCCTGAGGCGGGTCGGCGGGACTTCCTTCCCTGCGGTTCGGCCCGCCGCACTGCGCCGACGACACTTCAAGCATCAACGCATGATTCAGAGTGCGCCGCCGGCAGGCAGTGTGTCGGTGGGCAAGATCAGGCCCTGGTGCATCGCAACCTGCTCCAAAGCGGTCTCGAAGCCTCTGCGCGCATCGGCCGTCATGCGCCCGAGAAGGGCATGAAGACCGGCATCGGCCTCGCTGCGGTTCCCGCACGAGGCGCTGTAGGCCTCGAATCGCGAGAGCTGCATCAGCAATTCGGCCACGTGCCGCGGGCAGTCGCAGGCGACGGCGTTCGAACGGGATGCGAACTCCGCCAGGGCCGCGTCGTCCCAGCGCCGCGGCGGGGGCGCAGTGCCCGCGACCCGGGCCTCTGCAGCGTCCGTGGCCACTCGTGATGCCGACACCGCCGCGGCCTCGACCCAATGGCGCAACCACTGCGCCAAGGTGACGTCGGCCTGGGGCTCGCGCAGCAAGGCCACGCCGTCGGTCGCCAGGGTCTCGCACACCGAGTCGGCGGCGAAGCCGTACAGCACGGCGACGGACCCCGGTGACCGAGAAGTTGATCGCGGGTGCATCAGCCCGGGCATCACAGCTTCGACGGCATCCCGCCAGTCTGCATGCAAATGGGGCTCGTGCAACAGCCAGGCATCGACGGGCTGCCGCAGGAGCGGAGCGCCCAGCGCCGCAGCAGCTTGGGCAAGGTCGTCGAACGGCCCCACCAAGTCCAGAGGCCGACGAAGCTGCCGCAGGAATGCCGGCCGTGTCACCCGACGACCCAGGGCCTGGCCGACCACGACAAGCCGCCAGGCCCGCTGCGGCGGCACGTCGACGTCAGCGGCCGCCTGAGCGCCCACCCGCGTTTCGGCGTGGGCCGACGACACACCCTGCAGTTGGGTCATGTCCAGGGCCGCCAGGCTGCTGATGGCATGCCCGAGCCCGGTCAACCGCCTTATCAGGGCCAGACGGCGGACGTCATCCGCCGAGTACATCCGCTGACCGCCAGCCGACATGGCCGCATGCGTCACTGCATAGCGCCGCTCCCAGACGCGCAGGGTGGCGACGGGCATGCCCAGCATGCGCGCCACGACACCGCTTCGGTGAAGCGAAGGTTGGGGGGCGGACCCGGGCCTGGACCTGGGGCCTGTGGCGCTTCTAGCTTTGATCATGGCCTTGACAGGGCAGCCTGAACAGGAGATGACTCGTGTTTGACTCGTATGTTACAGCGATGTTCGACCTTATTCCACTATTGACGCGTTGTTGAATACATAACGATAGGATTCAGACCGCCCAAGTACCGCTTCCCACATCGCCCGCTCCGTGCCGTTACCAGCAATGTCCTTTCGCGGCAACAAGTCCGCGCTGCCCGTAAAACCATGTTCGGCCTGTGGTCGTCCGATGGTCTGGCGTCGGCGCTGGGCGCGCAGCTGGGACGCCGTCAAATTTTGCTCAGAGGCCTGCCGGCGCAGGAAAGACGGGCGTGGCTGAAATGCGCCACCTGGTGCTCGTGCTGGGCGATCAGCTCGATCTGGCCGCCGCCGGGTTCGACGGCTTCGATCCCGCGCGTGACGCGGTCTGGCTGGCCGAAGTCGCCGAGGAAGCCACGCATGTGTGGTCGAGCAAACCCCGAACGGTGATGTTCCTGGCAGCGATGCGCCACTTTGCGCAGGCGCTGCGCGCCGCTGGCCGGCCCTTGCATTACACGCGTCTGGATGAGCCCGGCAACCAGGGCAGCCTGCAGGCCCAACTGCACGCCGACATCGAACGACTCAGACCGGCGAGTCTGGTGATGACTGCGCCGGGCGACTGGCGTGTGCTGCAGGCGATCCAAGGTGTCGCCAAGGCGAACGGCCTGCCGCTCGACATTCGCGAGGACCGTCACTTCTTCTGCAGCGTGGGCGAGTTCGCCGAGCACGCGCGCGGCCGGAAGTCGCTGCGCATGGAGCACTTCTACCGCGAGATGCGCAAGCGTCATCGGGTGCTGATGCAAGGGAATTCGCCGCAAGGCGCTCAATGGAACTTCGACGAAGACAATCGGCACGCCTTCGACGCAGCGGGACCCGGCGTGGTGCCCCCTCGAGCCGCCTTCGAGCCGGATGCCCTGACGCGAGAGGTGATCGCACTGGTCGAGCAACGATTCGCCGACCACCCGGGCCGGCTGGACAGCTTTGCCTGGCCGGTCACTCGCGAACAGGCACTCGAGGCCCTGCAGCGCTTCATCGCAGACCGCCTGCCCTTGTTCGGTCGCTATCAGGATGCGATGTGGCCCGGCGAGCCCTGGCTGTACCACGCACACCTGTCGGCCGCGCTGAACCTCAAGCTGCTGAACCCGCGCGAGGTGGTCGACGCAGCAGTGGCGGCGTGGCGCGCCGGGGCGGTGCGATTGGCCAGCGTGGAAGGTTTCGTGCGCCAGATTCTCGGCTGGCGGGAGTACGTCCGCGGCATCTACTGGACCCGGATGCCCGACTACGCCGAGCTGAACGCCCTTGACGCCCAGGAGAACCTGCCCGCCTGGTACTGGACCGGCGCGACCGACATGGCCTGTCTGCGCGATGCGTTGGCACAGACGCTGGAGCATGGTTATGCCCACCACATCCAGAGACTGATGGTCACCGGTCTGTTTGCACTCATGTACGGCGTGCAGCCGCGGCAGGTGCATGCCTGGTACCTGGCTGTCTACGTCGATGCGGTCGAATGGGTGGAACTGCCCAACACGCTGGGAATGAGCCAGTACGCCGATGGCGGCCTGATGGCCAGCAAGCCCTACGTCGCCACTGGCCGGTACATCCAGCGCATGAGCCCGCACTGCCGGGGCTGCCGCTACGACCCTGCCCAACGAGTCGGCGAAAGGGCCTGCCCTTTCACCACCTTGTACTGGGACTTTCTGCTGAAACACGAGGCTGCGCTGGCCGGCAACCCGCGCATGGCGTTGCAAGTCAGGAACGTGATCAGGCTGGACGGCAAGCAGAGGCACGCGATTCACGAACGGGCAGGTGCCATCCGTCGCGGCGAGGTGAACTGACCATGGCGGAACCGCTGCAAGATCTGCTGGAAGGCGTCACCGCAGCCTGGGCCGACACCATGCCCCCTTCGCGCAGCGCAGCGCTGTCGCGAATCGACCGCGTGCGGCCCGGCGCCTATGTGCGCACGCGGAATCACCTGGAAGGTGCGGTGACGGGGCTGTCGCCCTACCTGACGCACGGGTTGGTGACGCTGCCCGAGGTGCTGGCAGGCGTGTTGCAACGGGAGTCGCTGGACATCCAGCACAAGCTGGTGTTCGAACTGGGATGGCGAGAGTTCTTTCGTCACGTCTGGGCGCACGCGGGTGATGGCATCCTGCGCTCCTTGCATCCGGGCCCGCGACCTGACGCGGCCTATGACCCGGTCTTGCCCGCCGACATCCGCCAGGGTCGCACCGGCGTGCCGGTCATCGACGAGGCCGTTCGCACGCTCTATGCGACCGGGACACTGCACAACCACGCGCGCATGTGGCTGGCCAGCTACGTGGTGCACCTGCGCCACGTGCATTGGCGCGCCGGTGCCGACTGGCTGGTGGCCCACCTGCTGGACGGTGATCTCGGCAGCAATCATCTCAGCTGGCAATGGGTGGCGGGCACGAACAGCCACAAGCCCTATCTCTTCAACGCCGAGAACGTCGCCCGCTATGCGCCCGCACGCTGGCACAGCCCCGGCTCGGCGGTCGACCTGCCCTACGAAACACTGGATCAGATCGCCCGAAGCCGGCCCGAGGCGGTCCGTCAGCGCTGGTCCAGCATCTCGCCAGCACAGGTTGAGTGCGTCGGCACGACCGAGCCTGCTTTGCGTTCAACGCCGCCCGCCGACCTGGCAGTGCGTGCGCCCGCCGCCGGCAGCGACGACAGGCTCCGCGGTCGGGAAGTCTGGCTGCTGCACCCCTGGGCCATGAGAGCGCCGCCTGCCGATCTGCACGAGAGCGCGGTGGTCATCGGCGTCTATGTGCGTGAGCATCACGAGGCATGGCCTTGGCCGGAAGCGCGATGGCGCTGGGTTGACGCCGCCATGTCGGCCTTGGCCGCAGAGCGCTGGATCGTCGATGCCGATGCCCTTGGCCATGCGCTGGCCGGCGCATCGCGGGTGCGCAGCGCCGACGACCCGCACCTCGCACGCTGGCTGCGCCGCGTGGCTCGCCTGGACCCGGCGCCCGCCCTGTTTCCGCCTGTGCAGCGTCGCTGCGAGAGCTTCTCGCGGTGGTGGTCCAGTGCCACGCGCGGGTTGCACAGCGCCGAGGAGTTGATTTGAGCCCGACCGACCCAAGCGACAAGCTCACGGTCTTGTACGACGGCGGATGTCCGTTGTGCCGCCGAGAGATCGCCCATGCACAAGGACTGTCGAAACGCCAGGGCGACAATGCCCTGTGCTTTGTCGACATCGGTCGAGCTGAGGGCGACGGAGCCTTGGACGCGGAACGAGCCACCTTGCTCGCGCGTTTCCACGTCCAACGTGCCGATGGGTCTCGCCTGCAAGGAGCCGCCGCCTTCCTGGCCATGTGGGCGCGACTCCCCGGCTGGCGTTGGTTGGCCCGCATGGGCCGTCTGCCTGGCGCGTTGACGCTGCTGGAGGCGGCCTACAACGGCTTCCTGCGTGTGCGACCGCAGCTGCAAGCCCTGGCACGTCGTTGGGAGCCCACTGCAGGCCTGTCGATTCACATGGAGCGAGAGCTGCGTTCAGACCATGCCGGCGAGACGGGGGCCGTTCACATCTACCGCGGCATTGCCTGCGTTGCAGCAAGGCGCCGCGACACCGAACTGCTCGGGTTCGCGCAGCGACACGGCGATATCGAGTCCGACCATCTGCGTCTCATCGAGACCTGGCTGCCACTTCAGCGTCGCAGTCGTTTGCTTGGGGCGTGGCGGCTGGCAGGCTGGTTGACCGGTGCACTGCCGGCGCTGGCGGGCAAGCGCGCCGTGTACGCCACTGTAGCCGCGGTCGAAACCTTCGTCGATCGACACTATCAGCAGCAGATCGATCACCTGCAGCACCACGGTGGCCCAGACGATCTGCTGCGTTTGCTGCAACGCTGCCAGGCAGACGAACGCCACCACCGCGACGAGTCGACCGCGCTTCTTGGCACCAGCATGCCGTGGCCTCTGCGCAGCTGGTGCGCACTTGTCGGCGCCGGATCGGCAGCTGCAGTCGTCATGGCCCGTCGCCTCTGAGGATGGACGGTTGACGCCGACCGACAACTGACCCAGGGGTGTCAACGACTTCCGCTTTCACGACTTGCGGCATACCTGGGCTTCATGGCATCGGCAGGCGGGAACGTCCTGCGACGAGCTCAAGGACCTGGGCGGACGGAAGTCGCTGCAGAGGGTGGACCGCTACGCCAAGTTTGCGACCGAGAACCTGTTGTCCGCAGCTTTCCTCGTCGAGAGCGGGGGAGGGCGGGGCGTGACGGAGTTGCCACGTTTTCGTCACGCCTGAAAGACAAAAGGCCCTGCACTCACGTGCAAGGCCTTGTCGACCTGGGCTCGAACCAGGGACCTACGGATTAACAGTCCGGCGCTCTACCGACTGAGCTATCGGGGAACAGAGCCTTGGAGTATAGCCCGGAAAGTGTCGGCCCCGATACGGCGCTGCCTCAGAACGACAGGTCCACCGAGCCGCGCCACGTGCGAGGCGCCAAGGGGAACAGGTAGGAATGGCTGAACTGGTAGGGCGACTCCCGCCACGCTCGCTGGTTGGTGATGTTCTCCACGGCCAGGCGCCAGGTCAGTGGCCTGCCATTGACCTTGTGCGCATAGCGCGCTGCCAGGTCGATGCGGTCCCAGGCGGGGATCTTCAGCGTGTTGTCGGGCAGGACCTCGCGCTCGCCTTCCCGCGTCCAGTAGCCCAGCAGCGTCAGGCCGGGCAGGGCGGACAGGTCGTGCCCCACCTGTCCGCGCACGCTGTAGCGCGGCACGTTGGTCGGCCGCAGGCCGTTGCTTGCAGCGTCGGTGGCACCCACGCGTGTCGCGTCCAGCAACAGGCCGCTCCACTGCGTGGTCCAGGCGCCTTCACGCAAGCCCCAGCTCCCTTCCAGACCGCGGTGGCGTGCGGCACCGTCGATGCGCCGAGTGCACTCGGTCGTGTCGGGTCCCCGGCAGAAGTCCTGGGCCAGCGGGCGCTCCACTTCGAATGCGGTGACGGCCCAGTTCATGCGGCCGTCGTCGTGCTTGACTCCGACCTCGATCTGGCGGCTCTTCAAGGCAGGCAGGGCTTCGCCGCGGTTGACGTAGCGCGAACGGTTCGGCACCACCTCGGTTTCCACGCCCTGGCCCCAGCTCGCATAGGCGATGGTCGACGGGCCCAGGCTGCGCGACAGCGCCAGCCATGGCGTGGTGAACGACTGCCCGTAAGAGGTCTGGCGCGAGCCGTCGGTGCGTATGCTGCTGCGCTCCAGACGCGTGTGGCGCAGGCCCACCCAGGCCTCCCAGCCTGCCCCCAGTCGCAGGTGGTCGCGCAGGTAGGCCTCGGTGCTGCGTTCGTCGCGCTGCGTGTTCTCGTCGGTCAGATCGGGCGCAGCCGGCGTGAAGAGGGTGGCCGCGATGTTGCCGGTACCGCTGTAGTTGAAGGCTTGTCGATTGAAGCGGTCCTTGCCGCGCGTCTGCAGCACCCCTGCGGTCAGGACATGCGTCAGGCCGCCCGTGCGCAGGCTGCCGTCCAGGCGCAGCTCGATGGCATCGACGCGCCTTCGCTCACCCTCGCTGCGGAAGTCGTACAGGTCGAAGCTGCCGTCGGGACAGTAGCGGTCGGCGTAGTAGATGTCGGCAACGGCGTCGTAGCAGCCAAAGGGAAAGGCCACGCGGTCGTCGCTGTGCAGTTGCTGAGTGGCGGCGTGCGCACTGGCGCGCCAGTCCACCGACAGGCGCTGCACCCAGCGCAGCGACGCGGTGTCGCCGTCCAATGCAACAGGCAGGCTCCAGGGCTGGTTGTTCAGGCTGGTGCGGGGATCGATGCTGCTGGCGTCCGGCACGCGGTCGCCCAGCAAACTGAAGCCCGGTGTGCTGGGTTGCGAGTGGCGGCTGCGCTCGAACTCGAATTCGATTCGGGCATCCGGCGTGACCTGCCAGTCGCTGGCCAGTGCAAACAGGCTGGCCCGGCCATCGGCGGCCCGTGTCTGCGGGCGCAGCGTGGTCCAGGCGGCGTTGATGCGCAAGCCCAGACGGCCGTCGGTGCCGAAGCGGTCGCCGATGTCCAGCGTGCCGGCCAGTGTGCCGTTCTCGCGCCAGGCCAGGCCGGCCTGTCTCACCGTGCCCGTGGGACGCTTGACCACCAGGTTCACCAGTCCGCCTGGCGCGCTGGTACCGGCCTGGATGCCGCTGGTGCCCTTCAGCACCTCGATGCGGTCCTTGTTGCCCAGCGCCAGCGCCGTCTCGGCATTGATGGGCAGCCCGTCGCGTCGGAAATTGCTGCGGTTGTCCAGAACGAAGCCGCGCACCGTGAAGTAGCTCCAGTAGCCCTCGGTGTTGTAGGCGTCGCTGACGCTGGCGTCCAGGCGGGTAAGGTCCGCCAGGCTGCCGACGCCTGCGTCGGCCAGGGCTTCTGAGCCGAAGACGCTGGCCTGCAGCGGCGAGCGTGCCAGCGGCACGTCGCCGAAGCCACCCACGCCCAGCGGGGCCGTGCCCTTGCCGGTGATGGTGACCACGTTGCCGGTCTGCGCGCCGGCCTGCGTCGCGACCAGGCACAGGGCCGCGGCAGCGAGGGGGATTCGGGATCGTCGGAATTGCATTGCCATCCTGTGTTGCAGTTGATGGCAGGTCGGCGCGTCGAAGGGACAGGCCACGAACGTGGCCGTCTGGAGACTGCTTCCCTGCGCGAGGATTACCTCAATCAGGTTCAAAGGGACTTTCTCAGTCGGCGCCCTGTGACAGGCGACAACACCCCTAGCGAAGTGCCACGCGTTTGACGCGCAGCGGACCAGATTATGACGCGCTCACGGAGCCCACGGCGCCAGCAGGGCGCGAAGCCTCTGCGGCAGCGAGGTGCATGAGCGACACAGCCCGCGTTGTGCGGGCTGTGGGTGATGGCGCGGGGGGCGTCAGTCGAAGACCGGTGACTCGACGCCCAGCACCTTGTGCAGCTTGGGGCTGGTGGTGGTGTACTGCAGCAGCACACGCTTGTCGGGGAACACGATGGGCGACGCGCCGAAGGCGGCCAGCGCCGCTTCGTGGAAGCCCGACAGGATCAGCTTCTTCTTGCCGGGATAGGTGTTGATGTCGCCCACGGCGAAGATGCCGGGTATCGAGGTCTGGAATTTTTCGGTGTCGACGACGATCTGCTTGCGGTCGATGTTCAGCCCCCATTCGGCGATGGGGCCCAGCTTGGGACTAAGTCCGAAGAAGACCAGCAGCATGTCCACCGGCACCACCCGCGTCACGGCGTCAGGCCCCGTCACCTTCAGCTGGGTCAGGCGGCCGTCGCTCTCTTCGAATCCGGTCACCTGGCCGACGATGAACTGCATTTCGTAGGCATCGCACAGCGCCTTCATCTTGGCCACGTTGGCCGGCGCGGCACGGAAGCCGTCGCGGCGATGGATCAGGATGACGCTTTCCGCCTTGTGCGGGCCTTCCTGCACGAAGTTCATCGTCCAGTCGAGGGCCGAGTCGCCGCCACCGATGACGACGAGGTTCCTGCCGCTGAACTGCGCCGGGTTCCGCACACGGTAGAAGAGCTGCGTGTCCTCGAACTTCTCGATGCCGTCGACCTTCAGCGTGCGCGGCTGAAACGAGCCGACGCCACCGGCGATGAAGATCGTCTTGGTCAGGAAGCGCGTGCCCTTGGACGTCTCGACGTAGAAGCGGCCGTCGTCCTGCTTCTGCACCACGCTGACTTCCTGGCCGAAGTGGA
>LNFM01008549.1_pt1 | contig 15393 bp, 10 predicted proteins | sample 596031 | NCBI WGS metagenome assembly LNFM01 (sample SAMN04254537, study PRJNA301005) | activated carbon metagenome | isolation source: dual media filters at the Ann Arbor, Michigan drinking water treatment plant | place: USA: Ann Arbor | reverse complement strand
ACGATCGGTAGTGTTACGCCGCCCGACCGGGCTCCGTTCGAAGGAATGATCGTCGCCAGCGTCACATCGCTCAGCGCCAGCGCGTAGGTGACTCCCAGCGAGGTCGCCCCGAAGGCCCGCACGAAGATCAGAGCGATCCGCCGCGCCAGCCCTGTATTCAGCAGCGAACGCGAGATGAAAAAGGCCGCCATCACCAGCCACACCGTCGAATCGGAGTAGCCCTCCAAGGCGCTCTTGATGCTCAGCCCGCCCACGACCGCCGAGGCCGTCACCCCAATCAACACCACCGCGCCGCCTGGCAGCGGCTGCAGGATCAACCCGCTCACCGTCGCGACGAAAACGGCGAACAGACGCCAGTCGGATTCCTTAATGCCGGTGGGCGGCGGCCACAGGTAAGTGATCCCGAGATAGATCGCGAGCAGGGCCAGGGTGCGCAGCAGCTTGGAAGTCACAAGTTTCGCCATTGTAACCCGTACGGGTAAGGTACTTGGAATTGCAACAGCCCTAGGATTTCTCCGGCGACTCCCCCGGATCTTTGGATGCCAGACTGGAGGGGAACCCTTCCCCATGCGCATCATCAATCTTCTGTTCGCTATGTTCAGTGGTACGGCCCTATGGGCGGCGCCCTCGTATCAAATTTTTGGCCTTGGCAATCTGGGTGGCCCGGCCACGGCCTATGCCATTAGCAACAATGGCGTTGTGGTTGGCACGAGCGCCAACGTCCAGGGCGATTATCGTGGGTTCGTTTGGAATGGCGGGTCGCTGATCGAACTGGCCGGGTTGCCGGGCTCCACCCAGCAGTACGCCAGCGGCGTCAATAACGCGGGAACGATTGCCGGCTCCGCAAACGGCGCCGCGGTTCAATGGCGAAACGGTGTGCCCGAGACGATTGGCCAAGGCGAAAGCAACGCCATGGCGATTAACGAGTCGGGCCAGGTAGCGGGCATGCAGAATGGGCAGGCGTTCCGCACGGCCGGGGGTCAAGTGCAGTTCCTGGGTACGCTCGCCGGTGGCAACTGGGCCTCGGCCTACGGCATCAACACCGCAGGGGAAGTGGCCGGGTACGGCGATACCGCCTCCGGAAATATGATTGGCTTCGTTTCGTCAGGTGGCAGACTGACCCCCATCGGAACGCTGGGCGGCAGCTCGAGCTACGCGATGGCGCTGAACGACGCCGGGCAGGTGGTGGGGCACGCGGCGCGGGCGAACGGACACTTGGAGGCCTTCCTTTATTTGAACGGTTCCATGACCGGGCTCGGCACGCTGGGCGGCATGAGCAGCTACGCCTACGGGATTAATCGGGGCGGGGCGGTGGTCGGTTCGTCCTCGGTGGCCGGCAACGCCAACATGGCTGCGTTTCTTTACTCGAACGGCCAGATGCGCAATCTGAACGACTTGGTGGCACCGAACTCCGGCTGGGAGATCACGGGCGCTTACGGCATCAACGATAACGGCCAGATTGTCGGCACCGGCCTGTACAACGGCGAGCAGATGGCCGTTCTGTTGAACCCCATCGCTCAGCCTCCGCTCCTCTCCGGCTTCGAGCCCGCCGCAGTAGCCAACGTTCCGGAACCCGGCACGGTCGGCCTGCTGGTGGCAGGCCTGACGTGCATCGCTTTTGGCCGCTGGCGGCGGAATCAGGAATAGAGCTTCGTAATCAGGTTCCCGCCGAAGTCCGTGAGCTTTTCGTTGCGCCCGTTATGCAGGTAGAAGAGCTTGTGCTGGTCGAGACCCATCATGTGCAGCATGGTCGCGTGGAAGTCGCGCATATGATAGCGCTCGCCCACGCCGCGCAGACCGAGCTCATCCGTTTCGCCCACCACCGTCCCGCCCTTCGCGCCGCCGCCGGCAAACCACATGGTGTAGCCGTGGGGATTGTGGTCGCGACCGTTGCCGCTTTCCGACATCGGGAGCCGTCCGAACTCGGAGCCCCAAATCACGAGCGTATCGTCGAGCAGGCCCCGCGCTTTCAGATCCTGCAGCAGCGCCGCGATGGGTTGATCGGTGAGGCCAGCCATCTTCTCGTGATTAGAAACCAGATTCGAATGCGCGTCCCATTGGATGCTCACCGGGCCGCCGCCCGAGTACACCTGCACGAACCGTACGCCGCGTTCGACGAGACGCCGGGCGAGCAGCAGCCGGGTGCCGAAGTCGCGCGTCTGCGGCTTGTCGATGCCATACAGCTTCCGCGTCTCCTCGGACTCCTTCATGATGTCGACCGCCTCCGGGGCAGCGCTCTGCATCTTGAACGCCAGCTCGTAGCTCGCGATGCGGGCGGCCATTTCGGAGTCCTCGGGCTGCGTATCGAGGTCGTTCATCTTCTGCAGCAGGTCCAGCGTCGATCGCTGCCGCTGCGCGGTGACATCGCCCGGGTTCTTCAGATGCAGGATGGGCGAGGGGCCACTGCGCAACAGAGTGCCCTGATAGACAGCGGGCAGGAAGCCGGAGCCCCAGCACGGGGTGCCGCCCTCAGGCGTGCCTTCCGGCTGCGGCATGGCCACGTAGGCAGGCAGGTTATCGGCCGGGCTGCCGAGGCCGTAGGTGACCCAGGAGCCCATCGACGGATAACCCGTCAGGACGCGGCCAGTGTGCACCTGGTACATCGCCGGTGCGTGGACGACACTCTCGGTGTAGAAGCTGCGCACGAAGCAGATGTCGTCGACGTGCCGGGCCACGTTCTGATAGAGCGTCGACACCGGCAAGCCGCTCTGGCCGTGCCGGCTGAACTTCCACGGCGAGGGCAGCAGGGGCGTATCTCCGGTCGTGAACTGGCTGGTGATCTTGCCATAGCTTTCGGGCAGATTCTGCCCGGCGTACTTTTCGAGCGCCGGCTTGGGATCGAACATGTCGATCGAGCTCGGCGCGCCGACCATGAACAGGAAGATCACCGCCTTGGCCTTCGGCTCAAAGTGCGGCGTCTTGGCGGCAAGCGGATTCGTACGGGCTTGGGCGAGCAGATCGCGCTGCAGCAGCCATTCGGCTGCCACGGCGCCGACGCCATGGCGAAGGATGTTTCTACGGGATATAGACGAATTCATGGCGGTTCAAGAGAGCACGGGCAAAGTCGACCAGAGGCATTTTCTGACGATTGAGGTAGTCCAGAGCAAGCTGCATTTCGGCAGGCTTCGGAGCCCGTTGCAGCGCCAGTTCGTAGGCGCGGCGCACCTGGCATTGCGGCGAAGAGCAGCCGGGCTTCAGCCGTTCGGCGAAGGCCTGCGCCTGTTCAAAGGCAAAGTCTGAGTTCATCAGAGTCAGCGCCTGCAGCGCATGGGTGGAGTTGGCGCGGACCGGGCAGGAGCTGACGGCGTCCGGCTGGTCGAAGTTATTCAGGATCGGCAGGCGCACCGTGCGCTTGTTTAGCAGATACAAGCTGCGCCGGTTGTGTTCGCGCTTATCGGGCAGCACGGGCCACAAGTTATCCGGCTCCGCCTCAGTGAAGATGATGTCGTAGATCTCCTGCTCAATCGGCATCTTCACCGGCACTCCGCCCATGCGGGTATTGAGTTGGCCGGTGGCAGCGAGGAGAGAATCGCGGATCGCCTCGCCTTCGAGACGCCGGCGGTTCATCCGCCAGTAGTATTTGTTCTCCCCGTCAATGGCCGCCTTCTTTGCGTCGATGTCGGCGGACTGCCGGTAGGCGGCGGTCGTCACAATCAGCCGGTCCAGGTGTTTGATATTCCAGCCGGACGAGACGAACTCCGCGGCCAGCCAATCGAGCAGTTTGCGGTTCGAAGCCTTGCCGCCCAGAATGCCAAAGTCGTTCGGAGTCGGCACCAGGCCCGAGCCCATCCGCAACTGCCAGATGCGATTGACCATGACGCGGGCGGTGAGCGGATGCTCCGGACGAGCAAGCCAATTCGCGAGCGCCGCACGGCGTCCGTTCGGCCCAACCGGCGCGTCGAGCGCGCCGAGCACGGTGAGGAACCCGGGTTCGACGGGATCGAGCTTATGCCGGTGATCCCCAATTTTGAGGATGTGCGTCACCGGCGCTTTGTCCATGTTGGCGACGGCGTAGGCGGTGCGGAGCGGCTCCGGCTTTTCAAACTCCAACAGGTGCATCTGCTTGCGCAGACCGGCGCGGCGTTCTTTCTCCTTCGGTTCAATCGCGTTCACGACAACGTCCCAGGTCGGGTTGATCTGACTGTTCCCTTCCTTGGCCACCTTCTCCTGCTCCGGCGTCCGCTTCTCTTTGGGGATCGCCATGGCTTCGAGGAACCGCTTTTCGAGCTTGGCCTTCCGCTCTTCCTTGATCCGTTCGCGCACCGGCTTCTCGATGGCCGCAATTTCGTCGGTGATCGGCTTCAGCCGCGCGTTCCAGGCTTTCATGGCAGCTTCGTGGGCGGCCTTCTCTTCGGGTGAGACGATCTCGATGTCCTTCAACTCGGTGGCCGCAAAGACGGCCTGCAAGCGGTAGTAGTCGGCCTGCAGAATGGGGTCGAACTTATGGTTATGGCAGCGGGCGCAGCCGACGGTCATCCCGAGGAAGACGTTTGAGACCCCGAGCGTCATCTCGGTGAGAACCTCCTGACGGTTCATCTCCTCGTCCTGATTGCCGCCGACTAAGTGGATCGGCCCCGCGCGATGAAAGCCCGTGGCGATCAAGGCCTGGCGATCGCCGGGGTAGAGTTCGTCGCCGGCAATCTGCTCTTTCAGGAAGCGGTCATAGGGCTTATTCGCATTGAAGCTATCGACGACATAGTCTCGGTATCGCCACGCATGCGGGCGTTCGGCGTCGAGCTCATAGCCGTTCGTATCGGCATAGCGAACGATATCGAGCCAGCGGAGGGCCCAGCGTTCGCCATAGGCGGGCGAAGCAATCAGGCGGTCGACTAGACTCTCGTACGCCTTCGGGGACTTGTCGGCGACGAAGCGCTGCACTTCGGCGGCGGTGGGAGGCAGGCCCGTCAAGTCCAGGCTGACGCGGCGGGCGAGGCGAGCCTTATCGAGAGGCGGCGAAGGCGTCAGCCCCTTGGCTTGCAGCTGTTCGAGCAGGAAGGCGTCAATCGGGTTCGGACTGAGTTTCGGAGCCTCCGGGCGCACGACCGGTTGGAACGCCCAGTAGGATCGGCGGCCGCCAATCCAGGCATCGTCCTTCGGGTTGATCGACGCGGCAATCAGCGAAATCGCCGCGACGGCGAGCAGAACCGGCTTCCACATAGAGCCATTATATGGCGATATGATATCGCCAGCCGCGCTCTGTTAAGACCACGTTACGGAGCGCCAGGGAGAAACTTGAAATGATACGTCTTGCCATCATATGCCTCGGCCTCGTGGCCGCGGCTTGGGCACAAACCAGTTCGTCAGTCACCGGCACCATCACCGATAAATCCTCTGCGGCAGTAGGTGGCGCCAAGGTTGCGGCACAGAACCTCGATACCTCCGCTACCCGCGAGGTGGAATCTGATTCGAACGGCTTCTTCACCATTCCACTGCTGCCTCCGGGACGGTACAAGATTACCGCCACCAAGACCGGATTCCGCCAAGCGTTTCAGGATGTGACACTCGAAGTGAACCAAACCGCCCGTTTCGACATTGCGCTCGAAGTCGGCACGGTAACCGAAACCGTCGAGGTGAAGGCCTCGACCCCCTTGATTGAAAGCGATTCCTCGTCGATCGGCCAAGTGGTCGAGCAGCGGCAGGTCGCCGAATTGCCGCTGAATGGCCGCAACTTTGTGCAACTCGCCACGCTTGGACCGGGCGTGACCGGCGTCGGCTTCGGCAGCCGCTCCACCATCATGAGCGGATCCCGTCCGGACGACCTCCGCCCGGGCAGCGAAATCTTCGCTAACGGCAACCGCGAAGGTTCGAACAACTTCCTCTGGGATGGCATCGACAACAACGAACGCCTGACGCTTTCCATTGTCCTGCGCCCCTCCGTCGAAGCGGTTCGCGAGTTCAAAATCCAGACGAGCCTCTTCACCGCCGACCAGGGCCGCAACTCCGGCGCCACGGTGAACGTCATCACCAAATCGGGTTCAAACGAATTCCACGGCAGCGCGTATAATTTCCTGCGCAACGAAAAGTTTGATGCGCGGAACTTCTTCAGCGCGATCCGCCCGACGCTGCGGCAGAACCAGTTCGGCGCCAGCCTTGGCGGCCCGATCATCAAGAACAAGCTCTTCTTCTTCGGCAACTACGAAGGCTTCCGCCGCAACCTGCAGCGCACCTTCGTCAACAGCGTGCCGACCGCCGAAACCCGCGTCGGCAACTTCGCCGCGGTCCGGGACATCTTCGATCCGAACACGCTGCGGGCCGCCCCCGGGACCGCAACGGGCTTTACCCGCGATCCCTTCCCCAACCGGCAGATTCCGCTCAACCGCTTTGACCCTGTCATGTCCAAGCTCGTGAACGCCTATCCACTGCCGCAGCGGGCGGGCCTCGTGAACAACCATGTGACGAACCCCGGCGACAAGCAGGTCTGGGACCAGGGCGACCTGCGCGTCGACTGGAACTGGAACGATCGCAACACCGTCTTCGGCCGCTTCTCGCGGCAGGACACGACCACCACGCGCCCGTCCACCTTCGCCCCGGTCACCTTGGCAGGCATCAGCGACCCGGTGAGCCTGGGCAATGAAGACACCTTCGCCGGGGACTCGGCGCTGAAGGCTTACCACTCCGTGCTGAGCTGGGTGCGGACCATCACCCCGACCTTCGTCATGGAAGCGCGCATGGGCTTCAACCGCTTCGCGTTGAACTTCGTGCAGGAAGGCGCCGCCCCCGGCGCGCAACTCGGCGAAAAGCTGGGCGTGCGCGGTTCGAACCAGGGCCCGAACTCGGATGGCATCCCGATCTTCAGCCCCGCCGGCTACACCGGCATCGGCCAGACGCGGTCGCTGCCCATCATCCGCATTGAGAACACCTACCACCCCGGCGTGAACTTCACCAACCTCCGCGGCCGCCACACGCTGAAGTACGGAGTGGACTTCCGCCGCCGGCAGTTGACGCAGTATCAAACCAACCGGGGCAACGGCCGCTTTAACTTCGGCCGCACCTTCACCGACAACCCGAACAACGCCGGCGCCACCGGCGACGCCATGGCCGCTCTCATCCTCGGCACCCCCAGCACGATTGAACAGGACTTCACCCTGATTGCCCCCGGCATCCGTCTGTGGGAGTCCAACTTCTTTGTGCAGGACGACTGGAAGGTTAACGACCGGCTGACCTTGAACTTCGGCGTTCGCTACGAGTACGACACCCCGACCTCGGAAGTGACCAACCGTTGGACCAACTATGACGTCCGCAATGCCCGGCTACTCATCGCCGGCTTCAACACGGATGAGCGGACGGGCGTCCAGCCGGACCGGAACAATTTTGCTCCGCGCTTCGGCTTTGCTTACCGCGTGAAGAACGGCACCGTCATCCGTGGCGGCTACGGCATCTTCTTCAACCCGGTGGGCAGCGAAAGCGTCGTCATGCGGCGCCACCGGCAGTTGCCGTTCGGCCCCATCAACGTGGTCGACATCAATCAGTTCGTGGCCAATCCGCGGCGCGTCTCCGACGGTCTGCCGCCCATCCCGAGCCTGAACTTCGATGCCGCCGTGGCGAACCCGGTGGGTAGCTTCCTGGGCGTCGACCCGAACCTCCGTTCGGGCTACGCCCAGCAGTACAACCTGCAGGTGCAGCAACAGTTGCCATGGGACCTGGTCTTCAAGATCGGCTACGTGGGCAACCTGGGCCGCCGCCTCGATACGGTGTACAACTTCAACCAGCCGGATCCGGGACCGGGTGCTCCGGCTCCGCGCCGTCCGCTGTTCTCGCGCGCCCCTGGCGTGATCAACGTGGACTTCAACGTGTCGGACGGCTTGTCGTCCTACCACTCGCTGCAATCCACCGTCGAACGCCGCTTCAACAATGGCCTCGGCTTCCTGGCGGCCTACACCTGGGCGCACTCCATTGACAACGTCCCGAACCAGTTCGGTGGCGGCGACAACGGGCCGATTCCTCAGGACATCCGCTTCCGCAGCCTGGACCGCGGCACCTCCGGCTTTGACATCAAGCACCGGTTTGTCTACAGCACCAACTACGAACTGCCTTTCGGCAAGGGCCGGAAGTTCAGTTCGGGGAACAACGTCGTCGACAACATCCTCGGCGGCTGGGATACCAACCTGATCGTGCAGATCCAGTCCGGCTTGCCGTTTACGCCGACGTTGGCCGCTTCGGTGGCGAATGCGGGCGGCAGCCGTCCGGATCGTTACAAGGACGGTAAGCTCGACAATCCGACCATTGCCCGCTGGTTTGATACCTCCTTCGGCACCGCAGCCAGCGGCGCTGCGTGGGGCACGCCAACGGTGTTCACTTATGGCAACGGTGGCCGCAACGTGATGCGCGGACCGGGCCGGGAGAACGTGGACTTCTCGCTGTTTAAGAACTTCATGCTGACCGAACGGTTCAAGCTCCAGTTCCGCGCCGAGATGTTCAACCTGTTCAACCACACCCAGTTCGATATTCCCAATGCCAGCATCGGGAATCCGAACGCCGGCATCATCACCAACATTGTCGGCACCCCGCGTCAGATGCAGTTTGCGCTGCGGCTGACCTTCTAAGGAGAAACTCCGGCATGACGGCCCGACGAAACAAAGCCAAGGAATCCTTGGGGGAGTTTGCCCGCCGGGTCGTCCGCCGGAACCTCCGGCACTTCTCACAGGAAGAGAAGGCCGTGCTTCGGGATAAGGATCCCGAGCCGCTGCACCAGATGCGCGTCGGCATGCGGCGCATGCGGGCAGCCATCGAAACGTTCGGATTCGCGATCCGATTACCAAACGAAGCCAATGACCAGGCGATCAGCAAGATCAGCCGCCGCCTCGGAGAGGTGCGCGATCTCGACGTCCTGCTCGCCAAGTTAGGCCAGCTCGAAGGGCTGGACCCGCAGATTCTCCGCACGCTCGCCGCCCGGCGCGAGGAGCATTTCGAAGGCCTGCGCCAAACCCTGCGCGGACGCCGCTACACCGACCTCACAAATTCGTTGGGCGCATGGACAAAACGTCCAGTATTCCGGACAGCCGCCGAGCTGCCGCTCCGTCCCGCCCTGCCCGATCTGCTGCTGCCCCTGGGCTGCCGCCTGTTCCTGCACGCCGGCTGGGAAGCCGAGTCCGGCGAGATTCTGCATGACCTGCGCAAGCGCGTCAAAGCGATCCGCTACCAGACCGAGTTCTTCGCCGATCACTATGGCCCGGAGCTGACGGCCTGGATCGGCGATTTGAAGACAATGCAGGACGAGCTCGGCGGACTGCAGGATCGCGTCGTGCTGCGCGAAGCCGTCGGCGAGGTTGGGCCGAGCCTCGCCAAACTACTGCGGGCCGAAGAGAAGGCGTTCGCTGCGTGGTGGCCGCCCGTGCGCGAGCGCTACCGGGACCCGGCGTTTCGCCAATCGGTGCGGGAGATGTTAGCTCGTCCGCGTTAGCGGCACTTCGTTGGTCTCGTGAAAGCGGACGTCGGGGTAGTCGCGCGAGATATTCTGCAACTCCCATTTCGTGGTGAAGAGGCAGACCAGTTGATCGAACTGATCGCGGAAGCGGACAACACCGGAGCTGGGCCAGCGGACTTTCGCGAGCGCTTCGGGAGTGCCACGAGGCCACCGGGCGCAGACGTAGGGTAGGGAGTCTAGCGTCGCTTGGACGCCGTACTCCTGCGCGAGGCGAGACTCGACCACGTCAAACTGCAGGCGGCCGACCGCGCCGAGGACAGGTTCGCGGCGGACGCCGTCGGGATCGTAATAGACCTGCACGACGCCTTCTTCGGCCATTTGGGTGATGCCCTTGCGGAACTGCTTCGTGCGGCTCATGTCCGAGTTGCGGAGGACGCCGAAGAATTCAGGCTGGAAGCTGGGGATGCGTTCGAACTCGATTTCGGGGTTGGTGCTGAGCGTATCGCCGATGATGAACATGCCCGGGTTGACGACGCCGACGACGTCGCCGGCGAAGGCCATATCGAGGCCTTGGCGGTCGCGGGCGAAGAGCCGGTGGGGACGGGTCATGCGGAACTTCTTGCCCTGCCGCGGATGGTGCACGAGCATGTCCCGATCGAAGCGGCCGGAGCAGATGCGGAGGAAGGCCATGCTGTCGCGATGCATGGGGTCCATGTTGCCTTGGATCTTGAAGACGAAGGCGGAGAAGTCGGGGGAGTCGGCTTCGATTAAGCCGTCCTTGCTGAGGCGCGGCAGAGGCGAGGGCGCGAGATGGGTAAGCGCTTCAAGGAAGCAGTCGACGCCGAAGTTGTTCAGAGCGCTGCCGAAGAAGACAGGGGTTTGGAGGCCGAGGAGGAAACGTTCGCGGTCAAAGGGCGGGATGGCAACTTCGAGCAAGGCGGAAGCGTCGGCGAGTTGGGTGGCGTTGTCTTCGCCGACCGTGGGGGCGAAACGGGGGTCGTCGATGGACATCTCTTCCGTTTCGGAGCGGACCTGACCGCCGAGGGTGCGCTGGTAGCGGAGGAGTTGGCGGGTCTTGAGATCGACGACTCCCTGGAAGCGGTTGCCGTAGCCGACGGGCCAGTTGAAGGGAACGGCGACCATGCCGAGGACGCGCTCGATCTCATCGAGCAGCTCCATGGGATCGAGGCCGGGCTGGTCCATCTTGTTGATGAAGGTGAGCACCGGGATGCGGCGCATGCGGCAGACGTCGAAGAGCTTGCGGGTTTGGGGCTCGATACCTTTCGCGCCATCAAGCACCATGACGGCGCTATCGACGGCGGTGAGGGTGCGGTAGGTGTCTTCGCTGAAGTCCTGGTGGCCCGGAGTGTCGAGGAGGTTGAAGAGGCAGCCGCCGTGTTCGAACTGAAGGGCGGTGGAGGTGATGGAGATGCCGCGCGCCTGTTCCATGGCCATCCAGTCGGAGGTGGCATGGCCGCGGTTCTTCTTCGGCCGGACGGATCCGGCGGTTTCGACCTCTCCGGCGTAGAGCAGGAGCTTTTCGGTCAGCGTCGTTTTGCCGGCGTCGGGATGCGAAATGATGGCGAAGGTGCGGCGGCGGCGAATCTCTTCGCGCATCTCGCGAAGGCTGGGATCGGGGGGAGGAGTCAATTTAGGTTAGTAGAGTAACTTCCTAGTGTCCCAGAGCGGCGGAACGGCTGTCAAAGTTAGAGCCGGCGGAGGGTCGGGGCTGGTTTGGGAGGCAAGAGCGCTCGGGCGGCGGCTTGGGCGGTTCGGAAGGCTTCGCGGTCGAGGGTGGCTTGGCTGACCAGGGCGGCGGCGAAGCGGTCGGCTTCGGCTTCGGCGAGGCGAGGGCGGAAGGTTGGGGGGACGTTGGCGTGCGGATCCAGGATGACGATGGTGGGCCCGCGATCGCTCGAGATCATGAAGGGGGCGGCGGCGTGGCCGAGAGCGTGGGCGATGGTGGTGGCGAGTTCGGCTTCGCTGTTGGCTTGGAGGAGGAGAGAGACGGGGAGGAAGAGGGGGCCGCCGGGGAGGGCGGTGGGGCGGGAGGAATCGGCGTGGACGAGTTCGACGGAGGTATTCGCTTTCAGCCGAAGGAGGAGGTTGGTGGCGTAGGCGGTGAGGGCGGGGTCGTCGACGCGCCGAGTTTGGCGGCGGATTTCGGTGGCCATATGTTGGCCTAAGAGTCGAGACTTGTCGATGGACTGGGCGAGTAAGGGGAGGGTACAGAGGACGGTCAGCAGGTGTTTCATGAGTTACTCCTGACGGACGTTATGATTTGAGTATGCGCCTGTTGGTGGTGTTGTTGTTGGGGACGGCGGGGTTGGGGTGGGGGACCACTTGCGGGCCGCAGGTCTTCGGTCCACTTTGTCAGCAGGTACCAGAGAACGCAATCCTGTTTTTCGGGACTATGGTGGAGAAAGCGCCTCCGATGCAAGGTCACTGGTCGCGGTTCGCCGTGAAGGAGATCTTTCAAGGTCTGCCGCCGGGAACCACCGAGGTACTCGTCTTTCCAGGCGGCTTGGGCGAATTTAGGTTGGGTGGGTCGTATCTCTTAACGGCGGATCACTGGAAGACCTACTCTTGGCATTCCCGGACCTGGGACAGGTTGAAATGGTGGTGGGAGTTCGAGCGGCATTGGCCGCCGCTCATTCGTCTCCAGACATGGTCTTGTGCCTACCTGAGGGAACATTTCCGTGTTCCTCAGGAGGACTGGGCCTATGCGCGCGAGTTGCGAGACGGGAAACCGCGTCGACGGATCTACGGCACAGTCTCGTTAGGCGGTGCACTTTGGCGAGGCGGAACAGGATTGCCTCCCCTGGCGGGCGCGATGGTTGGCATTCATGGACCGACAAGGAGCTGGTCTGTTGCAGCCGACGAGAATGGGCAATACTCGGTCGAAGGTGTGGATCCCGGTAAGTATTGGCTTGAGGCCGAAGCGCCAGGGTACAGCAGCAAAGGCGAAACACTGGAATTCGAGCTCAACCCTCGAGGTTGTCGATTTGCTCCTCTGGCCATGACCGCCGCGGGAACCTTAGCGGGCCGGGTGGTACAACCTGATGGATCGCCAGCCAAACGAGCTTCGGTATGGTATCGATTCGCTGATCCCAAGTGGCGGGGGCAGATCGAAGAGAGCTCCACGACCACAAACGAACGGGGTGAATTCTCGTGGAATGATGTTCCACCGGGGGAATTCGTGGTCGAGGTACGGGCCTTCGGAAGCGATGATCCGTACACAACGATGCGCCTAAAGCTGGGCCTCAATGAAGTACGGCAGGGGATCGTGTTCCGGCTGGCGCCGACCCCACCGAAGCGCGTCGTGACGGTCCGCGTCTCTTGGCCGGACGGGCGGCCGGCGCAAGGGATCGCCGTGTTTGGCGAATCGGGGGAGGTCAGGTCGGAACGCCTCATCACAGGGGCGGATGGCATTGCCAAGCTGCCGGTGTTCGCGGGACGACGCTATTCGGTCTTCGCCTCCGTCCCGGTGGACGGCAAATGGACCGGCGCGGGTCGAGGCGCAAACGGACTCCGTGGATCTGGTGATCGTGAAGGCACCCGCCCAATCTCGTTAGGATAGTTAGACCGCATCCCTGTGCCTGCCACTATCCTCGCCTGCGACGACAATCCCGATATTCTTGTGGCCCTGAGCTTGCTGCTGCGCGGCGCGGGGCATCAGGTGAAGACCGTCGATTCGCCGGCCGCGGCGCGGGAGGCCGTCGCCGCGCGGGCCTTCGACCTCATCCTGACCGATATGAACTTCACGCGGGATACGACCTCCGGCGAGGAGGGCCTCGCGCTGATCGCTGAGCTACGCGGCGGCGCGCCGGTGATCGCCATGACCGCCTGGGGCGACATCGAACTGGCCGTCCAAGCCATGCAACGAGGCGCGGTCGACTTCCTCACCAAGCCGTTTGACAACCGGCATCTGCTCGAAAAGATCGAGGCGCATGTGCAGCGGAAACGCGCTCGCGAGGCGGAACTCGAACTGGCCCGGAAGGTGCAGCAGCGGCTGCTCGCGACGCCGCCGGCCATGGCTGGGGTCGAGATCGCCGTTCGCTTTGAACCCGCCAATGAAGTCGGCGGCGACTACTATGACTTCTTCCCGCTCGGCGAAGGGCGGCTCGCCTTTGTATTGGCCGACGTTTCGGGCAAAGGCATTCCGGCCGCGCTGATGATGGCCAACCTGCAGGCGCTCTTCCGCGCCGGCGACCATAGTCAGCCGCAGGTGCTGCTCGCGCAGATCAACCGGCTCTTTCACGCCGCCACCAACGACACCTGCTACGCGACCTTGTTCTACGCCATCTGGGACCGCCGGGACGCCACGCTGCTCTACGCCAATTGCGGGCACCCGGCCGGCGAACTCGACGAGCAGATGCTCGATTCGAACAACACCGTGATCGGAATGTTCGACCGGCTCTCGATTCAGATGGACGCCGTCTCGACGAAGGGGCGAAACAAATTGCTGGTGTACTCGGATGGGTTCACCGATGAAGGGGACGACGTGACCGTGCTGACCTTCACGTTTAAGGAAACAGACTAATGCATCGTATTCAAGGGATTCGGGCGATTCCGCTCTACGGAAAAGCCTATGTGGATTGGCCGTCGCGCTTCTCGGATTTGGAGCAGACGCGGACGCTGGTGGAGGTGGTGACCGACACCGGACTCACGGCGCTGGGCAGCGTCTATACGTCGGCCGGCTTGGTGCAGGCGGCGCTGGACCTGCTGCGGCCGCTGTACGAAGGGGCATCCGCCATCGACCCGGCGGCAACGACCGAGATGTTGCACCAGAACACCTTTTGGCAGGGGCGCGGGGGGAGCGTGACGCACGCGATCTCCGGGATCGACATGGCGCTGTGGGACCTGCTCGGCCAAGTAACCGGGCAGCCGATTCACCGATTGCTCGGCGGAAAGCTGCGGAGCCGCGTGAAGCCGTATGCCTCCATGCTCATGGAAGAGCCGGGGCTGATGCGGGCGAAGCTGGAAGCAGCCTACGCGCGGGGCTTCCGGGCGTTCAAGATCGGCTGGGGTCCGTTTGGGCGGCAGAACGGGCGGGTGGACGAAGCGATTGTGCGAGAGTCGCGCGAGGCCATCGGCGAAGAGTGCGAGTTGATGGTGGACGCGGGCGGCTCCGATGCGCTGTGGCCGCACGGCTATAAGTGGGCGCTGCGGACGTCGGAGATGTTGGCCGAGTATGAGGTCGCCTGGTTTGAAGAGCCGCTACGGCCAGACGATCTCGAAGGCTACATCGAACTGACGCGGCACGGCCGCGTGCCGATTGCGGCGGGCGAAGTGTTGACGCGGCGGCAATCGTTTTTGCCGTGGATTGAACGGCGGGCGGTGGACTACTTGCAGCCGGATGTGACGAAAGTCGGCGGGTTGACCGAGCAGCACCGGATTGGCCAGTACGCGGACGACCATAACATTCTGGTGGTGCCGCACGGGTGGAATACGGGCGTGGGGCTGGCGGCGGATCTGCACTTGACGGCCGCGGCGGGCAATGCGCGGTGGGTGGAGTATCTGACGCCGGAACCCTACTTGGACGAGGTGTTTTTGACGCGACCGGTGATCGACAGTGAGGGCTATATTCAGGTGCCGGAGGGACCGGGCTATGGGTTTGCGTGGAATCCGGACGGCATTGAGAAGCTGTCTCAGGGCGTGAAGTTAACCCGCTAATGGTTGGACTGGATTTCGGGACAACCAATAGCTCCATTGCCGTGCGCGTGGATGGGGTAGTGAAGATGGCGCAGTTCGCGGATAGATCGGAGTCGTACCGGTCCATCCTCTACGCCGAAGCGCGGAAGGCGGCGCGGGCGCAATGGTGGACCGGGCCGGAGGCGATTACGCAGTATCTGGACGCGGACGCCAAGGGGCGGCTGATTCAGTCGTTGAAGTCGTTTCTGGCGAGCCGGAGTTTGCGGTCGACCGAGGTGTTGGGGCGGCACTACACGATTGAAGAGCTGATCGCGATTCTGCTGCGGGACTTGCGCCTTGAGGCCGAGCGCCAGTTTGGCGTTCCGGTGCGCGAG
>LNFM01008548.1_pt1 | contig 15393 bp, 15 predicted proteins | sample 596031 | NCBI WGS metagenome assembly LNFM01 (sample SAMN04254537, study PRJNA301005) | activated carbon metagenome | isolation source: dual media filters at the Ann Arbor, Michigan drinking water treatment plant | place: USA: Ann Arbor | reverse complement strand
AGATTAACTAAATTAATCATAGTGATAGATAAAAGTGCCATTGTCATGAAAATGGCACTTATTATTTGTTACACTGTCATTTAGACATTATTCACAGTTAGAGGAATTCAATTGAGTTATCAAGCATGGTTTAAAGAAATAAAAAACGATTTGCCGGCCAGTATTGTCGTTTTCTTTGTAGCACTTCCACTTTGCTTAGGTATTGCACTTGCCTCGGGCGCGCCGCTTTTCTCAGGTGTGATTGCGGGTATTGTCGGCGGTATTATTGTTGGCATGGCAAGCGGTTCTCAGTTGGGCGTTAGTGGTCCGGCGGCTGGTTTGGCCGTGATTGTATTAACTGCAATTGGCGCACTAGGGTCTTTTGAAACTTTTTTGCTGGCAGTTGTTTTAGCTGGATTAATTCAACTGGCTTTAGGATTTTTTAAGGCTGGATTTATTGCTTATTTTGTACCTTCTTCGGTTATCAAGGGCATGTTAACAGGCATTGGCTTGCTCATTATCTTAAAGCAAATTCCACATGCCTTGGGCTACGATATGGATTTTGAGGGAGATGAATCTTTCGCGCAAGCGGATGGTAGCAATACATTTACTACCTTGATGGATTCATGGAATTTATTAACACCAGGCGCACTAATTATTGCGGGTGTTTCTTTTGCTATCCTAATTTTTTGGGATGTTTATCTCAGCAAAAAAAGTCGAGTATTTGAAATTTTGCAAGGACCAATTGTGGTTGTGTTGGTCGGTATTTTGTTCAATTATCTTTTTCAAACAAATGTACTTAATTTCAGTTTAGCTGAAAATCAAATTGTGAGTTTGCCTGTAGCCAATAACTTAACCGATTTTTTAGGGCAATTTACATTCCCCGATTTTTCACAGTTAAACAATATTGAGGTGTATAAATTAGCCGTTGTGCTTGCCATTATTGCAAGCTTAGAAACGCTACTTTGCGTAGAAGCCACAGACAAACTTGATCCAATGAAACGTGTTACGCCAACTAATCGCGAATTAAAAGCACAAGGTTTAGGTAACTTAATCTCAGGTTTAATCGGTGGTCTGCCAGTCACTCAGGTTATCGTACGTAGTTCTGCCAATATTACTTTTGGCGCAAAAACAAAAATGTCGTCTATTTTGCATGGTGTTTGGCTATTATTAAGCGCGATTACCATTGCGGGTATGCTGAACATGATTCCGTTGGCAAGCTTAGCCGTGATTCTTATTATGGTGGGCTATAAATTGGCTAAGCCAAGCCTGTTTGCAAGTATGTATAAATTAGGCTGGGAGCAGTTTGTACCTTTTATTGCGACCATCATCGGTATTTTGCTCACTGATTTATTGACGGGTATTGCGATTGGTATGGTATTTGGTGTGTTCTTCACCTTGCATCACAGCTATCGTAATTCTCACTATGTTAAAGACTCGACCACAACTTCAGATGGTCGCAAAGTGCATCATCTTGTGTTGGCAGAAGAAGTGTCATTCTTTAACAAAGCTAGTATTTTGCAGGTGCTTGAAGAAATACCACAAGACTCTAAAGTGGTGATTGATTTTAGTAACAGCAAATCAGTTGCTTATGATGTGGCGGAATTTATTCGCGATTATCAACTGCACGCCAAATTAAAAAATATTGAAGTGGAAACCATTGGTTTTGTTCCGCCTGCATCTTAATTAAAAACTTAATTATCAACTTACTTAACCATTTATTTAAAAGACTTTTTTAATTTTTAGAGATAGATAAACTATGTATAAGCACCCTTTATTAAATCGTGACAAAATGACTCCGCAAGAAGCGTTTGATATCTTAATAGACGGCAACGAGCGTTTTATAAATAACGAGACAGAAAAGAAAGATTTAAAAAGCTTGTTAGATCTCACAAGAGATAAGCAGCATCCGTTTACTTCATTTTTAAGCTGCGCAGATTCGCGTGCGCCTGTTGAATTGATATTTGATCAGGCTTTAGGTGATGTTTTTAGCGTTCGCTTAGCGGGTAATATCGCTTCAGATAAAGCGATTGGCTCATTAGAGTACAGCACTAAATATTTAGGTAGCAAGCTGATTGTGGTCATGGGTCATACCGGATGTGGCGCTGTGCAAGCGGCTTGTGATGACTTTAAAGAAGGTCATATTGGCGAGATTGTGAACATGATTAGGCCTTGCTTAAGATTTGAAAAAGAAGAGTTAAACGACAGAAGCTCAAGCAACAAAAGCTTTTTAGATAAAGTGGTTAGCTTGAATGTGAAATATCAGATTGATACGATTATTCGCTGTAGCGATATTATTGATGAGCAAATCACCAACAAACAAATTGGTATCATTGGCGGCGTATTTAACTTTAATACGGGCAGAGTCGACTTTTTAGAAGATACGCTAACTTTTTAAGCGTAATATTAAGTTGTTAGCTTTTAGTTTTTTTAGCCATTTTTAGCGATTAACTAAAGGCTAACGATGACCTTCTTTAGCCATATTGATTGAGTATTTAGGGATTTCTACCACCAAATCGGTATTGCCCACAATTGCCTGACAACTTAGACGCGATTGTGGCTCTAAACCCCAAGCTTTGTCTAATAAATCATCTTCGTTATCTTCTGCAGGGTTTAAGCTTTTATAGCCCTCACGCACTATCACATGGCAAGTAGTGCAAGCGCACACTTGGTCGCAAGCGTGATCCATATCAATATCGTTATCCAGCAAATTCTGGCAAATAGAATCACCTTGTTTTGCCTCAAACGCTGCACCATCTGGGCAAAGCTCTATATGCGGTAATACAATGATTTGTGTCATTTTTTATTTCCTGATTTTAATCTTGTTTTAATCTTGTTTAAATCTTAACTAATTTGATCTTATAAATCTAACTGGGCAACGTCTTTGCCAGTCAATGCGCGACTCACACTGGCATCCATGCGTTTAGCGGCAAATGCTTCTGTTGCCATATTCAAGGCTTCTGTCGCTTGATGAATAGCGTGATGATCTACTCCTTCAATCAATGTCTTTAGCTGACTTAACGCTTCTAAAATGGTCAATTTTTCTGCGGTAGTCAATAAATGACTATCTTGTTGCAAAGCCGCGTCAATCGCCAGAATCAAACCGCTTGCTTCTACTTTTGCCTCTGCCAGCGCACGCGCTTGTTTGTCAGTCTCTGCTGCGCCAAAGCTGCTTTGTAGCATGCTTAATATTTGCTCTTCAGATAAGCCATAGCTAGGCTTCACTACAATATTGGCTTCAATATTAGTCGTCATTTCACGCGCCGATACGCTTAATAAGCCATCCGCATCCACTGTAAATGTCACTCTAATGCGCGCACTACCAGCTACCATTGGCGGTATGCAGCGCAATTCAAATTTGGCTAGTGAGCGGCAATCTGTTACCAACTCACGTTCGCCTTGCAGCACATGAATGCTCATGGCGGTTTGGCCATCTTTAAACGTGGTAAATTCTTGCGCACGCGCAATCGGCAAAGTGCTGTTACGTGGAATCACTTTTTCTACCAATCCGCCCATAGTTTCTAAACCCAGCGAAAGCGGAATTACATCCAATAATAATAAATCGGCATCGCTTTTATTGCCAGCCAGCGTATTGGCTTGTATTGCCGCGCCAAGCGCCACCACTTTATCTGGGTCTAAATTGGTGAGTGGCGTTTGCTTAAAAAAATCCGCTACGGCTAAACGTATCTGCGGCATGCGTGTTGCGCCCCCAACCATGACAATACCTTTGATATCGTCAATGGATAAGGCTGCATCACGTAAGGCTTTTTTGGTTGGGTTAAGCGTTTTAGCTACCAGCGTTTGCGTTAACTCGTTGAATTTTTTAGCACTCAACGTTAAATTAATCACTTCCCCTGTGCTTAAAACACTGGTGATTTGCGCATTGGCATGATCCGTCAGCCATTCTTTGGCTTCACGTGCTTTGGTGAGTAATAATCGTGTGTCGTTTGCATTTAATGGTTCGCAATGCGATTGCTCGGCCAGTCTTTGATCTAAAGCCCAGCAAAAGATACGGCGATCAAAATCATCGCCGCCTAGCGCGCTATCGCCATTGGTGCTTAATACTTCAAATACACCTTTGCTGAGTTTTAGTATGGATACATCGAACGTGCCACCGCCCAAATCGTAAATCACATAAGTGCCTGCCACATTATTATCTAAGCCGTAAGCAACTGCGGCGGCTGTGGGTTCATTCAACAGGCGCAGTACGTTTAAACCAGCTAAGCGCGCCGCATCTTTAGTGGCTTGGCGCTGTGAATCGTCAAAATAAGCCGGCACTGTAATGACTACACCTACCAAATCGCCGCCTAAAGATTTTTCGGCGCGTATTTTAAGGGATTTTAAGATTTCTGCCGAGATTTCTACTGCACTTTTAACGCCAGCGCGGGTTTGAATTTGTACTATTTTTTCGGTTGTAGATGGTTTTTCGCTTGCAGATGCGTTTTCCACAAAATTGTAGGGCTGAGTTGAAACATCGATTTCTGCAAGAGATCGACCCATAAAACGTTTAGCCGAAACAATGGTATTCGCAGGGTCAATCGATTGTGCGGCCTGTGCCTCATAGCCAACTTCAACATTTCCATCTGCCAAATAGCGCACTACGCTTGGCAATAGCGCATGGCCGTCATCATCAATTAATACGCTGCTCATGCCACTACGCACAGTAGCGACTAGTGAGTTGGTGGTGCCTAAATCAATGCCCACTGCCAGCTTATGCTGATGAGGTGCGGCAGATTGACCGGGTTCGGATATTTGTAGAAGTGCCATGTTTAATGTGAAATGTGATTAAAGGTCAGTTTGCTATTAAGCGCCTATTAAACGTCTAGCTGCTCAATGATTTTTCGAATATCGGCGCAGACCTTATCAATAAAAATTAGCTTGCGCGTGGCATCAGTGGCCAATGCCAAATTATTTTTTTCATCAATTAAATCGGTTAAGTCTGCTTGCAAAACACGTGCTTCAAGCTGCATTTCCACCAATAAAGCATCCAATGCGTCAATATTGCGCGCTTGTTTTGCGTCATCGATGGCTTCACGCCATTCCATTTGCTGCATTAAAAAGTCGGCTGGCATGGCTGTATTAGTTTCTGCAATCGCATCCACACCGTGCAGCGCTAATAAATATTGCGCACGATTAGCTGGATTTTTTAAGGCCTGATACGCTTCATTTGCCAAGGTCGCTGTTTGCATAGAGCGCAATTTTTCAGCAGGTGATGCCGTCACAAAGCGGTCAGGGTGGCTGGCAGATTGAATGCTGCGGTAGTTGGTTTCTAATTTGGCAAGGTCTAGATTGAATTGTGGTGTTAAATCAAACAATTCAAAATAGGTATGATTATCCGCAATGCCCGTATTTAAAGCACTCACACTGTAAAGCTTTCACCGCAACCACATTCATCTTTTACGTTCGGGTTATTAAACTTAAAGCCTTCGTTTAAGCCTTCTTTGGTAAAGTCGAGTTCAGTGCCATCAATATAGGCCAAGCTTTTTGGGTCAACAATCACTTTAACGCCATGGCTGTCAAACGCCATGTCTTCTGGCTGCATGTCATCAACAAACTCAAGTGTATAAGCCATGCCAGAGCAGCCTGTGGTTTTAACGCCCAGACGCAAGCCAATACCTTTGCCACGGTTGGCTAAGAATTTTTCAACACGGCTTGCCGCCGCTTCAGTCAAACTAATTGCCATTGCTTAAGCTGCCTCTTTTGCTGCAGTTTGCTTCGCTTTAATATCTGCAACCGCTGCTTTAATCGCATCTTCCGCTAATACTGAGCAATGGATTTTTACCGGTGGCAAGGCCAACTCTTCTGCAATTTCAGAATTCTTGATTGCATAAGCTTCATCAATGGTGCGGCCTTTAAGCCACTCTGTTACCAATGAGCTTGAAGCGATTGCAGAACCGCAACCATAGGTTTTGAATTTAGCATCTTCAATAATGCCGCTATCATTTACCTTAATCATCAACTTCATCACGTCGCCGCAAGCAGGCGCGCCCACCATACCAGTACCCACATTTGGGTCATTCTTATCTAAAGAACCCACATTTCTTGGGTTTTCATAATGATCTAACACTTTATCGCTGTATGCCATGATACGTACTCCTTAATTAAACTTTTTAATGGATTCTGTTAATGCGCTGCCCACTGTACTTTACTGATGTCCACGCCGTCTTTAAACATATCCCAAAGTGGTGATAATTCTCTTAATTTACCCACTTTAGTTTTCAATAATTCAATGGTGTAATCCACATCGGCTTCTGTCGTAAAACGACCAATAGAAAAACGGATTGAGCTATGTGCCAATTCATCGTTACGGCCAATTGCGCGTAATACATAACTTGGCTCTAAGCTGGCAGAGGTACATGCTGAGCCGCTTGAAACCGCAATATCTTTTACCGCCATAATCAGCGATTCACCTTCTACATAGTTAAAACTAATATTTAAATTATGTGGCACGCGATGGTCTAAATCGCCGTTTACATAGGTTTCTTCAATGCTTTGCAAGCCAGCCAATAATTTATCGCGCAATTTGCGAACGCGGGCATTTTCAAATTCCATCTCTTCACGCGCAATTCTAAACGCTTCGCCCATGCCCACAATTTGGTGGGTGGCTAATGTGCCAGAACGCATACCGCGCTCATGACCACCACCGTGCATTTGCGCTTCAATGCGAATACGCGGTTTGCGGCGCACATATAATGCACCAATGCCTTTTGGGCCATAGGTTTTGTGCGCACAAAAACTCATTAAATCCACTGGCAATTTTTCTAAATTGATTTCCACTTTGCCCGTTGCTTGCGCGGCATCCACATGAAAAATCACATTGTTTTCGCGGCAAATATGGCCAATTGCTTCAATATCTTGAATCACACCGATTTCGTTATTGACCATCATCACGCTGGCTAAAACAGTATCTGGCTGAATGGCCGCTTTAAATTTGGATAAATCTACCAAGCCATTTGCTTCTGGCTGTAAATAAGTAGCCGTAAAGCCCACACGCTCTAAATCGCGCACCGCATCAATTACCGCCTTGTGTTCTGTGGCAATCGTAATAATGTGCTTACCTTTAGTCGCAGCATAAAAATTTGCTGCGCCCTTGATGGCTAAGTTGTTTGATTCGGTAGCGCCAGATGTCCACACGATTTCACGTGGGTCGGCACCTACCAATTTTGCAACTTCTTCACGCGCATTTTCAACTGCTTTTTCAGCTGTCCAGCCAAACGGATGGCTGCGTGACGCAGGGTTGCCGTAATGCTCCGTTAAATACGGAATCATCAAGGCGGCCACACGCGGATCCACTGGCGTGGTTGCAGAATAATCTAAATAAATCGGGTCTCTATCCATTTTAATAATGCTTACTTTCTCAATGCTATTTGTTAGGCCGCTACAGCCGTTAAGTTTCTTAATCTTGCTAATTCATTTTCAAGTACTTTCAAAAATTGCTGTACTTGCTCAACTGTATTTTGTAAACCAAAACTCACGCGGATGGCGCCGCGCGCTAAATCTTTATCTACACCCATTGCCAGTAAAACATGACTAGGTTCTGTACTGTCAGATGAGCAAGCTGAACCACTAGCAACCGCAAAACCTTTTCGATCTAGCGCCATCACTAAGGTTTCGCCATCCATATTCTCGAAAGCAAAAAAACTGGTATTCGGAATCCGTTTTTCTTGTTGGCCGAATAATGTAGCGCCCAGCTTAACCAAACCTGTTTCGCACAAATCGCGCAAGCGCTGTGTATGTTGTGCAAAAGCAGATAAATTATTAACAGCAAGCTCACAAGCCAAACCAAAACCGACTATCGCAGCAACATTTTCAGTGCCACTGCGCAAACCTTTTTCTTGCCCGCCGCCATGCAATAAAGGCTGAATATCTAAGCGTTTATCCATCACCAAAGCGCCTGCGCCAAGCGGGCCGCCAATTTTATGGCTGGATATTGTCATTGCGTTCACATTTAAATGAGCAAAATCAATCGCAATTTTGCCTAAACCTTGTACTGCGTCCGTATGCAAAAACGCTTTATGTTGACGACTTAACGCTGCAATTTCAGCTAAATCTTGTATCACGCCTGTTTCGTTGTTCGCCAACATCACCGACACTAAGTTAGTGGGGGCAGCCAGCAAATTATGCAAGTGATGTAAATCTAATTTGCATTGCCCGTCTACACTTACACTGCGCGCTTGCCAACCGCGCGATTGCATGGCAAGGGCAGGGCGCGTTACGCATGGATGTTCCACCGCACTAGTTAAAATTTGGCCATGACACAGATTGCTTGCAATGCCGTGAATCGCAAAATTATTGGCTTCTGTTCCGCTTGCGGTAAACACTATTTGTGACGGATGCGCATTCACCGCATTGGCCACTTGTTCACGTGCGTGCTCAACAGCCGCGCGTGAGGTGCGACCAAAGCTATGGCGACTGGTTGCGTTGCCATGTTGCTCTGTCATGAATGGCAACATCGCTTCTAAGACTTCAGGCCTCAATGCGGTTGTACTGTTATGATCAAAAAAAACTTGGCTCATTTTAAGCGTTAACTTCTTCGCAAGTGTTTTGCGTGCAAGGTTTGGTGTGGCTGGCTTTAGTTTGTAAGCCACGCGGCGAAAAATGTACTTTGCTGCTGATTTGACCATCGGCGCTTAAGTCGCCATTGTTTTGGCGCTGATTTTCAACCATATCTGCCAAAGTTACACCTGATAAATAATCTAAAATTTTATGGTTAAGTGATGCCCATAAATCATGCGTCATACAGCGGCCCGTGTCATGACAATTTTCTTGCCCGCCGCACTGCGTCGCATCAATTAACTCATCCACCGCCGTAATAATATTAGAAACCGAAATTTCTGCGTGTGGCTTCGCGACACGATAACCACCGCCAGGCCCGCGCACGCTGGTGACTAAGCCTTGGCGGCGCAAGCGGCTAAATAACTGTTCTAAATAAGACAGTGAGATTGCTTGGCGCTCGCTAATGCCAGCCAAAGTCACAGGACGACTTTCGCCCAGCTCACTTACTTCGTTTAAAGCAAGGTCTAACATGGCAGTAACAGCAAAACGGCCTTTAGTGGTTAATCTCATAAATAATAATTCGTTTGCTCAGTAATTAACGTAAATTGTATAATAACCTACTAATTTAGTCAATTATTAAGCGATTAAGTTCACTGCTTAATTAGGCAAGGTATTAATGTTTTTTGGATGCAAACGCTTCAGCTAACTCCGCGTCTGCTTTAGTGTCATTAATTTTGGCAAGTTGCGTTTTTAATAGTACTAGCTCGGCATCTTGTTTACTGGCGTGGTCTAGCAAACTATGAATGGCTTTGGTGACAGGGTCGCTATTATCGTCCCCCACCGCATAAGCACTAAAACCGATTTTTTGCGCGGTTTCATCACGCTTTTTGGCTTTTTCTTCTTCTAAAATACGCGCAGGAATGCCCACCGCAGTCGCGTTTTCTGGCACATCTTTTACTACCACGGCATTGCTACCAATTTTGGCGTTTTTACCAATCGTAATCGGGCCAAGCACCTTTGCGCCCGCGCCAATAACCACGCCTTGTTCTAATGTTGGATGGCGTTTACCTTTATTCCAAGATGTGCCACCCAATGTCACACCATGATACAAGGTACAGTCGTCACCAATCACCGCTGTTTCACCAATCACCACACCCATGCCGTGGTCAATAAACACGCGGTTTCCAATGGTGGCGCCTGGATGAATCTCAATGCCTGTTAAAAAGCGGCCAATATGTGAAAAAAATCGCCCAAGCCAATAAAAATGAGCCTGCCATAACCAATGACTAAACCGATGCATAATCAGCGCATGCACGCCTGGGTAAGTAGTCAGAATCTCAAAATGCGTACGTGCCGCAGGATCGCGATCAAATACAATTGAAATATCTTCTTTAAGATGGTTAAACATGCCTAGTATTTTAGAAAAAAATTAAAGCAGTATTATGCCATAAAAGTGAATTGTTGACTGATTTAGTAGGGTTTGATTTTGATTAATTCAATTACCTTTTCAATGATTCTATTGTTTATTTTTAAGTGAACACTTAGTATCGTAGTTTATTGGTTAAAGCAAATAATTTATGATATTTGGGATTTTAGTAGTGTATTCAGAAGACTACTTAACACAGTCTTTAATTGAATTTAATAAGATTTTGAAGCTTACAGCTCGCAAATACAAATTAATTGTTGTGCTTAATAATCACAATCTAGCGGATAAGCTAAACTCGATTGAAATTAGTCATATTGATTTTGAATCTGTTCTTGGTTCAAATCGTTTTCATGAGTTCAGTGGCTGGAGTGAGGGGTTGGATTTTATAAAAGAAAAATATGTTAACTCTTATAGAAAATCTGAATTTATATTCTGCAATGATACTTTTTGCCAACACAGAACCTATACATTTCTTCACCGTTTAATATTTTCTGGTTGTTGCAGTCTGTCATTTGTTTCGAACAGGCCTAAAATTGCGGGAGAAGTGAATTCTTTTGGCAAAGACTTTAAGTTTAATCATTTAACTTTTAATACTTGGGTTTCAAGTTATTTTTTTGCAGTCAATAAACATGCGATGAATCTGCTCAGTTTTGATATTTTGCCAAGCAATCAAGAGGTGAGCGAGTATTTGCTTGGAGGGTATGACGAAAAGTACTTTTTTTCAGATGCTATGGATCTGACCTTAAAAAAGCATTTGCTGCATTGGCTTTTTCATGGAGGCTGGTATAAAAGCCAATCATTGAGCCAAAGTAATGCAGAGGCACTCTACTGCAAAGCTAGGTCAATTATTGCTGAATTCAGCCTAAGCTCAAAAGCGCATGCAAATAAAATAGATTTCCTAGACACCTATTTCTTTATTAAGAAAATAAATAAATTAAGATATAGAATCGGACAGTTTCTCAATTTAACAGTAGCTTAACTAACAGGCTTTCGTTGGAGTTTGCTTCAGTATTGGCATTTAATAGTAGATTGTAGCTACATAATGAAAAAATTTTTAAATCAATATCATAAAAATGTTAATAAAAGTAAACACTTTATTGACGGTAATACACTCCCAAATGATGGACTTCAAAATCCGTGTGTGAAGTTTATTGCATATTACTTACCACAATTCCATCGAATATCTGAAAATGATAAATGGTGGGGCAAAGGATTCACAGAGTGGACTAACGTAACAAAAGCGCTGCCCAGATATCATGGCCACTTGCAACCAAGGCTGCCTGGAGACTTAGGATTTTATGACCTTAGTGAACTAAAATCATTAAAAGAGCAATCTGATTTCATGAGACGTGCTGGCGTATATGGGATTTGTATTCACGATTATTGGTTTGATGGCAGTAAAGTGTTAGATACACCATTAAAACTTATACTTGAAAACAAAGAGATTGATATTAAGTTTTGTCTTAATTGGGCAAACGAGAATTGGACACGAAGATGGGATGGGTATGATGATGATGTTTTATTAAAGCAGAGCTATGGGATTGATAATTGCATTGGATATGCTAAATCTCTCTTACCTGCATTAAAAGACTCGAGATATATAAAAATTGGAGAACGTCCACTAATTATGATTTACAGACCAAGCCTAATTCCAAATGCAAAAGAGGTTTTCGCGAAATGGAGAGATTTTTTTAAAGCGGAGGGAATTGGCGACCCATATTTAGTAATGGCGCAAACTTTTGGAGACTGTGATCCAAGAAGATATGGATTAGACGCTGCTGCTGGTTTCCCTCCTCATAATGGAGGTTTTGATTTGAAGAATCAAAGAAATAAACTTAACCTCTATGATAAAGATTTTTCTGGGAACGCTCGCTCTTATCACGATATGGTTAAAGCTACTTTAGCCAACTTTAATATTGAATACCAATTATTTCCGGGAGTTTGTCCAAGTTGGGATAATGAAGCTCGAAAGCCAAGAAAAGGCACAAGTTTTTTTAATTCAAGTCCTGAGGCATTTGAAGATTGGCTTGTCGAAGCAGGAAAGCAGACATTAAATTATGACAGTTCTGAAAGACTGCTTTTTATAAATGCGTGGAATGAGTGGGCTGAGGGCGCTGTTCTTGAACCTGATCAACATTATGGTTTCGCTCATTTAGTAGCAATCAGAAATGCATTAACAAAACTCTCTGAATTTAAATTGAATGGGAAAACACAAATACTCAGTAGTTACCCAGCTTATTGCAAATTATCATTTCTAAATTATATTCCCAACTTTACAAGAGCTGGTATCAGATATTTAAAATTAAAGTACCTAAAAAATTAACTCAATCGTCAACACTACCACAACCAACCTCTAAAAACAGTTCTTTATGTATTCATAACATGATGATTTAATAATTGTTATGTTTCCTTGGCTCTTGCGTCAGTGTTAAAACACCTCTTAATAAATTCACTTCTTCTTTTTCTAGCCTAGCTCGCGCGTAAATTCTGCGCAAACGTTCACTTAACTTTTTAGGTGCGGCGGGGTTTAAGTAGCCAATATGTAAAAGTGTTTGCTCTAAGTGTGCATAAAAACCTTCTAAAGCATCGTTAGTCGCCAATTCGCTAGCTTCTGGCGCGTCGATTACGCCGTCTAATATAGCCATTCTTAGCTCATAACACATCACTTGCACAGCGGCAGCCAAATTTAAAGAAGAATATTCTGGGTTGGCGGGAATCATTGCCAGCATTTGGCAGCAATCTAATTCAGCGTTGCTTAGGCCGCTCATCTCTGTACCAAATACAAAGGCGATTGGTTGGTGGGCGGCGATTTTACTTGCTTCAATCGCGGCGGTGCGCGCGCTGACAGTTTCGTGTGATAAATAGCGTTTTCTGGCACTTAAGCCAATGGCAAATGCGCAACCTGTTAATGCTTCGCTCAAGGTTTCAGTCACAATCGCGCGTTCGAGCAAATCAGCCGCGCCAGTGGAGAGTGCGGTGGCGTGTGCATCTGGGAATTTATCGGGCTTAACCAAATACAAATGCTTTAAACCCATGGTTTTCATGGCGCGCGCAGCAGAGCCGATATTGCCAGGATGACTGGTTTGGCAAAGAACGACACGAATATTATCGAAAATACTGTTTGGAATAATTGACTGTGACAATTTGGGGAAGCGCCTATTAATGCTAAAATGCCATTTTAACAGTTCTTTAAAGATTATTCGTTATGCATCCCATGCTAATCAATGCAGTAAAAGCCGCGCGCGAAGCGGGCCGTATTATCAATAAAGCTTCTAATGATGTGGGCGCTCTCACCGTTCAAAGTAAAGACTTTAACGATTTTGTCAGTGAGGTTGATCGTTCGGCAGAGCAAGCGATTATTGATACTTTAAGATACGCTTACCCAGACCACGGTTTTTTGGGTGAAGAAAGCGGCAATACCAATCAAGAATCTGAAAATATTTGGATTATCGACCCGCTGGATGGTACGACTAATTTCCTGCATAATTTTCCTGTTTACTGCGTTTCTATCGCGTTGCAGCAAAAAGGCGTACTCACGCAAGCGGTAATTTATGACCCAGTTAAAAACGATTTATTTACTGCCACCAAGGGGCGCGGTGCGTTTTTAAACGACAAACGTATTCGCGTGGCGAATCGCAGCAAATTGCAAGCTTCACTCATTGCTACAGGTTTTCCATTTAAAGATTTTACGCATTTAGATACTTATTTAAATATGCTGAGAGATATGATTAAAAGTACAAGCGCCATTCGCCGTCCTGGCTCTGCTGCGTTGGATTTAGCGTACGTGGCAGCTGGTTATACAGATGGTTTCTTTGAGCTGAATTTATCCGCATGGGATATCGCCGCAGGCGGATTGATAGTGCAAGAGGCAGGCGGTATTGTGGGTGATTTTGAAGGTAACGAAAGCTGGCTGACCACAGGCAATATTGTGGCGGCTAACCCAAAAGTATTTTCTCAGATGTTACAAGTGTTAAGTCCGCATTTAACCAATGCGCAAAAAACGCAATTTGCTTAAGGCGCTGAATGTTAGTAAGCGTGTTTGAACAATATGTTGCAGATTCAAAAAATCCGCAGCGCGCCATACCATTAATTTCTGAATTAATTGCCAAGATTCGACCAGAAAAACCGCATCAAGTAGAGGCGGCTATTAAGGCCATTCAGGCATTGTGCTATTTGTTGCAGCAAGATTCAACAAAGGCGCAGTTGCTACGCGATGCTATATTGCACTTACTCAGTGAGCGTAAACCAATCTCCTTGTATTTGATTGCGCGCCATTCAGTATTTACGGGATTTTTTACCGAACTACGCAGGCGACTTTCGCATAAGGTTCTGCCAGAAGCGGTTGATACAGCATACTTAATCGATTTATTTGCGCTATTTTTCACTAAAACGACCGATGCAAGCTGGGTTTCAGCAGTGCCTGATGCAATCTGGCTTGAATTGATTGGCGCGCTACGTTTTGAGGAAGCCTCGCCAGAATTAAGACAAGCTTGTCAGCAGCATATGGTTGCCGCTTCGCAAGCGCTGTCTTTTAGAATTGCGGCTTTGGGGCTAGAGCCTGAGTTGTTGCGTAACTATCCCGAGCTTGAAAAACATACCTCCCCATTTATTGCACAACAAGAAGAGATTGCTGCATTTTTTGGCCAAAATACAGGAGAAATTAATCATATTTTGGTGATGCTAGATCAATGCAGCGCAATTGTCAGCAAAATTCGTCGCAATAGTGTGCAAACGGGCACCAGTATTCGCCTGACCAATTTGTTGCAGCGCATGTCGCAACAAATTGCGCGCTTAGAAACATTGCTGCATATTTTAACCAAGCAATCCTCTGCAACATTCGAAACAAATGCAAACTTAGAAAAAGTACATTTATTCAAAGAGTTAGTCTACAGTGAGTGTCATAAAAATGATGTAGGCGAGCATTGGCAAGAGAATCTAGAAGTGATGGCGCTGCGTGTGACCGAAAACGCCAGCCGTACGGGTGAGCATTACATTACTAATAATCGCCATGAGTATTTTGCGTTAATGCGCTCTGCGATGGGTGCTGGCGTGGTGATTGCTACCATGACAATGATTAAAATTTTTATAGCCAAATTGCACTTAGCACCATTAACCGAGGCTATTTTATTTAGCCTAAATTATGGTCTAGGCTTTATGCTGATTCATATTCTACATTTTACAGTGGCGACTAAGCAGCCTGCCATGACAGCCGCGGCGATTGCCGCCAGTATTGATGCTGCAGATAGTAAATCTAAAGAAATGAATCAGTTAATTGCCATGATTGCCAATACAGTGCGCAGCCAAATAGTGGCCATTTTTGGAAATGTGATCTTTGCCATACCGACTGCCATGTTGATTGCTTGGGGATTTTTGACTATTTCAGGCCAACATTTTATATCGCCAGAAAAAGCCAATCACCTGCTTACTGACATTCATCCATTAAAGAGCGGCGCTGTTTTTTACGCAGGAATTGCAGGTATTTGCTTGTTTTT
>LNFM01008547.1_pt1 | contig 15397 bp, 2 predicted proteins | sample 596031 | NCBI WGS metagenome assembly LNFM01 (sample SAMN04254537, study PRJNA301005) | activated carbon metagenome | isolation source: dual media filters at the Ann Arbor, Michigan drinking water treatment plant | place: USA: Ann Arbor | reverse complement strand
ACCAGTGGTTCAACCCGCCCAAGGAAACCGAAGCCGCGCAGAGCCTGATCGACCAGGGCGCCGACGTGCTGTTCCAGAACACCGACAGCTCGGCGGTGCTGCAGACCGCCGCCAAGAACAAGAAGCTGGCCTTCGGCTGGGACAGCGACATGACGGCCTACGCGCCCGAAGCCCATCTGGCCAGCGCCATCATCAACTGGGCGCCGTACTACATCAAGGCCACGAAAGACGCGCTCGAAGGCACCTGGGCCAGCGGCAGCGTATGGTGGGGCGTGAAGGAAGGCGCCATCGACCTGGTCAGCATCAACGCCCTGGTGCCTGCCGAGACCCGGGAAGCCGTGGCCCAGGTGAAGGCCGGCCTCAAGGACGGCAGCTTCGTGATCTGGAAGGGGCCGCTGGTCGGCAGCGACGGCAAGGAAGTGCTGGCCGCCGGCGCGGTGGCCGACGACAAGTTCCTGGGCGGCGTGAACTTCTATCTGAAGGGCGTGGAAGGCAAGGTGCCGACGGGCAAGTAGCCCGCGCCTCGGGCGGGGCCGCCTGAAAAACAGCCCTCAAGTCCGCGCCGCACAGGCCGAGAACCACTGACGAGCCGGCGCAACCGGCCGTCCCACGCCTCACCCCAGGCAGCCGCCCGCCGGCTGCCTGCTCCGCACCGGCGCGCAAGGCGCCGGCGGGTCGAACTCGGCCCTACTGCACAAACCGCCGCCTGCGGCGCGGAAATGCGCAGCAAAGACCCGGCGGTTCTTCCTCAAGTTCAGCTCCGGCGCCACCGATACACCGATGACATGACCCGGTGGATGGTCGCGCTGCATGGGCAGCAGCCATCGATCCACCGGTCTTCCCCAAAGGACTGAATGATGGCCACGCTGATCCCGAACTTCACCACCGCGCAAATCGCCGTCATGGGCTCCGCCCAGATCGCGGCCTTGACGACGGAAGACTGGGCTGCCTTCAGCACAGCGCAGATCGTGGCCTTGCAACAGTCGCAGATTCCGGCCATCTCGGTGGCCGGCCTGCGTGTGCTCAACGCCTCGCAGATCGCAGCCTTCGAACCGACGGACGTGACCCGGTTCACGGCCACCCAGGTGCAGGCGCTGTCCACCTCGCAGGTGCAGGCCCTCACCACGGCACAGGTGCAGGTGCTGGAATCGCAACAAGCCGCCGCGCTGACCACCGCCCAACTGGCCGCGCTGCAGACCGTCGACCTGGCCGTGATGTCCACCCAGGCCATCGCCGCGCTGACCACCGCCCAGGTGGCTTCGCTGAGCACGGTGCAGATCGTGGCCATGGACACCAGCCAGATCGCGGCGCTGTCCACCGCGGCGGTGCGCGCGCTCACCGGCAACCAGATCAACGCGCTGGGCACGGCCGAGATCCAGGCCCTGACCTCGGCCCAGATCGGCGCCCTCAGCTCGACCCAGCTGCGCCTGCTGGACACCGCCGACATCCGCGCCATCAGCGCCGCCGACGTGCCCGCCTTGGGCACCGCCGGCCTGGCCGCGCTGAGCAGCACGCAGTTTGCCGCGCTCACCACCGAACAGATCCAGGCCCTGAGCACGCAGCAGATCGCCGGCCTGGGCACCGCCCAGATCCGCCAGCTGACGGCCGTGCAGGCCGCCGCGCTGGACACCGCCGACATCGCCGCGCTGAGCACCGCGCAGGTGGCCGCGCTCAGCACCGCCGCCATCTCCGGCCTGGGTGATGACGCCATTGCCGCGCTGGGCACCGCGCAGGTCGCCGCGCTCACCGCCACGCAGATCAAGGCCATCAGCACGGCCGCCATCGACGCGCTGGAAAGCGCCGACATCGCCGCCATGAGCACGGCGCAGGTCGCCGCTTTCACGGGCGCACAAGCCAGCGTGATGGAAACCGAGGACCTGGCGGTCTTGAGCACGGCGCAGATCCGCGCGCTGAACACCGCCGCCGTCGACGCGCTGACCTCGACGCAGATCCAGTCGCTGTCGCCTGCGCAGGTGGCTGCGATGACCAGCGCGCAGCTCGCGCGCCTGGACACCATCACCGACTCCCAACTCGCCGCACTGACCTCCGCGCAGGTGGCCACGCTGGGTGCGGCCTATGGTGAATCGCTCACCACCACCGACCTGGCGGCGATGTCGACGACGCAGCTGCGCCTGCTCAGCACCGGCGCCATCTCGGGCCTGGACAGCGCCGGCATCGCTGCGCTGAGCACCGAGCAGATCAACGCCTTGACCGTGGCGCAACTGGGCGCCATCAACACCGCCGCCGTGGCCGGCCTGGCCACCGAAGACCTGGCCGCGCTGGGCATCTCACGCATCACCGCGCTGAACAGCGCGCAGATGGGCGCCCTCAGCACGGCGCAGCTGTCTTCCCTGGGCACGGCCCAGGTGCGGGCGCTGACGCAGGGCCAGCTGGACGGCCTGAGCAGCGCCGACATCGACGCGCTCACCACCGCGCAGGTGGCCGCGCTGACGGCTTCGCAGCTGTCCAGCATGAGCACCGCGCAGGTGGCCGGCCTGGTGGGCGACTTCGCCGTGCTGGACTCGACACAGATCAACGGCCTGAGCAGCGCGGCCATCGCCTCGCTGGGCAGCACGCTGAGCTCGGCCGACATCCTGACCCTGGCCGCCGGCCCGATGGCCGGCCTGACCACGGCGCAGTTCGCGACCGTCGGCACCGCCGACTACGCCAGCTTCAGCGTGGCGCAGGTGCGTGCGCTGAGCACGGCCATCATTGAATCGCTGGACGCCACCGAAGTGGGCGCCCTCACCTCGGCCCAGGTCGCCGCGCTGAGCGCCGCGCAGGTCGTGGCCCTGGGTGCCGATGTCACGGCGCTGGACGCCGACCTGGGCGCCATGAGCGCCAGCCAGATCGGCGCCATGACCACCGCACAGGTGGTGGCACTGACGGCCGACTTCGCCGCGCTGGGCTCGGCCCAGGTCTCGGGCTTCACGCAGGCCCACCTCGCCGCGCTGGGCAGCAACGTCAACCTGCTGGACTCGGCGCAGTTCGCCGCCCTGACGCCGACGCAGATCTCCGGCCTCAGCGCCGCGCAGCTGGTGCCCGACCTCTCGGCACTGACCTCGCGCCAGGTGGCTTCCATCAGCACCGCGGCCATCGACGCGCTGACCACGGCAGAGATCAATTCGCTGACCACGGCCCAGATCCAGGGCCTCAGCGCCGCGCAGCTGGCCGTCATCGGCACCGAGGGCTTCTCGGTCTTCGAGACCGCCGACCTGGCCGCGCTGACCGCGACGCAGATGCGCGGCCTGTCCACGGCCATGCTCGATTCCCTGAGCAGCGCCCAGGCCGCCGCCTTCGGTGCCACCCAGCTGGCGGCACTGACGACGGCGCAGCTGGGCGCGCTGTTCGAAGGCAGCGCCACGCAGCCCATCGACCTCGGCTCGCTCGGCCCGACGCAGATCGGCGCCCTCAGCCCCACGGCCATTGCCGCGCTGACCACCGACCAGATGTCGGGCCTGACCACCGCGCAGCTGGCCAACATGACGACGGCACAGGTGCGTGCCATCGAGACCGAGGACCTGGCCGTCCTGACCACCGTCCAGCTGGGTGCCTTCAGCTCCACGCAGATCGGCGCCCTCTCCACCGAGCAGCTGGCCTCGCTGGCCACCGAAGACCTGGCGACGCTGTCGTCCACGCAGATCGCCGGGCTGAGCACGGCGCAGATCTCCAGCATGGCGCCCGAGCGCCTGAACGCGCTGACCACCGCCCAGTTCGGCGGCCTCAGCTCGGCCCAGGTGGCGCGCTTCAGCACCGCCCAGGTGGCGGCGCTGGAAACCGAAGACCTGGCCGCCATCAGCAGCACCGCGATCAAGGGTCTCAGCGCCGCCGGCATGGCCGCGCTCAGCGCCGATGCGCTGGGTGCGATGACCACCGCCCAGCTCAGTTCGCTGACCACGGCCCAGGTGCGCGCCATCGACGCCGAGGACTTCTCGGCCCTCAGCACCGCCAAGGTGGCGACGCTGACGACGGTGCAGATCGCCGCGCTCTCGACCGCGCAGGTGGAAGCCCTGAGCGGCGACCAGCTCAATGCCCTGACCACCACCGCTTCGGGCCAGATCGCGGCCCTGAGCTCGGCACAGATCCGCGCCATCGCCCCCGACGAACTGGCGGCGCTGGGCACCGGTGCCTACAGTGTGCTGAAGACGGCGCAGATTGCCGCGCTCAGCACCGAACAGGTTGTCGCCTTGCAGACCGCCGACCTGGCGGTGCTGGACTCGGCGCAGATCCGCGCCCTGCCCACGGCCACGCTGGCCGCGCTGGACGCGGGGCAGATCGCCGCGCTGGGCAAGGACCTGGGCACCAACCAGATGGCCGCGCTGAGCACGGCGCAGCTGAAGGCGCTGCAACCCGACGACCTGACGGCCCTGAGCAGCGCGCAGATCGCCCAGCTCAGCAGCGCCCAGCTGCGCACGCTGAGCACGGCGCAGCTCGACGCGCTGTCCCCCGACCAGCTGGTGGGCCTGAGCACGGCGCAGATCGCCCAGCTCACCACCGCCCAGGTGGCCAGCCTGGAGGCCGGTGACCTGGCCTCGCTGAGCAGCACCCAGTACACCGGCTTCACCACCGCCCAGGTGGCGGCCTTCACCAGCGCGCAGATCACCACCCTGGAAGCGGCCGACATCGCCGCCCTGGGTGCCGACCGCCTGGCCGCCCTCAGCACCGCCAACATCGCGGCGATGGACGCCGGCCAGATCGGCGCCATCACCGCCACCCAGGCCGCGGCGCTGACCACGGCCCAGCTGCGCGCCATCGACGCCGACGACATGGGCTCGCTGTCCACCGCCACGCTGGCCGCGCTGAACGGCGCCCAGGTGCTGGCGCTGACCAGCGCGCAGCTGGCCGCGCTGACGGCCGACCAGCTGGCCGCGCTGAGCACCGCGCAGGTGACGGGCCTGAGCCCGGCACAGATCGCCGCGATGACGCCCGAGCAGTTGAACGCGCTGAGCACCAGCCAGTTCGCTTCGCTCGGCACCGCGCAGATCGCGGCGCTGACCACCGAACAGATGAACCAGCTCGAGGCCGTGGACTTTGCTGCGCTGACGCCGGCACAGATCCGTGTGCTGAGCGCTGCCCAGATCGAGGCCCTGACGCCGGAAACGCTGCAGTCCCTGACCACCGCACAAGCCGCGGCGCTGGGCACGGCCCAGGTGCGCGCCATCGAGGCTGCCGATTTCGCCCAGATGGAAACCGCCGACCTCGCCGCGCTGGGCACCGCCCAGGTGGCGGCGCTGACCGACGCGCAACTCAATGCCATGACAGCCGACCAGTTCGCGGCCCTGGGCTCGGCCCAGCTGCGTGCGCTGACGGCCAGCCAGATGGCGCTGCTGGACGCCGAGGACATCGCCGCGCTGAGCGCCGGGCAGATCGGCAACTTCACGACCGCGCAGATCGCCGCACTCAGCACCGCGCAGGTGGCGGCGATGGAAGCCGCCGACATCACCGGCCTGAGCACGGCGCAGGTCGCCGCGCTGTCCGCCACCAACATCGCCGCGATGTCGGTGGACGCCATCACCGGCCTGACCACGGCCCAGGTCGCCGCCCTGACCACGGCCCAGGCCGCCGCCATCGAGACGGTGGACCTGGCCGCGATGTCCACCGCCAGTGTGCGTGCCCTGGGCACGGCCCAGCTGCGTGCGCTGTCTGACGCGCAGATCGACGCGCTCGACGCCAACCAGCTGGCCGCGCTGAGCACCGCCCAGGTGGCCGCGCTCGGTGCCAGCCAGGTGGCAGGCATCGAGGCCGGCAACCTGGCCGCCCTGAGCACCGCGCAGTTTGCGGCGCTGGGCACGGCGCAGATCGCCGCCCTCACCACCGCCCAGGCTGCCGGCCTGGAAGCCGCTGACCTGACCGCCCTGGGCACCAAGGTGACGGCGCTGTCCACCGAAGCCGTGGCAGCGCTGGACGGCGTGCACATGGCCGCCCTCAGCACCGCACAGGCCGCCGCCCTGGGCGCCGGCCAGGTGGCCGCCATCGACGTGGACGCGCTGGCCAGCCTGGGCACCGCCAACCTCGCCGTGCTGAGCACCGCCGCCGTGCGCGCGCTGAGCACCGCCCAGCTCGACGCCCTGGACGGCGACCAGCTGGCCAAGCTCAGCACCGCCCAGGTGGCTGCGCTGAGCACCGCCCAGATCGCCAGCCTGTCCCCGGTGGACCTGGCGGCGCTGACCAGCTCGCAATTCCAGGCCCTGGGCACGGCCCAGATCGCCGCCATCACCACCGCGCAGGCGGTGGAACTCCAGGCCGCCGACGTGGCCGCACTCAGCACGGCGCAGCTGCGCGCCCTCGGCGCCAACCAGCTGGCCCAGCTCTCGGTGGCTGCCGTTCAGGCACTCACCACCGCGCAGGTCAGCACCCTGAGCACGGCCCAGATGGCCGCGCTGACGGTGGACCAGCTCGCCGGCATGGAAACAGCCGACGTGGGTGCGCTGACCAGCGCGCAGCTGAACGCCCTGTCTTCGACGCAGTTCGCAGCCTTCTCGTCGGCGCAGCTGGCGGTGCTGGGCAGCGCCCAGGTGGCCGGCTGGACCACGGCCCAGATCGCCGCGATGACGCCGGAAGCCCTGGCCGCGCTGAGCACCGACCAGTTCAAGGCGCTGAGCACCGCGCAGCTGGCCGCCATCACCTCTGACCAGGCGCCGGCGCTGGAAACCGCCGACCTGGTGGAGCTGAGCACGGCGCAGATCCGCGCCCTCTCGGCAGCCGCCGTGGCCGGCCTGAGCACCGCGGCCATCGCCGCGCTGACCACGGCCCAGGTGGGCGCGCTGAACACGACCCAGGTCAGCAGCCTGACGGCCGACCAGATGGCCGCGCTGCAGACCGCCGACCTGGCCAACATGGGCACGGCGCAGATCGCCGTGCTGAGCACCGCACAGCTGGACGCGCTCACCAGCGCCCAGGTGGCCGCGCTGGCCACCCGGCAGGTGGCGGCACTGTCGACGCTGCAGTTTGCCTCGCTGGATGCCGGCGATCTGGCTGCGATGGGCACGGCCCAGTACCGCGCCATGAGCACCGCCCAGCTGGCCGCGATGACCACGCTGCAGGCTTCTTCGATGGAGGCCGCCGACCTGGCCGCGCTGACGGCGCCGCAGGTGCGCGCCCTGGCGCCTGAAGTCATCGGTGCACTCTCCACCGCCACGCTGGCCGGCATGGGCACGCTGCAGGCCGGCGCGCTGACCTCGGCCCAGCTGGCGACCTTGAACGTCGACCAGATTGCCGCGCTGGAAACCGCCGACCTGGCCGCCATCGGCGTGCCGGTGCTGGCCACCTTGTCCACGCTGCAGATCGAAGCCCTGGGCACGGCCCAGCTGGCCGGCCTGGGCACACGCCAGGTCGCCGGCCTGACGGCTTCCCAGTTCGCGGCCATCGAGGCCGCCGACCTGGCCGCGATGACCACGGCGCAGTTCGTCGCCATGACCACGGCGCAGATCGCCACGCTGACCGCCGAACAGGCCGCCGGCCTGGACGCCGCCGACCTGGCCGTGCTGAGCACCGCGCAGCTGCGCGCCATGAGCACCGACAGCCTGGCCGCGATCTCGGAAGCGAACATCCCCTCGCTGACCACGGCCCAGGTGGCCTCGCTGAGCACCGCCCAGGTGGTGGCACTCACCGGCGGCCAGGTGGCCGCGCTGGCCACCGAAGACCTGCGTGCCTTCACCACGGCGCAGATCCAGGCGCTGACGACGGCGCAGATCGAAGCCCTCACCAGCGCCCAGGTGGGTGCCTTCACCACGGCCCAGGTGGCCGCGCTGACGACAGCGCAGTTCGCCGCGCTGGACGCCGCCGACCAGGCCGCGCTGGGCACGACGCAATACGCCGCGCTGAGCACCGCGCAGATCGCCGCGATGACGGCCGAACAGGCCGGCGCCTTGAGCACCGCCACCATCGCCGCGCTGAGCACGGCCCAGGTGCGTGCCTTCTCCACCGACGCCCTGGGCGGCCTGGGCAGCGCTGCTGTCGTGGCCCTCAGCACGGCCCAGGTGGCCGCACTGAGCAACGCCCAGGTGGCTGGCCTGGCCGCCAACGTGCTGACCACGCTGGAAAGCGCCGACCTCGCCGCCATGGGCACCGCCCAGGTGGTGGCCTTCAGCGCCGAGCAGCTGAACCAGTTCAGCAGCGTGCAGCTGGGCGCCCTGGGCTCACGCCAGGTCGCGGCGCTGACCACCGAGCAGATCGCCGGCCTGGGTGCTGGCAACCTGGCCAGCCTGAGCACGTCGCAGTTCGCCGCCCTCACCACCGCGCAACTGGCGGTGCTGGGCACCGAACAGGCCGCCGCGCTGGAGGCCGCTGACATTGCCGCGCTGAGCGCGACGCAGATCCGCGCCGTGGCCGCCGACAACTTCGGCGCGCTGTCGGCCGCCGCCGTGGCCGCGCTGACCACGGCCCAGGCCGCAGCGCTGAGCACGGCCCAGGTGGCCGCGCTGGCCACCGGCAACCTGGCCAGCCTGGAAACGGCCGACCTGGTGAAGCTGGGCACGGCCCAGATCAACACCCTGGGCGTCGACGGCCTGGCCGCCCTGACCAGCGCGCAGCTGGCCGCGCTGACCACCACGCAAGTGGCGAGCATCGACACCAGCCTGCTCGCCAGCCTGGCCACCGACACGCTGAACACCCTGAGCACGGCGCAGTTCGCCGCCCTCACCACGGCCCAGGTGGCCGCGCTCAACGACGACCAGGTGGCCAACCTGCAGACCGCCGACCTGCGCGCCCTGAGCTCGACACAGGTGCGTGCCCTCAGCGACGCCCAGGTGACGGCACTGACCGCCGCCCAGGTGGCCAGCCTCGGCACGGCCCAGGTGGCCGCGCTGACGACCACACAACTGGCCGCGCTGGACCTCAGCGACTTCAGCGGCATGGGCACGGCCCAGTTCCGCGCGCTCACCACCGAGCAGATGGCCAGCCTCAGCGCCGACCAGGTCGCCGCGATGGAGACCGCCGACGTCGCCGCGCTCACCAGCACCCAGCTGCGCGCCATCACGCCGGTGGTGATGTCGTCCTTCACCGCCGACGCGCTGAAGGCACTCAGCACCGAGCAGGTGGCCAACCTGACGACGGCGCAGATCGCCGCGCTGGACGCCACCGCGCTGGCCAACATGGACACCGCCGACGTGGCGGTGCTGGGCACCGCGCAGATCCAGGCGCTCACCGGTGAACAGCTGTCCACCATGGGCACGGCGCAATTTGCCGCCATCACCACGGCACAGGCAGCGGCACTGAGCACGACGCAGATCGCCGAGCTCAGCGTGGCCAACCTGAACGCGCTGGGCACGGCGCAGTTCGCGGCGCTGACCACGCGCCAGATCGCCGCACTGACGGTGGAACAGATCGACGCCCTGCAATCGGCCGACCTCAACGCGCTGGGCTCCAGCCAGCTGCGTGCGCTCAGCGCCGACCAGCTGGCCGCGCTGACCAGCGCCAACGTGGCCACGCTGCAGACCAGCCAGGTCGCGGCCTTCAGCACGCTGCAGATCACGCAAATTGAAGCCGACGACCTCGCCGCCATGACCTCCGGCCAACTGGCTGCGCTGACGGCCGCCCAGGTGGGCGCCATCACCGATGGGCAGGCCGCCCAGCTCAGCTCGGCCGACCTGGCGGCCTTTGGCACCAGCACCATCGCCGCGCTGAACACCACGGCCATCGCCGCCCTCAGCACCGCCAGCATCGCCGGCCTCAGCGTGGCCCAGGTGCCGCTGCTGACCACGGCGCAGATCCGCGCGCTGGAGCCGGCTGCGCTGGCCGCCATGGGCACGGCCCAGATCCAGGCCCTGAGCACGGCCCAGGTGGCACGCCTGACCGAGGACCAGATCGCCAACATGGAAACGGTGGACGTGGCCGCGCTCACCACGGCGCAGCTGGCTGCGCTGGGCACGGCGTCCATCGCCGCGCTCACCACCGCCGGTGTCGCCGCGCTCACCACCGCACAGGTGGTCGCGCTGAGCACCGCGCAGATCGCCGCCATCGAAGCGGTGGACCTCTCGGCCATGAGCAGCTCGCAGCTGGCGGTCCTGACGACGGCCCAGCTGCCGGCCCTGACGGCCAGCCAGGCCGCCGCGCTGGACAGCACCGACGTGGGCTACCTGTCGGCCACGCAGGTGGCCGCCATCGGCACCGCCGCGCTGTCGGCCTTCAGCACCGCCGTCATCGGTGGCCTGAGCACCGAGCAGGTGGCGGCCCTGACCACGGCCCAGCTGCGCGCCCTCACGGCAGCCCAGGTGGCCGCGCTGGAAACAGCCGACCTGAACGTGCTGGGCAGCGCCCAGGTGGCGGCCTTGTCGACGGTGCAGATCGCCGACCTGACCACCGCGCAACTGGCGGCCCTGGACAACACCCGCCTGGGTTACCTGAGCACGGCCCAGCTGCGCGCCATCAGCGCCAGCGACCTGGCCGCGCTGGAGACCAACCAGTTCCAGGCCCTGAGTGCGGCCCAGGTCGCCAGCCTCAGCGCCGCCCAGGCTGCAGGCATGCAGACCGCCGACCTCGCCGCGCTGCTGACGGCCCAGGTGGAGGCCCTGTCCACCAGCGCCATCGCCGCACTGAGCCAGGCGCAGTTTGAAGCCCTCACCACCGCGCAGGTGGCGGTGCTGACCTCGGCGCAGCTGAAGGCCATTCCCACCGCCACGCTGGTGGCCATGGCCACCGAAGACCTGAACGCGCTGAACGCGGGGCAGTTCGCCGCGCTGTCCACCACGCAGGTGGCGGCACTGACCACCACGCAGCTGGCCAACCTCACCGACACCCTGCTCGGCGCGATGGGCACGGCCCAGCTGGCCGCCATCGACCCGACCCGCCTGCAGGCACTGGGCACCTCGGAATTCGCCGCGTTGAGCGCGGCCCAGCTGGGCAGCCTGACCACGGCCCAGGTGGCGGCGATGGAAACCGTCGACCTGGCCTCGCTGACCGACCTGCAACTGCGGGGCATCAGCACCGCAGGCATCGCGGCGCTGAGCGCCGGCCAGCTGCAGGCCCTGGCAACGAACCAGATCAGCGGCCTCAGCACCGCCCAGCTGCGCGCCATCAGCACTGCCAACCTGGCGGCGATGGAAACCGCCGACCTGGCCCAGCTCAGCCAAAGCCAGCTGGCCGGCCTGAGCACCACGCAGGTGGCGGCGCTGACGACCGAGCAACTGACCAACCTCGCCGACAGCCAGCTGAGCTACCTGACGACGGCACAGATCGCCGCGCTCGACTCGAGCAAGCTCAATGCCCTGGCCACCGACCAGTTCCAGGTGCTGACGACGGCACAGATTGCCGCGCTGACCACCGCCCAGGTGGCCGGCCTGCAGACCGACGACCTGGCCGCACTGACCACCGACCAGGTGCGGGCACTCGACACCGACTCCATCGTCGCGCTGTCTGCAAGCCAGCTGCAGGCCATGGGCACCGAGCAGGTGGCGGCGCTGCGCACCAACCAGGTGGCGGCCATCCAGACCGCCGACCTGGCGGCGATGGAAACCGCCGACCTGGCCGCGATGGGCACGGCGCAGATCCGTGCGCTGACGGCCGCCCAGGTGGGCGCCCTCACCAGCGAGCAGCTCACCAACCTGGGCAATGCACAGCTGGCGGCCATCGGCACGGCGCAGATCGACTCGATCGCCGCGGCCACGCTGAACACCCTCAGCTCGACGCAGTTCCAGGCCCTCACCACGGCCCAGGTGGCCAGGCTGAGCACGGCGCAGATCAACGCGCTGCAGACCGAAGACCTGGCCGCCATGAGCACGGCGCAGATCAAGGCCATCAGCACCGCCGGCATTGCCGCCCTGTCCACGGCCAACCTGGCCGCGCTGGGCAGCGCGCAGGTGGTGGCGCTGAGCACGCAGCAGGTGCGTGCGCTGGCCACGGCCAACATCACGGCGCTGGAATCGGCGGACCTGGCGCTGATGAGCGTGACGCAGGTCGGCGCCTTCTCGGTGGACCAGCTCGGTGCGATGAGCGCCGCGCAGTTCGCCGGCATGACCACCCGCCAGGTGGCGGCACTGAACATCGGCCAGATCGGCGGCCTCTCGGCGGGCGACCTGGCGCAGTTCACGACCGAGCAATTCGCCGCGATGACGGTGTCGCAAGTGGCGGCCTTCAGCTCGGCTCAGGCCAACGGCCTGGACACCGCCGACCTGGCCGCGCTGAGCACCGCGCAGATCCGGGCGCTGAACGCCGCCGCCATCGGTGGCCTCAGCACCGCCGGCATCGTGGCCCTGAGCACGGCGCAGATCGCCGCGCTGACCACGGCGCAGGTGCAGGCCCTGGAAGCGGGTGACGTGGCGGTCATCGAAAACGCCGACCTGGCCGCGATGGGCACGACGCAGATCGCCGCCTTCACCACGGCCCAGGTGGACGCCCTCACCGGCAGCCAGCTGGCCGCCCTGACCACGGCCCAGGTGGCCGCGCTGACCACGGCGCAGCTGCAGGCGCTGAGCGGTGCCGACCTGTCGAACTTCGGCAGCGCGCAGATCGCGGCCTTGACCACGGCACAAGTCGCCAGCCTGGGCACGGCCCAGGTCTCGACCCTGGCCGCGGCCGACGTGGCCGCGCTGACCACGGCGCAGATCCGCGCCCTCGGCACCGAGGACATCGAGGCCCTGGGCACGGCCCAGGTGCAGGCCCTGACCACCGCCCAGGTGGCCGCGCTCACCACCGCCCAAGTGCGGGCCCTGGAGACGCAAGACCTGGTGGTGCTGGAATCTGCCGACCTGCAGGCCTTCACGACGGCCCAGATCGCCGCGTTCGGCACCGACCAGATCGATGCCCTGAGCACGACGCAGATCGGGCAGCTGACCAACGCCCAGGTGGCGGCGCTGACCACGGCCCAACTGGCCACCTTCGACACGACCGAGATCGCAGCGCTGTCGACCAGCCAGTTCGCGGCGCTGACCACGCTGCAGATCGCCTCGATGAGCACCGAGCAGATCGCCGGCCTGGCCACGGAGGACATCGTGGCGCTGACCACGGCGCAGGCCCGTGCGCTGACCGAGGCGCACATCACCGCGCTGACCACGACCCAGGTGGTGGCGTTCGAGACCGAAGACCTCGGCGCCATGACCATGGACCAGTACAACGCCTTCGAGGGTGAAGACTGGGGCGTGATGAGCACGGCGCAGTTCGCCGCACTGCAGGCGGTGACGCCCATCGTGCTGGACCTGAACGGCGACGGCGTGCAGACCCTGGCGGCCCGCGACGGGGTGGACTTCGACCTCACGGCCACCGGCCAGAAGGCCCAGGTGGGCTGGGCCAGTGCGCAAGACGGCCTGCTGGTGCGCGACATCAACGGCGACGGCAAGATCAACGACGGGCGAGAGCTCTTCGGTGGTGCCACCACCCTCGCCAACGGCCAGCGCGCCGGCGACGGTTACCGCGCCATGGCCGACCTGGACAGCAACGGCGACGGCAAGCTCTCGGCGGCTGACAAGGCCTTCGGTGAACTCAAGCTCTGGGTCGACGCCAACAGCGACGGCATCACCGATGCCGGCGAACTGAAGGGCCTGCTGGACATGGGCGTGGCCGAGATCAACCTCGACTTCAGCAAGGGCCGTGACCTCAACAACGGCAACCTGCTGGGCCTGGTGGGCAGCTACACCAAGACCGACGGCACCGAGGCCGCGATGGCCGACGTGTGGTTCGCCAAGCAGCCGGCCACGCCCCCGAGCGCCGCCGAACTGCTGAGCGGCCCGGCCGCCGACCTGCTGGGCGGTGGCAGCGGCAGCAGCGCGGCGGCACCTGCCGCCACGGCGGTGGGCACCGGCGCAGGCGCGGGCCTGATGGGCCGCGCGATGGTGGACGACGATCTGCTGCGCAACTCGGTGCCGCTGATCTGACCACCGCGCACAGGCGGCAAGGCGCCGGTGCCCGCGAGGGCCCGGCGCCTTGTTCTTGGCGCGGCCTCAGCGCGCGTTCGGAAAGAACAGCTGTTCGCCGCCGATCTTGTAGCCGGCGATCGCGGCCTGCCCGGGGGCTGACACCACCCAGTCGACAAAGGCCTGGGCCATCGCGGCCTTCACGTGCGGGTGCCTGGCCGGGTTGACCACCATCACGCCGTACTGGTTGAACAGGCGCTGGTCCCCCTGCACCAGCACCGCCAGGTCGCCGCGGTTCTTGAAGTTCAGCCAGGTGCCGCGGTCGGCCAGCACATAGGCATTGGTGGCCGCGGCGATGTTCAGCGCCGGCCCCATGCCGCAGCCGCATTCCTTGTAGCCGGCGGGCCTGGCCGCGGCCATGTCGACGCCGGCGGCCTTCCAGTAGCGCAGCTCGGCGGCGTGGGTGCCGCTCTTGTCGCCGCGCGAGATGAAGGTCGCGCCGGCCGTGCCGGCCAGCTTCTTCAGGGCCGCCACGACGTCGCTGCCGCGCACCGCGGCGGGGTCGGCCCTGGGGCCGATGAGCACGAAGTCGTTGTACATCACGGCCAGGCGCCTGACGCCGAAACCCTCGGCGACAAACTTCTCCTCGGCCATCTGGTCGTGCACGAAGACGAGGTCGGCGTCGCCCCGGCGGCCGCTGTCCAGGGCCTGGCCCGTGCCCAGCGCCACCACGCGCACGCTGATGCCGGTGGCCTGCTTGAAGGCCGGCAGCAGGTGGCCGAACAGGCCCGACTGCTCGGTGGACGTGGTGCTGGCCATCACGATGAACTTGTCCTGCGCATGGGCGGCCGCACCGGCGGCCAGCAGGGCAAGGGCAACAAGGGAGGCGACAAGACTTCTGCGCGCGGTCATGGGTGGGTGGCGGCTCGATGGCGTGGGAGGAAGGGGCCGATTCTTCCCAGCCCGCGACAGCCGCGCGATATGCACAGCCCCGCATAGGTGGCAGGCCGGAACCCGGCCCGTCGGCCGCAGCGGCCACAACTGAAGGGTTTTGTGCCCTCTCTTCGCGGCGCCGACAAAAAGCCCCGCTGGCAGCATCCAGACGATCAAGACACCGCACCCGGCGGCGCCTGCGACTGGAGAAAAACCGATGAAGAAGGACGCAAAGACCGTGCTCGTGACCGGGGGCGCCGGCTTCCTGGGCTCGCACCTCATCGACCGCCTGCTGGCGGCCGGCCACGACGTGCTGTGCGTGGACAACCTGTTCACCGGCAGCAAGCGCAACATCGCCCACCTGCACGGCCACCCGCGCCTGGAATTCATGCGCCACGACGTGACGCTGCCGCTGTACGTGGAGGCCGACGAGATCTACAACCTGGCCTGCCCGGCCAGCCCCGTGCACTACCAGCACGACCCGGTGCAGACCACCAAGACCAGCGTGCACGGCGCCATCAACATGCTGGGCCTGGCCAAGCGCCTGGGCGCCAAGATCCTGCAAGCCAGCACCAGTGAGGTCTACGGCGACCCGGCCGTGCACCCGCAGCCCGAGAGCTACTGGGGCAACGTCAACCCCATAGGCCCGCGTTCCTGCTACGACGAAGGCAAACGCTGCG
>LNFM01019358.1_pt1 | contig 15398 bp, 16 predicted proteins | sample 596031 | NCBI WGS metagenome assembly LNFM01 (sample SAMN04254537, study PRJNA301005) | activated carbon metagenome | isolation source: dual media filters at the Ann Arbor, Michigan drinking water treatment plant | place: USA: Ann Arbor | reverse complement strand
GCGATGAGCCTGAGTTCGGCCTCGGTCATCACGAACGCGCTGCGGCTGCGCAGCGCGGCGCTGAAGCCGGACTGAATGCGGCCCAGCCATGGACATCGTCGCGCACACGCTCTGGGCTGCCGCGGGCGCGACGGTGATCCATCGCAGGCGCCCGCTGTCGAGAGGAACCATCATCGCCACGGTGGTGCTGGCGGCGCTGCCCGATGTGTTGCACCTGCTGCCGATTGCAGCATGGTGGATCTTTGCTGATGGAACGTTTGCCGCACTGCGCGGCTATGCCGTTGCGATTCCCGGGCAGGAGCCGGGCATGCCGCCCATCGTGCAGTTCTTCTCGCACAACCTGCACTGCATGATGCACAGCGCGCCCATCGCCGGTTTCGTCACTGTGGTGACATGGATGGTGCGCCGCACGCTCTGGCTCCCGCTCCTGGGCTGGTGGTCGCACATCGTCATCGACGTCTTCACGCACTCGGCCGACTACTACGCCGTGCCGGTGCTGTACCCGTTCACAGAACGCGGTTTCGACGGCGTTGCGTGGATCACGCCCTGGTTCATGGCATTGAACTACACGGCACTGGTGGCCGTGGGCGCCTGGTTGCTGATGACGCGCAAGCATTCAGGTGGTAGCTGAACCGAACCAACTGCATCCTCGTCTCGCCGCGCTTCGTGCCGCGCAACTCATCGGTGTGGGGCGCTCAGGACGTGCTGAATTGCCCCATCATGCCGGCGTCCTCGTGCTCAAGGATGTGGCAGTGGAACATGAGCGGCACGGCAGACGCCAACGTGGCCGTCTGCACCGCCATGGTGACGGTCTGCATCGCGTCAACGACAAAGGTATCGCGCAGACCTTGCTCGTAGGCGGCGGGCGCACTGCCGTCCCGCGAGAGCAGGGACATCCGGACCCCATGAACGTGCATCGGGTGGGCCATGCCGGTTGCGTTGACAAAGCGCCAGATCTCCACCACGCCGGGTGGCACCGCCAGAGACCGTTGATGGTGAACGGGCTGCCCATCATCCCTCCGTCGAGACTGAAAGACCTGACGGTGGCGCCAGGGGCGGCCGATACGGCCGGCCCGGGTGATAGCCGAGCCGGTGGTGACGACATGGCGCCGGGCTGGCGGGGCAGGTCGACGCGCATGGTCAATGCCGTGACCTCGGTGCCCGTTGCTGCGCCCACGCCCATTCCCATGCCCATGCCGCCCCCGGCCGTACTGGCCAACAGACGCGTCACCTGTCCGGTGCTGGCGCTGCTGAAGTTGACCAGGACCTCGGCACGTTCGCCGGGCGCCAGCGTGAGCGTGCTGCGGGCCAGCGGGACGCCGATCAAGCCGGCCTCGTTGGCGATTTGAAGCATCGGCGTTGCGTCGCTCAGCCGCAGCATCAGGATGCGGGCATTGCAGCCGTTCAACAAGCGCAGGCGAACCCATTGCTGTGGCGCTCGCCATGTTGGTCCGAACATGCCGTTCACCAGGAGTCGATCGCCGGCGTATCCGACCAGCCGGTCGTTGGCTGTCAGCGCGTAGTCGATTCGCCCGTCGGCGGTGAAGCGCTTGTCCTGCAGAACCAGCGCCACATCATCAACGCCCCAGGTGTCGGGCAGCGCGGTTGGTGCGATGGTTCCGTCGTCAACGATCAGCAGGCCGGCCAGGCCGGAGACGACTTGTCGGCCGGTGCTCCCGTGGGCATGGGGATGGAACCAGCAGGTGGCCGCCGGGTTCGCCACGGTGAAACTCGCGTCCCAAAAGGCGCCCGGCGCAATCGGCTGGTGCGGGCCGCCGTCTACGCCAGTGCGCGGTGGTGACCTCGTCCAGGTCGTTGCGCACGCGAATCGTGGTCCGCTCCCCAGTGCGCAACCGCAGGGCCGGGCCCAGCATCGCGCCGTTGTAGCCCAGCGTGGGCGTGCTGACGCCGCTCAGGATCTGTGAGTTACCACGTTGGACTGTCAACGCGAACTGCCGTTCCCCGCTGCCGTCGGCCACACCATCGTCCAAGGGGACGATGGGCAGGTTGCGCTCGGCAGCGGCTGCCGCGGCCGGGTCCACGAGGCTTATGGAGTTGGACTGGCCCATCATCGACGACCCACCACCGCCCCCACATCCGGAAAGCTGGGCGAGCGCCGCGCTCGCGACGCCGAGGAGCAGCGTCCTTCGGTGCGTGTCGATCGGTTTGTCTTCCGTTGCCGGTGCGGTGTCCATGGGTTCTCCCGTCAAGGGTCGATCATTGTTGGGCGCTTGCGCGAATCAGACGACTGCTCTCTTGGGGTAGGTCGCAAAGACACTGGATTGCCCTTGCGGGCCGACGAGCAGCACCTCGTACGGGTCCTTGCGTCCAGGAACGTCCATGCCTGGCGCTGAAGGCGGCATGCCGGGAACCGCCAGGCCGATGGCTTTCGGCTTCGATGCCAGCAGCCGCTTCACCTCGGCGGCCGGCACGTGTCCTTCGAGGACATAGCCGCCGACGGTCGCCGTATGGCAGCTGCCGTAGCGGTCAGGCAGGCCGAGGCGCTTGCGCGCCGCGGTGGTGTCGTCGACCTCCGTCACCTTCACCGTGAAGCCGGCCGCTCGCATGTGCTCGACCCATGAGCCGCAGCAGCCGCAGCTCGGACTCTTGAAGACCTGCACTTCGGGTCCTGTCGGAGCCGCGAATGCGGGGAGGGGAGGCAGCGCAGACAGGGCGGCGAGTGCCGCAGCACTTTGAAAGAAGTGGCGTCGGTTCATGATCGGGTCCTCACGCAGTGGCCGTAGGTTCCAGGGGCAATGCGGGTTCGGCAGTTGCTGCTGCGGGCACTGCATCGGGTTGACGAGCTTCCCGCCGCAACTGCCACTGCTTGACGAGGGCGTAGAGCGCCGGGATGACGCACAGCGTCAGCACCGTCGACGAGATCATCCCGCCCACCATGGGCGCAGCGATGCGGCTCATCACCTCGGAGCCGGTGCCACTGCCCCACATGATCGGAAGCAGGCCGGCCATGATGGCGACGACTGTCATCATCTTCGGGCGCACCCGCTCGACCGCGCCTTCCATCACCGCGCCGTACAGGTCAGACGGACCGGGAATGCGCCCTTCGGAGCGGCAGCGTTCGCGGGCCTGTTCCCAGGCATGGTCGAGGTAGATCAGCATCACGACACCGGTCTCCGCCGCGACCCCGGCCAATGCGATGAAGCCCACCGCCACCGCGACGGACAGGTTGTAGTTCAACCACCACATCAGCCAGATGCCGCCCACCAGCGCGAACGGGACCGACAGCATCACGATGAAGGTCTCGGTCAGGCGCCGGAAGTTCAGGTACAGCAGCAGGAAGATCAGCAGCAGCGTCACCGGCACGACGATCTTCATCTTCTCGATCGCGCGCTCCATGGCCTCGAACTGGCCGCTCCAGGTGATGTAGTAGCCGGCCGGGAACTTGACCTGGTCGGCCACCGCCTTGCGCGCGTCGGCCACGTAGGAGCCGATGTCGCGGTCGCGGATGTCCACGAAGATGTAGGCTGACAGCAGCGCGTTCTCGGTGCGGATGCCGGGCGTGCCGCGCGCCACGACCACCTTGGCAACCTGTCCCAGCGGCACCATGGCGCCGCCCATGATCGGCACCAGCACCTCGCGCTCGATCTGCTCGGGGTTGCTGCGCAGTTCGCGCGGGTAGCGCACGGTGACCCCGAAACGCTCGCGGCCTTCGACGGTGGTGGTGACCATTTCGCCGCCGAGCGCCGTGCCGATGACGTCGAGCAGTTCACCCACCGACAGGCCATAGCGCGCAAGTGCGGCGCGGTCGGGTTCGATGTTGAGGTAGCTGCCGCCGGTCAGCCGTTCGGCGAAGGCCGAGGTTGTCCCCGGCACGGTCTTGACCACGGCCTCGATCTCCTTGGCCAGCTTCTCCATCTCGCCGAGGTCCTTGCCGAAGACCTTGATGCCGATGGGTGTGCGGATGCCGGTGGACAGCATGTCGATACGGGCCTTGATCGGCATCGTCCAGGCGTTGGACACACCGGGGAACTGCAGCGCCTTGTCCATCTCGGCGATCAGCTTGTCGGTGGTCATGCCAGGCCGCCACTCTTCCTGCGGCTTCAGGTTGATGACCGTTTCGAACATCTCGGTCGGTGCTGGGTCGGTGGCGGTGTTGGCGCGGCCGGCCTTGCCAGCTCTTGATGATCTTGTCCTGCGTCTGCAGCACCTCGGCAGCCTTGGTGATGGACATGCCCGGCAGCGAGGCCGGCATGTACAGCAGCGTGCCTTCGTTGAGCGTGGGCATGAACTCGCTGCCCAACTTCGAGGCCGGGTACCAGGACACACCCAAGGCGATCAAGGTCAGCGCGATGGTGACCTTCTTCCACCGCATGACCCAGGCGATGATTGGACGGTAGGTCCAGATCAGGAATCGGTTCAGCGGGTTCTTAGCCTCCGGCATGATCTTGCCGCGGATGAACAGCATCATCAGCACCGGCACCAGCGTGACCGACAGCAGCGCCGCACCGGCCATCGAGAAGGTCTTGGTGTAGGCCAGCGGCGAGAACAGCCGCCCCTCCTGCGATTCCAGCGTGAACACCGGCAGGAACGACACCGTGATGATCAGCAGCGAGAAGAAGAGGGCGGGCCCCACCTCCTTGCAGGCGTCGAGCATCGCGTCGGCGCGGTCCTTGACGGTGTGATCGGGCTTCAGTCGCTCCAGGTGCTTGTGGGCGTTCTCGATCATCACGATGGCCGCGTCCACCATTGCGCCGATGGCGATCGCGATGCCGCCCAGGCTCATCAGATTCGAGTTCATGCCCAGCAGGTGCATCGCGATGAACGAGATCAGCACGCCCACCGGCAGCATCAGGATGGCCACCAGCGCCGAGCGCATGTGCATCAGGAAGATCACGCAGACGGCCGCGACGATCAGGCTTTCCTCCAGCAGCGTGCGCTGCAGGTTGGCGATGGCGCGATGGATCAGGTCGGAGCGGTCGTAGACGGCCTGGATCGTCACGCCCTCGGGCAGGCCGGCCGAGATTTCGGTGACCTTGGACTTGAGGTTGTGGATCACCTCCAGCGCGTTCTGCCCGAAGCGCGACATCGCGATGCCCGAGACGACCTCGCCTTCACCGTTCAGCTCGGACAGGCCGCGCCGCTCGTCGGGCGCCATCTCCACGCGAGCGATGTCGCGGATCAGCACCGGCGTGCCGCCCTCGCTCTTGACCACCAGCTGCTCGATGTCGGCCTTGCTGCGCAGGTAGCCCTTGCCACGCACCATGAACTCGGTCTCGGCCATCTCGACCACGCGGCCGCCGACGTCGCGGTTGCTGTCGCGAATCACCTGCGACACCTTCATCAGTGGGATGCCGAAGCTGCGCAGCTTCAGCGGGTCGACCGTCACCTGGTAGGTCTGCACGAAGCCGCCCAGCGACGCCACCTCGGCAACGCCGGGGGCCTTGGTCAGCTGGTAGCGCACGTACCAGTCCTGGATCGTGCGCAACTCGGCCAGGCTCTTGTTCTTGGCCAGCAGCGCGTATTGGTAGACCCAGCCGACCCCGGTGGCATCGGGCCCGAGCGAAGGAGAAACGCCCTTGGGCAGGCGGCTGGACGCGAAGTTCAGGTACTCGAGCACCCGGCTGCGCGCCCAGTAGATGTCGGTGCCGTCCTCGAAGATCACGTAGACGAAGGACGCGCCGAAGAACGAGAAGCCGCGCACCACCTTCGACTTCGGCACCGCCAGCATCGCGGTGGTCAGCGGGTAGGTGACCTGGTCCTCGACGACCTGCGGCGCCTGGCCCGGGTACTCGGTGTAGACGATGACCTGCACGTCCGACAGGTCGGGCAGCGCATCGAGCGGCGTCTTCATGACGGCGACGACACCGGCTAGGACGACGAAGAGGGTGGCAAGCAGGATCAGGAACGGGTTCCTGCCTGACCACTGGATGATTTTGGCCAGCATGGTGTTCGCTGCTCAGTGGCCAGAGTGTGAGGTCGCGGCGCTTGGGGCCGGTGCCACGGGCTTGGGCGGAGAAGCCGCGCCCGGTATCGCCCGTATCGACGTCACTATGTATTCGCCTGGCTGGCGTTCGACAAACTCGAAGCCCACCCTCTGCCCGGGCTTCAAACCAGACAGCAGCGATGCATTCGCCGACCTGAAGTCCATCTTCATCGCCGGCCACTTCAGAGTCGGAACAGGGCCATGGTTCAGGCTGAGCGTGCCGGCCCTTAGGTCAACGCTTTCGACAGTGCCTTCGGCCCTGTGTCCGACCACGGCCGTCGCGGGTGTTGGTGCGGACGTCGCGGGGGGGGCGGCAGGTGCACTACCAGATGCTGCCGCTGCGGTACCTTTCGCCGGGCTTCCATGACTGGCGTGACCACCCAAACCGCCCACGACTGCCTTCAGGTTGCTCTCCGCGTCGATCAGGAAGTTCGCAGCGACGACGACCTGCTCACCGTCCTTCACGCCCTTGAGGATCTCGACGTAGTTCTCGCCCCGCGCTCCGATGTCGACTTCCCGTGGCTCGAAGCGGCCTTCCTGGACCTGGACGAGCACGATGCGCCGGCTACCCGTGTCGATCACGGCCGAATCCGGCACGGTCAGCACCGGTGCCTTGCCCCCGACGGAGACTTCCACCTGGGCGAACATCGCCGGCTTGAGCTTCTGACCCGGGTTGGCCATCTCGACCCGCACGGGGATGCTGCGTGTCTCCGCCTTCAACGTGGGGTAGATGTAGGTGATGCGGCCCTCGAAGGCCTCGTTGGGGTAGGCCGTCGTGGTGACACGCGCCTTCGCCCCGCTCTTGACCATGCCGATGTCCTGCTCCGACAGGTCGGCGATGACCCAGACCGACGACAGGTCGGTCACCTGGTAGAGCATCTCGCCCGGCATGAAGCGCATGCCCTGCAGCGCCTTCTTCTCCGAGACGACGCCCGACACGGGTGAAGGAAACGAGATCGTGCGTTGCGGCTGGCCGGACTTCATCAGCGCCGTCACCTGCGACGGCGACAGGTCCCAGTTGCGCAGCCGCGCCAGACTGGAGTCGGCGAGTTGCCGCATGCCGGCCTGCGCCTCGGCGCCGGCGTCCTTCATCGCTTCGAGCCCCTGCATCGCGATGGCGTATTCGCGCTGCGCCGACACGAGTTCGGGGCTGTAGGCCTCGAACAGCGGCTGGCCCTTGGCCACGGGTTGCCCGGTCGCGTTGACGTGCAGGCGCTCGACGTAGCCTTCGAACTTCGCGGTGACCGCGAACACCCTGCGTTCGTCGGGCTCGATGCGGCCGGCGGCCCGCACGGTCTTGCCGAGCATGCGCATCGCCGCGGCCTCGGTGCGCACGCCCAGCTTCTGGATCTTCTCGGTGCTGATGCGCACCTGGTTGAGTGACGCAGGGTCGGAACCTGACGCCGACTCGTCCTCGCCTTCGTAGACCGCGACGTAGTCCATCCCCATCGGGTCCTTCTTCGGCGTCGGCGATGTGTCGGCCAGACCCATCGGGTTGCGGTAGTAGAGCAGCTTGCGCTGCTTGGGCGCCGGCGCGGGTGCGGACGCCGCGCTTGCGACGGCACCGTCGGCCGGATGCGACTGCGAGCGGGCACCCAGCCAGTAGCTGCCTGCACCGACCGCCCCGAGCAGGACGATCGCAAGCACGGTGGTGGTGGTCTTCACAGGTCTTCTCCCAGGATGCGTTCGATGTCAGCCAGGCGCATCTGCGCCTCGACCTGCGATTTGAGGATCTCCTGCCGGGCCTTGCGGATGCCCCGCTGGGCTTCAAGCAGCATCGAGAACTCGGCCTTGCCGTTCTCGTAGGCGGCGAGGGCGGACTGCAGGCTCAGTTCGGACTGCGGCAGCAACTGCGTCTTCGCCAGTGCTTCGGTGCGCCGCGCGGCCTCCAGGCCGGCCAGGTTGACGGCCAGGTCGCCGAGCAACTGCTGCGACAGGCTTTCGGCGCGCGACCGTGCCGCGGATACCATCGCCTCGGATTCGCGGCAGCGGGATGTTCATCTCCACCATGACGCCCCAGGTCGTGATGCGCGAGCCCATCTGCGACGGCGACACGCCCACGGTGAGGTCCGGGTAGCGGTTGCGCTGCGTGAGGTCGCGGTTCTTCTGGGCCACTGCTACGCGCGCCAGTTCGGCCTGGATCAGCGGGTTGCGGGCACGCGCGCGTTCGGCCAGCGCGGCGGCATCAGCCGTCGCCACAGGCGGGATCGGGCGCAGCACGAGGGGATCGGCCAGCGGCGCCGCGCTGTCACGGGCGAGCAGCGCATTCAGCTTGGCCCTGATCTGGCGCTTTTCGCCGTCCAGCGCGATCAGCTCGGAACGCATCGCGGTCTGTTCCAGCTGGGCACGGATCGCATCCGACTGGCCGGCAAGTCCGCCGGCGTAGCGCGCTTGCGAGACCTGCTCCAGGCGAGCCATCAGGGCGAGCACTTCGTTTGAAAGCCGCTCGTTGCCGGCGGCCCGGTAGTACTCGGCGTAGGTGGCTTTGATGCGCGCCGACAGTTCGGCCCAGGCGGCGTCGCTGCGCGCGTCGGCCTGGCGCGCATCGGCGGAGGCAGCATCGCGCTTCAGCTCGCGCTTACCCCACAGCGGCAGCGACTGCATCAGCGTGTACTTGGTCTCGCCCACCTTCGACGGCAGAAGACTGGGTGATGCGTCCGTGCCGTAGTTGTTGATGTTCATGAGCTCGACGCGCAGCACCGGATCAGGCAGCGCGCCGGCAGGGCCGACGCGCTGTGCGGCGGCGTCGGCTTCCGCTTGCATGGCCCTGAGTTCGGGGCTCTGCGCGCGGGCGTGGGCCAGCAGTCCTTGAAGATCCGCACCCAGGGCCGATCCCTGCGCTGCTACCGGACCGGAAGTGCCCACGGTGGCCAGCAGGACGATCAGGAGGCCGCGCAACCTTCGGGCCAGTGGTGGCGCGTGCGCGGTGCTTGGCGCTGATGTCAGGACGGCAGGTTCGCGGGCCGGCAGGCTCCTGGCGGGTCGAAGAAACGTGTTCATGAAAGGACTCCGGGTCGCGGAAGAGCTTGCCAATGGCATGGAGCCGCCTGCGGCGGCACGCGGCAGACGCCATGCGTGTCCTGGTTCGCAGTGAAAGGTGGCTCCAGCCCGGGGGCGCGGGCAGGACGCGAGTGGCGGGGAATGAGCGTCCGAGGACGGACAGGCGGCAGTGCTGCCGTGCGGGGGGCCCGCTCGAGCACCGGTCAGTCGACGGAGCGGGTCAGACCCGCAATCTCAGCGTGGCGAGGAAGAGGGGATCCGGAGGCGCTTGCGCCTCGCATGAGGCGCCGGTCGGCGCGATGCGCGACCGCCGCGCTTCGAGTGCCAAGGGCAGCTCGAGCACCTGCACGAGGGCAGGCTGGCCAACGATGGGCAACTTGACGGCCTCGAAGGTCTTGGCCGCGTCAGCCGAGTGCTGATGGCACAGCGCCGGCTGATCGGCGTCCATGCCTTCGCAGGGCTGTCCGGCTTCCATCATCGCGGCCATGGCCTGCATGTCCGCCTGCTGAGGGCAGACGTATTGCGCGAGCGCCAATTGCGAGAACAGCAGCGACAGCACCACGAAGAACGCGGTGGTCAGTCGGTGGAATCGGCGGCGCAGCATGTCTGCCAAGTGTAGTGCGGCAGTGTGGGTCGGGCTTGATCGAGATCAGGTTCCGGCCGCGCCCGGCTCGGCGGCGCAAGCAGCACGGGGCCGGGCAGGAGGACGGGCTGTCACCAAGCCACCGCCGTTCAGCGGACCGACCTGTCTGCGATGAGACGGGCCTTGAGCGCCCTGCCTCGGATGGCGTCCTCAGACTCGGTCGCCCACGCGAACGTGCTCTTCCAAGTCCAGACCATGCCGTCGATCCGGACGAATCGCACGTCGCCCGCGTTGCCGGCCACGGTCGTGGCGGGGCGCTGGCCTTCGAACTCGAAAGCGATCGTGTGCGTGCCGGGCTTCAGCCTGTAGCGCACCATCGTGTTGGGCAGTGTCTCCACGGTGGGGCCGCCGTCCGCCTGCACCTTGATGAAGTGACGACCGTCGCCCCAGTTGCGGCGCACGACATACACGGTCAGCGCGGTCGGATCGGGTGTGAACCGCTTCGCGTCGGCGTCGGCGTTCAGGCTTGGTGCCGGCGCCTGGGTGCACGCGATCACGCGTCCCTTGTTGGTCTTGTAGCAGTGAGGCAGTTCCGCCGCCGGGTCCGGCGGGGGCGGTGTGGCACAGCCGGCCAGCAGGGCGCCCGAAGCGATGAGGAAGATCAGGAAGAGGCGTTGGCTAGGCATGGTGGATCTCCGGGTTAAGTGGTCGGGTTGGTCGGTCCAAGCAAGGCTGTCATGGCATCTACGTACGCCACAGCTGCCCGGCGTCGATTTGCAGCCGGTACTGGGCCCGCAGCGCATTTGCACACGCGGCCTGGGCCGCCGAGGTCGTGCCAGATCGCCATGCCCCGGCTCCGCGCCGGCGCGCACTATCTGCGGTTGGCCGGGTTCAGACCGACTTGAACCACGAGCGGCCTTGTGGGAAAGCCTGCCGGAGCAATCTTGGCGACATCGACCGCACGACGGTCGAACCCATTGAAAGTCCAGGTGAACAGCTGACCCCCGCTGCGAAAAGTCACCGACTCCGCAAAGGAGACGTTGATCGCGTTGGCCGATCGCAGATCGACCGCACGCGTGGCGGCCTGCTGCGAGGAGGCTGCCCGGCTTGATGACATGCTGGAAAGCAAAGGATGACGGCACCGGTCAGATCACCATTTCAATCAACAAGAGCGCCAGGAAGCCTGCGAAGAACATCGAGGTCAGCAGTGGGGTCTCATCCACTTCATGCGCCTCGACAAGCAACTCCTCGGTAACGAGGTAAAGCAGCGCGGCCACTCCGAACGACATCACCGCGTCAAGGATGACGCCGTCGACACCGGCCAGAAAATAGGCGCCGATCCCCGCACCAGCAAGCAGCAGCGCTGCGAAGGCCAACGTCGTGACCACCACGCGCCGCCGAGCCCCCGGGCCACTCATGGCCGCCGCCGTGGCCACACCCAGAAACAGCACTTCGAGCGTCAAGGCCACCGTGATCAGCAGCCCCTGGCGGGCACCGGCGGCGAAGCTGATGCCGATCAAAAGCCCGTCCAGCGCAATGTCCACGCCCGACACCAGCAGCAGGCTCGTGGGCACGCCTGTCGGCACGGCGTCCCCTGCCGAAGATTCCATCCGCCCGGCCAGTTGCTTGAGCAGCAGCATTGCCGCGACGCCCAATGCAAAGCCGATCAAGGTCACGAAGGGCATGCGGCGGTGCACGACATCCGGCAGCAATTCGGTCGCCAATGCGGCAAACAGAACGCCCGCAGCGATGTGCTGGACGCCGCTGCGCACTGCCGGGCTCGGCGTGCGAAACGCCGCCGCGACGCCTCCGACGACCACCGCAGCGGCGGGGATCGATGCAAACGCGAGAACGTTTATCAGTGCGCTGGACATGGTGATGGCGCGGATGATCGCGGGGTCATGGGCAGTATTTCGGGCGGTCGCGTCGCTCGCCGGCTATCGAACCAGCATCGGCTCGCGAGGAGCCCGATTGACGGCATGGTTGCCGTGAGCCACGGCAGGTCTGCCCGTCAGTCGAAAAGCCGTTTGAGGAAGCTCTCGTGTTTTCCGCCGCCATGTCCGGAGCCGTGGCGGCTACGGCTGTGGCCGGAGTCGTCGCGATAACCGTCGCGGCTTGTTGGCAAGGCCGGCGCCTGGGGCTGCAGCGCGACAACGGGCTGCTCGCGCTGGCTGCGCTCGATGATCTTGTCGAGTTCCCCGCGATCCAGCCATACGCCCCGGCATTTCGGGCAGTAATCGATCTCGATGTCCTGGCGGCTGGACATCACCAGTTGTGTCTCGGTGCATACGGGGCATTGCATGTTGGTTCCATTGCTTTCAAGAGAGTGCTCGGGCATCACCGAATCAGGGCTCAGCCGGGCGTTGCGACGGGTGTGGTGGGTGATGCAGCAACGGCCTCAGGGGCTGTTCCCTTGTAGGCGAGCAGACGCAGCGCATTCACGACCACCAGCAGGGTCGAACCTTCGTGGAACAGCACCGCGGTCCCGATGTTCAGTCCGAACATGGTGGCGGGAATGAGCACGGCGACCACGCCGAGGCTGACCCACAGGTTCTGTTTGATGATGCGGCTGGTGCTGCGCGACAACCCCACTGCGAACGGCAGTTGCGCCAGGTCGTCGGCCATCAGGGCCACGTCGGCGGTCTCCAGCGCCACGTCTGACCCCGCCGCACCCATCGCGATGCCCACGGTGGAGTTGGCCATCGCCGGCGCGTCGTTGACCCCATCTCCCACCATCGCGACCTTGCCGTGGGCCTTGCGAAGATCCTTGATCGCATCGACCTTCTGCTCCGGCATCAGGTCGCCGCGCGCTTCGGTCAAGCCGACGGACTTGGCCACCGCCTCCGCAACCTGCTGGTTGTCCCCGGAGATCATGATCAGGCGTTCGATCCCGAGATTGCGCAATTCCGCCATGACCTGCGCCGCCACCGGCCGCGGCGTGTCCATCACACCGATCACGCCCAGAAAGCGCTGCCCCTTGCGCACAACCATGGTGGTGCGGCCTGCCGCGACCAACGCCTGGTTGGCCTTCTCGACGTGAGCGGGCATCGCCGAGTTGGGCAGTTCGGAGAACAGTACCGGCTTGCCGATGTGCACCGCTTCGCCATCCACCTGCGCCTGGACGCCACGTCCGGTGATGCTCTTCACATCGGACGCGCTCAGAGGTTGCTGCCGATCGCCCAGGCGTTCGCGCGCGCCTGTGACGATGGCCGATGCCAGCGGGTGATCGCTGTGCTCTTCGACCGCCAGCGCCACGTGCAGCAACTCGTCCTCGGTCGCCCCTTCGGCCGCGACCGCATCGGTCAGCTTTGGTTTGCCCTCGGTCAGTGTGCCGGTCTTGTCGAAGGCGATCGACGTGAGCGTGCCCAGGTTCTCAAGCGGGCCACCGCCTTTTACCAACACACCACCGCGGGCTGCGCGCGCGACGCCGCTGAGCACCGCGCTCGGCACCGAGATGGCAAGCGCACATGGGCTCGCGGCGACCAGCACCGCCATGGCCCGGTAGAAGCTCGTGGCGAAGGGCTCGTCGATCACCACCCATGCGAACATCAGCAGGCCGACCAGCGCCAGCACCGCCGGCACGAAGATGCGCTCGAAGCGCTCGGTGAACTGCTGCGTCGGCGAGCGCTGCGCTTCCGCCTCGGTGACCATCTTGACGACCCGCGCCATCGTCGACTGATCGGCCTTGCGTGCCACCATCACGTCGATGGCACCAGAGCCGTTGATCGTGCCTGCGAAGACACGGTGCTCGGCCGAGACCCGGTCGAAGTTGGCGAGGGCCGCTTTCGGGTCGCCGATCGGCCGCTTGTCCACCGGCACGCTCTCGCCGGTCACCGGCGCCTGGTTGACGCTGGAGGTTCCGACCACCACGACGCCGTCGGCCGGGAGCCGTTCGTTCGGCCGCACCACCACCACATCGCCGACCTGCAGCACGTTGAGCGCGACTTCTTCCGTCCGACCGTCGCGCCGCAGCGTGGCCGTTTCCGGTGCCAGCTTGGCCAACGCCTCGATGGCGCGCCGAGCACGGCCCATCGCGTAGTGCTCCAGGGAATGGCCCAGGCTGAACAGGAACAGCAGCAAGCCACCTTCCGCCCATTGGCCGAGCGCCGCCGCACCGGCCGCCGCCACCAGCATCAAGGTGTCGATCTCGAAGCGACGTGCACGCAGGTTCTCGATCGCCTCCTTCACGGTGAACCAGCCGCCGAAGATGTACGCGCCGACGTAGCAGGCCGTCGGCACCCAGGTCGGCGCGATGGCACCACGGCCGACGAGCCAACCGACCAACACCAGCGCGCCGGCAAGCAGCGCAAAGATCAGCTCCGACTTTTCGCCGAACAGTCCGCCGTGGGCGTGGTCATGGCCGGCGTGATCGCCTTCGCCTTCCGCGTGCTCGTGGCCGGCACGTTCGTTTGCAGGTCCGTCAGCGGCTTTGCCTTCAGGCTTTTCATGGTCATCGCCATGGCCATGGTCCTTGTGATCACCGTGGTACGCCTTGCCAGGAGCGCTGCCCTCGGCAGAGTTGTGATCGTGATCGTGATCGTGGTCGTGGTCGTGGGTATGCTTCTCGGCCACGGCTTGCGCACCTGCCCCGTGAACACGCGGTGGTTCGAGCGTCGCATGACCAGCCAGCCCGAGTGACGTGGCAATAAGGAGCAAGGTCTGCTCTGAGACCGTCGAGCGGTCGTATTCGATGCGCAATGCACCGGAGGCTGCGACATCGGCCTCCAGCACGCCCGGCACGTTGCGCAGTCCGTCTGCCACACGCCGCGCCGCTCGGGCATGCAGCGGACCGTTGGATCGAAACACGAGGTGCGCATAGCGCGCCCCGAGCTGCGCGCCGACCGACTGCACCAGTTCGCGCACACGGCCCAGCGTGATCTCGTTGGGGTTGTAGTGGACGCACAGTTGGGGCGACTCGCCGTCCCCGCCAACGATGTGCGCTTCCTCGATGCCGGGGCGGCCGGACAACGTGTCCGTCAGGCGCGTCACGCACCGATCTTCGGCATCGTCGACCCCGCTCAGCACCAATGGCAGGTCGAGACGAAGCTTCTCTGGAATACTCATGGTGAACGCCTCACTTTGTCGATGAAGGCGGCTTCGAGCCGGCACCGGCGCCTTTTGGCGGGGTACGTCCTCGGCGCGATGGCTTCTTGCGCAAGCGTTGCCGAAGTTGCTCTGCGTACTTCATTGGCGGTGGCGGTGGTGGCTTCCTGGTCTTCAGCCAGGGACGCAGAAGCCGGCACACCAGGTACGCCGCCGCGCCCACCGCGATGAAGCCCAACCAGAGCCAGGCTATGGACCACGCAACCGGCCCATGCATGGGTTCGGTGAACATGAAAGCCTCCTGCAACGGAGATGGGACGGCGCGAGGACGAAGCGCCGGTCCCCACGCGCGTCATCGAGCCCATCAGCCGACCCTGATCGCTTTTGCGATGTCGATCACATAGACCCAGCCGGCCGTCACTTGCCCGGTGCGCGCAACGCGGCTGATGACCTCTACCAGCTGGTCCGCATACTCGTCGCTGCAGTGCATCTCCAGCTTGTATTCATTGACGACCTCCTCGCCCAGTTCCACCGAGAAGCGCTTCTCGGCATTGTCGAGCGGCACCAGCGATCCCTTGACCATGTAGACCGTCAAGTTGTGGTCGCCGTTGCCTCCGACGCTCCACACCGGAGACGACTTCAGCGCAGCGATGACATCGGCGATGCGGTTGCTATGGACGTAGGCTTTGATTTCCTTCATGTCGTGGCTCCTTCGACAACACCGACGGGACGGCTGCGCCTTTCAGCGCGCAATTCCGACCACTCGTAGATCAACGGCAGCAGCAGCAGCGTGAGCGCCGTCGAGGTGAACAGTCCGCCGACCACCAC
>LNFM01017921.1_pt1 | contig 15398 bp, 13 predicted proteins | sample 596031 | NCBI WGS metagenome assembly LNFM01 (sample SAMN04254537, study PRJNA301005) | activated carbon metagenome | isolation source: dual media filters at the Ann Arbor, Michigan drinking water treatment plant | place: USA: Ann Arbor | reverse complement strand
ATGGTGACGCTCGCCTTCGCAAAGCGCAGCGGCGCCAACGCGGTCATCGTCGCCGACCAGATCCTGGAGCGGCTGAAGTCGGTGCAGGGCGCCCTGGTGCCCGACGACGTCGCCGTCACGGTCAGCCGGAACTATGGCGAGACGGCAACCGAAAAGGCCGACGAACTCCTGTTCCATCTGGCCCTCGCGACCGTTTCGATCGTCCTGCTGATCGCGATCACCGTCGGCTGGCGAGAAGGCATCGTCGTCCTGGTGGTCATCCCGACCACGATCCTGCTCACCCTCTTCGCTTCGTGGCTGATGGGTTACACCATCAACCGCGTCAGCCTGTTCGCCCTTATCTTCTCGATCGGCATCCTGGTCGACGATGCGATCGTCGTGGTCGAGAACATCGTGCGGCACTGGCAGGCGCGCGGAGGCGCCGATCTCAAGACCACCGCGATCGAGGCGGTTTCGGAGGTCGGTAATCCGACGATCGTCGCCACGCTCACCATCATCGTGGCTCTCCTGCCCATGATGTTCGTGAGCGGCCTGATGGGCCCCTACATGAGCCCGATCCCGGCCAACGCCTCGATGGCCATGATCTTTTCGTTCTTCGTCGCCGTCGTCATCACGCCGTGGCTGCTGTACCGCGTCGCCGGACGCCATTTCGCGAAGGCATCCCCGGCCGCGGGGGCAGCCCACGGCCATGGCGAGGGGGGCGTGCTCGGCCGGCTCTTCCTCAGGATCGCGCGACCGCTGCTACGGGGACGCCGACGCTCGGGATTTTTCCTGCTGATTGTCGGCCTCACCACGGCCGCGGTCTGCGTGCTGTTCTTCACCCGCGACGTCGCGGTCAAGCTGCTGCCCTTCGACAACAAGTCCGAGCTGCAGGTCGTGGTGGACCTGCCTCAGGGCACGACTCTCGAAGAGACCGACCGTTTCCTGATGGCGGCGGCAAATCGCCTGAAGGACCTGCCGGAGATGACCTCCATCCAGGTCCATGCCGGGACCGCAGCGCCGTTCAATTTCAACGGCCTGGTGCGACACTCCTATCTCCGGGTATCGCCGCAGCAGGGCGACCTCCAGATCAATCTCCTGCCCAAGGACAAGCGCGCCCGCGCCAGCCACGCGATCGCCCTCGACGTGCGCAAGCGACTGGACGGCCTGGACCGGCCCGTGGGCAGCGTGGTCAAGGTCGTCGAGGTCCCGCCCGGCCCACCGGTCCTCGCCACCCTGCTGGCCGAGATCTACGGCCCCGACGAGAAGACGCGCCGCGAAACCGCAATGAAGGTCCGCGAGGCCTTTCAGAAAGTGCCATTCGTCGTCGATCTCGACGATACGTTCCGCCCCCCCGGCGAACGCCTGCGCTTTTCGATCAACCAGGAGAATCTCGAATTCTACGGCGTCGAGGAGCAGGCGGTGTACGACACCATCGCCGCCATCATCGGCGGAGTGAAGGTCGGCTACTCGCAGCGCAGCCACAATGCGAAGCCCATCGAGATCGTGGTCAAGCTGCCGCGCAGCGCCGAATCGCTGAGCGAACGCATCCTGTCGACGCCGCTGCCCGCCGGCGGCACCCGCCGCCAGGGGGCGAACGTCGAGCTGGGCGACGTCGTGACGGTCAAGCGCGAGCCCGCTTCCTACACGCTGTTCCGTCGGAACGGTCGCTTCGCCGAGATGGTGCAGGCCGAGGTGGCCGGCCGTTTCGAAGCCCCGATCTACGGCATGCTGGCCGTCGAGGACGAGATCGCCAGGCTCGACTGGGGCAAGGCCGGGCCACCCCGGATCTTCTATCACGGCCAGCCGACCGACGAGTCCCGTCCCGCTCTGCTCTGGGACGGTGAATGGGAGGTGACCTATGTCACCTTCCGCGACATGGGCGCCGCCTTCGGCGTGGCCATCCTCGGCATCTACCTGCTGGTCGTGGCGCAGTTCGGCTCCTACCGCCTGCCGCTGGTGATCCTGACTCCGGTGCCGCTCACCCTCATCGGCATCGTGCTGGGTCACTGGATGTTCGGCGCGCCGTTCACCGCGACCTCGATGATCGGCTTCATCGCCCTCGCCGGCATCATCGTGCGCAACTCGATCCTGCTGGTCGATTTCATCCAGCATCGTCGGGCCGAGGGTGCCGCCCTGCGCGACGCCCTGCTCGAAGCCGGCGCGATCCGCTTCAAGCCGATCTTCCTGACGGCCGCCGCCGCCATGATCGGCGCCGCCTTCATCCTCACCGACCCGATCTTTCAGGGGCTGGCAATCTCGATGGTGTTCGGGCTCGCGTCCTCCACGGCCCTCACGGTGCTGGTGATCCCCGCCATCTACGTCTGGCTGCGCGACGACGGGAAGGATGCGAGCGCGCCTTGAGCACCCGGAACGAAGGACCCTTCCCTTCGTTCACCCGATCCGCCTGAGGACGGGGTCCGGCAGCGGCCCCTTGTTCACGGCGGCGATCGCTTCCTCGAGGTGCTGCAGCGTCGAGTAGCCGACCAGCATCGTCGAAACGCCCGGATGCGAGATCACGAATCGCTCGGCGAACTCGGTCAAGCTGCCCGCCACGCCCTCCTTGACCAGCGGCTCCAATTCACGCGCGCGCGCCACGTCGCCCGCGAAGTCCGGGGCCGAACCGATCGGCGGGACCTGTTGCTGGGCGAGCGGGTGGCGGTCCATCGTGCCGGCCAGCGCGCCGCCGGCCAAAGCCCGGATGACGATCGTGCCCATGCCGGCGACCTGCGCCCGGTCGAGCAGGCGACGATAGTCGAGGCCGGGCGCACCCTTGGGCATCGGCCCGCCGGCACTGGGATTGAGGGCATTGTAGACGACCTGCACCGTGTCGAAGAGCTTCGAGTCGACGGCCTTCAGGAGTGCCGCGGGCTCTCCCACGCCGCTGAACCCGATGAAGCGGGTCTTGCCCTGCTTCCTGAGCTTCTCCAGCGCCGGCACCACTTCGTTCAGGGCGATCTCGACATCCAGCTTGTCCCCGCCGTCCCCGGCCGTCAGCGGATTGTGGAGCTGCAGCAGATCGACATGGTCGCGGCCCATGCGTGTCAGGCTCTCCTCGGTCGAGCGGGTGACCAGGCCCGCGACGTCGGCGCGGTCCGCCGCGGTCAGCCGGAACTTGGTGCCGACCACGACGTCGGCCTTCAGCGCCTTCAGGACACGCCCGAGATTGCGCTCGGACTCGCCGTCGCCGTAGCGGGCGGCCGTGTCGAAGTAATTGATGCCGGCCTCGATCGCCCGCGCCACGGCACGCTCCTGGTCCGGCCCGGCGCCCTTGGTGAACAGTCCGCCCACCGCACCCGCGCCGTATCCGAGCACCGAAACCTCAAGGCCCGTCCGGCCGAGCTTGCGCCTCTGCATTGTTTCCTCCCGTGCTGTGATGAAACCGCGCAACCGCGGTTGCGCCGTCAGGCGTTGTCGATGCGGACCTGGCCCGCCTCGTTGTCCACCACGACGTGGTTGTCGTAGTAGGTGACGATCGGCCTGGCACCGAAGGCCGCTTCCATGCGCTTTTCCCATTCCGGCGTGTACCAGGCACGGGCGGCCGCCTCCGATGCCCAGAGATAGACACCGCCCCCGCCCGCCTCGCCGTTGAGATAGTACTTCTTCAGGAGGCCCTTCGCGCCGAGCGCCGTATAAGTCGGCGCCGATTTGGCAGCGGCCTCGACGGCGGCGTCCCGTGGACGCTTGGGCATGGGGATTTGAACGATGGCGATGAACATGCTTGTTAGCCTACGGTCTGGGCCGCTCTGGAGCAATTGAATGACCGTCATCCTGCCAGGCGTCGAGATGTGCGTCTTCGACGCCTATGGTACGCTGTTCGACTTCAATTCGGCGGTCGCGCGCCATCGCCGGACGGTCGGCCCGTCCGCGGAGGCCCTTTCGGAGCTCTGGCGAACCAAGCAGATCCAGTACACTTGGCTGCGCAACGCCATGGCCACCTATGCGCCGTTCTGGCAGGTGACCGGAGAGGCGCTCGACCATTGCCTGGCCGCCCATCGCATCACCGATCCAGCCGCGCGCGAGCGGCTGATGGGGGCTTACCTGGCCCTCGATCCCTTCCCCGAGGCGCCGGGCATGCTGGCCTGCCTCTCGCGCGCCGGCATGCGGACCGCGATCCTGTCCAATGGCAATCCCGGCATGCTCGACCCGATGGTTGCGGCGTCGGGTCTCGCCGACCACTTCGAGGCGGTGCTGAGCGTCGAAGAGGCGGGCGTCTTCAAGCCCGATCCGCGCGTCTATCGCCTCGTCGAGGCGCGCTGTGGCGTGACGCCCGACAAGGTTTGTTTCCTGTCGTCGAACTGCTGGGACGCGCATGGCGCCGCGCAGTTCGGCTTCCGTACGGTCTGGGTGAACCGAACCGGCGCACCCGACGACAACCTGCCCGGCACGCTCTCCGCCCGAATCCGCGATCTGTCCGACCTGCCCGACCTGATTGGTGTTCCACGATGAGTTCGCTTCCGACTTTTGCCACTCCCACATTCGCCGACGTCCAGGCCGCCGCCCGCCGTCTCGAGGGCATCACGATCCGCACGCCGCTGCTCGAGAACGAGCGCGTCAACCGCACGCTGGGCGGCCGCCTGTTCCTCAAGGTGGAGTGCCTGCAGCGCACCGGCTCGTTCAAGCTGCGCGGCGCCTACAATTTCCTCGCCTCCATGAGCGAGGCCGACCGCGCCAGGGGCGTGGTCGGCTGGTCCTCGGGCAATCATGCGCAGGGGCTCGCCGAGGCGGCCCGCCTGCTCGGCACCAAGGCCACCATCGTGATGCCGGCCGATGCGCCGGCCCTCAAGGTCGCCAACACGCGCGCCAGCGGCGCGGAGGTGGTGCTCTACGATCGGGTGAAGGACAGCCGCGAGGAGATCGGTCAGGGCATCGCGGCAAAGACCGGCGCCACCATCGTGCCGCCCTACGATCATCCCTGGATCCTGACGGGCCAGGGCACGGCCGGCCTCGAGATCGCCGAGCAGGCGAAGGCGCTGGGCGTGACGCTCGATGCAGTGGCCGCCCCCTGCTCCGGCGGCGGCCTGGCGACCGGCGTGGCTCTGGGCGTCAAGGGCGTCAGCCCGACGACCACGGTGCACGCCGGCGAGCCTGCCGGCTTCGACGATCTCGCCCGCTCGCTCGCCGCCGGAACCAAGCAGAAGAACGAGAAGCTCTCCGGCTCGATCTGCGACGCGCTGCTGGCGCCGACCCCGGGCGACGTCACCTTCCCGCTGGCGCAGCGGCTCCTCGGTCCGGGGCTCGTCGTCACGGACGAGGAAGTGCTGGAAGCCATGGAACTGGCCTTCCGCGAATTCAAGCTGGTGGTCGAGCCGGGGGGCGCCGTCGCACTGGCCGCGGCCCTCACCGGAAAGCTGCCCGTGAAGGGCCGCGCCGTGGCCGTCGTCTGTTCGGGCGGCAATGTGGATCACGCCACGTTCAAGCGGGCGCTCGACCGGATGCCCAACGTCCCCGCATGACGATATCGAGGCGCAACCGGCGCGAATGGCGGATCATCCTGTGGATCAGCCTGGCGAGCGCCGTGATCAGCGCCTATTTCGGTCACGCCGTGGCTCCCGCCGACGACCCACCGCTGATAGGCGTCTTGCAGGGCATCCTCACGTCCCTTCTGATCGCCACTCCGATCACCTTCTTCGAGGTACGGCGCGCGCGCATCAACTCGCTTGGCTGGATGCGTCGCCTGCCGCTCCTAGGCTATTTCCTCGTCAATGTGGCGTTCTAGCGTAGTCATCGTCGCAGGCCTGGTTCTTTCGCGCCTGTTGATGTCGATCGGAAACCGGCCGTTTGCTGATCAACATGAAGGCTTCGACCCGGCTTGCAGAGAAGCTCGGCGCGATCCGGTTCCGTGACCTGCTCAATGCTTTCTTCCGCGACATTGCCGACGCCGCCCTGGAATGCGACGCCGAAATCCACAAGTACGTGGGAGACGAGGCGATCCTGACGTGGCGGGAGGGACTCCCTGAGTTTCGCGCGGCCCTGCATTGCGGTGAGATCGTCGCTGGCGAAATCGGCGACGTCCGCAGGGAGATCACCTATGTCGGAGACATGCTGAACGTGGCGGCGCGCCTGCTCGACGCTTCTAAGGACCTCGGCCGCGACGTCCTGGCGTCCGGCGAACTGCTCGCCCGGGTCCGCCTGCCGGGAGGCCGTCAGGCCGAACCGTTGCCAACCCTGACGATCCGCGGCCGCGATGCGCCGCTCGAGATCGCCGCGTTATCGATGCGCGGCGTCCACGATCAGGGCTGAGGCTTGCCAAGCGACTTCAGTCAGGCGAGCAGCCTGCCCTTCGGGAGAAAGATGATGAAGCGGCGCCCAATACCCTTGGTCATGATCTCTCCTCCCAGTGACTGCACGCTGCACGCGTTTTCTTGAACGCATCACAGGCTCCGCGGGAGGTTCTGTCAAGGGTTTCGCGCTACCGGCCCTCTCCTGGCGTGAGAATCTCGAACATCATGCCAGCCGGCGAATCCATCATCGCGAACAGCGCAGCGAGCTTCGGGATCTCGCCTTCGAGCTTCAACGCACCGCTCGCCAGTGCGTCGGGAATGGTGAGCTTGCGCATGACGATCTGGTCCATCGTGGCGCGCGTCGTCGTCACCGACACATCGGCGTTCGCCGCTGTCTCGCCCATGCGATGCGTGAGCGTGCAGTGCTTCAGCGTCAGCACCAGCGCCTCGTTGCGGTCGGTGAAGCGCCAGTTGACGACCAGCGACTGTCCGGCCGCCTTCTTCGCATCGAGGCGAATGGCCATCAGGTCGAAGAAGACGTCACTGGTGAGGCCGGCCAGCGTGTCGGCGCCCATGCCGGGCCGCACCGGCATCTGGAAGACGCCATGGCGCAGTTCCTGCGCGCCATAGAGGAAGGCGTTGCGCCAGGTGGCCGACTCCGCCTGGTAGCCCATCTGCTCCAGCGCATCGGCGCAGAGCGCGCGGGCCTCCTTGTTCTCCGGCTCGGCGTAGACGACTTCCTTCATGACCTGCGCCACCCAACGGAACTCGCCCTTGGCGAAGTCGGCGCGCGCGCGCTCGATGACCGCGGCGGCACCGCCCATGTACTCGACGAACTTCCGCGCCGCCGGCGCCGGCGGCAGCGGGTGCAGGTTGCAGGGATTGGCGTCGTACCAGGACAGATAGCGTTGATAGACCGCCTTCACATTGTGGCTCACCGACCCGTAGTAGCCGCGCACGGCCCAGCGTTCGGCGAGACCCGGCGGCAGGTCGATCGCCTCGGCGATCTCGGCCGGGCGCCAGCCGCGATTCATGTAGCGTAGCGTCTGGTCGTGGATGTGCTTGTAGAGGTCGCGCTGCGCCTCGAGATAGTCGATGATCTTGGCGTTGTCCCAGGTCGGCCAGTGATGCTGGCCGATCAGCACCTTCGTCTTCGGCCCGTACATCGCGATGGCGTCGCCGATATACTTGGCCCAGATGCGCGGATCGCGCGCCACGGCGCCGCGCAGGGGAATGAAGTTGTGCAGGAGCGGACAGGCGTTCTCCGCCATGTTGAGCACGCCGAGCTGCGGATAGAACATGTGCATCTCGGCCGGCGCCTCGGTCTCCGGCGCCAGCTGGAAGACGATCTCGATGCCGTCGATCACATGCGTCTCGACCGGTTTCGCGATCGACTGCGTCGGCGCAATCAGACCGGGCGTGCCGCGCGCGACACTCTTGCCGAGACCGGCATCGACCTGCCCGCGCGCGCCGCGCGGCAGCATCGTGCCGAACTGGAACTGGGCGCGCCGCGACATCGGCGCCCCCGCCAGCACGTTCTCACCCGAGATGGCTTCCATGAATCCGGCCGGCGCGATCACCTTCACCTTGCCAGCCTTCACATCGACCTCGTCGACGATGCCGCGCACGCCGCCATAGTGATCGATATGGCTGTGGGTGTAGATCACCGCGACCACGGGCTTTCGCGGCCGGTGCGCGTAGTAGAGGTCGAGGGCGGCGCGCGGATCGATCAGGATCAGCCCGCTGTCGCCCTCGATCACCGTCATGTTGGCGATGTCGAAGCCGCGCAGCTGGTAGAGCCGGTCGGTGACCTTGAAGAGCCCGTTGGCGAGGTTGAGGCGCGCCATACGCCACAGGCTGGGATTGACCGTATCGGGCGCCAGCTCGCCGTCGATGAAGGCATACTCGCCCAGGTTCCACAGGACCGTGCCACCGCCGGTGCGCACGATTCCCTCGGGCACGGTCGCAACCAGACCGCGCTTCGCGGCCTCGAAGTCGGCCGTGTCGGCGAAAGGCAGATGCGCCGCCATCGCCGCATTGGCGGCTTTGGTTGCAGGTTCGGCGTCGCGCGCGGCGTCGAGATGGGAGGAAGGAACGGGAACGGCCGAAGCGGACGCCATGATTGCTAGCCCTCGACCTTGATGTTGTTTTCCTTGACGACCTTGGTCCAGCGTTCGGTCTCGAACTTGACCCGGTCGACATAGGCCTGCGGCGTGCTGCCCGTCGTGAAGAAGCCGAGTTCGGCGAACCGCTTCTTCACCGTCGGGTCCTTGAGCGTCTCGAGGCAGAGCGCGTTCAGCCTCTCGACGATCGGCGCCGGCAGGCCGGCCGGACCCACGAGACCGAAGAAGGCCGCGCTCTCGAGGTCCTTCATGCCGAGTTCGGCAACGGTCGGAACGTCGGGGCAGACCGTCGAGCGCTCGGGCGACGCGACGGCGATCCCGGTCAGGCGGCCGGCCGCCACGTGCGTGCCGGTCGGCAGCACGACGTCGATCATGATCGGCAGGTGGCCGCCCATCACGTCGCGCAGCGCATCGGCCGCGCCCTTGTAGCTGACACTCTCGAGATTGAGCTTGTTGCGGGTGCGGAACAGCTCTCCCCAGAGGTGCGGCTGGTTGCCCATGCCCGAGGTGGCATAGCGCACGCGCTGGGGCTGCTTGTTCACGAATTCGGCGAACTCCGCGTAGTTCTTCGCCGGCAGCGCCTTGCCGTCGATCGCCAGGAGGTCGGGGATGTCGACCAGGGTCGAGATCATCTGGAAATCCTTGAGCGGATCGAACGGCTGCTTGAGGCCGAGTGCGACGTTGGTCGCCATCGTCGCCGCACCCAGGAGCAGCGTGTTGCCGTCGGGTTTGGCCTTGGCCACCACGTCCATCCCGATGATGGTGTTGCCGCCGCCCTTGTTCTCGACGATCACCTGCTGGCCGAGCTTGCCCGACAGTTTCTCGGCAACGATCCGGGCAGCCGTGTCGGTCGAACCGCCGGCACCATAAGGGACGACCAGCCTGATCGGCTGACTGGGCCAAGCCTGCGCCCGCACAGAGGAGGCTCCGACGATCGTCAAGCCTGCCGCACCCGCCAGCACACCGCGTCTCTTGATCATGATCCTGCCCTGACTGTTTCGTTTGGAGGCAGGATCGCAAACGCGCGACGGCGGCGCAATGCGGGCGCGACCGTCGTTCGCAGGGAAAGGTGCTACTCGGCCGGCTTCGGCGCCGCGGAAGCGGCATGCACGTCGCGTTCGCTGGGCAGCATCGACAGAGCGAGGAACGAACAGAAGGCCACGCCCGCCAGCACCGACAGCAACACCGGAAAGCCCGCATCCTTCACCGCCGGGCCGATCAGCGCCACAACGAAGGAGCTGACGCCGAAGCCGATCGCCAGTCGGACACCGGTGACGCGGCTGCGCATGCGGTCGTCAATGTAGCGGACGATCATGGCGTCGGTGAACGGTATGGCGCCGAACACCAGCAGCATGAAGGCGATCGCCGTGAAGAACAGCGCCCAGCCCTCGACCTGCGAGGCGAGCAGGAACAGCGGCACCTGCAGGAAAACGATCGGCAGGTAGATGTTCTTCAGTGGATAGCGATCGATCATCTTGCCGACCACGAGCTGGGCGAGCGAGGCCAGCGCGAAGATGACGAACAGCATCGTGGCCAGCATCGCCGGATCCTGCGCGATGGCCTTGGCGCGATTGGCCAGCAGCTCGCCGTTTCCGTTGGTCGTGAAGTTGAAGATGATGCTGCCGGTCACCGCCGTGAAGGTCATGATGGCGAACACGCGCGCCATGACCGACGGCGGCAGGTCGAGCATCTTGGCCTTGCGCTTCGCCGGCGCCTCTTCCTCGCGCGGCACAAGGACTACGAACGCGACGGCGCAGATCAGGCAGATGACGCCGGGAATGATGAAGGCCGCCTGCCAGCCGAAGCGCTGAGCGATGTAGACCGAGAGACCGGCGGCGATGGCGATGCCCATGTTGCCGGCCAGGCCATTTACGCCGATCGTGAAGCCTGGGTTCCTGGCCTTCTGGACAAGCATCGGGATGCCGACCGGGTGATAGATCGACGCGAAGGCGCCCATCAGGGTCAGCGCGGCGCCGATCTGCCACTTGTTGCTGCAGAGCGCGATGATCAGCGCCGAGACGCCCATGCCGACGAAGAAGATCACCATCATGATCCAGCGGCCCCAATGGTCGCCGAGGCGGCCGCTGACGATCGAGCCCGCGCCGAACATGAAGAGCGCGCCGTAGTTGAACGGCGTCAGCTCGGTCCACTCGACGCCCCAGACGCCGGCGATCACTCCCCAGGAATAGGCGAAGACCACGAGGATCCAGTGATCCATGGCGTGGCCGATGTTGAGCAGGATAGAGGTGGGACTGCCGTGGCTCATCTTGTCGTTCCTCCAGGGTGGTCGAGACTAGGCTTGGTCGGCCTGTCTGGCTTGCGCTATGTTGCCAACAAATGTCGTCAAACGGCCAAGCCCTGATTCGGTCGACCAACCCCGAGGACTATCAACAAGTCCCCCGGGCGGTTGCGGCCATGCCCAAGGACTTCGCCGACGGTTTCGAGATCGCGCCGCACCGTCATCGCCGCGCCCAGCTCATCTACGCGACCGCGGGCACGATGCGCATATTCACGGACCAGGCCGTCTGGGTGGTGCCGCCCCAGCGCGCCCTTTGGGTGCCGCCCGGCATCCACCATTCGATCGTGATGTCCGGCGATGTGACGATGCGCACGCTCTATCTGCGCCAGGATGCAGCGGCGGGAATGCCGGATGTGTGCCGCGTCTTGCATATATCTTCCCTGCTGCGCGAACTGATCGTGCGCGCGACCGAAATGCCGGTGGACTATGACGAGCGCGGCGCGGCCGGCCATGTCGTGGCGCTGATCCTCGACGAACTGCACCGCGAACCATCGCTGCCGCTGCACCTGCCGATGCCACGCGACAAGCGCCTGCATCGCCTCTGTTCGGCCCTGCTTGCCCATCCGGGCGACCAGCGCACCCTGGAAGAATGGGCGGGTTGGGCGAATGCGAGCGCCCGAACGCTGGCGCGCCTGTTCGTGACGGAGACGGGTCTCACCTTCGGCGCCTGGCGCCAGCAGGCACGCGTGCTCGACGCGATGGGCCGACTGGGCGGCGGCCAGGCCGTCACCGAGGTCGCCCTCGAACTCGGCTACGAAAGCGTGAGCGCCTTCAGCGCCATGTTCCGGCGCGCTTCGGGTGCTTCACCCAGTGCCTACCGGCCAGGCCGCGTGGGGAACCTCTGAACGAGCTTCGTTGCCCGGTCTGGATAACCCTGAAGCTTGAGTAATTTCCCGCAGATTGAGGCTTATGCTTGATTCGGCATATTCATGTTTTATATCACTTTTCGCGTAAAATGGATTATTACAAAAATAGCATATTTCTATTTTATGCGATTTTGAACATATTGAGCGACGGGAGATCAATCATGCCGTTTATCGCTCGCTCCCCCAAGCAGTTGGGGAATGTCATTCAACGCACCCGCAAGCAGCTTGGCTTTACGCAGACCCAACTCGCAAATATTGCCGGTTTGCGTCAGGAAAAAGTGTCCATAGTCGAAAACGGTCAAGATGGCGCGAAGCTCTCGACGATCTTCGCGCTACTCGCCGCACTCAACCTCGAAATTACTGTTGGGGAAAGGTCCGGCAAGCTCGCCAAAGGCATCGAGGACATATTCTGATGAGCCGGCGCAAAACACATACGCCACTCAATGTGCTGATAAATAATCGCCTCGTGGGTTGCCTGCGGAAAGAGGCTAGTGGGGCGATCCTGTTCCAATACGACCAAAGCTGGCTCGATTGGGAGCCCAGCTTCGCTATCTCGCTTTCGCTCCCCACGCGGGAGACGGCCTATACCGGCGCGCCGGTGATAGCGGTGTTCGACAATCTGCTCCCCGACAACCCGAACGTCCGCAAGCGCATCGCCGAGCGCATCGGCGCTCAAGGAACCGATTACTACAGCCTGCTCGAAAGCATCGGACGCGATTGCGTCGGTGCGATGCAATTCCTGCCCGATGGCGAGCCGTTCGACACCAAGCCTCGTGTGACGGGTGAGCCCGTGGCCGACAATGAAATAGAGCGCATTCTCGCCAACCTTGCACAGGCTCCGCTCGGCATCGAACCCGATCAGGAATTCCGGATTTCCGTGTCAGGGGCACAGGAAAAGACCGCGCTGCTGTTCCACGAGGACCAATGGCTGCGTCCCTTTGGTGCGACGCCGACCACCCATATTCTAAAGCCTCAGCTCGGTCAGATTCCCACCGCCTTTGGCATGATCGACATGGAGGCTAGCGTCGATAACGAGCATTACTGCCTGGAGTTGATGCACGCGCTCGGCCTTGATGTAGCGAAAACAGCAATCGTCACGTTCGGGAAACGCCGCGTGTTGGTGGTCGAGCGTTTCGACCGGCTCCGGCGCAGCCGGGGGCAACTGTTGCGCCTTCCGCAGGAGGATTTCTGTCAGGCCATAGGCATCCCTTCGGCCCAGAAATATCAGAACATGGGTGGTCCCAGCATCGTTGACGGCCTCAAACTGCTGCAAAGCGCTGACGAGCCGCTGAAAGATCAAGCCGCCTTCTTCAAGGCCCAGATCATCAACTGGCTGATTGGCGCAACGGACGGGCATGGAAAGAATTTCAGCATCTTCCTCCGACCCGAGGGCAGGTACGGGCTCACCCCCTTCTATGACGTGCTATCGGCGCAGCCAGCCTTGGATCGGAAGCAGATACCACGGAACAAATTCAAGCTGGCCATGTCGGTGGGCAAGAGCCGAAAATATGAAGTCCTCAATATCGTCGGAAGACATTTCATGGAGACCGGCAAAGAGGCTGGCCTCGGCAAGACGATCATGGGGCAGGTCGTGAGCGAGCTTCTGGAGCAGGCTGACAAGGCATCCGAAGAGACCGTTGCAAAAATGCCCGCGGACTTCGCCGGTGAAATCCACGAAAGCATATCCGCCGCAATGACAGAGAGATTGCACGTGCTGGAGGCGACTTTCGAGGAGGCGTTGGCGTCCGCGTAAGCCCGCTGCAACGACAAGCCTGCGGCTCCCGATGGGTTCCGCCCATGACGGAGAGAGCAAACTTCAAATCCAGCCCTCGTCCGCGGCTTCGATGACATCACCATCGCGGCCACGGCTTGAGCGAGGGCACCAGCCGGCCCACCAAAACCCCTTTCTGCTGTGAGGAAATTTCGCACACGATTGCAAATGGTTAGCAAAGAAGAATGCTTGACGCTGGACGGTAATAATCCCCCAATGCGCCCCCCGTTTAGGGTAATCTAAACCGTCGTTTACCAGTTTTGAGTCGCCGCTCCCGCCGCCGCCTGGAGTTTATGTTGAAGCCGACTGACATCGCCAATCCCGACTACTTTCATAAAGTCGTCGATTGCCAATGGGCCTGCCCTGCCCATACCCCCGTTCCCGAGTACATCAGGCTGATCGCGCACGGACGCTATTCCGATGCGTACATGATCAACTGGAAGTCCAACGTCTTCCCGGGAATCCTGGGTCGGACCTGCGACCGTCCCTGCGAGCCGGCCTGCCGACGCAGCCGCGTCGAGGACGAGACGCTGGTGAAGGGCAAGAAGGAGCCGGTCGCGATCTGCCGCCTGAAGCGCGTCGCCGCCGACTACAAGGACGACGACGACATCAATTCCAAGATGCCCAAGGCGCCGGAGAAGAACGGCAGGCGCGTGGCCTGCATCGGCGGCGGCCCGTCCTCGCTCACCGTGGCCCGCGACCTCGCGGTGCTGGGCTACGAGATCGTCATCTACGACCAGGATCCCAAGCTGGGCGGCTTCATCCGCACGCAGATCCCGCACTTCCGTCTCCCTGAGTCGGTGATCGACGAGGAAGTCGGCTACATCACCGGCATCGGCAACGTCGAATTCCGCCACCAGAGGGTGGACTCGCTGAAGGCCGTGCTGGCTGAAGGCTATGACGCGGTGTTCGTCGGCTCAGGCGCGCCGCGCGGCCGCGACCTCGACGTGCCGGGCCGCAAGGAAGCCGCAGCCAACATCCATATCGGCCTCGACTGGCTGTCGTCGGTCTCGTTCGGCCACATCGACAAGGTCGGCAGGCGCGTGATCGTGCTGGGCGGCGGCAACACGGCGATGGACTGCTGCCGTACCGCGCGCCGCCTCGGCGGCGAGGACGTGAAGGTCATCGTCCGCTCCGGCTTCGACGAGATGAAGGCGTCGCCCTGGGAGAAGGAAGACGCGATCGGCGAGGACATTCCCATCCTCAACATGCTCGTCCCCAAGGAAGTCCGTCACGAGGGCGGCAAGATCAAGGGCGTGCTGTTCGAGAAGGTGGTCGCCAAGTACGACGACAAGGGCCGCCGCTCGCTGGTGCCGTCGGGCGAGCCCGACGAGTTCCACGAGTGCGACGACGTCCTGGTCGCGATCGGCCAGGAGAACGCCTTCCCGTGGATCGAGATGGATGCCGGCGTCGAGTTCGACAAGTGGGGCCTGCCCCAGCTCAACGAGAAGACCTTCGCCAGCACGCATCCGAAGGTGTTCTTCGGCGGCGACGCGGCGTTCGGCCCGAAGAACATCATCTGGGCGGCTGCGCACGGCCACGAGGCGGCGACCTCCATCCACAAGATGCTGATCGGCGAGAACCCCGAGGAGCGGCCGGCGCCCGGCGTCAACGTCGCCAGTCAGAAGATGGGCATCCACGAGTGGAGCTACGACAACGCCCCCACCATCGACCATCGCCTCAAGGTCCCGCATCGCCCCAAGCATGAGGCGCTGAAGGACATCATGGCCGAGGTCGAGCTGGGCTTCGATCCGCAGCTCGCCTTCAAGGAGGCGCAGCGTTGCCTCAACTGCGACGTCCAGACGGTATTCACCGGCCAGCTCTGCATCGAATGCGATGCCTGCGTCGACATCTGCCCGATGGACTGCATTACCTTCACCGAGAACGGTGAGGAGAAAGAACTTCGCACGCGCCTGATGGCGCCGGCGATGAACCCGACACAGGACCTCTATGTCGGCGATGGCCTCAAGACCCAGCGGGTCATGGTCAAGGACGAGGATGTCTGCCTGCACTGCGGGCTGTGCGCCGAACGCTGCCCCACCGGCGCATGGGACATGCGCAAGTATTACATCGAAATGACACACGCGGAGCACGCATGCCGCAAGCAATAGCCGCCGTTAACGATTTCGTCGTCAA
>LNFM01008546.1_pt1 | contig 15400 bp, 11 predicted proteins | sample 596031 | NCBI WGS metagenome assembly LNFM01 (sample SAMN04254537, study PRJNA301005) | activated carbon metagenome | isolation source: dual media filters at the Ann Arbor, Michigan drinking water treatment plant | place: USA: Ann Arbor | reverse complement strand
GCCGGTGGACCACGTCACCAACCAGCTCGAGGTCTCGGCGTCGTACGTCGGCCGGCCGCTGCAGGCCACGCTGAGCTACCACCTGTCGAGCTTCAACAACGGGCAGGCAGCGCTGAACTTCGCCAACCCCTTCACCCCCGTGATCGCCGGCGCCAGCACGGGCCAGCTGGCAGGGGCACCCGACAACGAGTTCCATCAGGTCGCTGCGTCGCTGGGCTACAAGTTGAACGCGGAGTTCCGCGCCAGCGCCGACTTCGCCGTCGGCCGCATGACGCAGAACGCCGACTACCTGCCGCTGACGCTGACACCCGGTCTGGCCGCCAGCCTGCCCGCGCTCCCCGCGGCATCGCTGGACGCGCGTGCCGACACCTTCAACGGCGCGCTGCGCTTCAGCTACGTGACCCCGGTACAGGGCCTGCGCCTGAATGCCAGCTACGCGCGCGACGTGCGCGACAGCGACAACGTCACCCAGAGCTTTCCCGCCGTGGCCACCGACATGTTCGTAGGCCTGCGGCCGGTGAGCAATACGCCGCTCAGCTTCTTCCAGGACCGTCTGAAGATCATCGCCGACTACCGCGCCAGCAGCAGCCTGAAGGCCAGCGCCGGCATCGAATACGACACGCGCGAACGCAGCTACAGCGAAGTCGTCACCACACGCGAGACCACGGTGTGGGGGCGCGTCGCCGGCCAGCCCCGTGACGACCTGTCACTGTCGCTGAAGCTCTCACGCTCCAACCGCGGCCACAGCGACTACGGTGTGTCGACCTGGACCGACGCGCCGCAGAACCCGCTGCTGCGCAAGTTCAACCTGGCCAAGCGCGACCGCGTGGCCGGCGCCGTTCGCGCCGACTGGACAGCGACCGAGACCCTGTCCCTCGGCTTCGGCATCGAAGGCACGCAGGACGATTACACCGAGTCGGTCATCGGCCTCACCGACGGCCGCAGCCTCAGCCTGGCCGCCGACGTGGCCTACGCCTTGAGCGAGGCCACGCAACTGCGCGCCTACGGGCAGGCCGAGGCCATGCACACCCGCCAGGCGGGCAGCCAGCTCTACGCCAGCCCCGACTGGACGGGCCGCATCCGCGACCGCTACACCGTCTTCGGCGTCGGCGCCAGGCACATGGCGATGGACGACAAGCTCGAACTCGGCGCCGACCTCACGGTGTCACGCTCGCGCAGCAACACGCTGGTGGACATCGCCACGGCCACGCCGGCCTTCCCGGCCGCCACGACCTCGCTCGACCGTCTGAAACTGAGCGCGACTTACCAGCTCAAGGACAACCTCGCCGTGCTGGGCAGCTTCTGGCACGAGCGCTACGACGCGGCCGACTGGCACCTGGACGGCGTGCAGCCCGACACCGTGCCCTACCTGCTGGCCTTCGGGCAGCAGTCGCCGAAGTACCGCGTCAACGTGCTGCAGGTTTCGCTGCGCTACCAGTACTGACCGGCACCGGCCGGGCGCGGCCGCCCGGCGGCGGCAGGTGGCGCTCGATCAGCCGTCGCGCCTCGGGGCCGTCCCACTCGCGCGCGCCGGCCTCCTTGTGCAGCACGCGGCCCGACGCGTCCACCAGCACGGTCAGCGGCAGGTGCGTGGCACCGAGCATGTGCTCGAGTTCGAGCCGGTGGTCGATGTAGTGGTTGATGGTGGCGTTGCTGCGCCGCAGCCAGGCCTGGGCACGGTCGATGTAGTCGTCGGTGGAGATGCCGATGACCGTGAAGCGCTCGGCCATGTCGCCCCAGGCCAGGCGTTCCAGCGAGGCCATCTCGGCACGGCAGGGCGCACACCAGCTGGCCCAGACGTTGATGATCAGTGGCCGGCCACGGTAGGAAGACAGCTGGCGCGTCGGCCCGTTCAGGCCCCGTAGCGTGGCGTCGCGCAGCACCTGCCCCACGCGCACCTCGCCAGGCGTGCCGGCCGCCGGAGCCGCACGCGCCAGACCGAGCCACGGCGCCAGGCCGATCGCAAGGGCCAGCCGCCGACGCACCCGCGACGGCAGGTTCGCCAAAGCGCGCCCGCGGCCCGTCAATGCAGCACCAGCAGCGGCAGCTTGCTGCCCGCCAGCACCGCCTTGGTCTGCGACCCGAAGAGGAACTCGCCGAAGGCGCCGCGCCCGTGCGTGACCATCAGGATCATGTCGCAGCCGCGCGACTCGGCGGCCTCGATGATGGCGCGGTCGACCCGGGGCACCTGGTCGTGGTAGCCGTCGAACTCGACGCCGGCGGCCCGTGCACAGGCCTCGAAACGGGTCAGCACGTCCTTGGCGTGGGCTTCGGTGACGGCGTCGTGTTCCTGCGCTTCCTCTTCGACCCAGGCGCGCGAACGCGGGCCGGGCCGCACGGGCAGCAGGGGTTCGGCGACGAAGCCGGTGATGGCAGCCCCCAATTGCTTGGCCAAGTCCACGCTGGCCTGGATGGCACGGTCGGACAGTTCACTGCCGTCCACCGGCACAAGAATGCGCTTGTACATCTGGGAACCTCCTCTTGCCGGGCGCCGCAGGCGGCCCAGGGTCAGGCCAATGTAAGGAGCGAAAACCCGGTTGACTTTGCGCTGGTTCAAGGTCGCTGCACATGGGCGCGCCGACCTCGACCACGTTTGACGCTACGGGGGCTCAATTCCGGGCACTTCGACCGCGTCGCATCAGCGCGTAGGCGGCAGGCACCACCAGCAGGCTGAGCAGCGGCGCCGTCACCATGCCGCCCAGCATCGGCGCGGCGATGCGGCTCATCACCTCGGCGCCGGTGCCGCCACCGAAGACGATGGGCACCAGGCCCACCAGCAGCGTGGCCACCGTCATCGCCTTGGGCCGCACGCGCATCACCGCGCCTTCGCGGATGGCGTCGTCCACGACCTCGGGCGTGATGGCCAGGCCACGGTCGATGCGGTCCTGCAGCGCGTTCTTCAGGTAGATCAGCATCACCACGCCGAACTCGGCGCTCAGGCCCACCAGCGCAATGAAACCCACGCCCGTGGCGATCGACAGGTTGTAGCCCATCGCGTACAGGAACCAGATGCCGCCAGTCAGCGCCAGCGGCAACGTGGCCATGATCAGCACGGCTTCGTCGAGGCGCCGGAAGGTCAGGTAGAGCAGCACGAAGATGATCAGCAGCGTGGCCGGCACCACCACCTGCAGCCGCGCGTTGGCGCGTTCCATGTACTCGAACTGGCCGGAGTAGGCGACAGAGATGCCAGGCTCGAGCTTGACGCCAGCCGCCACCGCCTGGCGCAGGTCGGCCACCACCGACGCCAGGTCGCGGCCGCGCACGTCGATGTAGACCCAGCTCGACAGGCGCGCGTTTTCGCTCTTCAGCATCGGCGGGCCTTCGGTGAGCTCGATGCGCGCCACCGTGCCCAGCGTGATCTGCTCACCGCGCGGCGTGATGAAGGGCAGCTCACGCAGCTTCTGCGGCGAGTCGCGCAGTTCCCGCGGGTAGCGCAGGTTGATCGGGAAACGCGCCAGGCCCTCGACCGTCTCGCCGGCCATGGCGCCGCCCACGGCGCCGGCCACGATGGCCTGCACATCGGCGATGTTCAGGCCGTAACGCGCCGCGGCCACGCGGTCGATCTGCACGTCGACATAGCGCCCGCCGGTCAGCCGCTCGGCCAGCGACGAGCTGATGCCGGGCACGTCGCGCGCCACCTTCTCGACCTCGATGGCGATGCGATCGATGGCCGCCAGGTCGGTGCCCGAGACCTTCACGCCGATGGGGCTCTTGATGCCGGTGGCCAGCATGTCGATGCGGTTGCGGATGGGCGGAATCCAGATGTTGGCCAGCCCTGGCACCTGCACCGCGGCGTCGAGTTCCTCGACCAGCTTCTCGGGCGTCATGCCCAGCCGCCATTGCTCACGCGGTTTCAGCTGGATCGTCGTCTCGAACATCTCCATCGGCGCCGGGTCGGTGGCCGTTTCGGCGCGGCCGGCCTTGCCGAACACCCGCGCCACTTCGGGCACGGTCTTGATCATGCGGTCGGTCTGCTGCAGCAGTTCACCGGCCTTGGCCGCACTCAGGCCGGGCAGCGCGGTGGGCATGTACAGCAGGTCGCCCTCGTCCAGCGGTGGCAGGAACTCGCCGCCCAGTTGCATCGCCGGCCACACCGTGGTGCCCAGCGCCAATACGGCCACGGCGATCGTGGTGCGCGGGAAACGCAGCACACGCTCCAGCAACGGCCGGTAGGCGGCGATCATCCCGCGCACCAGCGGGTTGCGTTTTTCATCAGGAATGCGGCCGCGTATCCACAGCCCCATCAGCACCGGCACCAGCGTCACCGAAATGCCGGCCGCCGCGGCCATCGCATAGGTCTTGGTGTAGGCCAGCGGGCCGAAGAGCCGCCCTTCCTGCGCTTCCAGCGTGAACACCGGGATGAAGCTCAGCGTGATGATGATCAGGCTGAAGAAGAGCGCCGGGCCGACCTCGCAGGCCGCGTCGGTCACCACCTTCCAGTGCGCCTCGCCTTCGAGCTTCTGATCGGGGTGGGCGTTCTGCCAGGCCTCCATCTTCTTGTGCGCGTTTTCGATCATCACCAGCGCCGCGTCGACCATGGTGCCGATGGCAATCGCGATGCCCCCCAGGCTCATGATGTTGGCGTTGATGCCCTGGTGGCGCATCACGATGAAGGCCACCAGGATGCCCAGCGGCAGCGAGATGATCGCCACCAGCGAAGAGCGCAGGTGCCACAGGAAGACGGCGCAGGTCAGCGCCACGACGATGAATTCCTCGACCAGCTTCTCCGAAAGGTTCGTGATGGCGCGCTCGATGAGCTGGCTGCGGTCGTAGGTGGTGACGATCTCGACACCTGCCGGCAGGCCGGGCTTCAGCGACTCGAGCTTGGCCTTCACCGCAGCGATGGTGGTCTGCGCGTTCTTGCCCGATCGCAGCAGCACGATGCCGCCGGTGACTTCGCCTTCTCCGTCCAGATCGGCAATGCCGCGGCGCATCTCGGGGCCGAGCTGCACCGTGGCCACGTCGCCCAGGCGCACCGGCACGCCGCCGGCCAGCATCAGCGGCACGGCGCGGAAGTCGTCCAGCGTCTTCAGGTAGCCGCTGGCACGCACCATGTATTCGGTCTCGGCCAGTTCCAGCACCGAGCCGCCGGTCTCCTGGTTGGCGCTCATCAACGCCATGCGCACCATCTCGAAGGAGATGCCGTAGGCCGCCAGCTTGTGCGGATCGACCACCACCTGGTACTGCTTGACCATGCCACCCACGGTGGCCACCTCGGCGACGTCGGGCACGCTCTTCAGTTCGTACTTCAGGAACCAGTCCTGCAGCGCGCGCAGTTCGGCCAGGTCGTGCTTGCCAGTGCGGTCGACCAGCGCGTACTGGAAGATCCAGCCTACGCCGGTCGCATCGGGCCCGAGCGAGGTCTTGGCAGTGGCCGGCAGCCGGCCCTGCACCTGGTTGAGATATTCGAGCACGCGCGAACGCGCCCAGTAGAGGTCGGTGCCGTCGTCGAACAACACGTAGACGAAGCTGTCGCCGAAGAACGAGTAACCGCGCACCGTCTTCGCGCCGGGCACCGAGAGCATGGTGGTGGCCAGCGGGTAGGTCACCTGGTTCTCGACGATCTGCGGCGCCTGGCCCGGATAGCTGGTGCGGATGATGACCTGCACGTCGGACAGGTCGGGCAGCGCATCGATGGGCGTGTGGCGCACCGCCCAGACGCCCCAGGCGGTGACGAAGACAGTCAGCAGCAGCACCAGGAAGCGGTTGACGACCGACCAGCGGATGAGCGCGGCGATCACGGCTTGCCCCCCTGCGGCGCGGCGGCCGCCGGCAGGCGCTGGATCTCATGCACCACGGGGCCGGAACCCTCGGCACTGAAGCGCAGGCGCACCTTGTCGCCGGCCTTCAGGCCCTGGCCCAGGGCCGGCGACTTGAGCGCAAAGGGCATGCTCATCGCCGGCCACTTCAGCGCCGGCACGGGTTCGTGCTCGACCGAGATCTCGGCGCCCTCGACCGACTCGACCACCGCGTTCACGTCGTGCAGCACCATCGCAGCAGCGCTGGCCGCCGCGGACGCCGGCTCGGCGGCCGTGCGGCCCACGGCACCCGACAGGCTGGCCTCGGAATCGACCAGGAACTGGCCCGAGGCCACCACCTGCTGGCCTTCGCTCAGGCCCTTCAGCACGACGAGCCGGCTGCCCACCTCGCGGCCCAGTTCCACGTCGACCGGCGTGTAGCGGCCCGGCTCGCCACCGGCGACAAAGACCATCGCGCGCTGGCCCGTGCGGATGACGGCCTCGCTGGGCACCACCAGCGCACTCTCGGCGGCACCGGCCAGCGTGGCCTGTGCGTACAGGCCGGCGCGCAGCTTGCCGCCCTTGTTCGGCAGTTCGATGCGCACACGCAGCGTGCGCGTCTCGCGGTTGGCCTCGGGCAGCACGGCAGCGATGCGGCCGCTGAAGACCTCGCCCGGGTAGGCGGCGAAGCGCGCCTGCACGGGCCGGCCCACCGCCAGCAGTGCCGCGTGCACCTCGGGCACCGCTGCTTCCAGCCACAGCGTGCCCAGGCCGTTGATGCGCGCCAGCGTCATCATCGGCGCCAGCGCCATGCCCTGGCGCACCATCAGCTCGGTGATGACACCGCCGATCGGGCTTCTCAGCGTCATCAGCGGGCGCGGTTCGCCCGTGCGTTCCACCTCGGCCACCAGCGCTTCGCCCATGCCCAGCAGCAGCAGGCGCTGGCGGGCCGCGCTCGTCAGTGCACTTTCGCCGGTAGCGCGCACGGCCAGGAATTCACGCTGCGCGCCGGCCCATTCAGGCACCAGCACGTCGACCAGCGGCGCGCCGGCAGCCACCACGTCGCCCGGGGCTCGGGCGTAGACCTTCTCGACGAAACCGGCGGTGCGTGTCTGCAGGATGGCCACGTCGCGCTCGTTGAAGCCCAGCGTGCCCACGGCCTCGACACCGCTGGCGATGGATTCACGCGTCACCGTGGCCAGGCGCATGCCCAGGCTCTGTGTCAGCCGCGGGTTGATCTGCACGCCGCCGGCCGCGCCGCCTTCGTCGGCGTAACGTGGCACGAGGTCCATGTCCATGAAGGGCGAACGCCCGGGTTTGTCGAAGCGCGCGTCGGGCTTCATCGGGTCGTACCAGTACAGCACCGCGCGAGTGCTGTCGGCACCGGCGGCAGGCATGGCCGCGCCGGCCGTCGCGTTCGCACCGGCATCGCCATGCTGGCGCCAGGTGGCGACACCGTAGCCACCGGCGGCGGCCAGCAGGCCGACCACGGCGGCCACGGCCACCGTGCGGGAAGTTGTGTTCGTGTTCATCAGCGTTGCTCCGCAATCAGGTAGTTCAGGCGTGCGCGCAGCGCCTGCTGGCGCGCGTCGAGTTCCAGCGCTGTCAGGCCGAGCTCGGCGCGCTCACGCCGCGCTGCCAGCACGCCGGCGAGATCGCCGCGGTTGCCTTCGTAGGCGGCCATTGCCAGCGCCACCCGTTCGGTGGCCAGCGGCACCGCGGCTTCGCGCAGGCGCGCGGCCTTGCGCATCAGTTCGTCGAGTTCGGCCAGCTGCATGTCGAGCTCTTCGCGGCGGCGGCGCACCATGTCCTCGCGCTCGGCCTCGATGCGTTCGGCTTCGCTGCGCCTGGCCGCGATCTGCGGGTCTTGCCGCTGGGCGGACCACAGTGGCAGTTCGAAGGTGAACTGGAACGACACCATGTCGCCGAAGCTGCTGCCACGGCGCGAGTACATCACCTGCCAGGCCCAGTCGCCGCGCTTCATCGACTCGGCCTCGGCCACCTCGGCCTGGCTCATGCGCTGCATCGGCTCGAAGGCACGCAGGTCGGCGTGGCGGTCGACGCCGGCAAACAAGGTGGCGCGGTCGGCGGCCAGCGCTGGCGGCGGCCCGGCCAGCGGCAGCGACGCATCGTCGCCCAGCCAGCGCTGCAGCGCCGCCTGGGCCTGGGCCTGCTCGCGCACCAGTTCGTCGCGGCGGTCGGCCAGCATCAGCGCTTCCTGGCGCGCCATGGTGGCGTCGGCAGGCATCGCGCTGCCCGCCGCGACGCGGGCGTCGAGGGTCTGACGCAGCAGCCGGTTCTCTTCCTCCAGGCCGGTGAAGAGCGCCAGCCGCTGTTCGGCATACCAGCGTGCCAGCCAGGCGGCTGCGGTCTCGCGCTGCACGGACAGCTGCTCCATCGTCAGCAGCGCCTGTTCACGTTCCGTCCGCGCCTCGGCGCCCTGGCGGCGCGCGGCGCGCTTGGCGGCGTTGGGCACGTCCTGCATCCACGCGAAGCTGCGCTGCGTCATCGGCTCGGCTGCGATCTGCCAACGCATCGGCCCGCTGATGGGCAGGCCGTCGACGCCCGCCGAGACCTTGGGGTCGGGCAGCTCGCCGGCGCTGATGCGCAGCTGGCTGGCCGCGTCGACGGCCGCGCGGCGCGCCGCCAGCATGGGCGCACGCTGCAGCGCCAGCTGCTGCGCCCGGGCGAAGTCGAGGCCGGTGGTCGGCTGGCCGGCCGCAGGCAAGGCGGCCCAGGCGAGGGCCGCTGCGCCGACGGCCGACAGGGCACGGCGCAGGGGCGCACGCAAGGGGGCGGCGCACGGCCGCACGAAAGGAACAGGCATGGTGGGTACTCCGAAGGATCTGCACGAAGACCGGGCAACCGGTCAGGGGGCACAGGCGGCGCACATCGATGCGCCCGGCCCGTGCCACGCGCGGCGCAAAAGCGCCGTCGCAGCCCGCGCGCTAGTTGCGCAGCACCCGGTGGGTGAGGAAGAGCGGCGGCCAGCCGGGTGGCGCACCGGCCCGCGGCACGCCTGGCGCGACCGCGGCGTCGTCGTCCGGCAGCCATGCCAGCGGCGCCGCGACGAGGCACCAGCCCGGGCTGGGCACCGGTGCGTCTGCCGTGGCAGAAGCGCCGGGCAGCTGGGCGTTGGCGCTGCAGTGGGCCTTGCACAAGTTGGGCAGGCCGAGATCATGCTCGGTGGCTTCGGCCGCATGGCAAGGCGGCAGATCGGCCGCCATGGCCATCACGATGCCCGGTGCGCCGGCACCTCGCCCCACGGGGGCGCAGGCATAGGCCGCCACCATCCACTGCGTGAGCAGCAGCACCCCCACCAGCCAGGTGGCGAGGTGTCGGCGGGTGCGGAGAGGGTGGCGTGGCAGGCTCATGGGGCAGGACGGCGCGCTGACGCACCGTGCAGGCGCCAACGATAAGGGCGGCCCACCACGCCGCCTTGACATTTCGCAAGGCCGCGGCGCGCGCGCCGGTCCGGACCGGCGCGGCCTGCCCCACCTACAGCATGCCCAGCACCTGCGGCAGCCACAGCGTCAGCGGCGGGTAGTAGGTGATGATCATCAGGAAGACGAGCATCGTCAGCAGCCACGGCCACACCGCCACCGTCATCTCGCTCAGGCCCAGCTTGCTGATGCCGCTGGCCACGTAGAGGTTCAGCCCCACGGGCGGCGTGATCATGCCGATCTCCATGTTGACGGTGATCATCACGCCGAAGTGGATCGGGTTGATGCCGAGCGTCATCGCGATGGGGAACAGGATGGGCGCCGTGATCAGGATGATCGACGACGGCTCCATGAAGTTGCCCATCACCAACAGCAGGATGTTCACCGCCAGCAGGAAGCCGATGACACCCAGGCCGTTGGACAGCAGCCATTCAGAGATGGCCTGCGGCACGTTCTCGTGCGTGAGCAGGAACGAGAACAGGATGGCGTTGGTGATGATGTACAGCAGCATCGCGCTCATGTTGGCCGAGGCCAGCAGCGTCTTGGGCACGTCCTTGAGCTTGAGGTCCTTGTAGACGAAGACCGCAATGACGAAGGCATACACCGCGCTCATCGCCGCCGCCTCGGTGGGCGTGAAGATGCCAGAGTAGATGCCGCCCATCACGACGATGATGAGCAACAGGCCCCAGATCGATTCACGGAAGGCACGCCAGCGTTCCGCCCATGGCGCGCGTGGCTCCCTGGGATAGCCGCCCCGGTGTGCACGCCACCAGGTCGTGAACATCAGCATAGCCGCCAGCACCAGCCCGGGGATGACGCCGGCCATGAAGAGCGCGCCGATCGAGCTGTTGGTCGACACCGCGTACATCACCATCACGATCGATGGCGGGATCAGGATGCCCAGGCCGCCGGACGCGGCGACGACGCCCGCGCCGAAGCGCACCGGGTAACCCGACTTGACCATCGCCGGGATGAGGATGGAGCCCACCGCCACCACGGTGGCCGGGCTGGAACCCGAGATCGCCGCGAACAGCGCGCAGGCCACCACCGCGCCCAGCCCGAGGCCGCCCGCCCAGTGGCCGACCAGGGAGGTGGCGAAACGGATCATGCGCTTGGCCACGCCGCCATGGGTGAGGAAGTTGCCCGCGAGGATGAAAAACGGGATCGCCATGATCTCGAACTTCTCGATGCCGGTGAACAGCTTCAGCGCCACCGACTCGATGGGCACTTCGGTGAAGAAGAACAGGAAGGACAGCACCGTGAGGCCGAGCGAGATCGACACCGGCATGCCGGTGATCATCAGCCCGGCGAGCAGCAGGAAGATGATGGCGGCGTTCATGCGCGGCCTCCCTTGTCGCTGTCTGCGGCACGTTTTGCGGCCGGGTCTTCATCCACCCGCGGGTGCAGGTCGTCGTCCATGCGGAAGACCTTGTCCTCGTTGCCCGCGGCCGTCAGCGGCTCGGCTTCGATGCCTTCGACATGGCCGTGGTCGTGGTGCGGCAGCTCGCCGGTGCGCACGAAGCCCACGCAGACCTGCAGGAAGCGGAAGCACATCAGCGCCGAGCCCAGCGGCACGGCGCAGTAGACCATCCAGGTCGGCATCTCGAGGTCGGGCGTGGTCGGCCCTTCGTACAGGCTGCCCATCGGCAGGCCCAGCGCCTTGTAGAAGAAGTAGTGCGCGCCGTTCTCCCAGACGAAGAAGGCGCCCAGCGAGCCCACGATGCCGGTGAACAACGCACCGGCGAGCAGGCCGAAGATGATGAACTTCGCCCGCAGGCTGTCTTGCAGGCGGTTGATGAGCACGTCCACGCCGACGTGGATGCCGGTGCGCACGCCGTAGGCGGCACCGAACTTCGCCATCCAGACGAACATGATGATGCACAGTTCCTGGGCCCAGCCGAAGTTCAGCGTCAGCAGCCAGTCCTGCACGCCGGGGATGGGCACACCCGAGGCGTAGCGGTGCGCGACGGCGGCGAAGATGATGAGCGTCGCCGCGCCGATGAGGAAGGTGACGAGCCACTCCTCCAGGTGATCCAGGAACCTGAGCATCACTGGTCTCCTCCGCGCGTGCGCCCACCCCGGGCCTCGCGCTGTGCTTTTTGCGGAACGGGCCGCGCTGGGCGGCCCGTCAGGACATCAGAGCTTCGACGGGTCGAAGCCCGTGGCCTGGTAGACCGAGTCGATGACTTCCTTGCCGATGCGCGACTCCATCTCCTTGTGCACCTTGAGCATGGCCTTCTTCAGGGCCAGGCGCTCGGCCGGCGTGGGCACGTAGACCTGCGTCTTGCCCGAGGCCTTCACCTTCGCCAGCGCACCTTCGTTCTCTTCCAGCGCGATCTTGTTGGCGTAGACCGTGGCCTCGACCATGGCCTTCTCGAGCGCGGCGCGGATGTCGGGGGCCAGCCCGTCCCAGAACTTCTTGTTCGTGATGACCGCGTAGCCGAGGTAGCCGTGATCGGACACGGTCATGTGCTTCTGCACCTCGTGCATCTTCTGCGTGAACAGGTTGCTGTGCGGGTTCTCGGTGCCGTCGACGACGCCGGTCTGCAGTGCCTGGTAGACCTCGCTGAAGGCCATCACCTGCGGCAGTGCACCCACGGCGCGCATCTGCGCTTCGAGCACCTTGCTCGACTGGATGCGCATCTTCAGGCCCTTGAAGTCGTCTGCCGTCTTCAGCGGCTTGTTGGCCGAGAAGGACTTGAAGCCGTTGTCCCAGTAGGCCAGGCCGGTGACGCCCCTGGTCTCGAGCTTGGCGAAGAGCTGCCTGCCGACGGCGCCCGTGGTGATCTTGTGCAGGTCATCGGCGTTGTCGAAGATGAACGGCAGGTCGAAAACCTCGAACTCGCGCACGCCCAGAGGCCCGAACTTGGCCAACGAAGGCGCCAGCATCTGCACGGCGCCGATCTGCAGCGCCTCCATCTCTTCCTTGTCCTTGTAGAGCGTGCTGTTGGCGTAGACCTCGACCTTGACCCTGCCGCCGGTCAGCTCACCGGCGCGCTTGGCGAAGAAGTCGCTGGCCTTGCCCTTGGGCGTGTCGTTGGCCACGACGTGGCTGAACTTGATGATCAGCGGCGCCTGCGCCAGCGCGGCGCCTGCGCCGGTCAGACCGGCCACGGCCAGGGCCGCAGCAGCCACCGCCATGCGGCGGCCGAATGAGAAGCTCGTCTTCATGCTGTCGTCTCCTTGGTGAAAAGCTTGTCCGTTGGCCCCGCCCACTTCGTTGGTGGGCAGTGGTCGGCCGATGCCCTGCCCTACTTCCAGCCCATGGCCACCATCTTCTTGCGCAAGAACGCGATCTGCGTCTGCAGCGGCAGTTGCTTGGGGCAGACGTCGTGGCAGCCCAGCAGCGACATGCAGCCGAAGACACCGTCGTCGTCGCCGATGAGTTCGTAGTAGTCGTCGTCGGTGCGCGTGTCGCGCGGGTCGAGCCGGAAGCGGGCGATCTTGTTCAGGCCGACGGCGCCGACGAAGTCCTCGCGCATGCGCGCCGTGCCGCAGGCCGAGACACAGCAGCCGCATTCGATGCAGCGGTCGAGCTCGTAGATTTCCTCGGCGAGTTGCGGCTCCATGCGCGCTTCCAGGCGCGTCAGGTCGGGGCTGGTTTCCTGCTGGTGCACCCAGGCCTGCAGGCGCTCGCTCATGCCGCGCATCCACTTGCCGGTGTTGACCGAGAGGTCGCCGATGAGCTCGAACACCGGCAGCGGTGCCAGGGTGAAGGTGGCCGCCAAGTTCTTGGTCAGCGTACGGCAGGCCAGCGCGGGGCGGCCGTCGACGAGCATCGCGCAGCTGCCGCAGATGCCGGCGCGGCAGACGAAGTCGAACTGCAGCGAGGGGTCGAGGCGCTCGCGGATCTCGGTCAGCGCGATGAACAGCGTCATGCCGGGCGCGTCGTCGAGCTCGTAGGTCTGCCAGTGCGGCGCCACTTCGGGCCGCTGCGGGTCGTAGCGCATCACCTGGATGTTGAGCTTGCGGTGCACGTTGCCGGCGGCAGCTGCCGCCGCTGCATCGGGTTGCAGGCAGGCACGCAGGGGAACGATGGGAATGGTGGTCGTCATGCCAGCGGCTCGTCGATGCGTTCGTTGGGCCCGCGCAGCGGCGGGGGCAGCAGCTCCTCGAAGGGCATCAGCGCCTTCTGTACCTCGAAGCGCGACGCGTCCTTCATGCGCTCACGCAGCGCGGCCACTTCGGCGGCGCGGGCCGCGGTCTCGGGGTGGTCGACGTAGTCCTTCGCACCATAGCCACGCCAGCCCGGCGGCAGTTCCATGGTCTTCACGTCCACCGGCTCGTAGGCCAGCGTCGGTCGCATGTCGCCGTCCTTCCAGGTGGCCAGCGTGCGCTTGAGCCAGCGGGCGTCGTCGCGGTGCGGGTGGTCCTCGCGGAAGTGGGCGCCGCGGCTTTCGGTGCGCTGCAATGCGCCGTCGGCCACGCACAGCGCCAGCCTCAGCATCTTCTGCGTGCGGTAGGCGGTGGCCAGTTCGGGGTTGGCACCGGCCGCCTTGTGGCGCAGGCCGATGTTTCGGCTGCGGTCGAGCAGCACCTGCAGCTCGTCGACGGCCTTGGTGAGCTCTTCACCGGTGCGGAAGATGCCCACCTTGTCGGTCATGATCTGCTGCATCGCCAGCTTCAGCACCGAGGCGTCCTCGGTGCCGGGGCCTTTCACGAACATGTCGAGCTTGGCCTGTTCGGCCGCCACCAGCTCACGCACCAGCCCGGTGGGGATGCGCAGCTCGTTTTCGCTCCTGTCGCAGAAGTCGGCGACGAACTCGCCGACGATCATGCCGGCCACCACGGTCTCGGCCACCGAGTTGCCGCCCAGGCGGTTGAAGCCGTGCATGTCCCAGCAGGCGGCCTCGCCAGCCGAGAACAGGCCCTTCAGCGTCGGGCTCTCGCCGGTGTGGTTGGTGCGCACGCCGCCCATCGTGTAGTGCTGCGCGGGGCGCACGGCGATCATGTCGACCACCGGGTCGATGCCCAGGAAGCTCTCGCAGATCTCCTTCACCTCGCGCAGGTTCTTCTCGATGTGCGCCTTGCCCAGCTGCGTGATGTCGAGCCAGAGGTGTTCACCGAAACGCGAGGGCACGCCCTTGCCCTTGCGGATGTGCGTTTCCATGCGCCGCGAGACGACGTCGCGCGAGGCGAGCTCCTTCTTCTCGGGCTCGTAGTCGGGCATGAAGCGGTGGCCGTCGACGTCCTTGAGCAAACCGCCGTCGCCGCGGCAGCCCTCGGTCACCAGGATGCTGGCCGGGAAGATGCCGGTGGGGTGGAACTGCACGGCTTCCATGTTGCCCAGGGCCGCCTGCCCGGTTTCCAGCGCGATGGCCATGCCGATGCCTTCGCAGATGACGGCATTCGTCGTCACCTTGAACAGCCGCCCGGCGCCGCCGGTGGCGATCACCGTGGCCTTGGCCACGGTGGCACTCAGTTCGCCGGTAATGAGATCACGCACGATGGCGCCCTGGCAGCGGCTGCCGTCGACGATGAGGGCAATGGCCTCGGCGCGCTCGACGACCGGAATGCTCTCGGCGATGGCGCGGTCGCTCACCGCGAACAGCATGGCGTGGCCGGTGCCGTCGCTGACGTAGCAGGTGCGCCACTTCTTGGTGCCGCCGAAGTCGCGCTGCGCCACCAGGCCGTGGGCCTCGTCGCGTTCGGTCAACGTGACCTTCTGGCCGTTGATGATGACCTGGCGGTCACCGCGCTGCACACGGCTCCAGGGCAGCCCCCAGGCCGCCAGTTCACGCACGGCCTTGGGCGCCGTGTTGACGAACATGCGCACCACGCGCTGGTCGGCACCCCAGTCGCTGCCGCGCACGGTGTCCTCGAAGTGCACGTCCTCGTTGTCGCCCTGCCCCTTGATGACATTGCCCAGCGAGGCCTGCATGCCCCCCTGCGCCGCGGCCGAGTGGCTGCGCTTGGGCGGCACCAGAGAGAGGATGACGACATCGTGGCCGCGGCGCTTGGCGCCGATGGCCGCACGCAGCCCGGTGAGGCCGCCGCCGATGACGAGCACGTCGGTGTAGTTGATCTTCATGACTGTTTCGGAGCCCGGCTCACTTCGGCACCGCGGGTGCACCCGCAGGCTGCACCCAGGCCGGTGTGTAGATTTCACCGGCGCGCGGCGCGTGCTCGATGCCGATCTTGATGTAGGCCGCCAACGTGGCCAGGCCCAGCACGAGGAAGAACACGGTCAGCGCCCACTTGAAGGTCTTGAGCTTCTTG
>LNFM01008544.1_pt1 | contig 15400 bp, 13 predicted proteins | sample 596031 | NCBI WGS metagenome assembly LNFM01 (sample SAMN04254537, study PRJNA301005) | activated carbon metagenome | isolation source: dual media filters at the Ann Arbor, Michigan drinking water treatment plant | place: USA: Ann Arbor | reverse complement strand
GCGTGGTCGCCGCGCTGGCCGCCCCGCGTGCCGTGTGGGTCATGCTGCCGCATGGCGAGGCCACCGAGCAGGCCATCGCCGCGCTGGGCGACCTGCTCTCGCCCGGCGATGTCGCGATCGATGGCGGCAACACGCAGTGGAAGGATGATGTGCGGCGCGCCGCCGCGCTGACGTCGCGCGGGGTGGACTACCTTGACATCGGCACCTCCGGCGGCGTCTGGGGGCTCGAGCGCGGCTATTGCCTGATGATCGGCGGCAAGGCGGAACCGGTGGCGCGCCTCGCGCCGATCTTCGACGCGCTGGCACCCGGGCGCGGCGACATCCCTGCCACCCCGCGCCGCGAGGGCCGCGCGCCCAACATCGAGGATGGCTGGCTGCATTGCGGCGGCCACGGCGCCGGCCACCTGGTCAAGATGGTCCATAACGGCATCGAGTACGGGATGATGCAGGCGCTGGCCGAGGGCCTCGACCTGCTGCGCGCCGCCGACAGCGCGGCGCTGCCGGAACAGCACCGAATCAGCGTGGACCTCGCTGACATCACCGAGGTCTGGCGGCGCGGATCGGTGGTGACCTCCTGGCTGCTCGACCTGACGGCGGCGGCGCTGGCGCAGGACCCGGCGCTGGCGCGCTACGCCGGCACGGTGGGCGATTCCGGCGAAGGCCGCTGGACCGTGCAGCAGGCGGTCGAGACCGCCGTGCCGACACCGGTGCTGACCGCGGCGCTGTATGCCCGCTTCGCTTCGCGCAACCAGGATCGCTTCGCGGGCAAGGCGCTGTCGGCCATGCGCGCGGGCTTCGGCGGGCATCTGGAGCCCAAATGACCATCGCCGCCATCGTGGTGATGGGTGTCTCGGGCTGCGGCAAGTCCACCATCGGCGCGCTGCTGGCCGAACGCCTGGGCTGGCCCTTCGAGGATGGCGACGGATTCCATCCGCCGCAGAACGTGGAGAAGATGCGCGCCGGCACGCCGCTGACCGATGACGACCGCTGGCCTTGGCTCGATGCCATCGCTGCGCGCACCGCGACGGCGCGCGCGGATGGCGCCGGCGTGGTCATCGCCTGTTCCGCGCTGAAGCGCGCCTATCGCGACCGGCTGCGCGACGGCCATGCGGATATCCGCTTCCTGCATTTGACCGGCGAGCCCGGCCTCATCATGGCGCGCCAGGCCGCGCGCACGGGGCACTACATGCCGGCCAGCCTGATCGCCTCGCAATTCGCCACGCTGGAACCGCCGGATACCGAGGCCGACGTCATCGACCTCGATGTCGACCCCGAACCGCAGGTGATCGCGCAAAAGGCATACGCGGCGCTGCGCCGGCGCGGCGACATCGCGTGAGCCGCTCCGTCGCGGTGGTCGGTGCCGGCGTGGCGGGCCTGGCGGTCGCCACGCTGCTCGCCCGCGCGGGCCATCGCGTGACCGTGCTGGAGCGCTTCGACCGGCCGGCGCCGGTGGGCTCGGGGCTGATGCTGCAACCGACCGGGCTTGCGGCGCTGGACCGGCTCGGCCTGCGCGCGGAGATCGAGGCGCTGGGCGCGCGGATCGACCGGCTGCACGGCACGACGGATCGCGGTGCGACGGTCTTCGACCTGGCCTATGGCGACCTGGCGCCCGGGCTGCATGCGCTGGCGGTGCATCGCGCGGCGCTGCATGGCGTGCTGTGGCGCGCCTTCGCCGCCTGCGGCGCGGCCATCGAGACAGCGCGCGCGGTGGCCGATGTGGTCGAACACGCCGACCGCATCCTGCTGCGCGACGCCGCGGGAGCGACGCTGGCGGAAGCCGACATCGCCATCGATGCGTCCGGCGCGCGATCCATTCTGCGCGGCCTGGTCGAACCGAAACCGCCGCGCACCTTCACCTACGGCGCAGTCTGGGCCAGCGTGCCCGATCCCGGCCTGGCAGCAGGGACGCTGCTGCAACGCTATGTCGATGCGCGGATCATGCTGGGCTGGCTGCCGGTCGGGCGCGCGGAACCGGGCGGGACGCCGCTCGCCGCGCTGTTCTGGTCACTGAAGCCGGGCGACCACGCAGCCTGGGTGGCGCGCTACGATGAATGGTGCGCGGAAGCCGCGGCGCTGTGGCCGCCCATTGCGCCGGTGCTGGCCGCGCTGCCGGGGCCGCAGGCCTTCACGCCCGCCACCTACATCCAGTTCACCGCGAAGCGCCCCTGGCGCGGACGGCTGGTGCTGCTGGGCGATGCGGCGCATGCGACCTCGCCGCAGCTCGGCCAGGGGGCGAACAGTGCCATGCTGGATGCGTTGGCGCTGGCCGATGCCTTGGCGGCGGAGCCGGGCCACGAGGCCGCCTTCGCCCGCTACGCCGCCGCGCGGCGGGCGCATGTGCGCTTCTACCAGCGCGCCAGCGCGCTGATGACGCCGTTCTTCCAATCGGATTCACGCACGCTGGCGGTGGCGCGCGACCTGGTCTTCGACCGGCTCAAGATCGTCCCCTGGCTGCGGCGCGAGATGATCCGCACCCTGGCGGGGCTGAAGACCGGCCTGCTGGCGCATCGTGACCCGGCGGTGCTGGCGGGCGCTATTCCGCCGCCATCGCCAGGCCCGGCACCGGGCCGTTCGTGATCGCCGTCATGCGTTCCCGCACGTCGAAGATGCGGACCTGCAGGTCGGTGATCTCGGGGTTGGCCTTCATGCGCGCGACGATCGGGCCGTCGACGTAGGCCTGCGCGGCGTCGCGCGTGTCGAACAGGTAGATGCCGCCGGCGCGGCGGTCATCCTCGCCATCCAGCCAGATCTTCCATTGCAGGCCGGGCACGGCGAGGAACGGCTTGGCGCGGTCATCCGTGTAGCGCGCCTCCCATTCGGCTTTCGGCATCTCGGGACGCGTGTAGTTGACCTGCACGATCATCATGGCGTGGCCCTCCCTGCGGGAAGCCTACCGCATTCTCCCCATGCCGGCGCAATACACGGAAGGCGGCGCAACCCGGGCCGCGGCATGAAGGACGCATCACAGGAGTCCGCCCCGATGCCCTACACCCTCCCGCTCGACCTGCACGGCACGCCCTTCCAGCGCGCGGTGTGGCAGGCGCTGCGCGACATCCCGCCCGGCAGTACCGCGACCTATGCCGAGGTCGCCGCGCGCATCGGCCGTCCCCGCGCGGCGCGGGCGGTGGCGCGCGCCTGCGCGACGAACCCGGTGGCGATCGCGGTGCCGTGCCATCGTGTCGTGCCGAAGGCACGCGGGAAAAAGGGCCTGCCGGCAGCCGGCGGCACCGGCGGCTGGCGCTGGGGTGCCGCGCGCAAGCGGGCGCTGCTGGCGCTGGAGGGCGCGCTGTGATCGACACGCTCGACTGGACGCGGATCGCCGCCGAGCTCGACGCCCAGGGCTGCGCCACCACCGGCCCTTTGCTGGACGCCGCCGCCTGCGCCGACCTCGCCGCGCTGTACGATGACGATGCAGGCTTCCGTAGCCACATCATCATGGCCCGACACGGCTTCGGTCGCGGCGAATACAAGTACTTCGCCGCGCCGCTGCCCGGCCGCGTCGCGGCGCTGCGCGCGGGCTTCTGGCCGCATTTGGCACCCATCGCGAACCGCTGGAATGAAGCGATGGGCCTGGCACCCCGCTTCCCGGCCGACCATGCCGCTTTCCTCGCGCGCTGCCACGCAGCGGGCCAGACGCGCCCCACCCCGCTGCTGCTGCGCTACGGACCTGGCGACTACAACTGCCTGCACCAGGACCTGTACGGCGAGCACGTCTTCCCGTTGCAGGTCGCGATCCTGCTGTCCGACCCCGGGCGCGACTTCACCGGCGGCGAATTCGTGCTGACCGAACAACGCCCGCGCATGCAATCCCGCGCCGAGGTGGTGCCGCTGCGCCAGGGCGAGGGCGTGATCTTCGCCGTGCATCACCGCCCGGTGCAGGGCACGCGCGGCACCTATCGCGTGATGCTGCGCCACGGCGTCAGCCGCATCCGCAGCGGGCGCAGGCAAACGCTCGGCGTGATCTTCCACGATGCGGCCTGAGCGCGCGGTTGGCGCGACGCGGCCTGAGCGCCCCATTGGCGCGACGCGGCGTGGGCGCGCCCTTGGCGCGATGCGGCCTGAGCGCGCCCCTGGCGCGACGCGGCGTGATCATGCCGGCGCGCGCGGCCGTCAGTCGGGTATCCAATTGCCGTGCAGCCCCTGCGGCACGCGCTGCGGCAGGCGGATCACGGCGACCGGCGCCTCGTCGATCCGCGCCGCGTCCAGCAGCAGCAGGTCGGATGTCTCCGTCGCCGGGTCGAAGGCATAGACGACCAGCCAGCCATCCTGTTCGCCGCCGCCGCCGGGGCGCGGGATGAAGACCGGCTCGCCGCCCAGCCGGTTGCCGAGGTCGTGGCGCCGCGTTGCGCCTGTCGTGGCATCCAGCGTCACCAGCGCGTTGAAGCTCGCACTCGGCGGGTGCGGGATCGTCAGCGTTTCGCTGCGCGTCGGCAAATGGATGAAGCGGGATTCGCTCGCCTCGAAGGCATCGTTGATGCGCGGGAACTCGGTGCCGAACCCCGCCAGCGGATTGTCGGTGGCGCGCATCGCGATCGTGTCGATCACCATGCGATGCGCGCGCGGCGGCTCGCGGTTGGCCGTGCGCGTGCCCAGGCCGAGATCCTGGTGCCGCACATAATCCACCACGATGTCGCGGCCGCGTTCGAATCCATTGGCGAAGTGGAAGACGAAGAAGGGATCGGCCTCGATCCAGCGCGGCGGCCCGCCATCCAGCGGCACCAGGGCGATGCGCGTGCCGAGTTCCGCGCGCCATTGCAGCAGCGGCTTGCCCTGCTCCGCCGCCGCCATGTCGAAGATGGCGGGGCCGACCAGCAGCACGGCGTGGGTTTCGGTCAGCACGAAATCATGGATCATGCTGGGTGCCGCAAGTGCGACCGCCTGGCTGCGCCGCAGCACGCCATCGATGCCGATCTCGTGCAGGTCCAGCACGGGCTCGCTGACGCGATAGCTGATGCCGAACATCGACCCGCTGGTCGGATGGCGGCGATTATGCGCGCCGATGGTGATCGGCGCCTCCGTGCCGGCCTTCCATTCGCCGATGGTCTCGAGGTCCATCGTCATCTCGTACGCCGCCGAGGCCTCGTGCAGCGCCAGCAGATGCCCGCCATGGCGCAGCACGTTGATGAAGGCGCCGGTCTTGAGCGGCCCCGGATCGCCCTCCGGCCCGATCACCGCCGGGTCGAGCGGGACGGGATGCGTCAGCCCGCCATAGACCGCGCGCCCGGCGCGGCGTTCCACCATCAGCCCGCGCGTGCGCACGAAGCGGTTGCGGTAGCGCGCGCGGCCATTGTCGAAGCGCACCGCGTGGATCATGCCGTCGCCATCCATGGGATAGGCGTAGGAGATCGGCTTGAATTCCGGGTTCGGCCCGTTGCGCATGTAGCTGCCGCGCAATTCGGGCGGGATGCGCCCGGCGATGACCGGCAGGTCGTCAGCATCGATCTCCGGCCCGATCGGCATGAAGTTGCCCGACAGATGCGGGTCGTCTGAGGTCCAGTCGAGCGGCGCGCTGCGGAGCGACGCGGTCGTCATGGCTCAGCCCTCGATCGCCTGATACGCCAGCATGTTGACCAGCCGCCGGTAGCGCAGCCGCATCTCGCCCGGCGCATGGGCCATCAGCACCACCGCCAGGCGTTCCGCCGGGTCCACCCAGAAGAAGGTGCCGAACACCCCCGACCAGCCGAAGGCCCCCGGCGCGCCCATGAAGGCCGACCCGCCCGGGTTCTTGCGCACCGCCACCGTCAGCCCGAAGCCGTAGCCGGCAAGCCCCGGGTCCATCCGGTCCGGCCCGCCCTCAATCCCCTGCAGGTGGTCCGACCCCATCCAGCGCACCGTCTGCGGCGAGAGCACCCGCGCGCCGCCCAGCGCACCGCCGGCGCGCAGCATCTCGGCGAAGCGCAGATAGTCGGCCGCGGTCGAGACCAGCCCCGCGCCACCCACTTCCAGCCGCGGCGGGCCATCGGGTGCCGCGACGGATTGCGGCTTGCCGGTCAGCGGGCAGGTGGGCAGCGCCTTGGCGAAGCGCGTCAGCCCGCCCTCGGGCAGCACGTACCCCGTCTCGTTCATCCCCAGCGGCGCGAAGATGCGCTCCCGCATCAGCGTCCCCAGCGACGCCTCGCCCGCCGCGCCCGCCACCAGCCCGAGCACATCGGTCGAGAAGCCGTATTCCCAGGCCTCGCCCGGATGATGGCGCAGCGGCGTCGCCGCCAGCGCGGCCGCGAGCGACGCTGCATCATGGTCGCGCGAGACGGTCAGCGAAGTCCCCGGATGCGCCGCATGCACGGCCGTGGCCCCGAAGCCGCCATAGACGAAACCGGTGGTGTGGCGCGCCGCGTCCTGCACGGTCATCGGCCGGCGCTGCGGTTCCAGTTCCAGCGGCCCTTCGCCCGACAGCATCGCCGGCGTCGGCTTCGCCACCTGCATCGACATCAGCGGTGGTACATAGGCCCCGACCGGGTCCGACAGCAGCAGCCGGCCTTCCTCGACCAGCGACAACGCCGCCACGCCGCAGACCGGCTTGGTCATGGATGCGATCGAGAACAGCGCATCCGCGCGCATCGGCACGCGCGCCTCGGCGTCCAGGAAGCCGACCGCCTCCATGTGCACCAGCCGCCCGTCGCGCGCGATGGCCACCACGCCGCCGGGGAAGCGACCTTCATCCACCTCGCGCTCCAGCGCCGGGCGGATGCGCGCCAGGCGGGCGGAGGACATGCCCACGCTCTCCGGCTTCGCCGGCGCCAGCGGCGCGATATCGGCCTGGATCGTGTCCATCACGCGGCTCCTTCGCCGGCATAGGGGTTGGTGCGGCGCTCCTCGCCGAAGGTCGAACCCGGCCCATGGCCGCAGATGAACTGGATGTCGTCGCCCAGCGGGAACAGCTTCGTGCGGATGGCGCTGATCAGCGCCGGCCCGTCGCCATAGGGAAAGTCGGTGCGACCCACCGAGCCCTGGAACAACACATCCCCCACCAGCGCGATGCCCAGCGCGACATTCACGAACACCACATGCCCCGGCGTATGTCCCGGGCAATGCAGCACCGCGAATTCTTGCCCGGCGATCTCGACGCTCTCGCCTTCATCGAGCCAGCGGTCGGGTGTGACGGCCCGGCAGGCCATGCCGTACCGCGCACCTTGTTCGGGCAGGCTGTCGAGCAGGAAGGCATCGGCGCGATGCGGCCCCTCGATCGGCACGCCAAGCGCCTCGGCCAATTCGGCGGCCGCCCCTGCATGGTCGAGATGCCCGTGCGTGAGCAGGATGCGCTGCACCTGCACGCCGGCCTGCTCGATCGCCGCCTGGATGCGCGCCGCATCGCCGCCCGGATCGACCACCACGCCCGCCATCGTCTCCTGGTCCCAGACCAGCGAGCAATTCTGTTCGAAGGGCGTGACCGGGACGATGGCGGCGGCGATGCTCATGGCTCGGACCTTGGCGCGCGTCGTCCCGCCCGTCCAGGGTTCAGGGGCCGACCAGCGCGGGCAGCACCGTGGCGCGCAGCCTGTCGATGTTGCCGCGCGCGATCTCGGGCGAACCGGCGATGGAGCGCACGATCACCATCGCCCCGTCGCGCAGCAGCACCAGCGTCGATCCGGCGATGGCCCCCGCGCGATAGGCCGAGACCCAGCCCACCGCCGCGCCCAGGTCGGCACCCTCGACCCGGCAGCTCGGGTTGCGGCCGCGGCATTGCTGGTCCAGCACGCCGATCGTGGTCTGGCCGGATCGCAGCCGCTCCTCCGTCCCGTCATCCTGCCGGCCGAGCCGGATCTCGAGAATCGGCGCGCCCTCGCAGGTCGGGCAGGCGAGCACCAGCCGATCATCCTGCACGCGCGCGACATAGCCCTCACCCAGGGCCGCGAGCGCGCCCGCCTGCTGGTCCGCGAGGGGAGGGGGCAGGTCCTGCGCGACGGCCGCGGTTGCGAACAGGAGCATCGCCATCATGGCGCGCCACTTCGTCATCGATCGCTGCTCCCTTCCCGATGGCTGCGAAGGTCTCGCCCGCTGGCGCCCCGCGCGTCAACACGCGCCGCTGCCCCCGCGCGTGGATACGCGCTGGTGCGCGGCGCTCCACCACGCGCCACCGCCAGGTTTTGTCACGCGCCGCGGCACCGCATCTCACCACGCGCCGTCTCGCGATCAGCGCCGCGCCAGCGCCACCAGATGCCGTGCCGCCGCCGTCGCCGCCGCATCCTCGATGGCGCGATAGGCCGCGACCAGCTCCGCCCCCAACGGCGTCAACGCCGCGCCGCCGCCGCGCCGCCCGCCCGCGCTCGCCGCGACCGCCGGGCCGGCGAAGGTCGCGTTGACCTCCTCGACCAGCGCCCAGGCGCGGCGATACGACATGCCCAATGCGCGCGCCGCCGCGCTGATCGACCCCTCGCGGCCGATCGCCTCCAGCAGTGCGACCTTGCCGGGCCCCAGCCGCCCGCCTGCCAAATCCACGCGGATCGACAGCGCCGGGCCGCTCACGCGCCCCCCGCATGGTCGAAGGCCACCGACTTGATCAGCGCGAAGGCCGCCACGCCCGGCACCAGGCCCAGCTTGCCCGCGCTCTCGCGCGTGATGCGCGCGACCAGCCGCGTCGGCCCGACCGCCAGGCGCAGGAAGACTTCATGCGGCCCGGCCGGGTCCACCGCCTCGACCCGCACGGCCAGGATGTTGTTGATCGAGATCGCCTCCGGCCGACCCAGCGCCAGCGCGATGTCGCGCGCGCGGATCCGCACCCGCACCCGCTCGCCCGGCGCGCCGGCGCGCAGCGGCACCAGCAGCGTGCCGCCGTCGAAGCCGATGCGCGTCAGCCCGCGCGCCGCATCCTGTGCCTCGATCCGCCCGGCGATGACGCTGCCGGCGTCGCGCCGCGCGGCCAGCGGCAGGTCGGTGCGCGCCGACAGCGCCTCCAGCGGCCCGGTCGCGACGACGCGCCCGGCCTCCATCAGCACCAGCGTGTCGGCCAGGCGGTCCACCTCGTCCAGCGCATGCGTGACGTACAGGATCGGCACGCCGAAGGCGTCGCGCACGCGTTCGAACAGGCCCATCGCGTCGCCCCGGCGCGGCGCATCGAGCGAGGCCAGCGGTTCGTCCATCAGCAACAGCCGCGGGCGCGACAGCAGCGCGCGGCCAAGTGCCACACGCTGCCGCTCCCCCCCCGACAGCCCGCCCGGCCGGCGTGCGAGCAAGCCGCCGATCCCCAGCAGGTCCACCACCTCGTCGAAGCCCGGCCCGTCCGGCGCATCCCGCCCGCGCGCGCGCCGTGCGCCGTAACGCAGGTTGTTCGCGACGCTCAGATGCGGGAACAGCCGCGCATCCTGGAACACCACGCCGCAATGGCGCTGTTCGGGCGGGACGAAGCGGCGCGCGGCGGTGTCCAGCACCACGGCACCGCCGATCGCAATGCGGCCCTCCCGCGGCCGCAGCAGCCCCGCGACGGCCGCGAGCACGCTCGACTTGCCCGCCCCCGACGGTCCGAACAGCGCGGTGATGCCCGCCCCCGGCGCCGCGAAGGCGGCATCCAGCACGAACCCGTCCAGCCGCCCGAACCCGTGGCGCAACGCGACCTCCAGCATCACGCCCGCCCCAGCAGCCGGTGCATCCGTCGCGCGATCACCTCCGCCCCCAGCAGCCCCGCGATGGCAAGGCCGAACGAAATCCCCGCCAGCCGCGCCGCCATCGCTTCGCCCCCCGGCGTCTGCGTCGCGGCATAGATCGCCAGCGGCAGGGTCTGCGTCTCGCCCGGGATGTTCGACGCGAAGGTGATGACCGCGCCGAATTCCCCCAGCCCCGCGGCGAAGGCGGTGACCGCCCCGGCCAGGACGCCCGGCGCCATCAGCGGCAGCGAGACGGTCACGAACCGGTCCACCGGCCCGGCGCCCAGCGTGCGCGCGGCCGCCTCCAGCCCTGGGTCGATGCCCTCGATGCCCAGGCGCACGGCGCGGACGATCAGCGGGAAGGACATCACGGCGGTGGCCAGTGCAGCGCCCTCGGTGGTGAAGACCAGGCGCACGCCGAACCAGTCATGAAGCGGCGCGCCGATCGGCCCGCGGATGCCCAGCAGCATCAGCAGCGCCCAGCCCACCACCACCGGCGGCACGACCAGCGGCAGGTGCACCAGCGCATCCAGCAGCATCCGCCCCGGAAACCGCCCGCGCGCCAGCAGCCAGGCCACCGCGATGGCCGGCACCAGCGAGACCGCCACCGATCGCGTCGCGACCTCGATGCTCAGGCGCACCGCCTGCCATTCCTCGGCCCCCAGCCCCAGCATGCGGCGGGTTCAGCGTGCCAGCGCGAAGCCGAGCCGCTGCCAGGTGGGCGCCGCCTCCGGCCCTGCCACGAAGGCGAGGAACCCGCGCGCCTGCGCGTTGCCCTCGGCCCGGCGCAGCAATGCAAAGGGATAGGTCACCGCCGGATGGCTGCCCGGCGGGAAGGTGCCGACCACCTGCACGCGGCGGCTGGCCGCCGCATCGGTGGCGTAGACGATCCCCAGCGGCGCCTCGCCGCGTTCGACCAGCAGCAGGGCGGCGCGCACATTGTCGGCGCGCGCCAGGCGCGGGGCCAGCGCATCCCATTGCCCCATCCAGCGCAGCGCGGCCTCGGCATAGCGGCCGACCGGGACATGCGCGGGGTCGCCGGTGGCGATCCGCCCGCCGGGCGGCAGCAGCGCCGCGAGGTCGGTGCCGCGCTCCAGCGTCACCGGCTGCGTCTGGCCCGCCGGCGTCGCTGCATCCCGCGCGCCTGCCTGCGCGGCTGCATCCCGCGCGCCTGCCGGCGCGACCAACACCAGCGCATTGCCGACAGGGCTCGCGCGCGTCGCCTCCACGATCAACCCCCGCTGCTGCACGTAATCCATCCAGGCCTCGTCGGCGCTCATGAACAGGTCGGCCGGCGCGCCCTGCTCGACCTGCCGTGCCAGCGCCGACGACGCCGCGAAGGACAGCCGTGGCGCTGTGTTGCCGCGCGCCTGCCATTCCGCCGCCAGGGCGCGCAGCGCGTCCGTCAGGCTGGCGGCGGCGAAGACCGTCGCCGGCGCCTGCGCGGCGGCCGGCATGGCCCAGCCTGTCAATGCCGCGATCGCGGCCAGGCGGATCATCGTGCGGCGCATCGGCCTACCCTATTCGTTATGTCTGCCTGAACATAACGAATCGCCGCCCGCCCGGCAATTTTCGCCGGTCTGTTCATTCTTCATTCAACTATCGCGCGCTTTGCTGCATTGATCGGATCGCAGGACGCGATGGCCACCTACTTCTTCACCGATGTCGCCGGCACCAGCCTCGCCTTCGTGCCGGCGCAGGACCAGCTCATCCTGCCCTTCGGCGTGCCGGCGGCGGCGCTGCGCTTCGCCAGTTCCGGCAGCGACCTGCTGGTCTCGGCCGGGCCGGACACGGTGCGCCTGCTCGGCATCGGCCTGGGCGGCAACGGGCTCAATGCCGGCAACCTGGTGTTCCAGGACACCAGCCTGGTCATCCTCGATGGCCCCGGCAGCAACGTGCGGACCGGCAGCGAGGATGCCGACTGGATCGGCGCTGATCGCGGCGGTGCCGACCGCATCGCCGCCGGCGGTGGGGACGACTACATCCGCGCCGAAGCCGGCCTCGACGCCCTCGACACCATCGATGGCGGGGAGGGTACCGGGGATGTGCTCTCCCTGTCGGGCACGCTGTCCGTGGTGTTCGGCCCGCTCACCGTCACCGGGATCGAGCGCTTCGAGATCGGCGCGGGCAGCGTCGCCCTCACCCTCGATGCCGCCACCGTCGCGACCGCGACGCTGCCGCCCGGCACGCTGTTCATCATCGACGGCTCGGCGCAGGGCACCGCGCTGACGCTGTCGGTGGATGGGCGTGCCGTCGCGGCCGCGGGGCTGGCGCTGCTGGCCGCCGGCGGCGATGATTCGCTGGCCGGCGGCGCGCTCGCCGACAGCCTGGTGGGCGGGGCCGGCGACGATACGCTCGATGGCTCGGGCGGCGACGACACGCTCGTGGCCGGGGCGGGCGCCGACCTGCTGGCCGGCGGGGCGGGCGACGACCTGTTCCTGTTCGACGTGGCGGGCCTGCCCAACAGCCCGCCCGCCACCCCTGACCTCATCACCGACTTCGAGGGGGCCGGCGTCGCGGGCGGCGACCGCATCGGCCTGCCCGGCGTGGTCGCCATCGGCCTCGGCCTCGCCTTCCATGTCGGCGCCGCGGACTTCGTCTTCGAGGGCTATGCCGAATCGGGCACGCAGCTGCCCGCCGCGCGCATCGGCGATGGCTTTGCCGACGTGATGTGGCGCCTGGTCGAGAACGAGGCCTGGCGCTTCGAGCTCTGGGCCGACCTCAACGACGATGGCCGCTTCAGCCCCGGCGACCTGTTCCTTCGCATCGCCGTCGCGCCGGGCGACCCCGCCACCGCGCTGGTGCCGGCCGACCTCCTGGCGGGCTTCGCCGGCCTGGTCGGCAGCGCGGAGGACGACGTCATCGCCGGCTTCGGCGCCACCGACGACCAGCTCTGGGGGGAGGGCGGCAACGACATCCTGTCGGGCGGCGATGGCGTGGACGTGCTCGAAGGCGGCCTGGGCAACGACACGCTGCGCGGCGAGGACCTGGCCGACGAACTGCGCGGCGGTCCCGGGTCGGATTGGCTCGAGGGCGGCGATGGCTGGGACACCCTCTATGCCTTCGACAATTTCTCGCCCGAGACCGAGGATCCCGAGGACCGCAACCACCTCGACGGCGGCGCCGGGCGGGACATGCTGTTCGGCGGCGCCGGCCTCGACACGCTGCTGGGCGGCGATGGCGACGACCTGCTCTGGGCCGGCGAGGGCGATGACAGCCTCGATGGCGGGGAGGGCATCGACCTCGCCTATGGCCTCGATGGCAACGACGTCATTCATGGCGGGGCCGGCGACGACACGCTGCTGGGCGGGTTCGGCGCCGATACCCTGACCGGCGGCGCGGGCGCCGACCTGTTCATCATCGACCTGTCCACCGGCGGCCAGGCCGATGCCACCGGCGAGGCGCCGGACTGGATCACCGACTTCAACCCGGCCGAGGGCGACGTGCTCTCGCTGGCGCTGGTCGGCGGGCTGGTCGGCGGCGCCTTCGGCTCCGCCCCGCTCGCCTGGCGCGGCACGCTGGCGCCGCGCGACCTCGCGGCCGGGGTCGGCATCGGCCTGCTGCTGCCGGGCCAGGACCTCGGGCCGGGCGCCTACCAGTCCTGGTTCATCCCCGCGCTGTCAGGCGGGCAGGCGGCGGGCGGCTGGTTCGTGGTGGACCTCGACCAGGACCTGGTGCTGGGTGCCGACGATGCCATCATCCGCATCGGCGGCCCCGGTGCGCCGGTTGCGCTGGCCGCGGAACACTTCGCCGAGGGCAGCTTCCGCGTGCGCGTCGGCACCGCGGGCCATGACACGCTGCTGGCCGCCGCCTCCGGGCAGGAAGTGTTCGGCCTGGCCGGCAACGACCGCCTGAGCGGGCAGGCCGGCGCCGACCGCCTGGTCGGCGGGGAGGGCGCCGACACCCTGCTGGGCGCCGGCGGCACCGACCAGCTCTGGGGCGGGGCGGGCAATGACAGCCTCGATGGCGGGGAGGGCGACGACGAGCTGTTCGTCGAAGGCCCCGGCATCGAGGACCAGGACGGCATCTTCGCGTCCAATTCCCTGGCCGGCGGCGCCGGGAACGACAGCCTGTGGGGCGCCGACGGGCGCGATTGGCAGGATGGCGGCGCGGGCGACGACCGGCTGTATGGCGGCGTCGGCCTCGACACCCTGTTCGGCGGCGAGGGCGCCGACACCATCCTGGGCGGCGACGGCGCGGATTTCATCACCGGCGGCCCCGGCGCCGATTCGATCGATGCCGGCGCCGGCGACGACACGGTGGACTACGACCAGGCCGACGCCTTGGTCGATGGCGGCGACGACAACGACCTGCTGGTCATCCGCGCGGCCGCGGTCATCACGCTCGACAGCACGATCGACCAGGTGGCCGGCGGCGGCATCACCCGCGGCTTCGAAGGCGTCGATGGTTCCGCCGTCGCGGCCGCGTTGACGCTGGTCGGCTCCACCGCACGCAACCGGCTGATCGGCGGGGCGGGCGACGACCGCATCGAGGGGCGCGAAGACGCCGACACGCTCGAAGGCAGCGCGGGGTCCGACACGCTCGACGGCGGCGCCGGCGACGACCTGGTGGATGGCGGCACCGGCGCGGATTGGCTGGACGGCGGCACCGGCTTCGACCTCGTCACCTACGCCGCCGCGACCGCCGGCGTCACGGTCAGCCTTGTCACCGGCGGCGCGGGGGACACGCTGGCGGGCTTCGAGGCCCTGCGCGGATCGAACCACGCGGACCGCCTGTCCGGCACCGCCGATGCCAACCGGATCGAGGGCCTGAACGGCAACGACACGCTCGATGGCCAGGCCGGCGACGACACGCTGCTGGGCGGCGCGGGGCGCGACACGCTGGTGGGCGGCGCCGGGGCCGACACCCTGGCGGGCGGCAGCGACGCCGATACGCTGGACGGCGGCGAGGGCGACGACGTGCTGGACGGCGGCACCGGCGCCGACCGCATGTTCGGCGGCGTCGGCAACGACTTCTACTTCGTCGATGCGCGCACCGACACCGTGCTCGACTTCCTGAACGGCGGCATCGACACCGTCTATTCCAGCGCCAGCATCAACGTGACGCGGAACATCGAATGGGTGATCCTCGCACCCGGCGCTGGCACCATCTTCGTCATCGCCAATATCGCGGCCGAGCGCATCCGCGGCAACGAAGTCACGAACGTCATGATCGCCATGGCCGGCGACGACACCGTCTGGGGCGGCGGCGGCGCCGACCGCATCCAGGGCCGCGAGGGCAATGACAGCCTGATGGGCGAGACCGGGTCCGACTACATCTATGGCGGGTCCGGCAACGACGTGATCGACGGCGGCGATGCGCGCGACAACATGCAGGGCCAGGAAGGCAACGACACCATCTTCGGCGGCACCGACGTCATCACCGACGTGCTTCTGGGCCAATCCGGCAACGACTGGCTGGATGGCGGGCCGGGCAACGACGTGATGCAGGGCGGGCCGGGCAACGACACCTACATCGCGAGCCAGCAGGTCGAAACCATCGTCGAGGGCGCGGGCTTCGGCATCGACGTGGTCATCGCGCGCGGCACCGGGTCCTTCACCCTGGCGGCCAATGTCGAGCATCTGGTGCTCGAAGGCGCCACCCGCGGCATCGGCAACACGCTGTCCAACCGCATCACCGGCTCGAATGCCGCCGACACGCTGTTCGGGCGCGAAGGCAACGACACGCTGGTCGGCGGCGCCGGCAACGACGCGCTGTTCGGCGAGGCGGGGCGCGACACCTTCCTGTTCGCGCCGGGCTCCGGCATCGATGCCATCGCCGACTACACACCGGGCTCCGACCGGCTGATGCTGCAGGGCTTC
>LNFM01035173.1_pt1 | contig 15401 bp, 15 predicted proteins | sample 596031 | NCBI WGS metagenome assembly LNFM01 (sample SAMN04254537, study PRJNA301005) | activated carbon metagenome | isolation source: dual media filters at the Ann Arbor, Michigan drinking water treatment plant | place: USA: Ann Arbor | reverse complement strand
GGCTGGAGCGCCACGTTGTTCTCGACTACCATTCTTTGATTCTCTCATTCACTCTTTGCAAGACCCCCAGCATGCCCTCTTTTGACACCGTTCTTGAAGCCGATTTCGTCGAAGTGAAAAATGCGGTCGATCAGGTCGCGCGCGAGATTGGAACCCGCTTTGATTTCAAGGGCACGAGCGCTGCCATCGAACTCAAGGACAAGGAAATCATCCTGCACGGCGACGCCGATTTCCAGCTCCAGCAAATCGACGACGTGCTGCGCGGCAAGCTCACCAAACGCGGTGTCGATGCACGTTTTCTCGACGTGGGCAAGGTCGAGAAGGTCGGTGGCGACAAGGTCAAGCAGGTGGTGAAGGTGCGCAACGGGGTGAGCACCGAAGACGGCAAAAAAATCCAGCAGGCCATCAAGGGCAGCAAGCTCAAGGTGCAGGGCGCCATCCAGGGTGACGCGGTTCGTGTGACCGGCGCCAAGCGCGACGACCTGCAAGCGGCCATGGCGCTGATCAAGTCCGAGCTGAAGGACCTGCCGCTCTCTTTCAACAACTTCAGAGATTGAGTTGAACACCGCCCGCGCCGCCTGCGGCGCGCTGAGCCTCCTGTTGGCCTTGCCGGCTGCATCGCAGCAAGTGGCCCTGGCGGGCGTGGCCGGCGGCAAAGCGCTGGTCACCATCGACGCTGCAGCGCCGCGCTTCCTGAGCCCCGGCCAGGCGCACCAGGGCGTGAAGGTGTTGAGCGTGCAAGGCGATGCGGCGGTGATCGAGGTGAACGGTCAGCGGCAAACCCTGCGCGTGGGTGAAGCCCCGGTGAGCCAGGGCCAGAGCAAGACCGACGCCGGTGCGAAACGCGTGGTGCTCACCGCCGACTCGCAAGGGCATTTCATGCCACCAGGCCAGATCAACGGTCGTCAGGTCCAGTTCATGGTGGACACGGGCGCAACCCAGGTGGTCTTGAGCGAGTCGGACGCCAAACGCATCAACCTGAAGTACGAGCTCGGCCGCAAGGTGACTGTGAGCACCGCCAACGGCGCAGCCGTCGGGTATCAGGTGCGGCTGGAGTCGGTGCGCATCGGTGAAGCACAGGTGTTTGATGTACCGGCCATCGTGCTGCCCCAGCCCATGGCTTTTGTGCTGCTGGGCAACAGCTTCCTGTCGCGCTTCCAGATGCAGCGCACCAACGACCAGCTCACGCTGGACAAACGCTATTGATCACGGCGCCTTCTGCGCCGCCGTCACCACAATTTCAATCCGCCAGGCGGCGTTTGCCAGCGCGGCCTGCACCGTGGCACGCGGTGGCGCAGTGCCCGGCACGACCCAGGCGTCCCACACCTCGTTCATCGCGCCGATCTCGGCGATGTCGACCAGAAATATCTGGGCGCGCAGGATGCGCGACTTGTCACTGCCGGCTTCCAGCAAACGCTGCTGCACCTGCTCGAGCACGTCTTCGGTCTGACTCCGGATGTCGGTGTCGCCGCGCTCGGGCACCATGCCCGCCAGGTACACAACGCCGTTGAACACCGCCGCTTCGCTGTACCGCGCGGCCACGCCGATGCGGGTGATGTGCTGGCTCATGATTTCTTCGCGCCCAGCTTGCTCTCCTTGCCGGCCATCAGCCGGTTGCCACCAGGCTCATCACCTGCACCCCGGGCGCGTCCCACGCCACGCGGTGCCCCAGCAGAAAGAACGCCGGCGCGAACACCGCCGTGACGATGGAAGCCAGCGACGAGTAGCGAAAGAACACCGCCATGATCACCCAGGTGGCCAGTGCGGCCAGCCCCAGCCAGGGCTGAAAACCGAAGATCACACCGGCCGCCGTGGCCACACCCTTGCCGCCCTGGAAGCGGAAGAACACCGGGTAGAGATGACCGAGAAAAGCCGCCAGGCCGACCAGCGCCACGGTGCCGTCGCCCAGCCCCCAGGCTTCGCCCCACCACTTCACCGCCACCACTGGCAGCCAGCCCTTGAGCGCGTCCAGCAGCAACGTGATGATGGCTGCAGCCTTGTTGCCCGAGCGCAGCACGTTGGTGGCGCCAGGGTTTTTGCTGCCGTAGGTTCGTGGGTCGTTCAGTCCCATCGAGCGGCTCACGAGCACGGCAAACGACAGCGAGCCGATCAGATAGGCAGCCACGGTGGCCAGCAGGGGATAAAACATGGACAACGAAGTCTCCTCGGTGATTCGGGCCCCGCTCTGCGTGGCGGCGCCGGGCTATTCTGCCAGCGCGCACTCCACCGGCCTGGCGCCCAGTGGGCCACCGAGCACGCCCGGGTCAATGCCCACCAGGTAACCACGACGCCCGCCGTTGATCCAGATCCTGGGCAGCGTCAATACCGTGGCTTCCGCATACACCGGCATGGCGCGTTTCAACCCGAACGGCGAGGTGCCTCCAACAAAGTAACCGCTGTGGCGGTTGGCCACCTCGGGTTTGCAGGGCTCGACCGACTTGGCACCGATCTGGCGCGCGAGGTTCTTGGTCGACACGGTGCGGTTGCCGTGCATCAACACCGCCAGCGGCTTGGCGGCCTCGTCTTGCATGATCAAGGTCTTGACCACCGCAAACGGGTCAAGCCCGAGCACCTGCGCGCTGTGCTGCGCACCGCCGTGCTCCAGGTACTCGTAGCTGTGTTCGGTGAACACCACGCCATGCGCCTTGAGCCAGGCGGTGGCAGGCGTTTCACTGACGTGCGACTTCCTGGCCAAGCGTCAGCTCACTGCGCAGGATCTCGGGACTCCCACCGAATCTTGTCGATTTCGGTCAGCAGCTCTGGGGACAGCGTCGTTCCCCAGGCGTCCAGGCATTCGTCGAGCTGCGTCAGCGAGGTCACGCCGATGATGGTGCTGGCCACGCGCCAGTTGGTGTAGCAAAACGCCAGCGACATCTGCGACGGCGTAAGGCCGTGATCGCGCGCCAGGGCGTTGTAGCGGCGCGCGGTGTCCAGCGCCTCGGGCCGTCCCCAGCGCTGTTTGCGCATCGATTCAAACAAGGCCATTCGCCCGGCATCCCCCACCAGGCCGGTCTCGTCGTACTTGCCGCTCAGCAAGCCAAAACCCAGCGGCGAATAGGCCATCTCGTAGCTGCGGTTGATCAGGCAGTACGGGTTCTGCACCGTGGCCACGCGCGGCAGGCCGTGCTGCTCGGCCAGGCGCACGAACTCGTGCACGCCGTAGGGCGATTCATTCGACAGGCCGATGGCCTTGACCTTGCCCGCTTTGACGAGCTCGGCCATGGCTTCGAGCTGCTCCAGCACCGACGCACACGGTTTGTCTTTGGTGGGGTCAAAACTCAACAAGCCAAACGCCGGCACATTGCGCGCGGGCCAGTGGATCTGGTAGAGGTCGATCACGTCGGTCTGCAGGCGGCGCAGGCTGTCGTCGCAGGCCTTGAGGATTTCGGCCTTGCTCACGCCCGAGTTCTCGCCGCGGATCCACGGCATGCCGCGCGACGGGCCTGCCACCTTGGTGGCGAGCACCACCTTGTTGCGCAGGCTCGCGTCCTTGGCAAACCAGTTGCCCAGAATCGTTTCGGTCGCGCCGCAGGTCTCGGCGCGCGCCGGCACCGAGTACATCTCGGCGGCATCGAGGAAGTTGATGCCGCGCTCGATCGAGCGGTCCAGGATGCTGTGCGCGTTGGCCTCGTCGACTTGCTCACCAAAAGTCATGGTGCCCAGGCAAATGGGCGGAACTGTCAGTGCGCTGGCGCCCAATGGAACGTTTTTCATGCAATTTTTTGTAAAGTCAGAGTGAATGTGATGCCAAAGCGATAGGCCGAGGTATAAGTTTAGAGGGCATCGGGTTGCGCCGCAGTCACCACCAACACACCCTGGCGTGTGATGATGTTGTCGCCGTTGACCCGAAGCCAACTGTTTTCCCATTCTTCAACAACGCCAGTGGAGCATTGCACATGAAACACCTCACCAACATCACACGTGGCCTGACGGTCACCGCCCTCGCAGCCGCGCTCGCCCTGAGCGGCTGCGCCAACATGAGCGAAACCCAGACCGACTCCGCCAAGGGTGCCGGCATCGGTGCGCTCGCCGGCGTGCTGCTGGGTGCCGCCACCGGTGGCTCCAAGGGCGCAGCCCAGGGCGCCGTGCTCGGCGCTGGCGCTGGTGCACTGGGCGGCTACATCTGGTCGACCAAGATGCAGGAGCAAAAGCGTGCCATGGAAGCCGCGACCGCCGGCACCGGCATCGGCGTGAGCCAGACCTCGGACAACCGACTGAAACTCGACGTGCCGGCCGATGCCGGCTTTGCCACTGGCAGTTCCACCGTGAGCCCCACGCTGCAGCGCGTGCTCGGCCAGTTCGCCAACACGCTCAACGCCAACCCGGTAACCGCCGTGGCCATCGTCGGCCACACCGACAGCACCGGCAGCGATGCCGTGAACAACCCCTTGTCGTTCAACCGTGCCAACAGCACGCGCGACTACCTGGTGGCCCGAGGCGTGTCGCCAGCCCGCTTCGCCACCGACGGCCGTGGCTCGCGCGAGCCGATCGCCGACAACGGCACCGCTCAAGGTCGTGCGCAGAACCGCCGCGTTGAAATTTACGTGGCCGAGCCTGCTCGTCAGTAAGTGCGCCCAAGCTACGCCCCCCGGGGCGGTAGCGTTCTTTCGGACAAGAAAAAGCCCGGCACTGCCGGGCTTTTTCTCGTCCGTGCGGCGGGGGGAGCCTCACAGTTTGGCCATGATGTGGCGCGCCACGGTGTAGTCCTCCAGCGCGTACATCGACATGTCCTTGCCGTAGCCGCTGGCCTTCATGCCGCCGTGCGGCATTTCGTTGGCGAGCATGAAGTGGGTGTTGATCCAGGTGCAGCCGTACTGCAGCTTGCGCGCCACGCGCAGCGCGCGCGAGACGTCCTGCGTCCAAACCGACGAAGCCAGGCCGTATTCCGAATCGTTGGCCCAGGTCACGGCCTCGTCGGGGTCGGAGAAGCGCGTGATGGACACCACCGGGCCGAACACCTCGCGGCGCACGATCTCGTCGTCTTGCCGCGCGCCGGCGATCACCGTGGGTTCGTAGAAAAAGCCGCTGCCCGCGCGCATCTTGCCGCCCGCCGTCACCTCCATGTGGCCCACCATCTGCGCGCGTTCCACGAAGCTGGCCACGCGGTCGCGCTGGCGGTCGGTGATGAGCGGGCCGAGCTCCACGCCGGGTTCGTCCTGCGTGCCCATCTGGATCGACTTGACCGCGCTGCTCAGGTCGGCGACCAGGCGGTCGTACACCTTGGCGCCCGCGTACAGGCGGCAGGCGGCCGTGCAGTCCTGGCCCGCGTTGTAGTAACCGAAGGTGCGGATGCCTTCCACCACGGCTTCGATGTCGGCGTCGTCAAACACCAGCACCGGTGCCTTGCCGCCGAGCTCCAGGTGCGTGCGCTTCAAGGTGCCGGTGGCGGCTTGCAGGATCTTGCGGCCGGTGGACACGTCGCCGGTGAGCGAAACCATGCGCACCAGCGGGTGCTCCACCAGCGGCTGGCCCACGCTGGGGCCACGCCCGCAGATGACGTTGAACACGCCCTTGGGCAATATCTCGGCGACCACGCGCGCCAGCATCAGCGTGGTCAGCGGTGTCTGCTCGCTGGGCTTGAGCACCACCGTGTTGCCGGCCGCGAGCGCGGGCGCGCATTTCCACGCCGCCATCATGAGCGGGTAGTTCCAGGGCGCGATCGAGCCCACCACCCCGATCGGATCGCGCCGGATCATGCTGGTGTGGCCGGGCAGGTATTCGCCGGCCACCGAGCCCGTCATGCAGCGCACTGCACCGGCGAAGAAGCGGAAGCAGTCGACGATGGCCGGAATCTCGTCTTCCAGCGCGCGCACATACGGCTTGCCGCAGTTGAGCGACTCCAGGCGCGCGAACTGCAGGCGCGAGCGCTCCATCGGCGTGGTCTCGCTCCAGGTGTCGAAGGCGCGGCTGGCGCCCAGCACCGCCTTGTGGATCTGCTCGTACGAGGCTTCGGGCACCTGGGCGATCACCTCGCCCGTGGCCGGGTTGAGCACGCGCTCGGCCTCGCCCTCGCCGGTCACGAACTGGCCGTCGATGAACAGCTCGGTCGACATCGGGACCTGGAAGTCGGGGGTCTTGCCCATGGTGTTCTCCGTTGAGGTTGAAGGGGGCTCAGCGCCCGGCGGGTTGTTCGTCGGCGCGCGTGAGGTAGTACGCCGCCAGGATGGGGATGAAGGTGAGCGCGATGATGACCACGGCCACCACGTTGGTCACCGGGCGCTGGCGCGGGCGGATCAGCTCCTGCAGCATCCAGATCGGCAGCGTGGTCTGCTGGCCTGCGGTGAAGGTGGTCACGATCACCTCGTCGAAGCTCAACGCAAACGCGAGCAGGCCGCCGGCCAGCAAGGCCGAGCCCAGCTGCGGCAGGATCACGTAGCGAATGGTCTGGAAGCTGTCGGCGCCGAGGTCCATCGAAGCCTCGATCAGCGAAGGGCTGGTGCGCCGCAGCCGCGCCACCGCGTTGTTGTAGACCACCACCACGCAGAAGGTGGCGTGGCCGACCACGATGGTCCAGAAACTGAACGGGATCTCGGCCGTGTGGTACGCGGTGCGCAGCGCGATGCCGGTGACGATGCCGGGCAACGCGATCGGCAATATCAGCAGCAGCGAGATCGCGTCGCGGCCAAAGAAGCGCGTGCGCGCAAGACCCGCCGCGGCCAGCGTGCCCAGCACCATGGCCAGCGCGGTGGACACCAGCGCCACGCGGAACGACAGACCGATCGCGGCCCACACGTCCTCGCGCTCCCACGCAGCCGAAAACCATTGCGTGGTGAGCGCGGGTGGCGGGAACACGTAGCTTTTGTCTTCCGCACTGAAGGCGTACAGGATGATGAGTGCGAGCGGAATGTGCAGGAACAGCACGGCTGCCCAGGTCGCGACCTTCAGGCCCCAGCCGGCGCGCGAAGGGTCAGAGCGCATCGAAAGCCCCCAGCCGTTTCGCAATCCACAGATAGATGCCGATCACCACGATGGGCACGAGCGAGAACGCGGCGGCGAAAGGCACGTTGCCCGCCACGCCCTGCTGCCGGTAGACCACCTGGCCGATGAACAGCGTGGAATCGCCGATCACCTGCGGAATGATGTAGTCGCCCAGCGTGAGCGAGAAGGTGAAGATGGAACCGGCGGCAATGCCCGGCATGGCGAGAGGAAAGATCACCTGCCAGAACGTGGTGCCACTTCGCGCACCGAGGTCGCTCGACGCTTCGAGCAGCGAGCCGGGGATGCGCTCGATCGCGGCCTGGATCGGCAGGATCATGAAGGGCAGCCACATGTAGACGAAGACGATGAAGGTGCCCAGGCGCGAGAACGAGAGCGAGTTGCCACCGATGCCGGGCGCGGACAGCAGCGCGTCGAGCAGCCAGGTCATGTGCACCTCGGCCAGCACCCAGGAAATGGCGCCCTCCTTGGCCAGCAGCAGCTTCCACGCGTACAGGCGCACCAGGTAGCTCGACCACAGCGGCAGCATGACCGCGATGTAGAGCAGCGCCTTCTGCGGGCCCCGCGCATAGCGCGCCATGTAATAGGCAATGGGAAAAGCGATGAGGCCGCAGGCCAGCGTGACGCTGAGGGCCATGAGCACGGTGCGAAGCACCACGTCCACGTTGGCCGGCTGGGTCATCTCGCGGAAGTTGTTCAGCGAGAGTTGCGAACGATCAACCACGCCGGAGAACTCGTCGAGCGTGAAGAAGCTGTTGGCCAGCAGCGCGAACAGCGAGCCGAGGTACACCACGCCGAACCACAGCAGCGGCGGTCCGAGCAGTGCGGCCAGCAGCAGGCCGCGACGTGTGTAGAGCAGATCCGAAAGCCAGCGCAGCGCGCCACTGCGCGGCACCACGGCGGCGGTTGGCAAGGCCAGGTTCATGGCCCCACACCTTGCAGCGGGTGCACCGCATCGGCCTGCCAGTGCAGGTGCACGGTGTCGCCCGGCGTGGGCAGGTCGGGGTGCTGCTCGGGGTTGAGGTCCACCGACACCGCCTCGCCGGCCCAGTCGACCCGCACGCGCGAGAACGAGCCAAAGTACTGTGCGTCGATCACCGCGCCGCTCAGGCGAGCCTGCGGCAAGGCACCGAGCCGGATGCGCTCGGGCCGCAGCATCACGCTGTCCACGCCCGCGATTTCGCGCGCCCGCGCGCCGTCGAACACATTGGCCGCACCCACGAACTCGGCGACGAAGCGCGTGGCCGGGCGGTTGTAGATGGCCTGCGGCACGCCCACCTGCTCCAGGCGGCCGTTGTTGAACACGCCGATGCGGTCGCTCATGGACAGCGCCTCGTGCTGGTCGTGCGTGATGAACAGGAAGGTGATGCCGAGCTGGCGCTGCAGCGCCTTCAACTCGGTCTGCATCTGCTCGCGCAGTTTCAGGTCGAGCGCTCCCAGCGGCTCGTCGAGCAGCAGCACCTGCGGCTGGTTGATCAGCGCACGCGCCAGCGCCACACGCTGGCGCTGCCCGCCCGAGAGCTGGCCGGGGCGGCGCGCGCCCACACCCGAAAGACGCACGAGGTCCAGCATCTGCTCGGCGCGTGCGTGGCGCGCATTGCGCTCCACACCCTGCACCATCAGCCCGTAGGCCACGTTGTCGCGGATGTTCATGTGGGGGAACAACGCGTAGTCCTGGAACACGGTGTTCACCGGCCTCGCATACGGCGGCAGGTGCGACACGTCCTGCCCCCCGATGAGGATGCGCCCGGAGGTCGGCAGCGTGAAGCCGCCGATCATGCGCAGGCAAGTCGTCTTGCCCGAGCCCGAAGGCCCGAGCAAGGTGAAGAACTCCCCGCCTTCGATGGTGAGGTCCACGTGATCGACAGCGCGCACGGTCTGTGCACCGCTGCCGAACACGCAGGACACGGCGTCCAGCGTGACAGCAACCGTCATGTGATCAGCGGCCCCCGAGCACGGCGATGTAGTCGGAGACCCACTTGTGATAAGGGACACAGGCGTTGTTTTGCGAGGCGCACTTGGAGGTTGGTGTCTTCCAGAACGAGATGCGCTCGAAGCTGTTGTAGCCCTGGTTCGCGCAGCCCTGGTCGGTCAGCAGTTTGTTGCCCTTGCACGCGGCGGGAACCGAAGGCACCGAGCCGAACCAGGCCGCCAGATCGCCCTGCAGCTTGGTGTTGAGGGTTCTTGGCCTCGGCGTGCAGCATGGTCGTGTCGGCCCAGCCGGTGGCGCCTTCGGTCGGCACCACGGTGGCCACCGGGCGGTTCTTGCTCTTCAGGATGTTGGCCATGAACTGCCAGCTGCCTGACGCCACCACCCCTTCGTTGGTGAAGTCGTCGATCTGCACAAACGCGTCGTGCCAGTACTTGCCGACCAGCTTGCGCTGGCCGCGCAGCAGGTCGAGTGCGGCCTTGTACTGCGTCTCGTTGAGTTCGTAGGGGTCCTTGATGCCCAACGCGGGGTTCTTCTTCATCAGATAGAGCGCAGCGTCGGCGATGTAGATCGGGCCGTCGAAGGCCTGCACGCGGCCCTTGTTGCTTTTGCCGTCGGGCAACGTGGTCTCTTCGAACACCACACTCCAGCTGGTCGGCGGCTTGTCCTTGAACACGTTCGTGTTGTACATGAGCACGTTCCAGCCCCACTGGTACGGCGTGCCGTAGTGCGTGTTGTTCACGTAGTGCCACGGCGCCTTCTGCAAGCGCGGGTCCACCGTCTTGTAGCTGGGGATCAGGTCCACGTTGATCGGCTGCACGCGCTTGCCGGCAATCAGCCGCATGGACGCATCGCCCGAGGCGGTCACCAGATCGAAGCCGCCTTCGTTCATGAGCGCGACCATCTCGTCGGAGGTGCCGGCGGTTTTCACGTTGACCTTGCAACTGGTCTTTTTCTCGAAGTCGGTCACCCAGTCGAAATTCTTGTCGGTCTGGCCGCGTTCGATGTAACCAGGCCAGGCCACGATGTCGACCTGGCCTTCGCCCTTGCCCAGTTGCTTCAGGGCCGACTGCGCCTGCGCGGCGGGCGCCAGGGTGGCCAGGGTGAGGGCCGTCGTCACGAGACCCGCAACGGTGCGGGCGAGAGGGCGTTGTGCGAGTTTCATGGTCGATCACCTTCGGTTTGAGAACGGTTTGTGAAACGTAGCCCACCGCGCGGCAGGCCAACCGAAGCGCATCGTATGAAGCCCCAACCCGCTTTCAAAATTCAATATTGCTGCAGTAAGCTATCTCGAAAATAGAGATCAAGGGTTTACCCAACTCTTTATTGCACCGCAACAGGGCGCCATCTTTTCACGGTGCACCAGCATGAACCGCCACATCACGCTCAAGCAGTTCCGCTACTTTCTCGCGGTGGCCGAATCGGGCTCGGTGGCCGCGGCCTCGCGCATGCTCAGCATTGCGCAGTCGGCCATCACCAAGAGCGTGCTGGAGCTCGAAGACGAGCTGGGTCTGGTGCTGTTCGAGCGCAGCCCCAAGGGCATGCGGCTCACACCCGAAGGTCACCGCTTTCAGGTGAAGGCAAGGCGCGTGATCGGCGCTGTGGCCGACGCCACGCGCGGCGTGTATCCCAGCGCCACGCCGCTGGCCGGTGACCAGCCTGGTGGCGGGCTACTACCTCTCGGAGGTGTTCGCGCGTTTTCGCCGCACCTGCCCGGGCGTGGACCTGCAGGTGGTGGAAGACGCCCCACCCTTCCTGGAGCACCTGTTGATCAACGGCGAGCTGGACATCGCAATCATGGTGAGCAACGCGCTGGGCGAGCCACAGGCGCTGATGGCAGAGACGCTGACACGCTCACCTAACCGCGTGTGGATGGCGGCCGACCATCCGTTGGCTGCGCAGGCGGAGGTGGGCCTGGCCGAGTGCGTGCAGCACGATCTGGTGGTGCTCCAGGCGGACCGCATCGAGGTGCTGATGCGCAGCGTGTGGGCGCGCCACCAGTTGAAGCCGCGCACGGTGTTGCGCACCTCGTCGCTGGAGGCGGTGCGTTCGCTGGTGGGGGTGGGCGCGGGGCTGGCGGTGTTGCCCGACTTTCTGTACCGGCCGTGGACGCTGGACGCGGAGCATGTGGAGGTGCGGACCTTGCGCGATGCTGTGCCCACGGTGGATGTGGGGCTGGTGTGGCGGCGCGGTTCGTCGCTGCGCGCGGAGGTGCTGGAGTTCGTCGAGGTGGCGCGAGACCAGTCGCGTTCCCGGCGTCCTGTGGCCTGATCTGGATTTCTCCGGCTGGTCCGGTCATCGGCGACCGCAGAGCAGAGCGCCGTGCGCTCACGAGCCCGCGAGGTTCAGGCGCGCAACGCAGCCCGCGATTCTTCTTGCAAGCGCAACACCCGCCTCTGCACCTTGCCCGTGGTGGTCATCGGCAGTGAGTCGATGAACTCGATCTCTTTCGGGTATTCGTAGGGCGCGAGCTTGCCCTTCACATGCGCCTGCAGTTGCTTCACCAGCTCATCGCCCGCCACATGTCCCGGCGCCAGCACCACATATGCCTTCACCACCGCACCTCGCTCTGCATCCGGCTTGGGCACCACCGCCGCGTTGGCCACCGCCGGGTGCTTCACCAGACAGTTCTCGATCTCGCTCGGGCCGATGCGGTAACCCGCGGCCTTGAACACGTCGTCGGCGCGGCCCTGATACCAGAGGTAACCCTCCGCATCGCGCGTGGCCAGGTCACCGGTGCGGCACCAGCTGTTGGCCATGTCGCCGGTGTACTTGGCGCGTGTCGATGCGTCGTTCTTCCAGTACCCCAGAAAGAACACCGGGTCCGGGTCGCCGTGCACATCGAGCCGGTGCACCGCCACGTCGCCCGGCACATCCACCGGGCATTCGTTGCCCTCGTCGTCGATCACCGCCACGCGGTGACCAGGGTAGCCCTTGCCCATGGAGCCGGGCCGCGCCGGGTAGAGCCGCGCGCAGTTGCCCACGATGTAGTTGATCTCGGTCTGACCGAACATCTCGTTCACCGTCACGCCGAGCTGGTCGCGACAGTACGCAAACACCGCATCACCCACCGCCTCGCCCGCGCTCATGAGGCCTTCCAGCTGGAACTTGTATTGCTGCTTCGGCGTGGGGATGGCCTTCATCATGGCCTTGAGCGCGGTGGGAAACAGGAAGCTGTGTGTGACCCCATGGCGCTCGATCAATTCAAACGCAGTCTGCGGGCTGAAGCGCCCATTGAAGGCCACGATGGGTCGGCCGAAATACAGCGTGGGCAACAGTGCGTCCATGAGACCGCCGGTCCAGGCCCAGTCGGCCGGGGACCAGAACACCGCCTTTGAAGGCCGCTTCGCGTCGAACGGGTCAAAGCCGAACCAGTTCTGGCTGCACACGAAACCCGTGAGGTTGCCGATGAGCGCGCGGTGCGGAATGAGTGCGCCCTTGGGGTTGCCGGTGGTGCCGCTGGTGTAAATGAGCACGGCGGCCTCTTCGGCCAGTGTGTCGACCGGCTTGAACGCGGTCGGCTCCTGCGCGAGCAGCGAAGTCCAGTCGAGGTCGGCGCGCATGCCTTCGGGCGTGCCGTCACCGTCCACGCCGATCACGCAGCGAAGCAAAGGGCAGTCGTCTCGCACGCCCAGCAACGCCGGCAAAGACGGTTGGTCACAAATGGCCACAACCGCTTCGCTGTCCTGCAGCCGGAACTCCAGCGCTTCGGGCCCGAAGAGTTGCGACAACGGCATGCCCACCGCGCCCATCTGCAGCACCGCCATGTAGGCCACTGCGGTCTCAAAGCGCTGCGGCAACACGATGGCCACACGGTCACCGCGTTGCACGCCGAGCGCGGCCAGCGCATTGGAGAGCCGATTCGCCTGGTCGAGCAGATCGGCGTAGCTGTGGGCTTGATCGCGCTGGCCCGGCGCACAGGCCACCACCGCCGCGTCGCCAGCGTGCGCGGGATCTTCGGCCCAGCGCCGCATGCACATCTGTGCCATGTTGAAGTGTTCGGGCACGCTCCAGCCGAAGTGGCTGTGCAAAGCGTCGTACAGATCGAGGGGCGTGTTGGTCTTGTCTCTGGCTTGACTCGGGCGCATGGTTGTCTCGGTCTCGGTCTTTATGATCCAACGAATGTACCAAGCACTGAGAGCCTCACGCAGCGAATTCGTCCCGGTCCGCAACCTCAGCTACCACGTGCGCGTGTGGGGCGAGCACAGCGACAGCGTGGCGCCGCTGGTGCTGGTGCACGGCTGGATGGACGTGGCGGCCTCGTGGCAGTTCGTGGTGGACGCGATGCGCGACGAGCGCTGGATCATCGCGCCCGACTGGCGCGGTTTTGGTCACACGAAACTCGAAGGCCCGGCGGTCGACAGCTACTGGTTCCCCGACTACATGGCCGACCTCGACGCCCTGCTTGATCACTACGCGGGCGAACGCCAGGTCGATCTGGTGGGCCACAGCATGGGCGGCAACATCGCCATGATGTACGCGGGTGTTCGACCGCAGCGCATTGCACATCTCGTCAACCTCGAAGGCTTCGGCATGCCCGAAACACGGCCCGCGCAAGCGCCCGGCCGCTACGCGCAGTGGATGGACGAGATCAAGACCGTGCAGCGTGGCGGCAAGGCGCTCAAGAGTTACGCCAACGCCGATGGTGTTGCGAGCCGGCTCATGAAGACCAACCCGCGTCTCGCACAAGACAAGGCCGACTGGCTGGCCCGCCAATGGGCGGCACCCAATGCGCAAGGCGAGTGGGAAATTCTGGGCGATGCGGCCCACAAAGTGACCAGCGCCCACGTTTACCGGCTCGACGAAGCGCTGGAAACCTACCGCCGCATCAGCGCGCCGGTGCTCTCAGTCACCGCCGGTGACGACAGCCTGGGCCAGTGGTGGAAGGGCAGCTACACGCTGGCGCAGTTCGAGGAGCGCATCCGCGCCGTGCCACGTTTGCAGAGCGCCGTGGTGCAAGAGGCAGGACACATGGTGCACCACGACCAGCCGGCCGAGTTGGCCCGGTTGATCGAAGCGTTTCTGACCACCACACCCTGAGCAACAGCGACGGGGTGTGCGGGGTTCTGCGCTCCATTGATCGCGCAATCACATGCTGCCGGGCATACTCGCGCCTTATGAAAACGATCCCACGCACATTCTTGAAGCCCGCCGCCCTGGCGGTTCTGGGACTCGTCATGGGCGCCCAGGCCCAGGCGGGCAACTGGGACCTGTGCCCGGGTTACGACCAACCGGCCAGCGCCGCGCCCGACGCGCCCCGCTACGAGGCCTTCTTCTCGCCCTACACCCACCACTGGACACCGGACGAAGAGCACGAACAGGTGTACGCCGTCAGCCTGAGCCGGCTGCTGCCCAACAACCGCTACTGCGGCTTCAGCCTGTTCAACAACTCGTTTGGCCAGCCCTCGGCCTACGCGTTTGTCGGCAAGAGCTGGCCCGGGTTCTGGCAAGCCCAGCCACAGCTCTATGTATCGGTGAGCGCGGGCATCATTTACGGCTACGTGGGCCAGTACAAAAACAAGGTGCCACTCAACGTGGGTGGCTTCTCGCCCGTGCTCATTCCCGCCATCGGCTACCGCTTGTCACCCAAGAGCTCGCTCGAGATCCAGTTGCTGGGCACCGCCGCGGTGATGTTTGGAACCACCTGGCGCTTTTGAGGCGTGCGGCCGTTCCCGGCGGCATGGCGTGAGAAAATCGCGGTTTTGAACATTGACCGCAGGCAGCTCGAAGACCTGACCACACGCGTGGTCGAGCTCCGGAGGTATCTTTGACTACGATGCCAAAGCATCGAAGTTGAAAGAAGTCGAGTCGGCGCTGGAAGACCCTACGGTCTGGAACGACCCCAAACGCGCCCAGGACCTGGGCCGCGAGAAAAAATCCCTGGAAGATGTGGTCCTGGTGCTCGACCGCCTCACCGGTGAATTGACGGACAACACCGAGCTGTTCGAGATGTCGAGCGAAGACGGCGACGACGCCGGCCTGATCACCATCGAAGGCGAAGCCGCGAAGGTGGCGGTCGAGGTGGAAAAACTCGAATTCCGCCGCATGTTCCGCAACCCGGCCGATCCGCTGAACTGCTTCCTGGACATCCAGGCTGGCGCCGGCGGCACCGAAGCCTGCGACTGGGCCAGCATGCTGCTGCGCCAGTACCTGCGCTACGCCGAGCGCAAGGGCTTCAAGACCATCATCGAAGACGAGACCGAGGGCGACACAGCCGGCATCAAGAGCGCCACCATCAAGATCGAGGGCGACTACGCCTTTGGCCTGCTGCGCACCGAAACCGGTGTGCACCGACTGGTGCGCAAGAGCCCGTTCGACTCTTCGGGTGGTCGCCACACCTCGTTCGCGTCCGTGTTCGTGTACCCCGAGATCGACGACTCGATCGAGATCAACATCAACCCGTCCGACGTGCGCACCGACACCTACCGAGCGTCTGGCGCCGGTGGTCAGCACATCAACAAGACCGACTCGGCCGTGCGCCTCACGCACATCCCCACCGGCATCGTGGTGCAGTGCCAGGACGGTCGCAGCCAGC
>LNFM01008542.1_pt1 | contig 15402 bp, 17 predicted proteins | sample 596031 | NCBI WGS metagenome assembly LNFM01 (sample SAMN04254537, study PRJNA301005) | activated carbon metagenome | isolation source: dual media filters at the Ann Arbor, Michigan drinking water treatment plant | place: USA: Ann Arbor | reverse complement strand
CGCTCAGGACGATGCACTCCGGGGTAGACGTTTGCTTGCCCTGTGCTCTGTTGGTGTGCGATCGGCTGCTGCTTCCCACGCACTTATCAGCCAGGGCTATGACGTGCAGAACGTCAATGACGGATGGCTTGGGAATAATAGCGGGCCCGGACTTCGCGAGACGGAGAGATCCAGCCAGAGGTGAACGCGCGCACTCCAGGTTTGCTTTGCGATACCGGGGCCATCCGGGACGGTAGGCTGTAGCGACGACGCCTATTCCGACCTTGGCCCCTTCCGCGCCATCCACCGCGAGGCGCTGGAGCGGCTTTCCATGCGGGGCGAGACCTGGGGCTGGACGGTGGAGATGCAGGTCAGTGTGGCGCGGCAGGGTCTGGCCGTGACCGAGGTGCCGGTGGCCTGTCGCCGGAGCATCGGCGTCTCGGAGATAACCGGCAGGTTCCGGGCAGGCAGCAAGATCCTGTGGGTCATCGGGCGCGAGGCATTGCGCCGCGCCTGGCCGGGCCGGGCGTGATCCGCCATCGAAGCGAAGGGCCGCACCAGCCCTCCCCATCCGCGCCGTCATGCGATAGAGAGCAAGCATCCTTTAGCCGTGCAGGACCAAGCCATGCCCGCCTACCAGTATGTCTATGTCATGAAGGACCTCACCAAGTCCTATCCGGGTGGGCGTGAGGTCTTCAAGGGCATCACTCTCTCCTTCCTGCCCGATGTGAAGATCGGCGTGCTGGGCCCCAATGGCGCCGGCAAATCCACGCTGATGAAGATCATGGCCGGCATGGACAAGGATTTCGGCGGTGAGGCCTGGGCCGCCGAGGGCGCCCGCGTCGGCTACCTGGCGCAGGAGCCGCATCTCGATGCCACCAAGACGGTGGGCGAGAATGTCCGCGCCGCCTTCGCCGTGTTGGAGGCCCAGTTGAAGCGCTTCAACGAGATCAGCGAGCGCTTCATGGAGGAGATGAGCGAGGACGAGATGAACAGCCTCCTCGCCGAGCAGGGCGAGCTGCAGGAGGCGATCGACGCCGCCGATGGCTGGGAGCTGGACCGCCGCGTGGATATCGCGCTCGACGCGCTGCGCTGCCCGCCGGCCGATTCCTCGGTGGAAAATCTCTCGGGCGGTGAGCGCCGCCGCGTGGCGCTCTGCCGCCTGCTGCTGGAAAAGCCCGAGCTGCTGCTGCTGGATGAGCCGACCAACCACCTGGATGCGGAAAGCGTCTCCTGGCTCGAACACACGCTGCGCGACTATCCGGGCGCCGTGCTGGTCGTCACCCATGACCGCTACTTCCTGGACAATGTGACCAACTGGATCCTGGAAGTGGATCGCGGCCGCGGCTTCCCCTACCAGGGCAACTACTCGGCCTACCTCGAACAGAAGCGCAAGCGGCTGGAGCAGGAGAACCGCGAGGACACGGCCCGCATCCGCACGCTGGCCGCCGAGCAGGAATGGATCGGGCGCAGCCCCTCCGCCCGCCAGGCCAAGAGCAAGGCGCGTATCTCCCGCTACGAGGAGCTGCTGGAAAAGAGCCAGGATCGTGGGCTCGGCGAGGTGGAAATCCTCATCTCCCCGCCGCCGCGCCTGGGCAATATCGTCATCGAGGCGGAGGGGCTGCGCAAGGCCTATGGCAACCGCCTGCTGATCGACAACTTGACCTTCAAGCTGCCGCCCGGCGGCATCGTCGGCGTGATCGGGCCGAATGGCGCGGGCAAGACCACGCTGTTCCGCATGATCACGGGCCAGGAGACGCCCGATGCCGGCACGCTGAAGGTCGGTGAATCCGTTCAGCTCGGCTATGTGGACCAGTCGCGCGACAGCCTGGATGACAAGAAATCCGTCTGGCAGGAAATCTCCGGCGGCGACGACATGATCAATATCGGCAAGCGCAGCATCGCCTCGCGCGCCTACACCGCCGCCTTCAACTTCAAGGGCGCCGACCAGCAGAAGCGGGTCGGCGTGCTCTCGGGCGGCGAGCGCAACCGCGTGCACTTGGCGAAGATGCTCTCGGTGCCGCACAATGTGCTGCTGCTCGATGAGCCGACCAACGACCTCGACGTGGATACGCTGCGCGCCCTCGAAGAGGCGCTGATGGAGTTCGCCGGCTGCGTGGTGGTGATCAGCCACGATCGCTGGTTCCTGGATCGTCTGGCCACGCATATCCTGGCCTTCGAGGGCGACAGCCACGTCGAATGGTTCGAGGGCAACTTCCAGGCCTATGAGGCCGATAAGCGCCGCCGCCTGGGCGCCCAGGCCGACCAGCCGCACCGCATCAAGTATCGCCCGCTTGTGAGGTAGGCGATGCTGGAATCGGCCTTTGCCCCGGGCGTGCTGGTGGTTGGCGCCGATGAGATCGGCATCGCCTGCCGCTACAAGGCCGGGCCCTTCGCCCGCAGCACCGATGAGGGCGGCCATGCCGATGCCATCCTGCCGCACGGCGTGCCGGTGGGCTATTACGCGCGCACCCGGCGGGACCGGCGCCTCGCGCTGATCGCCCCGGGCGAGGTGCGCGATGCCGCGGCGCTGCTGCGCACCCGGCCCGAATACATGCGCAGCGCCGATGCGCGCGCCCGCCTCTGCCCCACTACCCTCTGCATCATCCGCGTGGGCGAATCCCGTGCCGCGGATTTCGCCGCCATCTGGCGCGAGATCGCGGCCAAGCCACCGCTTTTCCGGGCCATTGGCGGCAATTGCGCCCAGGTGATCTCGGGCGCGCTGATCCGCGTCGGCGCCCTGCCGCGCCGCCTGCTGCGGCCAGGCAGCCCGGACGCGCTGTTCCGTGCATTGCACGCGGCGCAGCCATCCGCACGCATCGCCACGGGCTTTGCCGAGTTCCAGCCCGATGGAAACGGCAACTACAGCATTCGGCTGGAAGGTTAGGCGCGTGTCCCAGCTCCTGGGCCAGCGGCGCAGCATCACCACCGCGCGCCTCTCCCTGCTGCCGCCCGGTTCGGAGCATCTGCCCGACCTCATCCGCCTGAAATCCGACGAGGCGGTCTTCGGGTACATGCTCCATGGCGTCCGCTCGCCCGAACGTACGCGGGAGGAACTCGAGGACGACATGGATTTCTGGCAGGTGCGCGGCTACGGCACCTGGAGCGTTTTCCTGCGCGAAACCGGTGAATTCCTGGGCATCGCGGGGCTGATGGAGCGCCCGGACGGGCGCGGCGTGGCGGTGCGTTTTGCCCTTTGGCCTGAATGCCGCGGCAAGGGCTATGCGCGGGAGGCCGCGAAGGCCGCGCTGGAATTCGGCCATGCCGTGGGCCTGCAGCGCATCATCGGCGTGGCGCGGGAGACCAATCACGCCTCGCGCGCGGTGCTGGGCGATTGCGGCATGCGGGAATGCGGCGAGTTCCAGCATCGCGGCCACCGCATGCTGGTCTTCGAGAGCCAGGCGGCGGCTTAGCCCGGGTTTGGTGCCTCGAAGGGCAGGATCGCGGCGCTGCCCGGCGGATGGCCTTTCAACTGCTCGGCGATCTGCCGCGCGGTGCGGTCGAATTCGGAGAGCATGATCAGCGTGTTGGAGCGCGCGCGCCGGATATGCGGTGCCCAATGCGCCACCATGCGGGCCGGGGGCTCCGGCCGGAAGGCGGCCAGGCCGTCCAGGTCGGTGTGCAAGGTGCGCAGCGCGGCACCGGTGGACTGGCCACCTGCATAGCCATGCAGCCGCAACCGCATGCGCAGGGCCTGGGCCCGGTGCAGCAAAGGCGGGCCTTCGCGGCGGAGCAGCGAGATCACCTGGCTGATGGTGTCCGCCGTGCCCTTGACGAGATCCGCATGCTGGCCGGCCTTGGGCTCCATCACCTCCATGCGTTGCAGCACGGTGTCCAGCGCCTCCAGGCTGCAGGCCATGGCGTGCAGGGCGAGGCAGGTGCGCATGACCAGGGGCTGCAGGGCGGCGGATTCAGGATCCACCGTCGGCGGGGGAGCCGGCGCAGCCAGCATCGGGTCCGCAAGGACGGGGGCTGGGGCCTCGGCCGGGCTCTCGGCCGGGGTTGGAAGGGGGTGCAATTGCGCCATGGGCTTTTCCCGATCTCCATCCGTCAGGGCCGGACTGGCCCTTGAGCGCCGTCCTGGCGGCTCACGGAGCGATACATGATGGGAAAAAGGTTAAAGCATCGTGAGCGGTGTCAAAAAAACAGTCGCGGCGATCGTGGGCAAAGGGCGGGCGCCGCAGGCCAGCAGGAAATCGGCGATGGCGTCCATCTCGGCGGCGGGGCGCGTGGGGTCGTGGAAGGGGTCACCCGCGGGGCTGCCGGGCGGCACCCAGATCACGGTTTCGTAGCGAGCGCGGGTGAGGAGGACGCGGTAGGTGTTGCGGATGAAGTCCTGATCGGCGGCGCCGCGCACCTGTTGCCAGGCGCGGCCCACGAAGCTGCGGCAGTGCCAGCCGGCGGGGCCGCGCACCAGGTCCCCGCCCCAGGCCAGCCCCACCGCATCCAGCTCCAGCCCCTGGCAGGCATATTCGGTGGCCGCGACCTCCAGCGCGTCGGAAGCGCGGATATCCGGCCAGCGTTCCAGGAACCAGGCGACCGGCTCCTCCGTGCCGATGAGCTGGGCATCGAACCCCTCGCCCCGCAGCCGCCGCGCGCCGGACGAGCGGACGAAGCCGGCCCGCCGCAGCCCGGGCGTGAAACGGCGCAGCGCGGCCCGGGCCTCGGCCAGGGAGCGGGTGACGAAATAGGGCAGGGTCTCCGGCGCCAGCGCGCGAGCCTGGGTCGCATCCTGGCGCAGCACCGCATCCACCCAGGCGGCAACCGCATCGCTGCGCACGCTGCGGATCGGCACCGTCAGGTCCAGCCCCTCATCCAGGGTGAGCCAGGGCGTGGCGCCGGGTGCCAGGCGTTGCGCCGCCTGCCGCCCCGCCAGCACGCGTGGGGCGGCCACGGCGCGCCAGCCCGGCGTCGTCGCGATGACGCTGCCCCATTCGGCCAGCCCGGCCTCGCCCGTGTTGATCTCCTGCCCCTGGCCGATCAGCGCGACGATGGCGGAGAATCCCGCATGCCGTCCCATGATGGCCAGCGCATGGGCGGGCTCGCTCATGGTCAGCACGCTCTTGCGACGTTGCGTGTCGCGGCCGGCCTGGGCCTCGTCCCAGGCGCGCTGGGCTTCGTCGAAGATGATCACCCGCTCGGCCGGCGGCGCTGCGGCATGGGCGTTGTCGGCGAGGAAGCGGTGCACATTCTGCAGCGCCTGGGAGGTTTCGTGCCGCGCCTGGCGAAGCCGGCCGGCGCGGGCGCGGCGCTCGGGGTCGTGGCTTGGCCCGAGCGCCAGGCTGATGCCGGCGCGGTCGCAGGCCAGCGCCTCGCGCAGCACGGCCACCAGCGGCGCATTGCCGGTGAGGAAGGCGGTGCCCTCCCGCCGATGCTCGCCGAAGACGATGTTCAGCCCGCAGAGTGTCTTGCCCGCCCCCGGCACGCCGGTGACGAAGATCACCACGCGTTCCTCCCGCGCGCGGGCCGCTTCCAGGGCGCGCAGGATGGCGGTGGTGGTGCGGGTCAGGTTATCGGTATCGGCGCGCGCCTCGGCGATGTCGGCAACGCTGTTGCGGGAGAAGAGCCGTGCCGCCGCCTCGATGATGGTCGGCACAGGCTTGTAGGCGGCCGCGATCCAAGCCGAGGGATCCAGGGGGGTATGCGGCGCCGGCAGGGCCGCGTGCAGGGATGTGAGGCGTTCATCCAGCGTCGCGGCATTGGCGGCGACGACGGGCGCCACGCCGGGCACGGGCAGGCCGAATTGCAGGGGTGGCAGCCGTGTCGCCTCGGTGGCGACCAGCAGGGGGAGGATCGGGTGGGCGCGGCTGGCCGCGTGGAAATCCCAGAGGTCCTGGGCGTAATCCTCGACCTGCGCGAGGTCCGCCGCCAGGACCTGGCCGGCGCCCACCTTGAACTCCAGCACGAAGATCGCGCGCTCGGTCACCAGCACGGCGTCGATGCGCTTTTCCAGCCGCAGCATGTCATATTCGAGAGCGAGGCTCGCGCCCTGCCATGGCGGCTTCGCCAGCACGCGCTGCAACAGCGTGACCTGCGCCTCCCAGGCGCGCAGCTGGGCCGGTTCGCCGCTCAGGCGGCGGGCCATCTGGGCGGCGGCCAGCTGCGCCGCGACGGCCGCCGGGTCCTGCCGGAGCAGCTCAGGGACGGTGAGATGGATCCAGGGACGCATGCCCTGGCACCCTGCCAGGCCCGGGCGGGGAAGGCCAGGTCGCCAGCAGCAGGCTTCCCATCATCAGCACGAAGCCCGCGAGATGGATCAGCCCGAAGCTCTCACCCAGGAAGAGCACCGCGGTCACCGCCGCGCTGGCGGGCAGGAAGGCGGTGAAGACCCCCGCCGTGCCCGCAGGCACGCGCTTCAGCCCGGCATACCAGAGCAGCAGGCAGAGCACGCTGGCCGTCAGGGAATGAAAGACCAGCAGGGCCGCAAGCCCGGGATCGGCCAGCGCCGATACAGCGGCAAACCCGGGCGCCGCGAAGGGCAGCAGCACCAGCGCGGAAAAACCCTGCATCCAGAGCGATGCGGTGAAGACCGGCACCGCCCCTGCCACGCGCCGGGCCAGCAGCACGTAGATCGCCTCGCCACAAACGCCCACGAAGACCAGCAGATTGCCAAGGGCCGAGCCGCCCCCACCGCCGCCCAGCCGCGCCAGCGTGATCGCCGCCATGCCAAAACCGGCCAGCCCCGCCGCGATCCATTGCCGCGCCGAAAGCCGCTCCCGCAGCCAGAGGAAGCTGCCCAGCGCCACCACGGCCGGCAGCGTCGCCAGCACCAGGCCACCCTCCAGCGCCGAGGTGAAGCGCAGCCCGGCCAGCAGCCCCGCATTGTAGATCGCCGTGCCGAACACGGCCTGGAGGAAGAGGTTCCGCTTCACCGCAGCCGAGACCGGCACACGCCCCTCGATCATTCGCGCCAGGGGCCAGAGCACCGCGACGGCCAGCAGGCAGCGCAGGAAGGCGATCATGGCGATGGGCAGCGCCTCGGCCAGCAGCTTGGCCACGCCGACATTGGCGCCGACCAGGATCATCGCCAGCGCCAATTGCCCGTAGGCGAGCCTCATCGGCGCGAGACGGGCGCGTTCGGGGGGCGGGTCTGCATGGGCACGCCATGCGGCAGGCTGGCCACTTCCAGCGCGCCCTCGGCCTTCGCCACCACGCGATCGGCCGGGAAGGCGGCGCGTTCCTCGGCGTCCAGCATCTTCAGGATATAGGCGACGTGCCGCGGCATCACATCCTGATGCGCGCCGATATCGCGGAAGGCCACCACGGCGCCCTCGGGGGTGCTGGCCACGATGGTCAGCACATCGGCCTTGATCCGCGCGAAGAGGGGCGACTTCGCCATCAGGCCTCGCCGTCGCGCCGATAGGGCGAGAGGGTGGCGAGTTCCGCCATGCGTTCCTCGATCGCGGGCCGCTCATGCTCCAGGAAGCGCGCCACCGCGTCGGAGAGGCCGCGATGGGCGATGAGATGCGCGGAATAGGTCATGGCCGGCAGGTAGCCGCGCTGGATCTTGTGCTCGCCCTGGGCACCGGCCTCGACGCGGCTGATGCCGTGTTCGATCGCGAAGTCGATGGCGCGCAGGTAGCAGAGCTCGAAATGCAGGAAGGGCACTTCCTCGTCGCAGCCCCAGTTGCGGCCGTAGAGTGCCTCGCCCCCCAGGAGGTTCAAGGCACCTGCCACGGGTGTGCCCTCGCGCTCGGCCCACATGAGGACCACGCGGTCGCCCAGCTTCTCGCCCAGCAGCGGCCAGAAGGATTTGGTGAGGTAGGCGCTGCCCCAGCGGGCATCCACGGTGTTGCGGTAGAAGCGGTGGAAGGCCGCCCAATGCGCGGGCGTGATCTCGGCGCCGCGCAGCGTCTTCAGCGTGAGGCCGCTTTCCGCCACCGCGCGCCTTTCGCGTTTCAGGGATTTGCGCTTGCGGCTGGAAAGCGCGCCCAGGAAATCGTCAAACTCGGAAAAACCCTGGTTGTGCCAATGGAACTGCACGCCGGTGCGTTGCAGCCAGCCGGCCTCGCCCAGCGCCTCCCATTCCTCACGCGTGCAGAAGGTGATGTGCGCGGAGGAGAATTTCAGCGCGGCCATGGCCTGGGCCAGCCCCTGCGCCAGTGCCGCCACCGGCACGCCCGGCCGGCGCAGCAGCCGCGGCCCGGGCACAGGGCTGAAGGGCACCGCCACCTGCAGCTTGGGGTAATAGCGCCCGCCCGCCTGCTCATAGGCTTGCGCCCAGCCATGGTCGAAGACGTATTCGCCATAGGAGTGGGATTTGGCATAGGCCGGCGCGCAGGCCATCAGTTCGCCGCTCGCATCGCGCAGCGCCAGATGCTGCGGCAGCCAGCCGGTCTTGGCCGAGGCGCTGCCGCTCTCCTCCACCGCCGAGAGGAAGGCGTGGCTGACGAAGGGGTTGTCGCCCGCGCAGGCATCCCACTCTGCCGCCGGGATTTCGGCGATGGCGGCATGCAGGGAGAGGCGGAGTTCGGTGGAATCCATCCGCGAGACTATGGGGCCGAAGCCCGGTTACACCAGTTCGAGAATCGCCTCGACCTCGACCGCCGCGCCACCTGGCAGCGCCGCCACGCCCACCGCGCTGCGCGCGTGACGGCCGGCATCGCCGAAGACCGCGACCGCGCAATCCGAGGCGCCGTTGATGACGCTGGGCTGGTCGCCGAAATCCGGGGTGGAATTCACATAGCCGGTGAGGCGCAGCACCCGCGCGATCCGGTCCAGATCGCCGCCCGCCGCCACCTTGGCGTGGGCGAGGACCGAGAGAAAGCATTGCTGCGCCGCGGCCTTGGCCTCCTCGATGGAGACGCCGGCGCCAAGATGCCCGACCGGATGGATCGCCCCATCCTTCCGCGGCACCTGGCCCGAGACGTAGATGATCTTCCCGGACACCGTGAAGGGCACGTAGTTGGCGATGGGCGCGCCCGCCTCGGGGAGGGTCAGGCCGAGTTCGGCCAGCCGCGCTTCGATCTTGGACATTAGGCAACAACCCTCAAATTGCGTTTCGGCCGCTCGGCGACGGCGGGAAGGTCCAGCGGCAGCAGCGGCGATTGCTCGGCCGCGCGGCTGGCACTGTCGGGGGCTACATCCTCGGCATCGGGCTGCGGCAGGGCGCCGCCCAGGTAATCCATGGCCAGGCGCCGGAAGGCCCAGTCCAGCACCGAGGTGGCGCGGGGAATGTCCGGATCGCCCTCGACGGCGCCGGCCGGGCCGAAGCGGGTATAGGCGAAGGCCTCGACATAATCGCCGAGCGGCACGCCGCGGGCGAGGCCAAGCGAGACGGCCTGGGCGAAGCCATCCATCAGGCTGCGATAGGCCGCGCCCTCCTTGGCGAGGCTGAAGGCGATCTCGCGCAGCGCGCCATCTTCCTCGGCGGTGCGCAGCGCCACGCGGTGCCCGCCGATGGTGACATGCAGGGTCTGGCCCGCCTGACGGCGCAGGGCCGGCCGGGGGGCGGGGGCCGGGCGTGGGGCGGCGGGCAGCGCCACGGGGGTGGGCGGCGCGGCATGCAGGAAGGGCGCGACCGCGGCCTGCATGGCTCGGCGCGCCGACTGGCTGACCGGGCCGAGCAGCGCGGCGACGCGCGATTGCGGGGCGCGCATCGCGGCGCGGGTCGGCACATCCACGATGCCGGCATGGGTTTCCACCGGGCGGGTTGCGCCCGGGGCCGGGGCGATGCCGGCGGTCTCGGCCCCCAGCAGCGCTTCCGCCGCATCGGCCGGCGCCAGGGCCACCAGCGCCTGGTGGCGCAGCCCGGGCGAGGCCATGGCTGCATCCAGCGCGGCCCGCGCGGCGGCGGCAAGGCCGGGCAGCGGGGTGCTGGCCGGCGGCTCGGGCCAGATCAGCGCCACGGGTTCGCGCGCGCCGAGTCGCTCGGCCATTCGGCCGCTCTGGGCCTCGGCGGCGCCGCGTGTCAGGGCGGCGATTCCGGCCGCGACATCGCGCGCCTCCGCGCTGTCATAGGCGATGCCGAGCCCGGCGAGCAGCCCCGCGAGATCGGCGAAGCCCAGGCGCAGCTTGGTGGACTTGCCGCTGGTGGTGGCGTCGAGGAAGACAACGGCCAGGGCGCAGGCCTCGGCATAGCCCTCCAGGTCGAAGCCGCCCTCGGGCTCCAGGAAGGCGGGCAGGTTCAGGACGAAGCGGGGCTCCGCCTTCGCTTCGCCGCGCCAGGTTTCCGCGCCGGGGGCGCCGCGCCGCGTCAGCAGCAGGGCGCGCCAGCCTTCGGCCAAATGCGGCGCCTCGCGCGCTGTGATCAGCCCGGCCTTCCCGCCGCGGGTGAGGGCGCGGGAGATCCAGGCCTCGGCGGCGCGGGGCAGGGTGATGGGGCCATCGCCCGGCGCGAGGGAGGCGAGGGCGGCAGCGGCATCGCCCTCCCAGGAATCCGGCAGGGCCACGGCGCGCGGCGGCGCATCGGGGTCCGCGCCAATCCGGGTGCGCCGCAGCGCCACCCCTTCCCACAAGCTTCCGGTGATGCGTGCCATGGGGAAGAGCCTAGCCCTGGCAGCCCGCAGCGGGAAGCCGCATGCTGTGGTCAGAAGGGGAACGGGCCACAACATCTTGTGGAAAACTTGAATCACCCCGCGCTTGGATGCGCGGCGGTTTTGTGGGAAGATAAGACATGTCCTCGATCCAGCTGTTCCTGACCCGCCTCACCAGCCGCAAGGTGGGCACCGACGCGGTGGGCAACACCTATTACGAGTCCCGGCGCGCTGACCCGGTCTACGGCCGGACGCGGCGCACCGTAGCCCTGGCGAAGGGTTTAGACTCGTCCATCGTGCCGCCGGAATGGCATGCCTGGCTGCACCATTCGACCGAAACGCCGCTGCCTCCCGCGCAGCATGCCTGGCAGAGGCCGCACCAGCCGAACATGACCGGCACGCCGCAGGCCTGGCGCCCCAAGGGCCATGATTACGTCGGCGGCAAGCGCCGGTTGACCGGCGGCGATTATGAGGCCTGGACGCCGGGCGGCTGACAGGCCATCTGTGCGCCCATGAAGAAGCTGATCGCATGAAGGGCCGCAGCATCGCCGAAGTGCTGACCGGCGCCATGGTCCTGGCCGTGGCTGGGGTCTTCCTGGTCTACGCCATCCTGCACGGTGGCCGCGCGCCACAGGCCGCCGGCATCGCCCTTACCGCCGAGTTCGACCGTGTGGATGGGCTGAACCCGGGCGCCGATGTGAAGATCGGCGGCGTAAAGATCGGCTCCGTCAGCGACTTGCGCATTGATCCCCGCAGCTTCCAGGCCGTGGTCACGCTGCGCGTGCGCTCCGACCTCGCCTTGCCCGCCGATTCCTCGGCCGAGATCACCTCGGAGGGGCTGCTGGGCGGCAAATACGTCGCCATCGTCCCCGGCGGGGCTGACCGCCTGTTGCGCGATGGCGGGCGCATCACCGAGACCCAGGGCTCGGTGAGCCTGGAGAGCCTGCTCGGTCGGTTCATCTTCTCGGTCACCCAGATGAATGCCGGCGCCACGCCGGCCGAACCCACCCCGCGATGAGCGCCGCGCCCGCCCTTTGGCCGGGCAGCGACGGCCAGCCCATCTCCTGCCGGGAAAAGGTGAAGCTGCTCACGGAAAACCACACCGAGGCCGCGCAGGTGCTGCGCGACGCCTTCGAGGATGCCGTCCTCATGGGCGTGGATGAGGCCGCGATGCGGCGCATCCTGGCCGAGATGGTCGCAACCCTGCCGAGCCCGAAGCGCCGGTGATCCGCGCCCTCCTGTCCATGATTCTGCCCCTCATCGCCTTGGTGGGCCTGCCCTCGGTGGCGGGCGCCCAGGAATGGGTGCCGCGCCGGGTCGGCGAAATCCAGGCGCTGGACAAGGTGAATGCCCGCGTCGCCACGCTGCGCGCCACGGTGGGCGAGCCGACGCGCTTCGGCACGCTCACCATCACGCTGCGCGCCTGCCACGCCCGCCCGCCGGATGAAGTGCCCGATGCCGCCGCCTGGCTGGAAGTCACGGATGAGCGCAGCCCCGCCGGCAGCCCGCCCATCTTCCGGGGCTGGCTTTTCGCCGATGCCCCGGCGGTGAACATGTTCGAGCACCCGGTCTATGACCTCAGGATCATCAACTGCCGGTAAGCGGAACCCGCTTCAATCGAGCCTGAGCGACGTGACGCCCGAGCGGGTCGAGAAATAGTAAAGCAGCGCGGCCTGGTCGGCTTCGGCGCAAAGCATGAGGCCCAGGAAGACCAGGCTGACCCCGGCCTGCGGATCCGCAGGGCGCGGCCCGAGATCGAATTCCACCACCAGGTCACCCGGCTCGCAGGGCGGAATATGCAGGCGGATGGGATGCGCGGTGCCGGGTGCCAGGTGATCCGTCACCCAGGGGCCCGGCGGAAGTCCGGGCCGGATCACCCGCAGCCGCAGCATCGCCGGTGATTCCTGCGGCGCGGCCAGTTCCAGCATCATGATGAGCGGGCCGATGGGCGGAGCAAGGACCGGCAGCCGGAGCCGGACCACGCCCCAGGTGGCGCCGATCCCCCAGCGTTCCTGCAAGGCCCAGCCCTCGCCCTCGCAGAGCAGTTGGTGCAGCAGGTCCAGCGGCTGCATCAGCTGTGGCAAATCCGGGATCACCGGTCGTTCGAAGCCGATGCGCCGGCCCCAGGGGAAGGGCATGCGGGCGGCGGGTTCCGGCTGGGCTGGGGCTTCGGCGGCCAGGGTGGCGATCAGCCCCTCAGCCACTTTGCGCCAGGAGCGCAGGCGGACCCGCTCGGGGATCTGCGCCTCCAGGCGCTGGCGATGGGCGGGGTCGCGGATCAGGCTCCAGGCCAGTTCGGCCAACTCCGGCTCGCTCTGCGGGGTGAAGTAGAGTGCCGCCGTGCCGCCCGCCTCGCGCAGGCTGGTATGGTCGGGCGCCAGGGGAATCTTGCCATGCGCCAGCGCCTCGGTCACCGGCAGGCCCCAGCCTTCGTAGAAGCTGTTGAAGATGGTGAAGAGGCTGCCGGCATAGAGCTGCCCCAGCAACCCATCGCCGACATCCTGCAGATGCGTGACCCTCCGGCGCAGTTCGGGCGCCGATCGCAGCAGATGCAGGACAGGTTCCGCCTGGAAGCCGGGCCGGCCGATCAGCACCAGGTCCGGGATCACCGCATCGCCATGCCGGCGCAGCAGGGTGAGCCAGGCATGGAGCACCAGCAGATGGTTCTTGCGCGATTCGATCGTCGCGACGCAGAGCACATAGGGCCGGCCCTCCCGCAGCACCGCGGGCAGGTCGCCGGATGGCGCTTCCTCGGCCGGGGGGAATTGCGCATCAAGCGGCATGACGCCGACGGGGATGTCGAGATAGGGCGCGACGCGGCGCTGCCACATGCGGAAATCCCGCGCCGCACTGGCACTGATCGCCACCGCACGGTCCATTTGCAGGCACAGGGCGAGGAAATGCTCGGAGAAGCTGCGCGAGAGGCTGGTGTCGCAATGCTCGGGCGTGGCCAGTGGAATGGCATCGTAGAACAGCACGCAGACCAGGATGCCATGGGCATGGCGCAGCTCGCGCAGGCGGCGGAGCTGGATCGGGTTGCTGCCGGTGAGGCCGAGCGCCAGCACGCGGTCTCCCTGCTGGAAGGCGAAGGTGAGGGCGCCCTGCCGGGCTGTCCGGCGCGCTTCATGCAGCGCCAGCCAGGAGGGTTCGTCATGCGGGCCGCCTTCGCGGGCGCCGCGGATCACCGCCAGCAGCAAGGCGGTGGGAAGCTGGACGAAGCGCCCCTGTTCCGGCGAGAAGCAGGTGAGTTCAAAGAGCGGCGGCGCCCCGGGCGCCAGCCCGGCATCCAGCAAGGCCATCTGCACCCGCGCGACGCCCATGGGCACGCGATGCAGCTCCAGCAGGTCCATCAGGTCGGTCAGGTCCACCACGAAGCGCGGCGCGGTCATGCGGGAGGCCTCAGCGCCGCGGGTCAGCTGCGGCCATAATTATCCTCCAGCCGGACGATGTCATCCTCGCCGAGGTAGGAGCCGACCTGGACCTCTATGAGGGCGAGGGGGATCATGCCCGGGTTTTCCAGCCGATGGATGCAGCCGAGCGGAAGATAGACGCTCTGGTTCTCGGAGAGCAGCAGGCTCTCGGCGTCGCGCTGGACGCGCGCGGTGCCCTTCACCACCACCCAATGCTCGGCGCGGTGATGGTGCTTTTGCAGCGAGAGCCGGCCGCCGGGCAGCACGACGATCTGCTTCACCTGGAAGCGGTCGCCCATGATCAGCCCCTCGTAATGGCCCCAGGGGCGGTACATGCGGCGATGCTCCACCGCCTGCTTGGTGCCGCGCGCCTTCAGCTGCTCCACCACCCGCTTCACATCCTGGGCGCGCGAACGGGGCATGGCCAGCACCGCGTCATCCGTCACCACCACCACCACATCCTGCAGGCCCAGCACCGCCGTCAGCATGCCCTCGGAGCGGATATAGGAGCCGCTGGTCTCCAGCAGCTCCACCGGCCCCTTGGTCACATTGCCGGCGCCATCCTTGGGTGCGGCCTGCCACAGCGCATCCCAGCTGCCGACATCGCTCCAGCCCAGATCGGCGGGCACGACGGCGGCGTGGCGGGTGCGCTCCATCACCGCATAGTCGATCGAGATGGCGGGCGCCTGGCGAAAGGCCTCGGCTCCCAGGCGGATGAAGTCGAGATCGCGCGAGGCGCCTTCGAGGGCCCCGCGCGCCGCCGCCAGCACCTGCGGCGCATGCTCGCGCAGCTCGGCGATCAGCGTGCCGGCGGTGGCGACGAACATGCCGCTGTTCCAGACATGCCGCCCATCGGCGCAGAGCCGCCGCGCGGTGGCGAGGTCGGGCTTTTCGGTGAAGCTCTGGACCAGGCGGACGCCCGGCACCTCGGCCAGGTCCTCGCCCATCTCGATATAGCCGAAGCCGGTGTGCGGCTCATGCGCATGCATGCCGAAGGTGACGATGCGCCCGCCGCGGGCGGCCTGGGCGGCGAGGTCGAGCGCCGCATGGAGGGCGGCCACATCGTTGATGGCGGCATCGGCGGCCATGATCCAGAGGACGGCATCGGGCTGCGCCTCGGCCACCAGCAGGGCAGCGACGGCGATGGCGGGGGCGCTGTTGCGCCCCTCCGGCTCCAGCACGATGCGCGGCGCGCCGATGCCGGCCTCGCGCAGCTGCTCGGCCACCAGGAAGCGGTGGCTCTCGCCCACCACGATGACGGGGCCGGCGAAGCCCGGGCCGGTGGCCCGCCGGGCGGTCTCCTGCACCATCGTCATCTCGGAGAGCAGCGGCCAGAACTGCTTGGGGTGGGATTCCCGCGACAAGGGCCAGAGCCGGCTTCCCGTTCCGCCGGAGAGGATCACGGGGACGATATCAGGAGCGCTCATCGGGGACCTTTCATGACGGGGCCGTCCTTTGGCGGAGGAAGCCGGTGATTTCATGGCACCCTTGTCGCCTCGCCGGCCGAAAGGCAAGTTGGGGGCATGAAGTTTGGCGCA
>LNFM01008541.1_pt1 | contig 15403 bp, 13 predicted proteins | sample 596031 | NCBI WGS metagenome assembly LNFM01 (sample SAMN04254537, study PRJNA301005) | activated carbon metagenome | isolation source: dual media filters at the Ann Arbor, Michigan drinking water treatment plant | place: USA: Ann Arbor | reverse complement strand
CAGCCCCTTCGAAGGGGTGTATATTTGCACCTAAGTCATTGAGAAGTTTGGTGGACGCACTAGGGCTCGAACCTAGGACCCGCTGATTAAGAGACACACGAGCCCCGCTTAGGCAAGAACATTTAACCATCTGAAAAAAGTACGTTTTGGGTGTGGTTGGCCGATGTGCCGAAGTGCAAAAAGCTGAGACTTTTGACATTTCCTGAAGCTCGTCGACACCACACGCACCACCACACAGCTTGGCCGGGACTTGGTCCTCGAAAACTCATGACAACCGGATGTTCAATTCCATTTACGAAAGTCGCCTCATCCGGCGTGAAGACACGAACGCGTTTGCCGATGATGTCCGATGTTTGAGTTGCTTCGACCGTCGGTAACGCGATGCTGACCGCGTCCCACACCTCATGTCAATGGTTCAGCGGGTGGTGATGGCTGGGGTGGCCTGTAACCCGACACTAGGGTGCGTTGCGAGCGCCCCAGCCCGGACCTCATGGGCCTTTGATCCCATTGCACTACCTAATCGTCCCACTTAAAAAAAATAGTGACTCCTTTCACTCGGTCAGATTGGCGCCGCACGCCACGAACGCCTCTGCCACCTGCGCCGGCATGGGTTTGGGCAATGCAACGGGCACGCGCGAATACGGCAGCATGCCCTCGAACACGAGCGAGATCTCCGCCCGGCCTTCAGAGAGCTCCCTGAAAACCGTCTTCGCGGCTTCTGTCTCGAACCTTCCCTTGGCTTCGATGAAGCCCTTTGCATTGATGCGCCGATGCGCCCGATCGAAAACATCCCAACCGTGAAATAGGTCGGCGTCTTCAGCCAGATGTCCTGCATCGACGGCGTCACGGATTGCGGCGAATACGCCTGTATGGCGAAGTTGACGCCCTTCTCTGCCCTGCTCGCCAGCATCTCGACCCGAATGACACTATCGGTAAATTGGTAATCCGCTCTGAGCCCGCATCCTTTTTCCGGATTGCCCGTCACTTGATCGATCATCTCGATGGTTTCAGGCGTGCCCAGCCGCAACTGAGCCACCGCCCGCTCGGACCAACCCGCCAGCAGAAAAGCAAAAGCTGCCACAGCAGCGATGTCCAATGCGGAACGAAGCATTCGGCTCCCTTTCGGCGACGGTCAAAGTCAACAGAACGCGTACGCTGCGGGTCTCTCACCAGATGGCAGGACTTTTTCACAATTTGGTTTGCCCAACCTCAGGGCTTTGCCGCCCCGCCGGCGAACGACGAGATATCCCAGATCCGCGCCGTCCGATCGAACGACGCCGTCAGCACCTTCGTCCCATCCGGACTGAATTGCGCCTGATCCACTTCCTTGGTGTGCCCCTTGAGGATCGCAAGCGCTTCCCCCGTCACCGCATCCCAGACCGCCGCCGTCTTGTCATGCGACGCCGATGCCACGAACCGCCCGTCGGGAGAAAACATCACGCGCGGGATCAGCCGCTTGTGCACGCCTTGCATGGTCGCCAGCAACGCACCGCTCTGCGCGTCCCAAACCTTCAATGTCTTATCGCTCGACGATGTCACGAACCGCTTGCCGTCTCCGCTGAAGGCAACCCGCAGCGCCGCGCGCGTGTGCCCGGCCACACTGACGACGCTCTTGCCATCAGCCGCCGTCCAGATCCGCGCCGTCTTGTCCGACGAGGACGTTGCAATGTGCGACCCGTCGGGACTGAAGATCACGCTGGTGACCAAGCCGTCGTGCCCCTCCAGCGTCAATTCGTGCTTGCCGGTCGCTGCATCCCAAACCTTCGCCGTCTTGTCGCTGGATGACGTCACGACCTTCTTGCCATCGGGCGAAAACTCCGCTCCTGACAACCATTCCGTATGCCCCGACAGCGTAGCGATGAGCGCACCCGTCTTCCCATCCCAAACCCGCGCGGTGGCATCGCGCGACGACGTCACCACCTTTGTCCCATCCGGACTGAAGGCGATGCTCTCCACCATTTCAGGATGGCCTTCGAGATCCGCAATCAACGCGGCCGACGCAGTATTCCAAAGCTTCGCCTTGCCGTTGCGGCATGCTGTGGCAAGCACCAGTCCATCTGGGCTGAATGCGGCCGTGCGCACGGCCTCGTCGTGGCCCGACAGCGTGAGCACCGTCGCCCCCGTCGCGACATCCCAGATGCGTGCCGTCTTATCCGACGAGATCGTCACAGCCCGCTTGCCGTCGGGACTGAATGTTGCCCCCCAAAGGTCCGCCGTGTGGCCCGTCAATTCGACATGCGGCGGCGTGGGATACTTCGCGGTCGCCGCTGGTGCCGGCGCAGCCTTCTCCTCCGCGACTACCGCTGGCGGCACATCCTGCGCAACAGCCGGCAACCCGTGCGAGAGGGCCCACAGACCCGCAGCCGCAAGGCTCAACGACATCGGAAAACAGTGCATGTGAGGCCTCCTCAGCGTTCCTGGATGGGCTTCCAATCCGGGTCATCAAACGTCCTGCCATACGTCTCCAGCGCCTTCGTCAAGGCAAAAAGCGCATCCACTTGCCCAACACTGTCGCCACCAATACCAATGATCCCGGCACTAGCATCGATCGTCTCGAGCAGCGGATCGAGAGCCGCACGCACGTCAGCGGGAACGCCCGTCGTCGTCCGGATCGCCGTGATCGTATGAGTCACCCGTGTCTTGAATTTCTGCGCCATCGCGACGGGCAAACGCCGATGGGTTATCAGAGTGTGATGATCGATGACGGCCGCCCGGATGTCCGACATGCCGGAGCGCAGCGCTGCATCAGTTGGCAGCCGCGTCTGCGCCATCGCAACAGCGGCATTGAACGCCACAGCGGCACCGAACAGGGCAACGGCACAGACCAGGAACGCGGCAAAACTTCCTGTCCTCAACGCTGAACAGACGCGCATGGCACCCCGTCTACGGCTTCACCATCACGCCCCACGGCAAGCGGCCGACCGGAACCGATGTCTCAGGCTTCAAGCTGGCCACGTCGACCACCGTCATGTCGTTGGTGAGCCCGTTGACGACATAAAGCTTCGTGCCTTGCTCATTCATAGTGAGATGCCACGGCCGCTGCCCGACGAGAATGTAGTCCTTTACCTCGTACGTGGCAGTATCCACCACGGCCACGCGGTTCGCCGTGCTGAGCGCAATGAACGCGAGCTTACCGTCATTCGAGAAGCGGATGCCCATCGGCTGGATCACCTCCGGCCGTACCCCGGGAATCTCAAAGCCAAACTTCTTCACCGTCTTGTAGCTCTTGGCATCGATCACGGACACCGTTCCGCCGATCTCCGCCGACACCCAGACCACCGACCCATCCTTAGTGAACTCCGCCACCCGCGGCCGCACATCGACCAGCACATTGGCCACGACCTTAAGCGTCGCATTGTCGATAATATGCGCCATACTGGTCTGCTCGGACGTCGCCACCGTGATCCGGTCATCCGGGCTCACCGCCATCCCTTCTGGCTCGACACCGACCGGAATCTCCGCCAGCACCTTCCCGTCGGCGAACTGCAGCACCGTCACCATCCCGTCGTCCTCGTTGGCGACGTAGATGCGGTCCCCTTTGCTGTCGATATCGAGAAGTTCCGGATCGGGTCCTGAATCGAGCGACCGCTCCACCTCCAACGTCGTCGTATCGATGATATCCAGCCGGTTGTCGTCGCCCGCACACACAATGAGTTTCTTATTGTCGGGAGTCAGTATCATGCCGCGCGGCCGGGCCCCCGTCGCAATCGTCTTGATTACTTTTAGGCTCTCGCCGTCGATCACCGTGACGGTATTGTCCTTCTCATTCGAGACGAACAACGTCGCGGCCTCAGCCGGCGCAAAGATTGGAAACAGGGCGGCACAGACAAGTGTAGTTCGAAGCATGACAACGCGGCCTCTCAAGATCAGTTGCGGACGAACCGGCACTTGGTTTCGGGCTTATCGAAACCCATCGTGTCGGTTGTGAAATATTTGTGCAGGAAGCCCTCTTGCGGCGAGATGGAGACAAGTGCGCGTGGACCTGAAATCAGGATCGGCTGCCGCATTTGTTGATCCCAGGCTCGGAACGTGAGCCCTTGGCCCTTGAACCCCGCCACGCCGAACTCCTTCGACAGCAGATACGCCTTCAGTGTCTTCGCATCCGAAGCATTGGTCCGAAGAACGGCCTCGCCGAACACACGCACCGCAAGCCAGCCGTAGTAATCCCGCTCCGTCATCGCGCGATTGGCCGCCCGCTCGAACCGGTTCTGCATCTGCGTCCCGGCGTATTGCTCGAACGAGCGGTGCCAGCCGACCGCAACGAGCCCCTGCGAGCCCACTACCGGACGCGGAATAAACGTGCGGTACATCAGGTAGTCGCCAAACGCCTCTTCCGCATCCGCTGCAAAGATCACGTCGTAGTCAGCACGCGTCTGCGTCAGAAGCGGCATCTGAGTTTGGATTTGCTGATGCCCGCTATCGACGCGCCGCGATCCCGCCTCGTACTTGTATTCCTTCTCCTCGACGATTTTCGCGCCAAACTTGGTCGCTGATCGCTTAATCGCCGCCGCATACTGCTGGTCCTTGGTCCCCTTTCCGGCAATCAAGAACCAGTTCGTCCACTTCTTCCAGACCAGATATTGCGCCAGTGCATCAGCCCGCATCGCCCAACTCGGCGGCAAATGAAACAAGTTCTGCCGGCACTGCTCCATCCGCAGGTCGTCGTCGCTGAGCCGGATATTGAGCAGCACTTTGTCCGCCATCTCAGGCAAGTCGGCGACCGCCAGCAGATCGGTCAACTCGAGATCGAGGATAATGAGGTCGGCACCGCCCGCCGCGATCTCCTTGGCCTTCGCCACCACATCCGCGTTTTCGGGAATGCGATGTTCGACCAGTTCATGGCGATGGCCGATGAGCCGGCCCGTCATATTGTTTTCTTTGATGGCGACGCGAGCGCCCTGCACGCCCTCGTCCGTCAATATCTTATCGAGCAGCGACAGCGGCGGCGGCTCTTTGTAGAGCTTACTTAGATAGTGCATCCGGGCTTCGACCTTGATCTCAACCGGGTCCACGGGCGCTGGCTCGGCCCCAACCGGTGCAGAAGCAATGATGGCGAGTGATGCCAAGACCGCCCGCACGAGGGCAGAATGACGGACGCGGCTAACGCGATCCCAGAAATGACTCAACATCTTCTCCAGACGATCGTTCGATCAAATCGTCTCGAACGCCGCCGTGCGCCCAAGACATAAATGCAAAGGCGGGCGAGCGGAACGGCACGGCGCCCGCTCGCACATCGCCACTACCAGTTCTTCTTCTCAGGCCGTCCGTTGAACACGCTGCGGACATACGTGATGATCTTCCACAGCTTGTCCGTATCCTTGATGATGTCCTGATACGGCGGCATCGGACCGGTCACCGTTTCCTTGGCGATCGCCGCGTAACCCTGCTGGCCCTTGAGATTAACGCTGCCCAGCGTGATCAGACGGAACAGCGTATCGTCATCGCTGCCGTAGACCCACGTCTCGTTCGTCAGCGACGGGCACATCCCCCCGCCACCTCCGCCGCCATGGCAACCGTTGCAGCTGTTGCCGAGATAAAGCTTCTTGCCCTCTGCAATCGCATCAGGGTTGCCCGTATAGGGGTTCTTGAGCTTTCCTTTCTCCACCGCGTTGACCAGTTCCAGCGGTGTGCGCGTTTCACCGGACGGCGCAACAGTCGATGCAGCGGGCGCAGGCTGCACCGGCGCGGCCGCCGGAGCAGCGGCATCCGCCGGCTTCGCAGGCTCGTCGGCGGCATAGGCCATCGGAGCAACCATCGTCATCAAAACCATCGCCGCCATTGTCAACAGCCGGCGCGAAGGCATCACGTCTTTCATTTCAAATCCCCGTTTCAAGGTCTCAGTTTCCTGCCTACATGGCCGCCCTGGTTCACGCCGGATCGGTGCGGACGGCTCTATTGTTTTGAAGTCCGGCTAATGCGTGAGAGACGTCCTCTCGCTCAAAAGTCCGCCCGATGCGCGCCACATCGCCGGGCCGGAAACCGTCCGCCCACTCGTCACCGAACACACAACTTGCGCCGGAAGGTCGGGAATGCGTCGCAGTTTCAGCGGTCGGAAAAGCGGCACAGTGCGCATCATGGCGTCCTCAATTGCTGGTCGCCTGATCGAGGAGCCGCAGCAGACTAACGACGGCAGTATTGCCATTCTGCTGAGCTATGTCAGAGGCCGTTTTCCCGTTGCGATTGCGGAAATTCCGATCGGCTCCCGCTTCCGCTAGAACCCCCACGATCGGAGCATTGTTGTGCGCCGCAGCAAGAATAAGCGCCGTCACGCCGGACTTGCTGACCGCGTTCACGTTGGCACCTTTGTCGATGAGCGCGCGCGTGATCATCAAAGGGTCGGGCTCCTTCGGATCGATCTTCTCCACACGCGAGATGCCAGCCCCAAGCGTCAACCGCCGGCCGTCCTTTCCGGACGCCAGCATCAGCGGCGTCAAACCCGCATCACCGACCGCCGACTCCACCGGCGCCCCGGCAGCAATCAGCGCCATGGCAGCTTTGAACTGATCTTCGATGATAGCGATGGACAGCGGCGTGAAACCCTCGGGATTGCGAGCATCAAGATCGGCCCCCGCCGCCGCAAGTGCAGCAATGCCCGGTCCAAAGTTGCGCAGCACCGCGTGATCGAGCGCCGTGTACCCGTCCTGATCGCGCGCCAACACATCCGCCTTCAACCCGATGAGCGCCTTGACGACATCCTCATCCTTGCGCCGCGCGGCGTTATTCAGGGCCGGATAGCCCTGTTTATCCCGGCGATTGACATCGGCTCCCTTACTGACGAGAAACGTCATCCGCGCCACGTCGCCGGCCAAAACCGCGTTGGCAAACTCCTGATTGACGTCCGCCCCCTCAGCCAGCCATGCGTCGAGCCGCGCCTGATCGACAATCTGATCTTTGGCCTTCTTCGTGGGATCCGACGGAGCGTCCGACAGAACGCGCACTTTGTTGTAAGCGCCATGCGCCGGCAAATCGCCTGATACGGCGCATTTGCTGCACTTCACCAAAGGCACGCCGTAGTCGCGCAAAATTGTCTCGATCTCCACCCGCCGCGCTTCAAGCGCCAGATCGAGCTTGTATTTCAATACCCAATCAACGCGCCTGAGGCCGATGGCCAACTCGAACTCTTGTGGAATATCCTCTTCCCACATGTTCGTCGGCACGATCGTGAGCGGCGCCCCCTTCATCGTCTTGAGCCAACCCGCAAACGGGCCCCAAACACCCGCCACGTCCAACTGCCCGTCGATGACCTTCTGCACCTGCTGATACGGCTGGTTTTCCGGCTTCAAATCCGCGTTGTGGCTGAGAACATGCAGCGACACATTCGAAATAATCCCCCGCCGTGTCAGCGCCGTACGCAGACCGGAGGTCTGAAACACGCCGATCTTGAGAGTTTTCAGATCCGGATCGTCGAGACTGTCGATCTCAATCCCGCGATCACTCCGGTAGGCGAGCACATACGTCGTCTTATAAACCGGGTTGGTCGTGATGATCCCCTCGAACCCCGTCGCCGGCATATCGAGCAGCAGATCACAGTCGTTGGTATCAAACGTCTGCCGCGTGATGCCACGCATCAGATACGGCCGCCAGAAATAATTGACCTCAGCGCCCACTTCCTTTGCAACAAGTTCAATGACTTTGTTCTGGAAGCCCGCCCGGTTGATATCGGAAAGCGGCAGATTACCTGGATCGCCACACACGCGAAGCGACGACACCACACGTTCCGCCGCCGCCTTCTTCAGCGCCGTATGATCGGCAGCCGTCAGCGGCAATTGATTGTCGAGCCGCATGAACGCATTGCGCAGCGCTTCGCTGACGGCTTCGTCGCCAGCAGCCCCAGCAGGAACCGAGGCAAAAGCCGAGCCCGCAACAACGGCAAGCCCAGCCAGAATCCTTTTGATGGACACGCTCGAACGCTTCCCCGACAGCGGTCATCCAGCAAAGCCGAAAGCCGCGCTTGCTTGTTTCTTATCGTTGAGATCGGCGCCCGGGACGTTGCCGCCCCGGGCGCCGCAAACCTGTCTGTTCCAGCCTGGGCCGGACAGCCGCGCGATTACTCCATCACGCGGAAGGTGTAGAGCGAGCCATCCTGCGGGATCTTGTCGAGGTTGGCGGCCTTCGTCATGGCCGTGGCACCGATCGCACCGAACTTGTCGTTGAGATCGAGACCTGCGGTCACGGGAACGCCGATCCAGCCACCGATGCCGGTCAGGATCGAGACATACTGCTTGCCCTTAATTTTGTACGTGATCGGGTTCGCAATCATGCCCGAGCCCAACTTGCGGCTCCACAGAACCTTGCCCGACTTGCGGTCGACAGCGCGGAAGTCACCGCCGAGCGAGCCGTAGAATACGAGCCCACCGTCGGTCACCAGCGTGCCGCCCCAGTTCGGGTACTGATCCGGAACTTCCCAGTCGGTCTCGCCCGTCAGAACGTCGAACTTTTTGAGCTTACCCGTCACGCCCGGCTTTTCCGGGAACATGTACACGTTAGCGAACACGTACACCGTGCCCTGCTGCGTGTGGCTGCGCTCTTGCGGTTCGAGTTCCATGCACCAGTTGTTGGTCGGGCAGTAAGCCTTGGTCGGTTCCTTGGGGTCCATCGCGCAGGGCTGCTGGTCCTTGCCGCCCATCGCCGATGGGCAGGCCGGAACGTTACGGCCCAATTCCAGCGGCGAATGCTTTTGCACCTTTACCGGGCGGCCCGTCTTCAGGTCGACCTTTTCTGCCCAATCCACGGTCACATACTTGTGTGCGCGCAGCAGCGTGCCGTCCACACGGTCCATGACGTAGGCAAAGCCATTGCGATCGAAATGCACGAGAGCCTTGCGATCCTTGCCGTCGACCTTCATGTCGACAAGGATGTTCTCGTTCACGCCGTCGTAGTCCCACTGGTCGAACGGCGTCATCTGGTAGGCCCAGACCGCTTCACCGGTATCGACCTTTCGGGCGAAAATGGTCATCGACCACTTGTTGTCGAACTCGCCCGTGTTGCACTCATCGTGCGTCTTCTTTGCGCAACGGTAAGACGGCGACCACAGACCGGGGTTGCCAGTAGAGTAATAGACCATCTTCAGTTCGCTGTCGTAGCTGAACCAGCCCCAAGCAGCACCGCCGCCGATTTTCCAATCTTCACCGACATGCGTCTTGATGCCGAGATCCTGGCCGGCGGTGCCGTAGTGCGGGTTGGCCTTGTTTGTGTCGCCGGTCAGGCAGACGTCCTTGTCAGAACCGGTCGAATGGCACTTCCACACTTCCTTGCCGTCGGCGAGGTTGTAGGCCGTGACGCGGCCGCGAGCTGCGAACTCGTCGCCGCCGAAGCCCACGATCACAAGGTTCTCAGCGATCAACGGAGCGTTGGTGATCGTTTCGCCCTTGTCCGGGAACGCATGCTTGACGACCCAGGCTTCCTTGCCGGTGGCCGCATCGAGCGCGATCACGAAGCCGTCGAGCGTCGCGAATACGACCTTCCCGTCTGCATAGGCCGGGCCACGGTTGACCGTGTCACAGCAAGCTCGCGGAACAGCCGACTCGTCGCGGTCCGTCTGCTTGACGTAGTTCCAGATCTGATAAGGACGATCCGGATCCGACAGATCGAGACCCTGCACGATGTTGCACTTCGACATTTCGGGGCAGCCCGACACGAAGAACATCATCGGCTTGCCGCCGACGTCCTCGATCACAACGGGCTGACCTTCATGGCCACGCAGCGCGCCGGTCGACTGCGACCAGGCAAACTGCAACTTGTTCACGTTCCCCGTATTGATGTCCTTGAGATCGGAGTGACGGGTCAGTTTATTATCCTTCCCGGGGGCACCCCACTCGTTGGGGTTCGCGGCTCGCTTCTCGACCTCTGCGTTGGCGAGAGCCGAGCCCGAGGCACCGATCGCGGCAACCGCAAGGGCGCCGGCCAGTGTCAGAGCTTTCCTATAAATCATTCGCGCTTCCTCTCCTTGTTGTTCGCGCCCAACGGCTAACGAATTGCCGCCCGCGCACCAGAGCCGGATCGTCCCGCCTCCGGCCTCCCCTGAATGGCAACGGTGCAATGAGATACCGTTACAAACCCAAGTCCCAAGTCCGCTGCTGACCGATGCGCACAAGATGCGCGTGCGCGTCCGCCGCAGGGTTTCCGGGCGTTGCACTTTCAATCTATGTTTGCTTGGCAGCGATGGGACGATTTCCCATTTTTCTCGGGTGCCCGTCCCAAGGTTTTTTTCCGACAATAGGGAAACGGAACAGCCCAAGAACCATAAAGGGCGCCGCTAAACGCGACAGAAACAGCGTTTCTAAAAAGCGCACCGATGCAATATAACGTATTCGCGAATGCGATGAACCGATCGACAACCGAATAAAAAAATTGCCGGGCACCGTAAAAACCAAGGAGGAGGTTATCACGATGTCCGGCGCAGTTATGCAAGCCATTGATGCTTAGGCACTTTCGGATCACCTGAACACAGGATCATTTCCCGTTATCGCTGCCAGTCAGCCATTGTCACAGCCTTGTGATCACACGTCATCGCAAAGTCCATAAATGTGAGGACGCCGAAAGAATGCGCCAATCACTTCTTCTGATTTTCAAGCGCAACGCGAATGAGATCGGCTGTACGCTCAAGTCCCAGTTTCGTTTTCAAACGGCTACAGGAATTCGCCACCGTCTTATAAGCAATGCCAAATGTCCCGGCGATTTGGCGAAGACTTTTTCCCTCCCCCAAAAGCCGCATGATCTCAACTTCACGGTTCGACAGGGTGCTGAACGGATCGGCCGACTGCGCCGGTGTAAACGCCAACACGCTGGCAAGATCGCGGTCGAGATAGTTTTCTCCCGCAGCAACCTTCCGGACGGCCGCAACAAGCTCGTCGGAATCGGCACTCTTGCTCACATATCCCATCGCACCGGCGCGGATGGCACGCGCAGCATAACTTGGTTCCGAATGCATCGTGAACATCACGATGCGCGCCGTCTTTGACTCCGCCTTGAGCCGCTGCAGCAGCTCCAGTCCGCTCGACCCATTGAGGTTGACATCAAGCACCGTCACCGAAGGCTGCGTCTTGCGAAACATCGCCAAAGCTTCATGTCCCGTAGACGCCTCGAAGATCTCCGCTCCGGGAATGGAGCTCAAGAGCCTGCGCACGCCCTCCCTGAGGACGGCGTGATCGTCGACAATGAGTATTTTCATGATGCAATTGCCTCTGCTGCGGCATCCAACTCCGCCGGTGAGGGCTGGACGAGCGGGATAGACGCACGGACCGTAACGCCGCCTCCCCCCGGTAACTCGGCGACAGTCAAGGAGCCAGCCAGGTTCTGCGCGCGCTCCTTCATGCCGAGAATTCCATACCCGCCATCGATCGAGCGGACTTTGCGGAACCCGCCGCCATCGTCGCTGACTTCAAGCCGCATGGTCCGCCCGGCCGTCGCAATCTTGATCTTGAGATGATGCGGCTTTGCATGCTTCATCGCATTGCTCACACTTTCCCCGATGATGGCCTGCAAAGCAGCATCGATCCGCGGTCCGAAGCTGGTTTGAGGAATATCGATGTCGACCGTCAGCTCCGGATGCCGTTGCGTCCAAAACGCCACGAGATCGTCGACCGCACCATGCAAACCCAGCGCGTGTTGTCCCGTCGGCCGCAGATTTCCAAGCAGGCTCTTCACATTGGCCTTGAGACTCTTCACCGCCTGTTGGATGGCGCGCGCCTGATCGACCGCGTCGGTCAACTGATGACTCTCGCCAACCCGCTCCAGCGCGCGCGCATCGACGCCAATGCAGAACAACAGCGGGCTCACCTCATCGTGCAAATTGCGCGCAAGTTCCCCGCGCTCTTCTTCCTGCACTGTATCGAGTTGCACGCGAAGAGCGCGATTTTTGGCCTCCGTTTCTTTGAGGCGCGCCACCATCCGGTTGAACCCCGTTGTCACCGCGCGCAACTCCTGCGGTCCTTCCGGCACAGCCGGCACTTCGCTTTCACTCCCGATGACCTCGAACGCCGCCGTCAAGCGGCGCAATGGCGCCAGCCCGCGCGCCAGAATGGTCAGCGTCACCAGAAACGACGACAGGCAAAAAATACCTAAAATGGCGAAGTACAGTTGGACGTCCTGCCAGACCTCGGAGATCTCGTTGCGCGAATCCGTTTCCAGCCGGATCGCACCATAATTTGAAAAAATGCTTGGCAGCGGCACCGTTGCTGTGAGCGGATCGCGCGCCAGCAGCTTGAGCAGCCAGTCGGGTGCCGGCGTTTCAGGTGGCGCCAGCTTGGAGACCGCAGGGATAGCTCCGCCCGGCTCCAACAAGATCGCGCGCAGATGCCGGTCGCCATCGAAATCCGCCGCCAGCAACTCCAGACGGCGGCGCGGATTGACGACTTCCTCGACGTCATCGACGGCGTTGTGCGCGATCCGCGATCCCACAGCGATCGCCGCCTGCATCTCCGTGTCGATCTTGTCCAGCGCATGCCGGTAGGTCAGCAATGCACCCACAATCAGCGTGCCCAGCAGCACGAGCGTAATCATTCCAAAGAGTTGCAGCCGAAGTGACACGCGGAGCGTCCCGGAGTTTTGCGCTACAGTATAACGTTCCCATAGCGCAGGGGACTTTTCCCATCAATGATCGTTGCCTGATTAAGCAACCCAATCTCGCAATTGTGATAATTCTGAAAATCTAAAGGTCCCGCGCGATCCGAAATCCCAAACTGAAATTGCGGAAATCGGGAAAATTTCTCAGTCGCGACCCCGACCGCATTTTGTCCGGAGTGTAAAAAGCCGATCCGCCCCGGAAGACCCGCAAATTGGGCGCATCGCGGACCGGACAGTCGTCAGCCGCGCGCGGCGAGCCGTCTTTCGGTCCGGACGACTGGTCGTTACAGTAATAGTCCGCAACCCACTCCCAGACATTGCCGTGAACGTTATAGAGCCCCCACGCATTCGGAGCGAACGCCGAGACCGGGTCCGGTGCCAGCTGGCGATCCGCCGTCCCACATCCCCGGCAATTCCCACGCGCGCTCCCATCCGGCGCATCGGCCTCGTTCCCCCACCAATAGGCGGTAGTCGTTCCCGCCCGCGCCGCATATTCCCACTCCGCCTCGGAGGGCAGCCGGTACGGCTTGCCCGTCTTCTTCGACAACCATTCAGAAAAGGCCGTAGCATCGGCAAAACTGACGCCCACGACCGGGGCATCTGAAGCCGTCACGGCCGTGCCGAGGTTCTTGTAGTAAACCCCGCGACCCGTCTCGATATTGTGCTCACCACCCGGCTCCAGCCACTCCGGCGGACGGCATCCACCCTCATCCACGCAGCGCCGGTATTGCGCCACCGACACCTCAGTCGCTCCGATGGCGAAGCCCGCGATGGTCCGCTCATGCTCAACCTCGTTATCGATCCGGCCGGCCTCACTCATTGGCGCACCAAGCCGAACCGGTTGACCGCTGCCTGGAATGACCACCATCGCCGGACACCCTTGATCCGCAGGGCAGTCGTGGAACGTGGTTGCAGAACCTGGCGGCGGAAGTACCGGTTCCGCCCGGGAAGATTCGGGACTCATTCCCAACAAAGACGGGAAAAAGGCACAAATAAAAAACCACCCGTCAATCCGAACCGGATTAGCCGCCATTTCCTTCACGTACCCCATTCCGAAAATGTTACATTCCCGCGGTCGCTTTTATCGGGCCACATCGCGCGGCGAAAGGGAGTGATGTCCCGATTGTCCCCGGTTACCCAATTGGCGGCATAAATCCCTGAAGTGGAGAACGCCCCGATGCGCCACGCCGTCGTCCGTTGCCTCGCCACACTCTGGCTGTGCGCCGTTGCGTCGACACCCATGTCTGCGGCCGATTCAGATCCATGGCCCAGCATCAAGGAAACGGTCTTCGGCACCCGCGCAATCAGCGAAACAGCAGCCCCCTTCGCGCTCTATGCCCCCGCCCAAGCCGCCGACGCCGCCCTCGTCCCAATCTCCATCCACCTACCGGCGGCCACGGCGGCAACAGCCAAGTCCCTCACACTCATAATCGACCGCAATCCCGCTCCCATCGCAGCAACCGTCGGTTTCGGAGACGCCTTCCGCGACGGCCCCGCCGTCGGCGGGCGCGTACTTGCCACGCGGATTCGAGTCGACAGCTTTTCCAAAATACGCGCCATCCTCGAGACCTCCGACGGCAAGCTGCACATGATCGCGAAGTTCGTCGCCGGCGCCGGCGGCTGCTCCGCCCTCCCCTCCAAGGACGCCGACGAAGCGCTCGCCAGTCTCGGCAAGGTCCGAGTGAAGGCCAATCGCTCCAGCGTCCATGATCCCGCGTGGCGCGAAGGCGTCGTGATGGTGCGCCACCCCAATTTCACCGGCCTGCAGATGAACCCAAAGACGGGCAACTACACGCCAGCCCGCTTCGTCGACAAATTGGAAATCAAGCGCGGCGGAAAACTACTGATGACCGTAAGCGGCGGCATTTCCCTCTCCGAAGATCCCAATCTCCGTTTCATCTACGCCGCCGCCGATGATGCGCCGCTGGTAGTCACCGGCACCGACAATGACGGCACCCGCTTCGGCGGCGCGGAAGGTGATCCGGGATCATGATCGCGCGTATCGTTCGCAGGTGCGCCCACTGAAGAAGCGCATCGTCAAAAGCGATCGGACTCCGTCGATGTTCAAACAACTGCCTATGTGCCGCCAGGTCCAGTCAGCCCTCTGCGCCACCGCGCTCACTATCATATTCGCAACAGCAGCGTCGGCAGCCGGCCCCGAGCCCAATCAATCATCCCCGCCGCAGTGCGACAGCGACGCCATGCTTGTGTTCGACGGTTCCGGCTCGATGGCCGGCAACGAACGCTTCGACTTCGGCAGCGTCGTCACACGCATCGACAAAGTGCGCGGCGCGCTCGACAAAGTCTTGCCCAACGTCACCCCCAATCGCCGCCTCGGCCTCGTCACTTACGGCCCCGGCCCCTACGATCGCTGCGACAACATCGAACTGAATGTTCGGCCGATGGAGAACGCAGCCGCCACCATCAAAGCCGCCGTCGATGCCATCAATCCCGCCGGCCGCACGCCCCTCACCGACGCCGTGCGCCTCGCCGCCGAAGCCCTCGACTACCGGACGAAGCCGGGTGTCATCGTTCTCCTGACCGATGGTGAAGAAACCTGCGGCGGCAATCCCTGTAAACTCGCCAAAGAATTGAAAGCCGAAGCCGCAGGCCTCACCGTTCATGTCATCGGCTACCGCATGACAGACTTCAGCTGGACCGGCGGCGCCGGCCTACTCGACATGCGCTGTCTGGCAGAATCAACCGGCGGCTTCTACGAAAGCCCAGAAACTGTGGACGAACTCATCGCCGCATTGGCCAAAACTCTGGGCTGCCCCGATCTCACATCCCGCCCGCCCAACCTACTTCGGCGCTTTGCGGCAAAACCCGCGGCGGCCTG